>Ga0114129_10001284_pt1 | contig 33454 bp, 37 predicted proteins | sample RhiMetdeltSRZDD1_FD_80071 | JGI IMG/M metagenome (GOLD analysis project Ga0114129, IMG submission 80071) | Populus rhizosphere microbial communities from Tennessee, USA - Rhizosphere MetaG P. deltoides SRZDD1 (version 2) (version 2) | ecosystem: Host-associated > Plants > Roots > Rhizosphere >...
CCTCCAGCGGATGCACCAGTTCAAGGACAAGTCGGCCCGCGAGCAGCAGCTGGTTCGGACGAGCCTCTTCCTCTATCCCGTCCTCCAGGCGGCGGACATCCTCCTGTACAAGACCGACGAGGTGCCGGTGGGAGACGACCAACGCCAGCACCTCGAGCTGACGCGCGACATAGCGGAGCGCTTCAACGCCACCTACGGCGAGGTCCTCGTCGTACCGCGCCACCGGATACCGGAGGTCGGGGCGCGCATCATGGACCTGCAGGACCCCACCACGAAGATGTCGACGACGTACAGCTCCGAGAGCGGGCTGATCTATGTCGACGACGACCCGGACGCGATCCGGCGCAAGGTGAAGCGCGCCCAGACCGACTCGGGCTCCGAGGTCCGTCGCGGCGAGGGCAAGGAGGGAATCGCGAACCTGATCGACATCATGGCCGTCGCCCGCGGGGTGGAGCCGGACGAGATCGAGCGAGAGTTCGAGGGCCAGGGCTACGGGACGTTCAAGGAGGCCGCCGGGGAGGCCGTGGTCGAGCTGCTCGCCCCGGTGCGCGAGCGCTACACCGAGCTGCGCGGGGACACGCAGGCGCTCGAGTCGACGCTGCAGGAAGGGGCGGGCCGCGCGCGCGAGATCGCGTCGGAGACGCTGGGCGAGGTCCGCCGCGCCATGGGCGTCGGCCCGCGCGTCTAACCTCGAAGCGATGAGGGTCGCCAGTCTCGACCTCGACCTGGAGGTCTTCCAGGGCCCGTTCGACCTCCTTCTCACGCTCGTGCTGAAGGAGGAGGTGGACCTGCTCGAGGTCGACCTCGCCGAGGTCGTCGTGTCGTACATCGACCATCTCGAGCAGACCGGCGAGCTCGACCTCGAGGCGGCCACGGAGTTCCTCGTCCTCATTGCCGCGCTGCTGCTTCTGAAGTCGCAGCTGATGCTGCCGAGCGAGGAAGTGGAGCTCCCCGAGCTCGCGCCCGGCGAGGCGGCCGAGGAGCTGCTCGCCCGGATGCTCGAATACGCCCGCTACCGCTCGGCGGCCGCCTTCATGCACGAGCGGCTCGCCGCCGAGGCCGGGTTCCGGTATCGGTCCGCGCCCCTGCCCAAGGAGTTGCGCCGCGTCTCGCTCGAGGTTGCGAAGCAGTCGTATGAGCCCGTGCAGCTCGCGGAGGCGCTCGGCGGGCTGCTGCGCGTGCCGCCGCCGCTCGACCTGCGGCATATGGCGCGGCCGCGCGTCACGGTCGAGATGCGGCTCTCGCACCTGCGCTCGATCCTCTCCACGCGCGCGCGGTTCTCGTTCGACGAGGCCGTGAAGGGCGCCGACCGGCTGACGGAGGCCATGACGGTTTGGGCGCTGCTCGAGCTCTACAAGTCGGGCGAGGCCGCCTGGCAGCAGGACGAGAACTTCGGCCCTATTACGGTGACCGCGCGATGAACGAGCTCGCACGGATCGTCGAGGCGCTCCTGTTCCTGTCGTCCGAGCCTCTCACCGTCGCCGAGATGGCGGAGGCCTGCGAGGTCGGCGAGGGCGAGATCGTCGAGGCGCTCGCGCGGCTGCGCGAGCACTACGCCGAGGGATGGCGCGGCGTCGTGCTGCGCGAGATCGGGGGCGGCTTCACGCTCGCCACGGACCCGGTCGCCGAGCGCGCCGCGCGCCGCCTGCTCGCCCGTCCGCGCACTCCACCGCTCACACAGGCGCAGGCCGAGTGCCTCGCGATCGTGGCCTACCTCCAGCCGGTGTCGCGGCCCGAGATCGCGCGGATCCGCGGCGTCGCGTCGGAGTCCGCCGTCGGCACGCTGCTCGAGCGCGGTTTGATCCAGGAATCCGGCCGGTCCCAGTTCGGCGCCGTCCTCTACCGCACGAGCGACCTGTTCGAGAAGCTCTTCGGCCTCGCCGGCCTCGACGAGCTGCCCGACGTCGCGGCGTTCGACCCGAGCCCGGAGGAGGAGGGCACGCTGCGCGACCGGCTCCTCAAGGCGGGCGAGCAGCGCGCCGCGCCGGCGCAGCAGGGCTGATTGCCGAGCTTCGGCCAGAACACGGACACGCTCGCGCGCTGGCGCGAGTTTCCGGCGCTCGAGCGGCTCGACGAGGACCGGGTGGCGCTCACGTTCGACGACGGGCCGGATCCCAACGGGACACCGAACGTGCTCGACGCGCTCGACGCCGCCGGCCTGAAGGCCACCTTCTTCATGGTCGGCGAGCAGGTGAAGGCGGCCCCGATGCTCGCGCGCGAGGTCGCCGCGCGCGGCCACGAGATTGCGCTCCACGGCGCGACTCACCGCTCGCATCGCGAGCTCGGCCCGCGCGACTCGAAGGACGAGCCGGCCTACGGGCTCGGAACGCTCGAGGCCGCGACGGCGCGGCGGCCGCGCTGGTTCCGCCCGCCCTACGGCGTTTTCAACGAGCACTCCTACGGCGCCGTGCGGGCGGTCGGACTCGAGCCCGTCTACTGGTCGGCGTGGGGGATGGACTGGGAGACGATCTCCGCCGAGCGGATCCTCGACATCGTCGAGCCCGACCTGGCGCCCGGCGCGATCCTCGTGCTGCACGACTCGGCTCGCTACGCCGACCGCCCCGACGTGTCACCGACGGTCGAGGCGATCCCGCTGATCGCCGCCGCAGCAGCCGAACGCGGCCTCGCCCTGGGCCCGCTCTAAACCTGCGTATCGCCGCGATCGGCCGCCGCTCCGGCATCTGGTGCTCGCAGGACGAGCACGAAAGGCCACGGCGGAGGCTCCCGTCGCATAAGCGGCGCTGATCGCCGCTCCCAGAAATCGTCGTGGGAGCGATGGCTCGTCTTTGCAATCCTCGGACGGTGGATCGGCGCTCATGGACCTTGCTCGGTGTGCTCGCGTCGGTCTGGGGCGCCTCGTACCTCTTCATCAAGATCGGGCTCGAGGACTTCTCGCCGGCGATGGTGGTGTTCCTGCGCACCCTCCTCGCGGCGCTCGTGCTCGCACCGCTGGCCCTCCATCGCGGCGCCCTGCGCGGTCTGCGCCCGCTGCTCTGGCCGGTGGTCCTGCTCGCCGCCGTCCAGGTGGCCGTCCCATTCCTCCTGATCAGCTGGGGCGAGGAGGAGATCTCGTCCTCACTCGCGGGAATCCTGGTCGCCTCGGCGCCGATCCTGACCGCACTTCTCGCCATCTTCATCGACCATGAGGAGCGGCCATCGGTCGCCGGCGGTTTCGGGATCGCGATCGGGATTGTCGGCGTTGCGCTGCTCCTCGGCGTCGACGTCGGGGGTGACTCCGCCGCGCTCGTCGGGGGGCTCGCAGTCGTGCTCGCAAGCCTCGGCTACGCGCTCGGCGGCTTCTACCTGAAGGCGCGCTTCAAGGACACGCAGCCGATCGGCGTCGTCACCGCCACCATGTTCGCGAGCGCCGCGCTCACGCTTCCGGTCGCGCTCGCGTCATTCCCGAGCGACGCCCCCGGAGCGGGCTCGATCGCGGCGATGGCCGCGCTCGGCGCGGGTGGGACCGGCCTGGCCTTCGTGATCTTCTACACGCTGATCGCGGACGTCGGCCCCGCGAAGGCGTCGATCGTCGCCTACATCGCGCCGGTCTTCGCGGTCATCTATGGCGTCGCGTTCCGCGACGAGGCCTTCACGCTGGCGACGCTCGTCGGGATGGTCCTCATCCTGGGTGGATCGTGGATCGCCGGTCAGGCGCGGGCACCAGCGGCTACAGGCGCGGCCGACCGGCCTCGTCAAGTGCGCCCTCCAGCTCCAGAAGCTGCTGCTTGATCTCCGGGCCCGCGATGTACGGGCCCAGCGTGCCGCCGTAGCCGCCCATCTTCCCGCCGGTCCGGACGATCCGGTGGCAGGGGACCACGATCGGGATCGGGTTCGATCCGAGCGCGTTGCCCGCGGCGCGCACGGCGCGCGGGCTACCGGCAGCCTCGGCCATCTGCTTGTAGGTGGCGACCTTCCCGAAGGGCACCCGAGCCGTCTCGCGCAGGATCTTCTGGAAGAAGCCGCGCGTGAGGCGCCAGTCGAGCTTCAGGTCGAACTTGTTCCGACGCCCCTCGAAGTACTCGTCGAGCTGGCGCCGCACCGGGTCGAGCCGCGCCGGGGCCTCGAGCATCCGCGGGGACACCTTCTCGGCGATCTGCTGGAGCACGGTGTCGTTGCGACTCGGGTCGTAGGAGAGCCGCAGGAGTCCGCGCGGCGTGACCGCGGCGAGCAGGTCGCCGAACGGCGACTCGACCGATCCGTACGCGACCTCGAGCAGTCCCTCGTCCTCCGCGCGCGCCAGCAGCTTTCCGGCGGCGGCAGCGGCCCCGGCGTCGCCGGGAGGAAGCGCAGCGCTCCTAAGTGCCCGTTCGAGCTCGTTCATGTCGCCCACACCGTCCTCAGCTTCTTCAGGCCTTCGTGGACGGAGCGGCGGGCGGCGTCCTCGGAGCAGCCCATCACCCGCCCGATGTCCGCGTAGGCGAGGTCATTGACGTATCTGTGAAGCACCGCTGCGCGTTGCTTGGTGGGAAGCCTGCGAACGGCGCGCCAGAGCCCCGGCTCACCATCGAGCGGGAGCCCACCCGCGTCTGCCTGCTCGGGCACCTCCTCGACCGGTACCGCCCGGCGCCCGCGCGCGCGATGCGCGTCGATGGCCTTGCGGTGCGCGATCGTGAACAGCCACGAGCGCAGGTTCGACGCATCCCGGAGCCGCGGATAAGCCCGCATGGCCGAGATGAACGTCTCCTGGAAGCAGTCGTCCGCCTCATCGCGCCCGAGCGAAGCGACGAGAAACCGGTACACGTCGTCCCGGTGCTCGTCCAACAGCGCCTGGAAGGGCGGCAGCCTCACACTCGTTCAACGGGCCGCGCCGGCCGGGCGTGAGATCTCACGAACTCGCCGGCTGGCGCGTTCTAGGGGCATGAACGCGATCACGGTTCGACCCTATCTCCCGTGTGACAGGCGATCGCTCGAGCGTCTTGCGGCGCTCGACGACCGCCGGATGCCCGCTCAGCCCGTGAAGCTGGCGGAGGTCGACGGCAGGCTGGTGGCGGCGCTCAGCGAGCGCACCGGCGAGGCGGTGGCCGACCCCTTCGAGCCGACCGCTCACCTCGTCGAGATGCTGCGCGTTACGCCGTGAACAGCTCGTCGGCGATCAGCGCGTCAAGCTGATCCCCCGGCGTGTCAACCCCGTCCCGCTGGTGCGGGTCGACCAGGGCCATTGCCTCCTCACGGCCAAAATCGTGCGTCTCCGCTGTCGATTCGGCTGTGGTCAGGGGCTGGAGGTCGATCATTGGGTTCTCCTCCATCGGGTGCGAGTGCCTATACCTTCGGCCTTCCGGATAAGCGCTCGGTTAAACCTTGGTGATCATCCCACCAGCAGCAAGCTGACCGCAAGCCGCGGCGATGTCTCGTCCCCTTGTCAGACGGATAGTTGTGCGAACGCCGCGTTCCTCGAGTGCCTTCCTGAAGGCGTCCATGGCCTCCCGCGAGGATCCCTCGTAGCCCGCGTCGGTGGGGTTGTACGGGATCAGGTTGACCTTGAAGGCCTTTCGGGGCTGCAAGAGATCTGCCAGGGCCACAGCCTGCTCATAACGGTCGTTCACTCCGCCGAGCATCAGGTACTCGACGAACACCTGTCGTTTGCGGGCGGCGTGCCAGCTCCGGCACGCCTCGAGAACCTCCTGGAGCGGATAGCGGTCGTTCACCGGCATCAGCTCGGACCGCAGCGAGTCCTCCGGCGCGTGCAGCGAGAGCGCGAGCCGGACGGCGGGCCCCTCGCGCGCCATCCGCTCGATGCCGGGGATCCACCCGACCGTCGAGATCGCCGTGTTGCTTGTGGCGATGCCGACATCCGGGAGCCGCTGGCAGGCACCCAGCACGTTGTCGAGGTTCATCAGCGGCTCGCCCATGCCCATGAACACCGCGTGGTTGACGGGCTCGATGCGGCGGAAGTGCAGCGCCTGGTCGACGATCTCCGACTCGGTCAGGTTGCGCCCGAACTTCATCCGGCCCGTGGCGCAGAAGGTGCACGTGAGCGGACACCCGGACTGGCTCGAGAGGCACAGCGACCGGCGTCCGTCGCGATAGCGCATCAGCACGGCCTCGACGGGCTTCGCGTCCGCTGTCGCGAACAGCGCCTTCTCCGTGCCGTCGCTCGCGAGCGCGTCGCGCTCGAGTGCGAGCGTCGAGAGCGGCAGCTCGTCCGTCAGCCGGTCGCGCAGCGCGCGCGGCAGATTGGTCATCTCCTCATACGACGAGCAGCCGCGCGCCAACCAGGTCCACACCTGGCCGGTGCGGAAGCTGGGCTCGCCCGATTCGGCGAGCAGCTCGTCGAGACGCTCGAAGTCCATCGATCTAGTATGGAGGCGTGAAGTTCCGCTGGACCCTCCCGCTCGCCATCGCCGTCCTGGCTGCCGTTCCAGCGAGTGCCGCCGACCAGTCCGTCAGCGCGCTGCCCTCGACGCAGTGGCAGCCCGACGACGTCACGATCGGCATGGGCGACACCGTCACGTGGCACAACGAGGGCGGCGTTCACAGCGTCAAGTTCAACGACGGGTCCTTCGAGGAGCCGGCCACTCCGAGCACGGATCCTTGGACCGTCGACCGCACGTTCGACACCGCCGGGACGTTCCGTTACGTCTGCGGTTTCCACGGCGCCGCGATGCCCGGTGTCGTGCGCGTGCGCGATGCGACCGGCCAGGTCCCTGACACGGGACCCGGACTCCACGTCAAGGCGAGCGACGAGCAGACGCTGAAGCGGCTCCTGAACCGCGGCCTGCACATCCGCGCCGGATGCGACAACGGTTGCGACATCACACTGAAGGTCTCGCTTGCGCCGAAGACCGCGAAGCGGTTCGGCTTCGCCAAGCGGCGGAAGACGATCGCGCGCGAGACGGATCCGCTTCCCGACGGTCCCGCGGTCCCGATCGACATCGGCCTCAAGGCGAAGGCCGAGAACGCGCTCGAGGACGCAAAGCGCGCGTTCAAGGTCCGGCTCGACGCGCGCGCCACGCACGACACCACCGAGACCGCGCGACGCAAGATCAAGATCACGCCGTAGCGCGTGCGCCTGGCCAGGTATCTCGCGCACGCGGGCGTTGCCTCCCGCCGCGCCGCCGAGGGGCTGATCGCCGACGGGCGGGTGCGCGTGGACGGCGACGTCGTCACCGACCCCGCGCGCGACGTCGACGACGCGAACGCGGTCGAGGTCGACAGCCGCGCCGTCGCGGCGGAGCCGCGCGAGGTGTGGCTGGTGAACAAGCCGGCGGGGGTCGTGTCGACGGCGAGCGACACGCACGGGCGCCCGATCGTCACCGACCTGATCGAGAGTGAGCGGCGGCTGTATCCCGTCGGCCGCCTCGATGCCGCGACCACCGGCCTGATCCTCGTCACCAACGACGGCGAACTGGCGAACCTCCTGACGCACCCGCGCTTCGGTGTCGAGCGCGTCTACCGGGCGCGGGTCGAGCCGGCGCCGGTGCCGGAGCGGGCGCTCCGCCGCCTGCGCGAGGGAATCGAGCTCGAGGACGGGCGCACGAGCCCGGCGGGTGTGCGCCAGGCGGAGCCGGGCGTGCTCGAGCTGACGATCGCGGAGGGCCGCAAGCGCCAGGTGAGGCGCATGTGCGAGGCGGTCGGCCACCCCGTCTCGGAGCTCCAGCGGGTGGCGTTCGGCCCCCTGCGGTTGGGCGCGCTCGGGCCCGGCGAGGCGCGCCTGCTGACGCCCGCCGAGGTCGAACGGCTGAGGAAAACGGCAGAATCGGGCACATGAAGCTGAGGGCCCTGCGCGGGGCGATCACGGTGGACGACAACGACGGCGACGCGATCCTCGACGCGACCGAGGAGTTGATGCGGGCGGTGGTCGAGCAGAACTCGCTCGATGCGGCCGACATCGTCTCGTGCATCTTCACCTGCACGCGTGACCTCGACGCCGAGTTCCCTGCCGTCGCCGCAAGGCGCATGGGGCTCAGCGCGGTGCCGCTGCTGTGCGCGCACGAGATCGACGTACCGGGTGCGCTCCCGCGGGTGATCCGCGTGCTCGTCCACTGCTACGCGGACGACGCAACCCCGCCCAAGCATGTCTACCTGCGCGAGGCGGTCAGCCTGCGTACGGACCTCCAGGGCGCGCAGTGACGGGGATCGAGTTCACCAGCCGGATCCGCGACATCCCGGTCTATCCGGCAGCCGAGACGTACGGCTACGACGGAGAGCTCACCTTGCTCGCCTCGAACGAGACGCCCTGGGGCCCGCATGCCGCCGTGCGCGACGCCGTCGAGGCGCAGCTCACCCACCTGAACCGCTACCCCGACCCGACGGCCGCCAAGCTGCGGCGCCGGCTCGCGGAGCGATGCGACATGCCACCGGAGCGCATCGCGGTCGGCAACGGCTCGTGCGAGATCCTCCTCGCCGCCGCCGAGGCGATGCTCGAGCCCGGCGCTGAGATCGTCTACGCGTGGCCGTCGTTCTCGATGTATCCGAACCTGGCGGCGATGACCGGCGCGCGCGCAATCACGGTCCCGCTCGACGCGGCCGGTCGCCACGACCTCGACGCAATGGCTCGCGAGGTGACGCACGCGACTCGGATCGTGCTCGTGTGCAACCCGAACAACCCCACGGCGACCGCGCTGCCGATCGCGGAGATCGACGAGTTCGTCGCCGCGCTGCCACGCCACGTCGCCGTGATCCTCGACGAGGCGTACGTCGAGTTCTCCGTGATGCAGGACCCGGACCAGTCACTCGACCTCGTGCGGCGGCACCCGAACGTCGTCGTGCTGCGCACGTTCTCGAAGGTGTACGGCCTGTGCGGCCTGCGCGCCGGCTACGCACTCGGGTCCTCCGACTTCAAGCGCGCGGTCGACATCGTGCGCCAGCCCTTCTCGGTCAACGCGCTCGCGCAGGCGGCGGCGTCCGAGGCGCTGCTCCACCAGGATGAGGTCGCACGGCGCGTCGAGCGCACGGCGATCGAGCGCGTGCACGTCGAGTCCGAGCTTGCGGAGCGCGGGCTCGAGACGACAGACAGCCAGACGAACTTCACCTGGGTCGCGCTCGGGGACCACGACGAGGCCGACGTGATGCGCGGCCTGGGCGAGCGCGGGGTGATCGTGCGCAGCGGAACCGACCTCGGCGGCCCCGGCCACCTCCGCGTCACTTTTGGCACGCGCGAGGAGAACGACCGCTTCCTCGAAGCGCTCGACCAAACGCTCGCGGGCTGATACAAAGGACGCATGGACCGCCACGGCACGCACTCCGTTCACGCTGCGCGTGCCTATCGCTGGTTCAGCCGATTTAGCTAGGCGTCCGGCCCGCGGCTGCCCGCCGCACGTACTCCTCTCAGACCACCGGACGCCGTTTCCGCCCCGCCGCACCTACGTAGGATTTCCAGCGACTTTTCAGAAAGCAGCGTGAAGAACAGTGACTAGCGAGATACGGACGCTCATGCAGGGCCATCCCGACCGGGTTCGGGACCAGCGGATCGAGCAGGTCGTGGCGCTCCAGCCGCCGACCGAGCTCCTGGCCGACCTGCCGCTCCAGCGAGAGCACGAGGAGACGGTGCTCCGCGGCCGCGCGGAGATCGTCGACATCCTGCGGCGCGAGGACGACCGCCTGCTGGTCGTCGTCGGGCCGTGCAGCGTCCACGACGTCGAGGCGGCGGTCGACTACGCCCACCGGCTCGCGGCGATGGCGGGCGAGTTGCGCGACGAGCTCTGCGTGGCGATGCGCGTCTACTTCGAGAAGCCGCGGACGACGACGGGGTGGAAGGGGATGATCAACGACCCGCACCTCGACGGCTCGGGTGACGTCAACGCGGGGCTCCATATGGCGCGCGGGCTGCTGCTCGAGGTGCTTGCGCTCGGCCTCCCGACTGGAAGCGAGTTCCTCGACCCGATCACGCCGCAGTACATCTCGGACGCGGTCACGTGGGCCGCGATCGGGGCGCGCACCGCCGAGAGCCAGATCCATCGGAACCTCGCCTCGGGGCTGTCGATGCCGGTCGGCTTCAAGAACGGGACCGCCGGCAACGTGGGCATCGCGGTGGACTCCGTCCGCGCCGCCGCGTCGCCTCATGCTTTTACGGGCGTCACGCTGAACGGGACCCCCGCGATCCTGCACACGCGGGGGAACGAGGACGCGCACGTCATCCTGCGGGGCGGGCGCCAGGCGCCGAACTACGACGCGGAATCGATCGAGGGCGCGCTCGCCGCCGTGCGCGCGGCAGGCCTGCCGGAGCGCATCGTCGTCGATGCTTCCCACGACAACAGCGGCAAGGACCCGGAGCGCCAGCCGGCGGTCGTCGCCGACCTCGCGGGGCAGATCGCCGCGGGCAACCCTGCGATCGTGGGTGTGATGCTCGAGTCGTTCATCACCGCCGGCAAGCAGGACCACGAGCCGGGCAAGCAGCTCGAGTACGGCCAGTCGATCACGGACGGCTGCATGGGGTGGGAGACCACGACGCTCGTGCTGGACCAGCTCGCGGGCGCCGTGCGGGCGCGTCGCGGCCACCGCTAGTGCGCATCGCCATCCTCGGAGTGGGCCTGATCGGGGGGTCGATCGGCCTTGCCGCGAAAGAGTGGTTGGACGACGTCGAAGTGGTCGGCTTCGGCCGTAGCCCCGAGCGGCTCGACCGGGCGCGCGAGCTGGGCGCGATCGACAGCGCATCTACCGACATCGCCGAGGCGCTCGTCGGTGCTGAGGCGTGCTTTGCCTGCGGACCAGTGGGCATCCTCCCCGAACTGGTCGAGCGGGCACTCGCCGCCGCTCCAGACGACTGTTTCGTCACCGACGTCGGCTCCACGAAGCGGCGGATCGTCGAGGCGGTCACCGACCAGCGCTTCGTCGGCGGACACCCGATCGCCGGCGCCGAGACCGCGGGTGTCGAGCACGCGCGCGCCGACCTCTTCCAGGGCGCCACGTGGTACCTGACGCCCGGCGAGCGCTCCTCCGGGCTCCTGTACGAACGCCTGCATCGCTTCGTCGTGGGCGTCGGCGCGCGGCCGATCGCGATCGACGCCGAGACGCACGACCGCCTGCTCGCGACGGTGAGCCACCTGCCGCACGTGATCGCCAACGTGCTCGTCGCGCAGGCGGCGCGCGCGCTCGATGAGCAGGGCGAGGCGCTCCCGCGCGTCGGGCCGAGCTTCCGCGACGCGACGCGCGTGGCCGGCGCGAACACCGACATCTGGACCGACATCTACCTCTCGAATGCGGAGTCGATCGCCGCCGAGGTCGAGGAGACCGTGCGCAGGCTCGAGGACGTGGCGGCTGCGCTGCGCTCGGGCGACGCTTCGGCGCTCGCGGGCTGGAACGAGGGTGCGAGCGACGACCGCCGCCGCCTGCTCGAGGCCGACCTGGCCGGCGGGCCCGTGCACGAGCTCAGGATTCCGGTCCCCAACCGCCCGGGTATCGTGGCCCAGCTTGCGCTCGCGCTCGGCCGCGCGGGCGTGAACATCGTCGACATGTCTCTGGCACCCGCTCCCGACATGCGCTCAGGTGCGATCACGCTTTGGATCGCGGGGGACGAGGCGGCCGCGCGCGCGAAGGAGGTGGTGGACGGGCTCGACTTCGGCGACCGGGCCGAGTCGTGAACCGTCGCTTCGAGCCGTCGGGTCCGCTGCGCGGGAGCGTGACGCCGCCCGCCGACAAGTCGATCTCGCACCGCGCGGCGCTCTTCGGCGCGATGACCGACGAGCCGGTGACGATCAGGAACTACCTCTTCGCCGAGGACACACTTTCGACGTTGACGGCGCTGCGGGTACTCGGCGCGGGCGTCGACATGCGCGAGGGCGAGCTCGTCCTCCGGGGCGTCGGCCTCCGCGGGGCGCTCGAGGCGACAGGGGGCACGCTCGACGTGGGCAACTCCGGGACGCTGCTGCGCCTCTTGCCCGGCTGGCTCGCCGGCCACACCGGCGGGGTATGGACGCTCGACGGCGATGAGTCGATCCGCCGCCGGCCGGTGGACCGGATCGTCGAGCCGCTCGCGTTGATGGGCGCCGCCGTCGAGGCCCGCGAGGGTCGCCTGCCTCCGCTCAAGATCGGAGGCGGCAGGCTCACCGGCATCGAGTACGAGCTGCCGGTCGCGAGTGCTCAGGTCAAGTCGTGCGTGCTGATCGCGGGGCTGCTCGCGGAGGGCGAGACCTGTGTGCGCGAGCCGCATCCGAGCCGCGATCACACCGAGCGCATGCTGCTGGGGGCACAGGCTCGCTTCGCGCGTCGCGAAGACGGCTTCGTCTGCATCTCACACCTCGACGAGCTCGAGCTCGGCGAGGTCACCGTGCCCGGCGACCCGTCCTCGGCGGCGTTCTGGGTGGCAGCGGCCACGATCATCCCCGACTCGCGGATCGTGATCGAGTCGGTCGGCCTCAACTGGACGCGCGCGGGCTTCTTCAGGATCGCCGAGCAGATGGGAGCCGTGATCGTGGGTGACCTGGAGGAGCCCGGGACCTTCGTCGCCGAGGAGCCGGTTGGAGAGCTCGACGTTGCCTCGGCGCCGCTCGAGGCCACCGAGGTCACGGCCGCCGACATCCCGATCGCGATCGACGAGATCCCGCTGGTGGCGCTGCTGGGCGCGTTCGCCGAGGGCGAGACCGTCGTGCGCGGCGCGGGCGAGCTGCGCGTGAAGGAGTCGGACCGGATCATGGGCGTGGTTGACGGCCTCGGCGGCCTCGGCGCGGACATCGAGGCCACGGGCGACGGGTTCGTGGTGCGTGGGACCGGCGGACTGCGCGGGGGCACGATCGACTCGCGCGGCGACCATCGGCTCGCGATGCTCGGCGCCGTGGCGGGGTTGGCCTCGGAGGAGGGTGTGGAGGTGACCGGGTTCGAGGCGGTGTCGGTGTCGTACCCCGGTTTCGAGGCGGACCTCGAGCGTCTCCTGGCTGGGTAGCCTCGCCGCCATGGTGATCGCGATCGACGGCCCCGCGGGGGCCGGGAAGAGCACTGTCGCGCGCGCCGTCGCAGAGCGACTCGGCTTCACGTACCTCGACTCCGGCGCGATGTACCGCGCTGTCGCGCTGTCACTTCTACGAGACCCCGACGGCACCGCCGCGCAGCGCGCGGGCGAGGTCGAGATCGACTTCGGCGACCCCGCGATCCGCGCGCCGGAGGTCTCCGAAGCGGCGTCGAGGGTCGCCCAGGACCCCGCTGTGCGCGCCGCTCTGGTGGAGCGGCAGCGGGAGTTCCTCCAGAACGGCGACTGGGTCGCCGAGGGGCGCGACATCGGCACCGTCGTCGCCCCAGAGGCAGAGCTCAAGGTCTTCCTCACCGCGGATCCCGAGGAGCGCGCGCGCCGGCGGGCCGCCGAGCTGGGCGCCGATGTCGATGTCGTCCTGCGCGACCAGGCACTGCGTGACGAGCAGGACCGGTCCCGTGAGCATTCGCCGCTCGAGCCCGCACCGGACTCGATCGAGGTCGACACCACCGGCCTCTCCATCGACGAGGTCGTCGACAGGATCGGCGAGCTCGCGCACGAGCGCAGATGAGCCTGCCGAAGGTCGCTGTCGTCGGGTATCCGAACGTCGGGAAGTCGACGCTGGTCAACCGTCTCAGCGGCACCCGCGAGACCGTCGTGCACGAGCAGGCCGGCGTGACACGCGACCGCAAGGAGGTCGAGGCGGAGTGGAACGGGCGCCGCTTCCTGCTCGTCGATACGGGCGGCGTCGATCTCGCGGAGCGCGACAGCCTCGCGCGCGCCGTCCAGCTTCAGGCGCGCCAGGCGCTCGGGGAGGCCCACGTCGCGGTGCTCGTGGTCGACTCGCGGACGGGCATGCGGCCCGGCGACGCTGAGCTGGCCGCGGACCTGCGCCGATCCGAGGTGCCCGTCGTCGTGGCCGCGAACAAGGTCGACGACGTCCGCCAGGAGGCGGACGCGGCGGAGTTCTACGGTCTCGGCTTGGGCGACCCGATCCCGGTCTCCGCCACTCAGGGCCTCGGGACGGGCGACCTGCTCGACCGGGTCACGTCGCTTCTCGGGGATGGCGCGGCGCCGGATGCCGAGGACGAGGCGCCGCATCTCGCCGTGATCGGCCGGCCGAATGTCGGGAAGTCCTCGCTCGTCAACCGGATCCTGGGCGAGGAGCGGGTGATCGTCGCCGACGAGGCGGGCACGACCCGCGACGCGATCGACACGCGGCTCGAGGTCGACGGCAAGCCGCTCGTGCTCGTTGATACCGCCGGGCTGCGTCGGCGCGGGAAGGTCGCGGGAACGGTGGACTGGTACGCGCAGCTGCGGTCCGAGCGCGCGGCGGAGCGTGCAGACGTCGCGCTCGTCGTCTGCGACGCGTCGGAGGGCGTGACATCCGAGGACCTGCGCGTTGCCGAGCTCGCGATGAAGAAGGGCTGTGCGACCGTGCTCGTGCTGAACAAGTGGGACATCGAGGACGTCGATCTCGACTTCACGCGCGCGCGGGTGGAGCAGAAGCTGCGGTTGAGGCCGAAGGTGATGACCGCCTCCGCGAAGACGGGCCGCGGCATCAAGCGCATGCTCGACGAAGCGCTCACGCTGTCCCGGCGCGTGACCGAGCGGATCCCGACGCCCGAGCTGAATCGCTTTCTCGCGGACCTCCAGGCCACGCGCGATCCGCCGGCGGTGCGTGGCAAGCGGCTGCGGCTCTACTACATGGCGCAGTACGACGTGCGCCCGCCGCGTTTCTCGGTCCAGGTGAACGATCGCGCGCTACTGACGCGCTCGTATGGCTTTTTCCTGGAGAATCGTCTGCGGGGGCGCTACGGGCTCGAGGGGGTCCCGCTGGTGATCGACTACAAGACGTCTTGAGGCCACCCGTAGCACTGCTGGCGCTCGCCGCCGTGGTGGCACTCGCCGGGTGCGGCGAGGAGTCGACCGACGACGGCGTCGTCGGCTCGGTCCCCGCCAACGCGCGGGCGTATCTGCACCTGGATCGCGGGTCCGAGGACTGGGACGCGGCCCAGGAGTCGCTCGGCCGGCTGCCCGCGATCGAGACGCTCGTGACGGGCCTGCTGGCGCGCCAGGTGAACCTGCCGGGCCACGGCCAGGCCGGCGTCGTGCTGCTGCCCGGGCGCGACAAGCCGATGATCCTGACCCCCGACGACCCGCCCGCCGAGGAAAGCCTGGCGGTGACGCCCGACTATGAGGAGTTGCTCGAGGGGCTCGGGTCCCAGCGTCTCGCGACGCTCTACCTCGCGCGCCCAAGCATCGGCTTCCTGCGGTCGCTCGACCCGACCGTGGTGTCGGCCGCCGGGGCCGCCGACGTCGACGGCGACACGATGAAGATCCGCGCGCGCGTGCGGCACGAGGGTGAGCCGGGGCCCTGCGCGGCGATCACCGGCGACGACCTTGTCGACATCGCCGACCCCGAGGCCGCCCTCTACATCGAGGTTCCGTCGATCAAATGCGCGCTGCAGGGGCTCGCTGGCCGCTACGGCGGAGTCGACGCCGTGCTCCGGCGCGCGGCGCGTGCCGCGAAGAAGAGGGGGGTCTCCCTCGACGAAGACGTCATGCCGCTGCTCGACCATCGCGGCGCGCTGATCGCTTCGCCGGGCGAGAACGCACCCGCCCTGACGCTCGTGGTCGATGACGTCGACGAGAAGCATGCCCTCGACGTGCTCTCGCGCTTGCAACCCGCCTTGATCAGCCTGCTCGGCGTGCGCGGGTTGGGGCAGGCACCGACCTTCGGCTCCGCGGACGTCCAGGGGATCACCGCCGCGACCGCGCACCTCGCGCCCGGCCTCGAGCTCAGCTATGCCGCATGGGACGGGCGCCTGGTCGTGTCGACGTCGCTCGCGGGGATCGCGACGGCGCGGAAGGCCGAGGGGCTACCGGGGACGGACGGGTTCGACGCCGTCCTGGGCGACCGTCCGGACTCCCTGTCGGCGCTAGTCTTCCTCGACCTAAACCAGCTTCTCACGCTAGGTGAGCAGGCAGGACTGGCAGAGGATCCGCGTTACCTGGCCCTCCGCGACGACCTGCAGAAGCTCCGCGCGGCGGGCGCCGTGCTATCGCGTGAGGGGGAATTCACAACAGCGGAGCTGACCTTCCAGATTCCATGAGTTTCGAGCCCCTTTCCGACAACGAGTTCCTCTTCACCTCTGAGTCCGTGACGGAAGGCCATCCGGACAAGATGGCCGACCAGATCTCGGACGGCGTGCTCGACGCGGTCCTGCGCGACGACCCGTACGGCCGCGTCGCGTGCGAGACGCTCGTCAACACGGGCCTGGTCGTGGTCTCCGGTGAGATCTCGACCGAGACGTACGTGGACGTGCCGAAGATCGCGCGCGACACGATCCGTCGGATCGGCTACGACGATGCTGCGTACGGCTTCGACTGCGACACGTGCGCGGTCATCACGGCGATTGACGAGCAGTCGCCCGACATCGCCCAGGGCGTCAATCAGGCTTACGAGTCGCGCACCGACCCCGGTGACGACGACGAGCTCGACCTTGCCGGCGCCGGCGACCAGGGAATGATGTTCGGGTACGCGACACGCGAGACAGCTGAGCTGATGCCGATGCCGATCTCGCTCGCGCACAGGCTGGCCCACCGCCTCGCCGAGGTGCGGCGGGGCGACGTCATGCCTTACCTGCGGCCCGACGGGAAGACCCAGGTGACCATCCGCTACGAGAACGGGCGCCCGATCGAGGTCGAGAAGATCCTGATCTCTACCCAGCACAAGCCCGGTGTCGACTCGGAGACACTCATCAAGCCGGATCTGTGGGAGCACGTCCTGCACCCGATCCTGCCGGCCGAGCTGTTCGACGAGAAGAAGCTGAACACCAAGCAGAACTTCCTCGTCAACCCGACCGGCAAGTTCGAGATCGGCGGGCCGATGGGCGACTGCGGCCTGACCGGCCGCAAGATCATCATCGACACGTACGGCGGCGCCGCGCGCCATGGCGGCGGCGCGTTCTCGGGCAAGGACCCGTCGAAGGTGGACCGTTCGGCGGCTTACGCGGCTCGCTACGTGGCGAAGAACGTTGTCGCAGCGGGCCTCGCCGACAGGTGCGAGATCCAGGTCGCGTACGCGATCGGCGTCGCGCATCCGGTGTCGCTGATGGTCGAGACCTTCGGCACCGAGCGGATCGAGCGCTCCAAGATCGTGCAGCTCGTGCAGGAGCACTTCGACCTGCGCCCGGGCGCGTTCCGCAAGTACCTCGACCTCCACCGCCCGATCTACCAGAAGACCGCGGCCTACGGCCATTTCGGCCGCGAGGACCACGACTTCACGTGGGAGAAGACGGACAAGGCCGACGCGCTCCGCGACGCCGCGGGGCTCGGCGCGCGCGAGGCAGTTTCCTGAGTGCCCCTGTCCGCCTAGAGCGTGACGGCAACGTCGCCGTCATGGTCCTCGAGGACCCGCCGCTCAACCTGTTTCGCGAGGAGACCCAGGAGGCGCTCGAGGCATGCGTGGGCGAGGTCGAGGCGTCGGACGCCCGCGCGCTCGTATGGCGCGCTGAGGGCGACCTGTTCACCGGCGGGGTGGACGTCAACCTCTTCCAGCGCATGGTCGAATCGGGCGACCGCCGTGAGGACGGCCTGCTGCCGGTGGCCCAGCGCCTCGAGGCGCTCGAGATCCCGACGCTGTCGCTGCTGCACGGCGTTTGCCTCACGTGGGGGCTCGAAATCGCGCTCGGGACCGACCTGATCTGGGCGTCGGAGTCAGCTCGCATCGGCCTGGTGGAGGCGGGCGTGGGGCTGACGCCAGGCGCCGGCGGTACCCAGCGGATGGCTCAGCGTGCTGGCGTCGCGCGCGCCGCCGAGTTCGTGTTCACCGGCGGCTTCTACGACGCGCAGACACTGCATGGCTGGGGCGTCGTCAACCGAGTGCTGCCGGACTCCGATCTGCACCCGAAGGGCATGAAGTTCGCGCACAGGCTCGGTGACGGGCCGACGAAGGCGCATGCCGCGACGAAGGCGATTCTGCGGGCGTTCCGCGACGGTGGCCTGCCCGCGGCGGATGCGATCACGCGGGACCAAATGGGTGCGCTCTTCCATACCGAGGACCTGCAGAACGCGGTGAAGACCTTCCTCGCGGAAGGGCCCGGGAAGGCGACCTTCGAGGGTCGCTAGAGTCGTATTACCAGAATCCCGGAGGTATTTCATGGCTTTGCAGATCGGCGACACCGCGCCTGACTTCGAGGCGGACACCACAGAGGGCAGGATCAAGTTCCACGACTGGATCGGCGACTCCTGGGCCGTCCTCTTCTCACATCCGAAGGACTTCACTCCCGTATGCACCACGGAGCTCGGCTACATGGCAAATGCCAAGCCCGAGTTCGACAAGCGCAACACGAAGATCATCGGCCTGTCGGTCGACTCGACGAGCGACCACGAGGGCTGGGCGAAGGACATCGAGGAGACCCAGGGCACGGCGCCGAACTACCCGATCATCGCCGACGACGACTTTGCTGTCTCGAAGGCCTACGGGATGCTGCCCGCCGAGACCTCGGGCGAGGCCGGCGAGCGCACGCCGGCGGACAACCAGACGGTCCGCAACGTCTTCGTCGTCGGTCCCGACAAGAAGATCAAGCTGATCCTCATCTACCCGATGACGACCGGGCGCAACTTCGACGAGGTCATCCGCGTGATCGACTCGCTCCAGCGGACCAGCCAGCACAAGGTGGCGACACCTGTCAACTGGAAGCCGGGCGACGACGTGATCATCGCGGGCTCGGTGTCCAACGACGACGCCAAGGAGATCTTCGGCGAGTGGGAGTCGCCGAAGCCCTACATCCGAATTGTTCCTGACCCCGCTAAGAAGTAGGGGTTATCGCGATCACCGGGATCGGCCGGGCCGTCTGTTGCTGGTAGGCGGTGTACCGGTCCCGGTTGTTCTCGTTCACGATCTGCCATAGGCGCGAGTAGTCGGGGTCGTTCGGGTCGACCACGCGCGCCGTCGCCGGCTGGCGCTTGCGCCCGATCTGGATCTCGACCGACGGGTTCGCCTGGAGGTTGTGCAGCCACGCCGGCGCGCGGTCGGCGCCGCCGTTCGACGCGACGACCAGGTAGTCGTCGCCATTGCGCGCGTAGACCAACCCGTTCGTCCTTGGCTTGCCGGAGCGGCGGCCGGTCGTGTGCAACAGCAGCGTCGGCACGCCGAGGATCTTGTGCCCGATCCGCCCGTCGGACGCGATGTAGACCTTCTCGTGGACGCGCAGGACCTGGGAAGTGACGCTCATGCGGTGAAGCTTACGTTTACCGGCATGCCGTCCCGGTACGCCCGACGTTATGGCCGAAACAGAGAAGGACCGCGAAGACATCACGAGCCCTGACGATCCGACCCACGAGGCGACCACGCCTCCGGGCAACGGAGAGGCCGACGAGGAGGCCGTCGAAAAGGGCGAGGACAAGCTGGATCAGGCCGGCGGGGGTCACTGACCCTCGTCCGCGCGCGGCCGTAGCCTCGTCCGCGTGATCGCCAAGGTCGAGCCGCTCACCCAGGCACGTGCCCTTCGGGGTCCGTTCGACTATCGAGTGCCCGAGCGGATGGAGGCCGGAGTCGGGAGCGTGCTCGTCGTGCCTTTCGGGCATCGCCGCGTGCTCGGCGTCGTCGTCGAGACGGCTGAGCGCAGCGACGTTCCCGCCGAGAAGCTCGTCGAGCCGATCGAGGCGCTGGAGGGAGGAGTTCCACCGGAGCTCGTCCGGCTCGGCCTGTGGACCGCCGAGGAGTACGTCTCGACGCCCGCGCGCGGGCTGTCGCTCGTGCTGCCACCGGGGACCGGCACAGGCGCTCGGCAACGCACACGCACCCGGCGAGCGCTGCGCGCTGAGCTGACGTCGGCCGGCCGCGACGCGCTGGCCGGTGGCGCACGTCTCGGCGCCAAGCAGCGCGAGGCGCTGGAGCGGCTCGCCGAGGGGCCGCTGCCTGCCGCCCTCGTCGGGCACGGCACGCTGCGACGGTTGGAGGTGCGCGGCCTCGTCGCGATCGAGGACGCGCGCGTCGAGCGTCGCCCGGAGATCCGCGGCGTGGGCGCCCGCGGCGAGGTCAGCGAGCTGACCCGCGCCCAGGAGGACGCGGTCGCGCGAATCGACAGGGCGTTCGACGAGCGCGGCGCCAACCTGCTGCTGCACGGCGTTACGGGCAGCGGCAAGACCGAGGTGTACCTGCGCGCAGCCGAGGCCGCCCTCGCCCGCGGGCGGTCGGTGATCGTGCTCGTGCCCGAGATCGGTCTCACGCCCCAGACCGCGGCGCGCTTCGAGCGGCGCTTCGGCGAGCTCGTGGCGATCATGCACTCGAAGCTTTCCGCCGGCGAGCGCTTCGACGAGTGGACGCGCATGCTGACCGGCGAGGCCCGCATCTGCGTCGGCCCGCGCTCCGCCGTGTTCGCCCCGCTCGCCGACGTCGGGCTGATCGTGATCGACGAGGAGCACGATCCCTCGTACAAGCAGGAGGGCGATCCCCGCTACGACGCGCGGCGGGTTGCCGAGCGCCGCGCCGAGCAGGCCGGGGCGGTGCTCGTCGCCGGCAGCGCGACACCACGACCCGAGAGCTTCGAGCGCCTGGAACGGGTCGTCCTGCCCGAACGCGTCGACGGCCGCGGCCTGCCACCGGTCGAGGTCGTGGGGATGCTCGACGCCGCGGGGCCGCTGCACCCGCGCACACGGGACGCCCTCGAGGCGGTCCGGCGCGAGCAAGGAAAGGCGATCGTGCTGCTCAATCGGCGCGGGTGGTCGAACTTCATCTCGTGCCAGGTCTGCAGCCGCGTGTGGAAGTGCCCGCAGTGCGACGTCTCGCTCGTGCTGCACCGGGCGGCCGCGGCGGTCGCCTGTCACCACTGCGGTCACCGCGAGCCCGTCCCCGGCGCGTGCCCGGACTGCGGCGCGACGTCCGTCGCGCGCCATGGGCTCGGCACGGAGCGCCTCGAGCGCGAGCTCGAGCAACTCATGCAGCCGCTGCCCGTCTTTCGCCTCGACGCCGACGTCGCGAAGGTGGAGGAGACGCTGCGCCGGTTCGACGCCGCGCCCGGCGGCGTCCTGGTGGGCACCCAGATGGTCGCCAAGGGCCACGACTTCCCCGACGTCACGCTGGGCGTCGTGGTGGACGCGGACTCGACGTTGCGCTTCCCCGACTTCCGTGCGGAGGAGCGCACCTTCGCGCTCGTCGCGCAGCTCGCCGGGCGCAGCGGGCGCGGGCCGCGGGGCGGGAAGGTGATCGTGCAGACGGTCGATCCGGCGGCCGACTGCCTACGCCACGCCGCGAGTCACGACGCCGAGACCTTTCTCGCCGAGGAGCTCGCGCGCCGGCAGCTCCTGTCGTATCCGCCGTTCGCGACGCTGATCAGGGTGGTCTGCTCGTCCGAGGAGGCAGGACCGGAGCTCGAGGCGGCCGACGCGATCAGGACGCGGATCGAGGGGATCCCGGTTCTGGGCCCGGCGCCGCTCTTCCGGCTGAAGGGACGAGAGCGTGCGCAGCTCGTCGTGAAGGCAGCGGACCGCGGCCCCGCCGTCCGCGCCGTGCGACAGGCCGTCGAGACGGTCGCAGTCCAATACAACAGGCGCGGGATCAAGTTCGCAGTTGACGTGGATCCCCAATAGCGGGGCTACACTCAGCGGCGTGGCGGATGAGCACGTAGAGCCAGAGGTCGAGGAGGAACTCGAGGAAGTTCCGCCGCTCGACCCGGAGGCCGCCGCCCGCCGGTCTGCGGCGATGAGCTTCATCCGCAAGTGGGGCGATCCGGTCCTGAAGAGCCGCGCCACGCCGGTCGACCGCTTCGACGACACGCTGCGCCAGCAGGTGCAGCGGATGGCCGGGATCATGCGCGACGCGACCGGCGTCGGCCTGGCGGCTCCGCAGCTCGGAATCTCGCAGCGCCTGCTCGTCTACAGGATTGGCAGCGACGCGCCGCTGATCACGCTCGTCAATCCCGAGCTCGAGTGGAGGAGCGAGGACCTCGAGACATTCGAGGAGGGATGCCTGTCGATCCCGAGCGTGGCCGTGGACGTCGAGCGGCCGGTCCACGTGCGCGTCCGCGCGCACGACGAGCACGGGGACGAGCGGCTCGTCGAGGCGTCGGGGCTCGAAGCGCGCGTGATCCAACACGAGATGGACCACCTCGACGGCGTTCTGATGCTCGACCGCGCCTCGCGCGAGGATCGCAAGGAGGCGCTACGCGCACTCCGCGAGCAGGAGCAGGCCGATCGCGCCGCCTGACGCGGTGCGCACGGTCTACCTCGGAACCTCCGACTTCGCAGTCACGGTCCTGGAGCGCCTGGCCGAGAGCCGCTGGCGTCCGGCGCTCGTGATCACGCGCCCGGACAGGCCGAAGGGGCGCGGGCGCAAGCTCTCGCCGCCGCCGGTTGCAACGGCCGCGCGCGATCTCGGGATCGAGCTCGACCAGCCCGACAGCGTGAATTCCGACGAGGCGCGCGCGCGGATCGCCGCGCTCGAGCCGGACGCGATGCTGATCTGCGCGTTCGGGGCGCTGATCAAGGAACCGCTCCTCTCGGACTACGAGTGGCTCAACGTGCACCCGTCGCTCCTGCCGCGCTGGCGCGGCGCGGCGCCGATCGAGAGGGCGATCGATGCGGGCGACGAGCGCACCGGCGTCTCGATCATGCGGCCGACCGCGGAGATGGACGCCGGGCCGGTCTGCCTGCAGCGCGACGAGCCGATCAGGCCGGGCGACACGTACGGGACGCTCGCGCCGCGGCTCGCCCGCATCGGCGGCGAGCTCCTCATCCATACGCTCGAGACCCATCCACCGTTCCAGGAGCAGCCGGCCGAGGGCGTGACGATCGCCGACAAGATCACCGCCGAGGACCGCCGGCTCGACCCGCAGCGGACGCCCGCCGAGCTCGAGCGGCGGGTACGCGCGCTCTCGCCGCACGTCGGCGCGTGGGTGGAGCTGCCCGGCGAGGAGCGGATGGGTGTGCTCGGCGCGCGCGCCACTGACGACCGCGTCGAGCCGGGCCACCTCGACGCGCGCGAGGACAGGCTCCTGTTCGGCTGTTCCGGAGGCGCGCTCGAGCTGCTCGAGGTGAAGCCGCCCGGCGGGCGCGCGATGGACGCCGGGGCATGGCTGCGCGGCCATGCTGGGAGACTCGTCTGATGGTCAAGCTTGCGGGCCGCCGCGGATCACGCCGCCACGAGCCGACGCCGGCGCGCACGTGTGCGTTCCGGGTGCTCCAGCGCACGTTCGGCGAGGGCGCGTACGCGGACCGCGCATTTCGCGCCGAGGCCGAGAGCGCGGGGCTCGACGCTCGCGATCGCGCGTTCGCGCAGCGCCTCGCCTACGGCGCGATCCAGAACAGGCGCACCCTCGACTACGTGGTGATGGCGCTCTCGTCGCGAGACGTCGGCGCGCTCGACCTCGACGTCCTCAATGCGCTCCGGCTCGGCATCTACCAGGTCGCGCTGCTCGACGCCGTCCCGAACCATGCGGCCGTCGACCAGACCGTGGAGCTCGCGAAGCTCCACGGCGACGGCGGTCACCGGCTGGTCAACGCGGTGATGCGACGCGCGACGCGCGAGGCCGGCGACCTGATCGCACAGCTCACCGACAACAGCCCCGCCGACGCGGCCGTCAGGCACTCGCACCCCGAGTGGATCGTGCGGATGTGGTGGGACGCGCTCGGCCCGGCCGAGACGATCGCGTTGCTCGAGCGCGACAACGGACCCGCGGAGAACGCGGTGCGGGCGAACGAGCTGCTCGTGACAGCGGGCGAGGTCGCCGCGTCGCTGGTCGACCAGGGCGTCGAGAGCCGCATGGCCGACGACCTCCCCGAGGGTCTCGTGCTGACCGGACAGTTCGACGCTCACGGGTCGCAGCTCTTCAGGGAGGGCGCGATCATGCCGCAGTCGCGCGCGTCGATGCTGGTCGCACGTGCGCTCGACCCGCAGCCGGGCGACCGGGTCCTGGATCTCTGCGCCGCCCCCGGCGCGAAGGCCACCCACATCGCGGCCCTGGTCGGCAACGAGGGCGAGGTCGTGGCCGTCGAGAAGCACGGCGGCCGCGCGAAGGCGCTCGCGGAGAACTGCGACCGGCTCGGGGCGTCGTCCGTGACGGTCCGCGAGGAGGACGCGGCCGACGTGGACGGTGAGTTCGACCGCGTGCTGCTCGACCCGCCGTGCTCCGATCTCGGCACGCTCCAGTCGCGTCCCGACGTGCGCTGGAAGAAGGAGGAGGACACGGTCGCTCGCCTCGCCGCGGAGCAGTCGCGCCTGCTGGACGCGGCCGCGAACCGCGTCCGGCCCGGCGGCACGCTCGTGTACTCGACGTGCACGATCTCGCCGGATGAGAACGAGCGCCAGATCACCTCGTTCGCCGAGCGCCGTGGCGACTTCCGGCTGGACGAGCTTCCCGATCCATTCGGGCGCTATGCGCACCCGACGGCGGACGGGGTCGTGCAGGTCCTGCCGCACAGGCACGGGACGGACGGGTTCTTCATCGCGCGGCTCGTAAGGGAGGGCTGATGGAGGACCGGGGCGTCAACCTGGGCCTCGAGTGCCCGTCGTGCAAGGAGCCATGGCTGCGGCACACCAACCTGCCGGGCCGCTACCGCTGCGTCTTCTGCCTGAACCGCTTCGAGCTGCGCTCGGACTGCCCGGACTGCGGCTCGCACGCGACGATCGCGCGGATGACCGACGACGCGAATGTCACCTGCCGCAACTGCGGCGGGTCGATGCTCACGACCATATAACGAAAAACGGCCCCCTTTCGGGAGCCGCTTTTCGAGTCAAAGAGAAGTACGGATGTTGATGTCGTTCTCGGCCTAGACGCCGGATCCTGCAGGCTCGTCCACCCGGGCTGGACGCATGTCCGAGGCAGGGCCAACCTCTACTGGAATGCCGTTCAGCACGGCGTTTCCGGACAGCGGGTCGATCAGCGAGGCGTCCGAGAGAACGTTGCTGTTCACGCCCGCGTGCTCGCGCGCGACCCCAAGCTGAACGCCCGGGGCGTCGTGGCCCCAGCCGTGCGGGATCGATACGACGCCGGCGCGGATCGCGTCGGTGACCTCGACGGGCGCCTCGATCGAGCCGGTCTCGGACGTGAGCCGCGCCCGTTCGCCGTCGATCAGCCCGAGGCGCTCGGCATCCTCGGGGTTGACCTGCATCGTGCAGCGGTCCTTCCCCTTCACGAGCGGGCGCAGGTTGTGCATCCACGAGTTGTTGGAGCGCAGCTGGCGGCGGCCGATCAGCACCAGGTGCCCGTTGCGCGTGCGCTCGAGCGAGGCGCGCAGGCGGTCGACGTCGGCGACGAGCGGCTCGGGAGCGAGCTCGATCTTCCCGGACGGCGTTCGCAGGACCTCGGGGATGCGCGGCTCGAGTGGGCCGAGGTCGATCCCGTGCGGGTTGCGCTCGAGCTCGTCGAGCGTCAGGTCGTACGGGCCCGTGCGGAGGAAGAAATCGAGAGCACGGTCGGGGCCGCGTCGCTTGTCCAACTCCGGCCGCATGTCGGCGGGGTCGAGGCCAGCCCGCTGAATCAACGCATCGATGACGAAGTCGTCGATCGCGTCGAGGTCCGCGTCCGCGCCCTGCCCGCTCACGATCGCCGTGAGCCGCAGGAGCTGGCGCCACTCGGGCTCGAGGTCCGGCTCCGGCTCCATCGCGGGGGCCGAGTAGTTCGCGACGTTCCGTACGGCGAGCTGGTAGAGCGCGAGGTCGTAGTGCGAGCGCGCGAGCGGTGACGGCCCGGGGAGGATCACGTCCGCGTGCCGGGTCGTCTCGTTGACGTAGATGTCGAGCGACACCATGAAGTCGAGCTCCGACAGGGCGCTGTCGAGCCGCTCGGACTGCGGTGTCGAGACGACCGGGTTTCCCGCCACCGTCACGAGCGCGCGCACCTGGCCCTCGCCAGGCGTCTCGATCTCCTCCGCCAGGCAGACGACCGGCAGCTCGCCGAAGGCCTCCGGAAGGCCGCGCACCCGGCTCGTCCAGCGGCCGAGCGTCACGCCCTTGCCGATGCCGGGCTTCCCGACAGTGTTGCGCTGGCCACCGGCGGCGCGCGTGAACATCGCTCCGCCCTCGCGGTCGAGGTTGCCGGTCAGGACGTTGACCACGTCGACGAGCCAGCTCGCGAGCGTTCCGAACTCCTGTGTGCAGGTGCCGATTCGCCCGTAGCACGCCCCGCGAGGTGCGGCCGCGAGCTCGCGCGCGATCCGGCGGATCTCGCCGGCTTCGATCCCGCAGATCCCCTCGACGCGCTCCGGAGCGAAATCGCGGGCGAGGCGCTCGATCTCCGGCAACCCCTCGCAGTGCTCGGCGATGGACCCGGGGTCGGCGAGGCCCTCCTCCACGAGGGTGTGCACGAGCCCGAACAGGAAATGGGCGTCGGTGCCCGGCACGATCGCGTGGTGCTCGTCCGCCTCCTCGGCGGTGCGCGAGCGGCGCGGGTCGATGACCACGACCTTGCCGCCGCGCTCGCGAATCGCGCGGATCCGCCCGCGTGCGTTCGGCGAGGTCATCAGGCTGCCGTTCGAGACCAGCGGGTTGGCGCCCAGCACGAGCAGGTGCTCGCAGCGGTCGAGGTCGGGCACCGGGACGCTGAGCCCCGCGCCGAACATGAGCCCGGCTGACACCTGCTTGGGCATCTGGTCGACGGTGCTCGCGGTGTAGACGTTTTGTGAGCCGAGCGCTTTGAGGAACACGGGCCCGTAGACATTCGCGGCCAGGTTGTGCGCTGACGGGTTGCCCAGGTACACGGCCACGGCATTGCGCCCGTGCTGCTCGAGGAGCGGAGCGAGGCCGTCCTCGACGGCCTGCCACGCCTCGGCCCAGCTCGCCTCGCGCAGCTCGCCGTCGCGGCGGACGAGCGGATGGCGAAGACGATCCGGGTCCTCGTGCAGCGCCTTCAGCCCGTGCGCCTTGGGACAGATGAAGCCGCGGCTGAAGACGTCCTCGTCGTCGCCTCGGATCGACTCGATGTGACCGTTGTCCGTCTCGATCCGGAGGCCGCACGTGGCCTCGCACAACGGGCACGTATGGATGTGGGTGGCCATCCCGGCCGTCGACTCTACTCCGCTCGTCTGTAGAGCCAATACAAGAGTGCGCACAGAAGCGCGGCCCCGGCCGCGTAGCCGACCTCGAGTTGCACGACGCGGTCGTCCCAGCCGGGGATCAGGAGGAAGACGACGAATGCGGCGGCGGACGCGACCCAGCAGATCGCAGCCCGCTTGGCCTGGTCTCTCGCGAGGGCGGCCTGGTTCAGCGTCGCGGCGGCCAGATAGAGCCCCATGCCGACGGCGATCAGAGCGAGCCCGCCGCGTCCGTAATCGACGTCGCTGCCGAAGAGAAGGTCCATCACCCAGGGGCCGATGGCGAGCAGCACGAGTGCCACGGTCGCCGCAAACGCGCCGATTGCAGTGAGGGTGACACGAACCGTGCGGCGGAACTCATCGGCGTTGGCTGCTGCATGCATCTGAGTCAGGTGCGGGAGGATCGACGTCTGCACCGACTGGAACAGCTGCAGCGGGGCGCGGGCGATCAGGAGGACGTTGAAGGTGAAGCCGGCGAGCGCGGCGCCCGCGGCGCCAGACTCGGTCGCCTTGACGATGAGCGGCCCCGCGTTGAGGAATGTCTGCTCGCTCAACATCACGAGCAACACCGCCGCCGCGAAGCCCGTGCCGCGCGCGAGCGTGAACTCCGGTTCACCCTCGCCGAGGGGAACTTTTTCCGTCATATCGACGGAAAAGGTGCTCCTCGTGAGAACGAAGGGGACGACGGTGAGGCTTGCGATCGGCGCGGCGACCATGCCGAGCGCTACCGCGTCCTGGCCCTCACTGATTCCGACCGCCACGGCGACCGCGAAGAGACAGCGGCTCGATGCCTCGAGGAGGACGAGGAGCCCGTACGCCCCGAAGCGGTGGTGCCCGGCGAGGAAGCCGCGCGCGAAGTAGCTCGCCGCGTACACGATGACCGTCGCGACGAAGATCCAGTAGAGCGTCTCTGACCCTCCGAACAGGCCGTCCTCGATCGGCCCACGCAGTGCGAGCGCGGCAACCGCGAAGACGAGCGCGAGCGACGCCTGGATCGTCGCCGCGACCCGCAGGACGTGCCGCTGCGCCGGGCGCTCGGCGATCGTCCGCGAGAGCAGCTGCTCGACCGGGCGGTAGATGACCGAGACGACGACGAAGACCGCCGACCACAGCAGCGAGATGTGGCCGTACTCGTCGTCGGCGAGCGAGTGGCTCGCGAGCGAGAAGTACGTGTAGGTGACGAGGCCGGTGACGCCGATGCCGACCGATAGGACGGCGGCGCCGCGGCCGTAGCTACGTGGTCCGGACAAGGACCATGGTCCACGGGAACGGCGAGCGGACCGCGGCGATCCGGCCGTGCCGGTTCACGAAGTCCATGAAGGCCGGCTTCGACCAGTGGTTCACGTGCCCCGGCGTGTTGCCCCACTGGCGCACGTACGAGCCGCGCACCATGTTGAGAGCCCGCCAGAGCGGCTCGCGCGGCACGGACACGAGCACATGTCCGCGGGCTACGCGGACCATCTCGGCGAGGGTGTGCTCCGGGTCGGGCACGTGCTCGAGTACCTCGATGGCGCACGCGATGTCGAAGTCGTTGCGGCGGAAAGGCAGGTCGCCGCCGTCGTAGGAACGGAACTCGAGGTTCGGCCGCGTCCGGCTGTCCCACTCGGCGCGCAGCTTCGGGTCCTCGAGGTCCACGCCCGCCACGCGCCCCGTGCCCAACCGCTCCGCGAAGCGCTCCGTAAGCACGCCCTCGCCACAGCCCACGTCGAGCGCCGACTCGGGCGATGCCTGTTCCCAGAGCTCGTCGAGGGCCGACTCGAAGCCGGCCATCAGCCGCCGCACGACCGGGTTGCTCGAACCGTATTTGTCGTAGGTGTTGCCGGTCGGTACGCGCTCGGCGACCGGCCCGGTCACAGCTTCAGCGCCTCTCGCTCCTCGGGCTTGCCGGTCGCCGGTCCCGATTCCCCGCCTGTCGTCGCGTCCCGTGCCGCCTTGCCACTGCCGGGCTCGTAGTGCGACGGCTCGACGCCGAGGTGAAGCTCGACGCGCCGCACGCGCTCGAGTATCCGCTGCTGCGTCACGCGGCTGCCTGCAAGCACGTCGCCGAGAATCCCGAGCGCCGCGAGCTGGACGGCGGCGATGAAGAGCACCGCGCCGAGGATCAGGGACTGCACATGGCCGGTGCCCTCGTCCTCGACGAAGTAGAAGTACCCAAAGCGGCCGAAGATCGCGAGCGACGCGAGCCCCAGGATCGCCGCGGCGATCAAGAAGACCTTCAGCGGCTCATACATCGTGTACACCCGGAAGATCGCGAGCGCGTTGCGGCGCACGTACTCGTGCATCGATCCGAACAGGCGCGACTCCCGGTGCGTCTCGTTCGTCCGGATCGGGACGTGGTCGAGCGCGACGAGCATCTTGCCCGCTTGGATGATCGTCTCGAGCGTGTAGGTGTACTTCGAGACGACGTTCATCGAGATCGCCGCCTCGCGGTTGTAGGCGCGGAAGCCGGACGTGGTGTCGGGCACGTCGGTGCTGGACGCTCGCCGCACGACCGCGCTGCCCATCCGCTGGAGCCGTTTCTTGACGGGGGAGAAGTGCTGGACCTCCGCGACCTCGCGATCGCCGATCACCATGTCGGCGCGGCCCGCGACGATGGGCTCGACCAGCTTCGGGATGTCGCCCGCGTCGTACTGGTTGTCGGCGTCGGTGTTCACGACGATGTCCGCGCCGAGCTTGAGGCTGGCGTCGAGCCCGGCCTCGAATGCCGCGGCGAGGCCTTTGTTGTTCGTGAGCCGGACGATGTGGTCGACGCCGTGCTCGCGCGCGACCTCCGCGGTCCGGTCGGTCGAGCCGTCGTCGACGATGAGCCATTCGACCTCGTCGACCCCGGGGACCTCGCGCGGGAGCTCGCCGAGCGTCCTCGGAAGCTGCTCTTCCTCGTCCTTGCAGGGGATTTGGATGATGAGCTTCAAGGGGCGAATTGTGTCAGGCGTTCTGGAGGACTTCGCGGATGTAGCTCTCCCGCACGTGCTTCGGTTGGCGCAGCATCCAGATCTCGGCCAGCACGTCGGAATCGCCGCCGGCGTCGAGGACCTGGGCCGCATAGGAGCGCCTGACGGTGCGCGGCTGGCGCAGCATCCACGCCTCCTCGGGCCTCGGTGCACGGGCCGCGGCGGCCCTGCGAAGCGGCGCCGGGCCGAGCAGAACCTGCTTCTGAAGCAGCGCTTTCACCACGGGGGCGGCACCGTAGCCGGTGATAAATTGACTCGCGAGTCAACCTTGTGATCGAGCGCGACCAGAAGCACCTTTTGAGAGCCCTGGAGCTGGCCGAGCGGGCGCGTGGAATGACGAGTCCGAACCCCCTGGTCGGCGCGGTGATCGTGAAAGACGGGCGCTCGATCGGGGAGGGGTTCCACGAGCAGGCCGGGCTGCCCCACGCGGAGCGCAGCGCGCTCGCCGCGTGCGCGGAGGATCCGGAGGGGGCGACGATGTACGTGTCGCTCGAGCCGTGCGCCCACGAGGGCCGGACGCCGCCGTGCACGGACGCGATTCTCCAGGCGAAGATCGCGCGCGTCGTGGTGGCCAGCGACGACCCGACGCCGAAGGCGAACGGCCGCGGCCTCGGGATCCTGCGCGACGAGGGGGTCGACGTCGAGGTCGTGAACGGCGCCGTCGCCGCGCAGGCACGTCTGCTCAACCAGCCGTTCCGCAAGCAGGCGCTCACCGGCCGTCCGCACGTCGCCTTCAAGGTCGCGACGACGCTCGACGGGAAGGTCGCCACGGCTGCCGGCGACTCGAAGTGGATCTCGAACGAGTCGAGCCGCGCGCGGGCGCACCGCTGGCGCGCCGAGGTCGACGCCGTCGTCGTCGGGATCCACACGGCGACCGCCGACGACCCGCTCCTGACGGCGCGCGTGGACGCGGTGGCCAAGCAGCCCACGCGGGTGATTTTCGACTCCGAGGCGAGCCTGGCGCTGGACTCGAAGCTCGTCGCGTCGGTGGACAAGGCCCCGCTGATCGTCGTCTGCTCGCGGGCCGCGACGCGGACGAACATGCAGGCGCTGGAGTCGGTCGGGGTGGACGTGATCGTGGCGAGCGGCCAGAACGAGCCGGCGCGCCTGGGCGCGGCGCTCGACGAGCTGGGTGCGCGCGGGATCCAGTCGATCCTGCTCGAGGGCGGGCCACATCTCGCCGGGACGTTCTTCGACATCGACGAGATCGACGAGATGCGCGTCTTCATCGCGCCGGTAGTCGCGGGCGGCGGAGACTCCCTGCCGGTGCTGGGCGGGCAGGGGGTCGAGAGCATCGGCGAGGCGCGCAAGGCGCTCCACGTCGAGCACGAGCTGATCGAGGGCGACCTGCTGATCTGCGCGCGGCTGAAGGAGTGGTGACGTGTTCACCGGGCTGGTACAGGACAAGGCGCGTGTCGCCGCGATCGAGCGCAACGGAGGCGGGGTGCGGCTGACGGTCGAGACGCGCGTCGAGCCGATCGCCCGCGGCGACTCCGTGTCGATCAACGGCGTATGCCTGACCGCGGTCGAGGCCGACGCCGGCCGCTTCAGCGCCGACGTGATGGAGGAGACGCTGCGGCGCTCGTCGCTGGCGGCGCTCAGCGAGGGCGACGCGGTCAACGTCGAGCCTGCGCTGCAGGCGAGCGCGCGCCTCGGCGGCCACATCGTGCAGGGGCACGTCGACGGCGTCGGCGAGGTCGCCGACGTGCGCGAGCAGGGCTTCGCGCGCGTCGTGCGCGTTGCGGCTCCCGCCGATCTGCTGCGCTACGTGGTCGAGAAGGGCTCGATCGCAGTCGACGGCGTCTCTCTCACGGTAAGCGCCGTCGGCGAGGATTGGTTCGAGGTGTCGCTCATCCCCGAGACGCTCGAGCGCACGACGCTCGGTGAGGCGGCGGCAGGCCGGGCAGTCAACCTGGAGGTGGACGTGGTGGCGAAGTACGTCGAGAAGCTGGTGGCCCGATGAATCGTGCCCAGGCTGCCTTCAGCACGATCGAGGACGCGATCGAGGACATCCGCGCGGGCAAGATGGTGGTCGTCTGCGACGCCGAGGATCGCGAGAACGAGGGCGACCTCACGATGGCTGCGCAGTTCGCGACGCCCGAGGCGATCAACTTCATGGCGACCCACGGCCGCGGCCTGATCTGCCTCGCGCTGACGGGTGAGCGCTGCGACGAGCTCGGGCTCGACCTGATGGCCGCCAAGAACGAGTCGGGCTTCGGCACCAACTTCACCGTCTCGATCGAGGCGCGCGAGGGCGTCTCGACTGGGATCTCGGCCCACGACCGGGCGCGCACGGTGCAGGTTGCGATCGACCCGCGCACCAAGCCGCACGATCTCGTCCAGCCGGGGCACATGTTCCCGCTGAAAGCCAAGTCGGGCGGCGTGCTCGAGCGCACGGGCCAGACCGAGGCGGCTGTCGATCTCGCGCGGCTCGCCGGGCTGAATCCCGCCGGCGTCATCTGCGAGGTCATGAACGACGACGGGACGATGGCGCGCGTGCCCGACCTCGTCGAGTACTGCGAGCGGCACGAGCTGAAGATGATCACCGTGGCGGACCTGATCGCCTACCGGCGCAAGCACGACAAGCTGATCGAGCGCGTGGTCCAGACGCGGCTCCCCACCGACTTCGGCGACTTCGAGGCGGTCGGCTTCCGCTCGCTCGTGGACGAGAAGCACCACGTCGCGATGGTCAAGGGCGACGTGGACGGTAAGGAGGACGTGCTCGTCCGGGTCCACTCCGAGTGCCTGACCGGCGACGTCTTCCACTCTCAGCGCTGCGACTGCGGCCAGCAGCTCGAGTCGGCGCTGCGCATGATCGAGGAGGAGGAACAGGGCGTCCTGCTCTACCTGTCGCAGGAGGGCCGCGGGATCGGCCTGCTCAACAAGCTGCGCGCCTACAAGCTGCAGGAGGAGGGACTCGACACAGTCGACGCCAACCTCAAGCTCGGCCTGCCGGCCGACCTGCGCGACTACGGCATCGGCGCGCAGATCCTGGTCGACCTGGGACTGTCCTCGATCCGGCTGCTGACAAACAACCCGAAGAAGATCGTCGGGCTCGAGGGGTACGGCCTGCGCGTGACCGACCAGATCCCGATCCAGCACGAGCCGGGTGACCACAACCGCGACTACCTCCGTGCGAAGCGCGACAAGCTCGGCCACCTGCTGCACCACCAGGGGCTCGCGCTCGACGAGGAGATGATCCACGAGGAGCACGTGCGCGACCGCGAGAAGAAGAAGAGCGAGGAGGGCGGTTGAGGTTCGCGATCGCCGTCGGTCGCTTCTACGAGGATCTTGCGGAGCGGCTGGTGGAAGGGGCGACCCGCGTCTTCGAGGAGGCGGGGGCGGAGGTCGACGTGCATGACGTGCCGGGCGCGTTCGAGCTGCCGCTCGCCGCGCGCTACTGCGCCGACTCGGGCCGCTACGAGGGGGTCGCGTGCCTCGGCGCCGTGATCCGCGGCGAGACGAGCCACTACGACTACGTGTGCGGCGAGGCCGCCGCCGGGATCTCACGCGTGCAGCTCGACACCGGCGTGCCGTGCTCGTTCGGAGTGCTGACGGTCGAGAACATGGATCAGGCGCTCGCGCGCACCGGCGGTGGCAAGCGCCACCAGGGCGAGGACGCCGC
>Ga0114129_10001286_pt1 | contig 33446 bp, 30 predicted proteins | sample RhiMetdeltSRZDD1_FD_80071 | JGI IMG/M metagenome (GOLD analysis project Ga0114129, IMG submission 80071) | Populus rhizosphere microbial communities from Tennessee, USA - Rhizosphere MetaG P. deltoides SRZDD1 (version 2) (version 2) | ecosystem: Host-associated > Plants > Roots > Rhizosphere >...
CGAAAGCGCAGCGTTTATTGTGATCGAAAGCGGTTGCGTGGCTGTTCGGGATCCGCTATCGGTGACTCGTACTGTGAAATTCGAAGTGCCGGCAGTTGTCGGTGCCCCTGTGATTGCTCCGGACGATGCGTTCAATGACAACCCCGCCGGTAAAGTTCCCGTGATCACATCCCATGTATACGGAATGGTTCCCCCGGCAGCCACGAGGGTTGCAGAGTAAGCCGAACTGACTACACCGACCGGCAGCGATGTGGTCGTGATCGAAAGCGCCGGATTGACTGTGATTGAAAGCGCCTGCATCGCGGTCCCTGATCCGCTATCCGTCACGCGCACCGTAAAATTCGAAGTGCCCACAGTCGTGGGTGTCCCGCTGATTACTCCAGTCGGAGACAATGACAATCCGGGGGGCAATGGGCCGATTGCCAGGGACCATGAATATGCCGGAGTCCCGCCCGCTGCGGTTAACGTCTGAGTGTAGGGAGAACCGGCTACGCCACCCGGCAACGACATGGTCACAATCGTAAGGGCCGGGCTAATTGTGATTGAAAGCGCCTGCGTCGCCGTTCGTGCTCCGCTGTCCGTGACGCGCACTGTGAAGTTTGCAGTTTGCGCAGTGGTCGGCGTACCCGTGATCGCTCCCGCTGTTGACAGCGACAATCCTGCCGGCAACGTTCCTGCTGGAATATCCCACGTATACGGTGTTGTTCCTCCGGTGGCTGCCAAGGCTGCGGAATAAGGGGAGCCGACTACGCCAGGCGGCAATGTCGTCGTTGAAATGGAAGGCGGCAGATTGACGTTCAAAGTGAGATTTTTGTTCGCCGTGTTCATTAGCGAGTCGGTAACAGTGATGGAGACGCTGAAACTAGGAGTCGTCGTTGTTGTCGTCCCGCTGATTGTCCCTGTTAGCAGACCGATGGAAAGTCCTGGCGGTAAGCCTGATGCGGTCCATGAATATCCGACGCCTGATCCACCGCTCGCCTGCACCGTAAACGAGTACATCGAGCCCTGCACCGCATCGGGCAACGCGTTCGTGTCGATCATGAGCGCTTGCGCGTGGCCGGCCTGGGAGAATGACAATACGAGAACCAGCACGATCAACGCCGGGAAAAGCGACGTCCTTGCCAAAATCTTTGCGCATGAACTCGGCATGCTGATTAGTTCAACGCCTTCACGGCGTGGCATTCATCAATTCGTGAACGGTACCACGGCAGACGTCGTCTTACCTTCTCCATTCGTGAGCGTGACAGTTACCGCGTCTACAGTGCTTACGTTGCCCTGAACCGTAAACAGCTGCTCGTAAAAAAAAGAACTCCCGAATGGAACTGAGGCAGGATCCCGATACCAGGTATCAAAATCAGAATCTACAACACGCGACAAAGGCACACGTTGAGTCCCTGACGGCGTCCTTACGTCGAACCCGAAATCGGCGCTGACCATTCGGCGTTCCGGCGAGTAGCCGGTGATTTGCACTCTTAGATTTGGCGCCACTCGCACAGCGCTGATGGTCATGACTTGAGGTATCGTCGGATTGACCGCAATTTGCCCCGCCAATAATCCTAGGGCGCCTGGAACGTCTGCCGTCATGACAACTGTGCCCGCTATCGTGCCGGTCAGCAAAGTCACTTTACTCGGGAAAACAACAGCCGTGCTGTTGTTTGGAATTGTAAAGCCTACGGTTCTCGACGTGGCGGTTCCCGTCGAAAACTGCACGGCAGGATCATCTGCTGCACCGGCTCCGCCGGATATGAACCGTAGTGTGAGCGCCCCGGATATCGGTTGCGAAGGCGGCGTGGTCACAACGAGCGTAATTTCCGGCTGTTGAGTCGGGTTCACAGCGGGCGGTACGCTACTCGCCAACGTTATGGAGCCAAAAGTTGTAGAGACGATTGAAATCGTAAAGGATCCGGTAGCCGTGTTATTGGAGCTGTCACGAACCTGAGCTATGAAGTTGTAGCTCCCAGCGGTTGTAGGAGTTCCGGTCAGCACTCCTGCCGGAGTGAAGCTCAAGCCAGGAGGCAATGCGCCGGAAGTGGTGGACCACGTATACGGTCCCGCACCACCTGAAGACTGTAAAGCCAGGGAATACCCCGAACCGACGGTTCCACTAGGTAATGGGGAAGTCGTCACGATAGAAAGCGAGGTATTGATCGTGATTGAAAGAGCTTGTGTTGCGGTCCGGGAGCCGGCATCGGTCACTTGAACCGTGAAGCTAATTGCGCCGGTGGCTGTGGGTGTTCCGCTAATCACCCCCGTTGCCGGATTCAAGATCAATCCTGCAGGCAGTGAGCCCGCCATAACGGCCCATGCATACGGTGTAGTTCCACCGGCGGCCGCTAGGGGCGGCGACGTATAGGGCGTACCTACGACCCCTCCTGGTAACGAAGTAGTCGTGATCGTCAAGGACGCTGTGATTGAAATTGAGAGCGCCTGAGACGCAGTTCGACCGCCGTTATCGGTAACCCGGACAGTGAAGTTCGAGGTCCCTCCACTCGTTGGCGTTCCACTAATCACTCCCGTAGACGGAGCCAACGACAGGCCCGCCGGCAACGTTCCGGCCGTTGTAGCCCAGGTATACGGTGTGGCTCCACCAACGGCCGTTAACATCGTCGAGTAAGGCGAACCGACAACGCCGGGAGGTAATGTTGCAGTTGTAATTGCAACCGTGGCACTGACCGAGATCGAAAGCGCTTGCGTAACCGTTTGTGATCCGCTATCCGTGACGCGCACTGTGAAAGTGGACGTTCCTGCACTGGTCGGCGTTCCACTGATGAGGCCCGCATTCGACAGTGATAATCCTCCCGGTAAGGTTCCCGAGTCGAGGGTCCATGTATAGGGTAAGGTCCCACCGGCAGCTGCTAAAGTTGGGGCCGCGTAAGCAGTACCAACAACGCCCCCCGGCAATGATGTCGTCGTGATCGTCAGCGGTGTAATGATCGTGATTGAAAGCTGTTGCTGTACGGTGCGCGCTCCGCTATCCGTTACGCGTATTGTGAAGTTCGATGTTCCGGCAGTCGTGGGCGTGCCGGTGATCGCTCCCGTCGATCCATTCAACGTCAAGCCCGCCGGCAAGTTGCCCACTATAGTAGCCCATGTGTACGGTGTCGTTCCTCCCGTGGCAACTACGTTTGCAGAGTATGCCTGACCAGTGATGCCGTTCGGTAATGATGTCGTCGTGATTGAAAGGGCCGCGTTGATCGTCAGTGAGAGCGGCTGGGTCGCCGTCCGGGATCCGCTGTCCGTCACGCGAAACGTGATGTTCGAAGTTCCCGCAGTCGTCGGCGTACCGGTGATTGCTCCTGTTGACGTATTCAATAACAGACCCGCGGGCAAATTGCCCACTACAGTAGCCCATGTGTACGGTGTCGTTCCTCCCGCGGCCACCAAGGTTGCGGAGTAAGCGGAACCGACTACACCAAGCGGCAACGATGTCGTCGTCACGGAGAGCGCCGGATTGACCATGATGGAGAGATCTTTCTGTACAGTTCGGGATCCGCTGTCTGTCACACGCACTGTGAAATTCGAGGTACCGGCCGTTGTAGGCGTGCCGGTGATCGCTCCCGTCGATCCATTCAACGTCAAGCCCGCGGGCAAGTTGCCCACTACAGTAGCCCATGTGTACGGTGTCGTTCCTCCCGCCGCCACCAAGGTTGCGGAGTAAGCGGAACCGACTACACCAACCGGTAATGTTGTCGTCGTTACCGAAAGCGGTGCATTGATCGTGATTGAAAGCGCCCGGGTGTCCGTTCGCGATCCGCTGTCCGTCACACGCACTGTGAAGTTTGCAGTTTGCGCAGTGGTTGGAGTACCCATGATCGCTCCCGCTGTTGTCAGCGTCAATCCTGCCGGCAACGATCCTGCTGAGGTATCCCACGTATATGGTGCCGTTCCTCCGGTAGCCGCCAGGCTCACAGAGTAAGGTGAGGCGACCACACCAACGGGCAATGACATCGTGGTCACCGAAAGCGGAGGATTAACGTTCAGCGTGAAATTCTTATTCGCTGGCGGATCCAACGCTGTGTCAACGGTGATCGACACCGCAAAACTGGGGGTCATCGTGTTTGTCGTGCCGCTGATCGTTCCTGTCGAAGCACCGATGGAAAGCCCCGGCGGTAAGCCGGCGGCCGTCCATATTCGGGGACCTGTTCCACCAGAGGCCTGCACCGTAAAGGAATACGCCGAACCCCTCACTGCATCGGGCAACGCGTTCGTCGTAATCGTGAGCCCCTGAGCATGTCCCGCTTTTTCGAATGACAGCACGAGCACCAGCGCGGTCAGCACTAGAAAAACGGGTTTCCATCTGAGCACTTTAAGGCCCAGGCTCGGCACGCTCATTGAGGTTGAACGCCCTCGGCTGCTGGTGCTGAAGTAACGACGGGTGTTGCCGGCATCACGACAACTCGTGGCTCGGCCGAAGAGGCGTCGAGCAGAACAATCGGACCGGTAGACGGATCGCTCAACCGAAACGCCGCCGCTCCTTTCAACCGCTGAAGGCCGGTCGATTGGCAATCACATGGAAGAACCGATCGAACTCCGGTCTGGCGATCGACCAGGGTCACATTGCCGGAATTCTTCGTCGTGATGACGACTCGCTGTCCGTCATCCGATGCAGCAACACCTGAGATCGCGTCGAACCCTTCAACGTTCGAAGCCACCGGCACACGCGCCATCGTGTCGTCGAGGCCCATCACCATGAATACTTCCTGCGCGCGATCATCCCCAATGACTGCATCATGCCGTCCCAGCAAAAAACTCACGGCAGAAGGCTGTCCTGTAGTCACCAGGAAGCGTGCACCGGTGGCACTCAGTACCCATAACGACGCATCATCGCCGGTTACGAGATTTAGGAGTGCCAACCTCCCATCATCGGAAATCGCAAGGCCCTGAAGACGTCCAGGTATGTCGGAGGTATCCATTTCAAAAACAACTCGCGGCGCGTCAGTCAATTGAGCGAACGTTTGAAGAATTCGGTCGCCATACTGATAGGCCGCGGCGGCGGTTCCGCCCGGACTAATAGCTATGACGTCGGCCGCGATCCGGGCACCCGAAATGGCGTCTATGCTTACGGATCCCGCCGTCAGCCCAACGCGAACAAGTTCCCCGCTGCCTTCGCGGATTGCAAGGGCGTAGTCCTGTTTCGGAGAGATCAGAGCATTGCGAATGCCGGAGCCGACTTGAAGCGGGTCGCCGAGCAGAGATGCGCCCAGAACTCCAAGGATCGGCCGTATTACCAATCCGGAGGAATCCGCGATGAATCCGAGGATCGGGCCACTGATTGATATGGAAGGATCCTGCGCAAACGCGCTACCAGTAACGAGGATCACAAGCAAAACACAGCACACCAAATTCGATATGTATCGCATTCGCACACCTACTCGGGATTCACCACATGCAGAATTACATCACTGTTGTGGAGTGAAATGCTCCGTCGTGTCAGGAGCGGACGCAAAGAACGTATCACAATCGTTTATTTAGTGAAAAATACAGTTTTTGATTTAGCTGCGCTCTTTGCTCACCACTGTTTACAACGGTAATCCAACAGCAAGAGAAAATTTGAAATTGGACGAATCCAATTTCAAATTTCCTCTTCGCGGTCAACGGTCCTTTTGTACTCGGATCCCGTACCGGTTGCCCTCACGATCGATCCAACTCGAAAACTCCGACATAACTTTCTCGTAGTGGCTCGCATTTTCTTTCAACCGCCGGCTTTCCGCCAAAGTCATTGTGCCGCTGCGATCGATTTCCTGGATAAGATCGTACTGTTCCTGCATTACGGCCAGGAGTTCACCCGTGAGCTTATCGGCTGTTGGTGCCAGAGACGGAACCTTGCGAAGCTCGTCGATCGATTTCGTTGTGTCGGTTTTCAACGAGGCAAGATCGCTAGTTCGGCCCGATTCCAGGTCATGAGAGGATTCCTCGAACGTTTTCTGCGCGTTGTTGATCGCGCGGATGAATTCTTCCGTTGATGATCCTGTGCTCGTGATTTGTGTTAAGCCGCGTCCAAGGTTTCGCGCAGACAGGCGGGGTCCGTCGTAATGAACTGCGACTTCATAAAAACATACGGCGATGAGCACAAGAATCAGAGCCTGCAGAGTCTCAAAAAAGCGATTCGTTTCGGCACCGGGCTTTTGGAAGGGCACTAGGGCCGCCAGCAGCGCACCTGCAAGCAGACCACCGATATGTGCAGAATTGTCGATGGCGGGAATCGTAAAGCCGATGATCAGGTTAATGACGATGATGGGGAGCACGCCGGTCCCTACAGCTCGCTTGAAGAATGGCGGTATCGAACTTCGGTACCGAATTCCAAACACCAGCAAAACACCGAACAAACCGAAAATGGCGCCCGAGGCACCCGCGGAGATCGACTGAGGATGGTAGAAATAGCTGCCGTATACACCCGCGACACCGGTCAGCACATAAAGTATGACAAAACGCGCGGGACCATAGAGTTTTTCAACCTGTGGACCAACAATCCAAAGAGCGTAGGAATTGAAAAAGAGATGGAGCATTCCAATATGAATAAATATTGGAGTGACGAAGCGCCACCATTCTCCACGCGCTATTTCCGAATTTGACTTTACACCAAACGCCAGAAGCGTCGGCTCGCTGCTGCTGCCGCCTGCAAAGGCCATCAGCACGAAGATCAATATGTTCAGGCCTAAAAAAATGTACGTGAAAATCGGCCGGCGCGTCCAAACCGCCTGCAGAAATTCGACGTGATCATCAGGGATCATAAAGCCAGCTTAATAGGAGCGGGAACGGGAACGGAACACAATGTTCCGTTCCCGTTCCTAGATCTCCTTCAAATCGCTCTGCAGTGTTTTCGCTATTTCACGGGCGGCGGCACGCGCCTTATCCAGTTCATCCGGCTTGAAGGAAATGGCTGCCACGACCGCGTGACCTCCACCACCATATTGCTCACAAAGTTTTGCGAGGTTCTGACGGCGTTGGCGTTTGGTCCACGGGTTTGTGCCTACCGACACCTTAGCACGCACTGGAGATTTGCTGACTCCAACGCTGTAAACGCTTTCAGGAAAAAGGTAATACGGGATGAATTTGTTATACCCGTCGAGGTCGTAGTTGCTCACGTCAAATTCAATCACCCCGTCGGTGCATGTCGCAGCACTGCGCATGATGTCGATCGACTCGAAGTGATGTGCATAGAGCTTTTCGAACGTGGAACGGATCTCCGCTTCCTCAATAACTTCCGATAGCGGTTTGTGCTGAATAGCCCGGATGATTTTATGAATGAGTTCCGGACTGTGGCTCGCTTCGATCACGAGCATCAGGCGCATCGCGGGTTCCTTCAGTTCTACCGCCGTTTTTGCGTCCGGAAACTGTGCACCGTCGATGATATCTGCCCAGTAAACCAGGTTATCCAGGTCTGGCATTGGACAGTTGAAAACCGCCCGTGTTACGTGAGCAATAAACTTCGTGCATGACTTGTAAGAGGGATCATGAAATTTGTGGCCGCTACCATCACGCCGGAAATGCGCCTCGTCCTGCGCCGAGAGGAACGCACTCTCATGATGATCGAACCACCACGTCAACTTTTCGGAAGCGGAATACTTAAAATCTACAATGACATTCTCGCATTCGCCGAACAGCCCTTCATCCAGTTGTTGGCCCGCTTTGTGAGTTAATCCTTGATACTCGATCTCCGCCGCCGGATCCAGGTGCGCGCGATAGAAGCGCGAGAACACCGCCGCCGAAGACACGCCATCAAAACAATTGTCGTGATAAAGAACTCTTACTTTCTTCATTTCAATAGGTACTTGGCAATCGTTTGCAACTGCATATTCGACGTGCCTTCGTAGATCTTGCCTATCTTCGAATCCCGGAAGTATTTCTCTGCGGGATAATCTTTCGTGTAACCGTAACCACCGTAGATCTCCACCACAAGCGATGTAACGTGTTCTGCAACCTGTGATGAAAAATATTTCGCCATTGCCGCTTCTTTCAAAAAATCGCGTTTCGCATCTTTCAAGCGTGCTGCGTTATACACCATCAAACGCGCGGCCTCGATCTGCGTCGCGGTCTCCGCGAGTTGGAATTGAACAGCTTGAAACTCGGACAGTGTTTTTCCAAACGCTTTCCGTTCTTTCGAATAAGCGGCACCATGGTCCCAGCTTCCCTGCGCGATTCCGACCATCTGGGCGCCAATGCCGATCCTTCCTTCGTTAAGGGTTTCAATGGCGATCTTGTAACCCTTTCCAATTTCTCCAAGCACATTACTTTTTGGAACCTGGCAATCTTCCAGGACCAGTTCGCACGTGCTGGAAGCCCGTATCCCCAATTTGTCTTCTTTCTTCCCGACGCTGAACCCGGGAAAATCTCGTTCGATCAAGAACGCGGTAATGCCCTTATATCCCTGATCGGGATTTACATTCGCAAACACGATGAAGAGACCCGCTTCCATCGCATTCGTGATCCAGAGTTTGCGGCCGTTCAAAAGGAAATGGTCTTGTTTGTCTGTGGCGCGGCATGCAAGAGCAAAGGCATCGCTGCCCGATCCCGCCTCCGATAAGGCATAGGCACCGACAAGATCCTTTGCAAGCCTCGGGAGATATTCCCGCTTTTGATCTGCGTTTGCCCACCGCATGATCGCATTGTTGACAAGTGTATTCTGCACGTCGATGAATACCCCGAATGACGCATCCACGCGCGAGATCTCTTCGACTGCAAGGACAGACATAAAAAAACTGCCCGCGCCGCCACCGGCCTCTTCGGGGATATGAATTCCCATCAACCCTAAATCGAACAATGCCGGAATGATGCTCTTCTCGAGCTTTGCCTCCTCATCCATCTTCCGGACGAGCGGCTTGATGCGTTCTTCGGCAAATGCCCTGCACGAATCTCGGAACAATTCCTCGTCTTCTGCCAAAACGGTTAGGGGAATGCTCATAACTCAACACCTTGTGGGCCCAGCCAGACCGCTGGGAAAATCGCGTATTATAACAGCCATAGCCACCGTTTATAATGATCTAAATTATGGAGGGACACTCGCACGTTAAGGGGCATGGGCATGGACACGCCCGTCAACCCCTGAAGACCGCCCTCATCATCACTTCGACATTTCTAATTGCCGAATTTATCGGAGCCCTGTACACAAACTCGCTAGCACTCCTCGCCGACTCCGGCCACATGCTTACGGATGTTGCGGCTCTCAGTCTGAGTTTCTTCGCAATTCGTTTTTCGAGCCGGCGCGCCACTCCACGAATGACCTACGGCTTTTATCGAGTGGAAATTCTCGCAGCGCTCCTTAATGGCGTTTTTCTGATTCTCGTGGCGCTCTACATCTTTTATGAGGCATACCATCGTTTCATGGATCCGCCCTCCATAAAGGCGGACTGGATGCTGATTGTAGCGATCGTTGGTTTGCTGGCCAATGTAGCCAGCGCGTGGGTCCTCTTCGGACAACATCGCGAGAGTCTGAACGTACGAGGCGCGTTCTTTCATGTGTTGACCGATGCGATCGGTTCGGTGGGCGCTGTCTTTGCGAGTATCGCGATCATCGTCGGTGGCTATGGCATGGCCGACCCGCTTATCAGCATCGTGGTGGCCGTCCTCATCATGTGGAGCTCGTGGGTTCTGATCCGGGATGCTGTAGACATTTTGCTCGAGGGCACTCCGGCACACATCAACATCGTGAATTTAAGAGAACAATTGGGGAATGTCGAAGGCGTAGGGTCCATACATGACCTTCATGTGTGGACACTAACATCAGGTGTACTTGCAATGAGCTGTCACGTCGTGGCCGAAAGTGACCACTTCAACCGCACGGAGCTTCTCACTCGAGTGAACGGTGTCGCACGCCAACGGTTTCGCATCGACCACACGACCATTCAAATCGAAGAACGAAACATTCCGCAGGAGCTCGTGGAGTCCTGCAATTGCCATTTCGGCGCATGGGATTCACCTTGATGAGTCATTTGATAATTGTTTTAGCGTTTCTGCTTCAAAATCCATCCCTTGACAGCGAGAGTCCAAAAGAGCGGCAGGCTGCAGTTGAAAAATTAGCGGTGCTGGGCAATCGACAAGCTATTCCTGAACTGGCAGCGGCGCTGAAGAAGGAACCCAAGAGCGATATACGCGTTCAAATCGTAGCTGCACTCGGACGTATCGGGGATCGCGAGGCGATTCCGATCCTTGCCGAAACCTTACAGAACGACGTCGATAAGGAGGTCCGTTCGCAGGCCATCGATTCCACGTTGCGCCTCTACATCCCGATTCAGGATTCCGGTCAGCTTCATAACATCTTCACCAAGGCGAAAAGCGTGTTTGTCGAATCCGACGCGCCGGTTGTCGGGCCGGAAGTGCGGGTCGACGCATCGGCCAAGGAAGCTCTCGCTCATGTGATGCAGAAAGATTTTGATGATAACGTTCGCGCTCAGGCTTCGCGGGCGCTTGGATCATTGATGGCGAAAGATCAGGTACCGACAATGATCGCGACTTTGGAGGATCCAAAGAATCGGGAGCACAGTAAAGTGCGGGTCGACATCGTCCATTCACTTGGAGTAATTCGCGATCCGGCCGCCGGTCCTGCACTTGCGAAGTCCCTTCGCGATCCTGACCCCAAAGTCGTCGAAGAAGCAATTCCGGCGGTCGGCAAAGTCGGGTACAAAGAAGCACGACCAGAACTGCAGCGGATATTTCAGGCCAACGATCGCATCACCAAGACGCCGTCTCTCCAAGCACTGGCCATGCTTAAAGATCCCGCAAGCGTTCCTTTTTTTGAGCCGCTCCTGAGCGACAAAAACGATCGGTATCGCGAGCTTTCCGCCGAGGGTCTCGCGCGCGTCAATTATCCAGGCGCGAAAGACTGGAGAACGCGTCTCGACCAGGAGAAGAAGCCTAACGTCCGTAACGCGCTCGCATACGGCCTGGTAGCATCCGGCGATACCGATTACATCAATAACCTGGCCGAAGCTCTGGACAGTAGTGATAGCAATCAGGCCGAGGTCTATTTGTTTGAACTCGGAAAGTACAACGGCAAACTGGACGCCCTCTATCGATATCTGAAAAGCTCGAATCCGAAAGTCCGTGCAGGAATGGCGAAGGTTCTCGGCAACATCGGCGATCCAGCGGCGAGCGATCAGATCAAAGCTCTCACCAACGATCCAAATACGGACGTGGTGCGAGAAGCCGTTGCTGCCCTTAGAAAACTGGGCAAGTGAGTCAGCAGCCAATCCGCGTTCGCTTTGCACCCTCCCCAACCGGATACCTGCATGTGGGCGGCGCCAGAACCGCCTTGTTCGATTGGTTGTTCGCGCGAAAGCACAGCGGCACTTTCGTCCTGCGGATTGAAGACACCGATGTCGAGCGTTCCAGCGATGAAATGACTCAAGGAATTCTCGAAGCGATGACTTGGTTGGGGCTTCACTGGGATGAAGGACCGTACTACCAATCGAAGCGTTTGGAGTTATATCGCGAAATGGCAGAGCGCCTTATAAGTACAGGCGCCGCATATCACGACGAGGGCGCGGTTCGTTTCAAAGTGCCTGAAGGCAGCGTGACATACACCGATGCCGTATTCGGAGAAATCACGGTTGAAAGCGATACGATCGAAGATTTTGTGCTGTTGCGCTCGGACAAGCATCCGACGTATCACCTGAGTGTCGTTGTTGACGATATCGACATGCGCATAAGTCACGTCATCCGCGGCGCCGACCATATTTCGAACACCCCGAAACAAATCCTGCTTTACCGTGCTCTCGGAGCTTCTCTGCCGGTATTCGCGCACGTACCGCTGATCCTTGGGCCGGATAAAACACGGTTGAGCAAACGCCATGGCGCAACATCGGTGATGGCGTATCAAGAACAGGGTATTGTTCCGGAGGCAATGCGAAATTTTCTGGCGCTGCTCGGCTGGGCGCCGGGCAACGATCAAGAGATGTTTGAAGACCAGGAACTCATTCGCGCGTTTTCTCTGGAAGGCATTTCGAAAGCCAACGCCGTTTTCAATCCCGAGAAACTGGCATGGTTCAACGCGCAGTACATTGCAAAACTGCCTTACGAAAAATTGGTTGAATATCTCAAGCCTGAGTACAAAGAGGCCGGACTTTGGCGAGATTCTTTAGAAAAAGAGGAAGCCTCCTGGTTTCGTTCGATCGTTGATCTTTATCGCCCGCGAGCGAAGGTCCTGCCGGATTTTCCCAAACAATCGAGATTTTTCTTCCTCGCCGAGGTAGAGTTCGATCCAGCGGCGGTCGAAAAGTTCTTGAAAGACGAAAAAGTTTGTGGGTATTTGCGCCTCCTTGCTGACAGGCTGCAGATCCTGGAGGCCTTTACTCACGAAAATGTCGAGCTCGCTGTCCGGGGGTTGGCAGATGAATTGGCGATTAAGCCCGGCATCCTCATGAATCCAGCCCGGGTCGCTCTAACCGGTCAGGCCGTTGCACCCGGCTTATTTGATGTGATGATCCTGCTCGGACAGGAGAAGACGCTACGGAGACTCAGACAAGAAATTTGAAAATTCGAAATTGGACGAATCCTGCATTGTCCAATTTCGGATTTCCAATTTAAGATATATGGGCCTCTATGACCTGGTTTAAGCGCGAGAAAAAGCCTATGGAGCCGCCTGATGAGCGGCGTGTCGTTACGGAAGGGCTTTGGATCAAGTGCATCGGCTGCAAGGAACCGCTTTGGAAAAAAGACCTGGAGACGAATCATCAGGTTTGTCCGAAGTGCAGCTATCATTACAAAATTTTCGCTTACGACCGCATCAACTTGATAATGGATACCGGCTGGACAGAGCACGATTCTTCCCTGTATTCCACGGATCCGCTGAACTTCAGAGCCGCAAAGCCGTATAAAGAGACTCTCCAGTCGCTACCGAAGAAAGTCGGCGTCCTCGAAGCTGTAGTGAACGTATACGGACGAATCGACGGAATGCCGGTGACTCTTTCCGCGATGGAATACAACTTCATCGGCGGATCAATGGGTTCCGTAGTCGGCGAAAAGATCACGCGTTCGATCGAACGCGCCATCGAGCGCAACTCGGCACTCGTCGTCGTTTCGTGTTCGGGCGGTGCGCGCATGCAGGAAGGCGCACTCAGCCTGATGCAGATGGCGAAAATCTCTTCGGCCCTCGCACTTTTGGACCAGAAGCGCCTTCCCTATATATCCGTGCTGACGGATCCGACTACGGGCGGCGTAACAGCAAGCTATGCCATGCTCGGCGATCTCAACATCGCCGAACCCGGAGCGTTGATCGGTTTCGCCGGCCCTCGCGTGATCGAACAGACTATTCGTCAGAAGCTGCCCGAGGGGTTCCAGCGCAGCGAATTTTTGCTTGAACATGGGATGATCGATGCGATTGTTCATCGAAAGGATATGAAGGGATTCATTTCAAAGTCTCTGAAGTTCTTGTTGAAGTGACGAATGATTACAGTAATCGGAGGCGGGCTCGCCGGCTGCGAAGCGGCATATCAGATCTCTCGATTTGGTGAGCATGTTCGCCTGTACGAAATGCGGCCGATTCAACAAACGCCCGCACACCGCACGGACAAGCTTGCCGAAATCGTTTGTAGTAATTCGCTGAAGTCCGATCAACCTTACAACGCATCGTGGCTGTTGAAAGAAGAGCTGCGGAGGCTTGGCTCGATTTTGATTCGGATTGCGGATTCTGTCCGGGTGCCTGCCGGGGCGGCGCTGGCCGTTGATCGCGATCGATTCGCAGCTCGGGTCACGGAAATGATATCCAATGAAGCGAATATTGAGCTCATCCGCGATGAAGTGCGTGACATTCCAGCGCAAGGAGTCGTCATCATTGCGAGTGGACCACTCACATCGGGAGCCCTCTCCCAATCAATCCGAGAATTTTGCGGTTCGGAGCACCTGTACTTTTACGACGCGATCAGCCCGATTGTTGATGCGGACTCGATCGATCGCTCCAAGGTGTATAGAGCAAGCCGGTACGGCAAGGCATCCGACGATTATCTGAACTGCCCGATGGATCGCGATCAGTATGAGACCTTTTATCAGGCTCTCGTTTCAGGTGAAAGCGTGGCCGTTCGTGAATTCGAAGAGGCGCACTATTTCGAATCGTGCTTGCCGATCGAAGAACTCGCGCGCCGCGGTAAAGACACGCTGCGGTTTGGGCCGATGCGGCCCGTCGGCCTGAAAGATCCAACAACGGGGCGTACACCGCACGCTGTCGTTCAACTTCGGCAGGAAGACTTGATGGAATCCAGTTACAACATCGTGGGCTTCCAAAATCACCTCAAATTTCCCGAACAGAAAAGAGTATTCCGGCTGATTCCCGGCCTAGAGAACGCGGAATTCCTTCGCCTGGGCCAGATTCATCGCAACACATACATCAACGCGCCGGAAACATTGCTTCCGACAATGGCTGCGCGTCGCGATAGCCGGGTGTTCTTCGCCGGCCAGCTCGCAGGCACCGAAGGATATATTGAGAATGTGGCCTCGGGTCTTGTCGCGGGAATCAATGCCGTGCGCGCGGTTCGCGGTCTCGAGCCATTCGTGTTTCCAGCGGAGACGGCGATCGGTGCATTGTGCCGATACGTCTCGACTCCGCAAAAGCAGTTCGCGCCGATGAACATCAACTTCGGCCTGCTGCCACCGATCGACATGCCGCACCGCATTCCTAAAACAGAGAAGCAACGGTTGCTTTGCGAGCGTGCCTTGGAACTATGCCGACCCGGATCAACATTAACGGCCTAATCAGCCCGCTGGAAGACGCGAAGATCTCGGTTCTCGACCACGGCCTGCTTTTCGGTGATAGCGTTTACGAAACTCTCCGAACGTATAACGGTAAACCGTTCCTCTTCTCCCGTCATTTCGCCCGGCTCGAGCGTTCGGCAAACGGCATCGATTTGAAGCTTCCTTGGACCGCGTCACGAACATTAGAAGAGATTCGGCACACCCTGCTCCCCGGCGAATGCCGAATCCGGCTGATTGTCACACGTGGCGTGGGAGATGTCTCGGCAGACATGGAGACCTGTACTGACCCCACAGTCATTATCATCGTGGTGCCGCTTGCTCTGCTGCCGGAACACATATACGAGGACGGCGTGGATGTTGTGATTTCGTCGGTGCGGAGAAGCGAACGGTTCGCGGAAATCAAGACAGGCAGTCTGATACATCAGGTGTTGGCGCGTCGAGAGGCCAAATTGAAGCGCGTCTTCGAAGCGATTTTGCTGACGGCTGATCGCAAAATCTCAGATGGCATCACCAGTAACATTTACATGGTCCGCGCAGCAAAGCTTCTTACGCCTTCCCACGACGCCGGAATTGTGGAAGGCATTACTCGAGGCGTTGTGTTGGAACTTGGGCGGGAGATGGGTCTCGACGTCGTGGAAGGATTGTTCGACGTGAGCGAGATTGCACAGGCCGATGAGATGTTTTTGACGAGCACAACTCGCGAAGTTGTTCCGATTGCGCGCGTGGACGGTAAACCGGTCGGCACGGGTAAGCCCGGCCCTACCACGATGATGCTCCTGCATGCTTATCGAAAAGCCGTGACCGAGCGGCTGCTTGCTGAGGAGTAGCAGTTGGGCTGAACTCGCGGAAGTGAACGAACAGTGGACGAACATATCCAGATATTTCTTGAAGCGCTGCGCAATCGAGCCGTATCCGAACACACGCTTTCCAGTTACGAGTCCGATCTCCGCAACTTCCAGTCCTTCCTAAGCCTGCGCAAAGCGAATTTCGAATCCATCGATTACCTGGTTATTCGGGACTTTCTCGGGCATCTTTACGAACGGCGATTGCAGAAGAGTTCAGTCGCGCGAAAGCTCGCATGCCTGCGGACGTTTTTCAAATTTCTGGTTCGTGAGAACCGTATCCAAACAAATCCCGCAGAGTTGATCTCGGCGCCGCGATTACCCAAAAAGCTCCCAACTTATTTGCCGGAAGCGGAGGCTGCGGCCGTCGTCGAGATGCCCCAAGGAGCATCATTGAAGGATTGCCGCGATCGCGCCATTTTGGAATTGCTGTATGCCAGCGGGCTGCGAGTGCGGGAATTGGCCGGGTTGAACGATGAGAATCTGGACATGCCGCGGCAGTTGGTGCGAGTCTTCGGGAAAGGCCGCAAACAGCGCATCGTTCCTTTCGGCGACTTTGCCGCCCGTGCTTTGGCGGAGTACCTTTCCAAACGCGAGCGAGCCGGCATGGTTAAACCGGAAGATGACGGTCAAACCCCACTCTTCGTCAGCCTGCGGGGAAGACGTCTCAATGCCCGAGACGTTCAACGCCTCGTCGAAAAAACACGCATGCAGCTTCCATCCGGCCGCAAGTTGACTGCGCATACGCTCCGCCATTCCTTTGCCACTCATCTCCTTGAACGGGGGGCCGATTTGAGGGCGATACAGGAACTTCTCGGCCACTCGAGCCTCGCAACCACGCAAAAGTACACGCACGTTTCGCTCGAACATCTCCGTGCGGAGTACGATAAAGCTCATCCGAAGGCCAAGGCGAAATGAACTAATTTTGCGGCTTTTATGCCTTTTGTGTTCCGTCCCCTGTTATAATCACCGTTTGTCTTTATCGAGGAGGATATAACTATGTACGCCGTGATTCGATCCGGTGGCAAACAGTACCGCGTGGCTCCCGGTGAAACCGTTCGATTGGAGAGTGTAGCCGGTGAGATTGGCGCGAAGGTCGAACTCGGCAACGTGCTGCTCGTCGAAAATGACGGCAACGTCCAGGTGGGCAATCCGCTGCTGGCAAACGCGAAGATTGAGGCGACCGTTCTAGAACACGATCGGGCGAAGAAGATTCTTGTTTTCAAAAAGAAACGCAAGAAACAGTATCGCCGGACGCAAGGTCACCGGCAAAATTACACGGCTGTCCGAATCGATAACATCATTGTGTAAGGGGTATTTATGGCTCATAAAAAAGGAGTCGGAAGTTCTCGCAATGGCCGGGACAGCCATTCGCAGCGGCTCGGTGTAAAACGCTTCGCGGGCCAACTTGTCACAGGAGGTTCGATTCTTGTGCGGCAGCGAGGCACGAAGTTCAAGGCCGGCCTGAATGTAGGCATTGGAAAAGACGATACACTCTTCGCAAAAATTGCCGGAATCGTGCAGTTCGAAGACAAAGGCGCAACCGGCAGATTCATTTCGATCCAACCAGTGGAATAGCCACTGTTCATTGACGAAGCCAAAATCACAGTAAAAGCGGGCGACGGCGGGCATGGCTCCATCGCCTTTCGCCGCGAGAAATTTGTGCCTCGTGGCGGTCCCAGCGGTGGCGACGGCGGTAATGGCGGCAACATCTATCTGATCACCGATCGTAATGAAAACACACTTCTTAAATTTCGTTTCAATCATCACTTCCAGGCGGGACGGGGACGGCATGGAGAAGGTAGTAACCGTCATGGCAGGAATGGGGAAGACCTCGAGATCTCTGTTCCCCTGGGAACTGTCGTCTATGACAATACGACCGGCGTGATGTTTCACGATTTCACCCAGCTGAATGAGCGTGTGCTGATTGCACAGGGCGGGCGCGGGGGCCATGGCAACGCGCATTTCAAGTCATCGGTGAATCGCGTTCCCCATAAAGCCCAGGATGGCGCGCCAGGCGAAGAGCGGACGTTGCGCCTCGAGCTAAAACTTCTCGCGGACGTCGGCCTCGTTGGCTATCCGAACGTCGGAAAATCGACTTTGATCTCCAGGATCTCAGCGGCTCGCCCCAAAATAGCCGATTACCCCTTCACGACTCTCGAGCCGCAGCTTGGCGTCGTATCGGTGGATGTAGATCGTTCTTTTGTTGTCGCGGACATTCCTGGTTTGATCGAAGGGGCACACCTTGGCCACGGACTCGGCATTCAGTTCTTGAGACATATCGAACGAACTCGCGTGATTGCTCATCTGATTGACGTGTCGCCTGCAAATGAACGTGATCCGATTGACGAGTTTCACGCGATCGATTCGGAACTTGCCGAACACAACGCGGACCTTCCCAAGAAACCCAAAATCATCGTAGCGGCAAAAATGGATATTGCGGATCCGAAGAAAGTCCAAAAGCTGCAGCGATGGTGCGCGAAAAACAAGCTGGAGCTTGTGAAAATTTCTTCGGTCACCGGCGAAGGGCTCGAAGAACTGAAGCACACCATCTTCAAAAAACTCTACCCGTAAGCTATTCTTCCGAATCATGAAGAGCGATATCGCCAGACGCGATTTTGTGAAACTGGCAACGGCCGCCGCCCTCACAGCCGGGACCGGCAATTGGGAAGCGGCCCTTGCGGCTCAGCAGAAGGCGGCTCCGGGCCCGGACGCAGCCGAACGAGATCTCGTTATGCTGGCGCTAGACGCCGTAAAGTCTGCAGGCGCGAGCTACGCGGACGTGAGAATCACACGTGGGAATACCGAACTGGTAGCCACGCGTGAGCGGCAGATCACAAATGTCAGCATGTCCGAGACGTACGGAATTGGTGTTCGCGCCCTCGTAGGCGGCTCGTGGGGATTCGCTGCCACGCGAGATCTCTCGAAAGATTCCGTCACAGCGACGGCAAAAAGGGCATCGGCGATCGCGGCCGGAAACGACAAAATTAATCCCGTTAAGACGACCCTTGCTCCGGTGAATAAATTTCCTGATGCGCGCTGGATCACGCCCCACGAGGTCGATCCGTTCACTATTCCAATTGAAGAAAAGGCCGCGCTTCTATTTAAAACCAATGAAGAAGCACTGCGCGTCAAAGGGGTCCGGTTCGTAACATCGAGCATCAGTTCAATCCGCGACAGCCGGCTGCTTGGAACAACAGAAGGTTCATTGATCCAACAGACATTTTTGCGCATGGGGCCGAACGTCAACGTCACCGCCATTTCCGCTGACAATGCCGATTTCCAGACGCGCAACGCAAGCATCGCACCGCGAGGTGCAGGCTGGGAATACGTCATTGGTCTGCAGTTGAGCGAAAACGTCTTGCGATGGGCGGAGGAAGCGGCAGCGAAGCTCACTGCGGCGCCTGCTCAGCCGGGAGTTTGGGATCTGGTGCTGCATCCGTCGCACTTATGGCTAACGATTCACGAGTCGATCGGACATCCGACGGAGCTCGATCGGGCGATGGGATACGAAGCTAACTTCGCGGGAACCAGCTTCCTGTCTCCACCCGAAAAAGTGCTGAACAAATTCAAGTATGGTCCGCCCTTGATGAACATCGTGGGCAATCGCACAGAACCTGGCGGCTGTTCCACTTGTGGCTGGGACGATGAGGGAGTGCCGGCACAGTCCTGGCCGATCGTGGACAAGGGTATTTTCGTGAACTATCAGACAACGCGCGAAATGGCATCGTGGATTTCAAACCTTACAAAAGTCCGAGGCAGCCTTGGTACTGCATACGGGCAAGATTGGGCTTCGATCCCCTTTCCTCGCATGCCCAACGTCAGTCTGAAGCCGAATCCGCAAAACCTGAGCGATGAAGAAGTGATCGCAGCCACCAATCGGGGCATCTACATTGAGGGCGACGGTTCATATTCCATCGATCAGCAGCGCTACAATTTTCAATTCGGCGGCCAGGTATTCTGGGAAATCAAAGACGGCAAGCGCACACGGATGTTACGCGACGTCGCATATCAGGCACGCACTCCTAACTTTTGGAATTCGATGGCGCTGCTTGGTGGCCAGAGCACGTACCGGCTTGGAGCGGCACTGAACGACGGCAAAGGACAACCTCAACAGTTGAACGCTGTGTCTCACGGATGCCCGATCGCATTGTTCCGGAACGTGAATGTAATCAATACGGCGTAGGCCTCGATGCAAAACACCTCGAAAACGCATGGTTTGTCCTCCGGCGAAGCGCGATCGCTAGCGCAGCAGATCTTGAGCTACGCAAAAGCCGATCACACGCGTGTGAACATCGCTTCCGGCGTTAGTGGATTTACACGCTCGGCAATGAATCGTGTCACGACATCAGGTGAGACCACGAATGTCACGGTGCGCATAACGAGCGTTTTCGGGAAACGCATCGCATCTGTGGATACCAATCGACTGGATGTTACGTCGCTTCAGAAAGCGGTTCGCGAGGCCGAAGCGCTTGCGCGAATCGCGCCGGAAAATCCGGAGTATCTGCCCGAATTGGGCGAACAAAAGTATTTGGACGTGAACAGTTACTATCCAAGCACGGGTGACCTTACGACCGAATCGCGAGCACAAGCCGCCGCACTAGGGATCAAGGCTGCGGAAGCAGCAAAATTTGTTGCTTCGGGTTTCATCGATGTCAGTGCGGGGTCCGATGCGGTTGCAACGTCGAACAACCTGTTCGGCTATCACTCAGGAACTGGAGTCGCATCGACATTAACGATCCGCAGCACCGATGGCTTGTCATCGGGGTGGGCAGGCGATGAAGGCGCAGACTGGAACACGATCGAGTCGGATCGAATTGCACAGGATGCCTTGCGAAAATGCCGCGACTGGCACGGGAAAACAGCGCTCGATCCCGGCAAGTATGAAGTAGTGTTGGAGCCCTCTGCTGTCGGCATGCTGCTGTCACGTATGATGGGTGCGTTCGATGCCAGGCAAGCGGACGAAGGGCGGTCGTTCTTTGCCAAGCACGGCGGGGGGAACCGAGTTGGAGAAAAACTGTTCGACGAGCGAGTCACCATCACCAGCGATCCGGTAGAGAAGAATGCCGAGACGAGCCCCTTTACGAATGCCGGCCTGCCGGTTCAGCGCCAAGTTTGGGTAGAGAAAGGCGTGTTGCAGTCACTTGCCTACTCGCGATTCTGGGCGATGAAACAGGGCGTGGTTGCGAAGGCGGGTCCCTCGAATTTCATTATGTCCGGAGGCGAAGCCTCGCTCGAGGACTTGATCCGATCGGTGAGGCGAGGAGTGCTCATCACCCGCTTTTGGTACATCCGCGGCCTGAATCCGCGGGTGATCTCCTTCACCGGCCTTACGCGTGACGGAACGTTCTTTATCGAAAACGGCAAAATTTCGAGGCCTGTTACGAATTTTCGCTTTAATCAATCTCTGGCTGAATTGCTTGCTAATGTTGAAATTCTCGGGCGGCCGACTCGAGTGGCGGCGGACGAGAGCGGTTCTGCCGGCACGCCTGTTGTGGTGCCTGCACTGAAGATTCGAGAGTTCACGCTCTCGAGCGTGAGTGATGCAATTTAGATGTTAGGCTCAGATTTAAATATGAAAACCATAGCTTTCCCCTCACATGTCGTGGATACGTCGACTGGATGCGCCCTGGTAGCTTCAGAGACTTTGGAAGAAGGAGTGGTCGTTGAGCGGCTGGAAGGCGAGATAGTTCGCTACAACAAAATTCCGGAATCAGAAATTCGAAACGCGTTTGAGATCGACAATGATCGTTGGATGGTGCCGCAATCAACCGCCAAACACATCAATCATTCGTGCGATCCGACCTGCTATATTTCGTCAAACCTCGATGTCATCACTCTTCGCAAGATTACAAAAGGCGAAGAAATAACCGTGATGTATAACGAGGTCACGGTGGATCAGTACATGCGGAGCGAAGCGCAGACACCGGAATGGGATGATCGGCGTAGCTTCGATTGTTATTGCGGTACTCCGAAGTGCGCCGGCAGAATCGATCGTTATATTGTTCCCCTCCCCCCCGATCCTAATTCAAAGAACGTGCGCATGGGTGTGGTCGAGAAACACGGCCGAGGGATGTTCGCGTCCCGAAGTTTTTTGAAGGGAGAATTGCTCGAGCGCGCACCAGTCGTTGTCATCAACGAAAAACAATGGCCGGCGGCCGAGAAAACGATCCTGTCGGATTATGCGTTCGATTGGGGAGAAAAAGACGAGCAAGCGGCGATAGCCTTAGGATATATCTCTATCTACAACCATTCGTACTCACCGAATGCGCAGTTGGAACAAATGCTCGATGAACTGATGATGGAGATCATTGCGATCAAGGATATTCAGAAGGGCGAGGAAATTACGATCAATTACAACGGCGACCCGGCGAACCAGGACCCTCTCTGGTTCACGCAGAGGGCGGCAAAGCGCCGCACAACTCGCAAAAAGTCGGCGCAGTCGCGTAACGGCGCAAAAGGTTAGAGGCGGTACGGTGCGGCTGCGCTTCACGGTAGACATAATTCGTCCTGTTCGTTAGAATCGGCCCGATACATGAGGATTGCGATATTGGGTGGGACATTCGATCCTATCCATAACGGACATCTCACCGCAGCTCAGTCGGTCGCGGAAACTTTCCAAGTAGATGAAGTTCACTTCGTTCCTGCCTTTTCACCGCCACATAAGCCGTCGCGGGGAATCACTTCGCCGTTTCATCGGTTTGCGATGGTCGCGCTGGCGATCGTCCCTTTTGATCGCTTCAGAACCTCTACCATAGAAATGGATGCTCTCGAGAAGCGGTACACAGTCGAAACTCTCGAGACCATGAAGAGTGCATATTCCGGTGCGGAGCTTTTTTTCATCGTCGGCACCGATATGTATCAGGAAATCGAAACCTGGAAAAATTTCCGTCGGCTGTTTGAACTCGCACACTTGGTGATTGTGAACCGGTCGGGTTTTCCTTTTCGTGAAGACATTGCGCCGTTTCAGATTCTGAAAGAAAAGGAAGTACCTGAAATCTCTGGTGACGGAAAGGTGTTCTACTTGCCGTTCGTAAAGCAGCCGGTCTCATCGACAGAAATTCGTGGCCACTGCAAGCAGGGTGCCGAGATACGGCACAGCATGCCCGCCACGGTATGGACATATATTGAAAGGCACAAACTGTATTCGCAAACTTAAAAAGGAGAAAAACAAGACCACTTGATGGACAAAGAAAATCAACTATCCGACGCCATCGAGGCAGCACTCGACAAGAAAGCTCAAGACGCCGTGGTGCTTGACCTCGGCGAGATTTGCTCTTTCACCGATTATTTCCTCATTTGCACGGGAACTTCCACACGTCACAATCAGACGATCGCCGAACACATCGAAGAAACACTCAAAAGTTCCGGTGTGCGGACTTTGCACATCGAGGGATTCACGGAAGGCGAATGGATACTTCTCGATTATGTCGATTTTGTTGTTCACATTTTTTCGGCAAGGGCGCGGGAGTTCTACGATCTGGAACGCCTGTGGCGAGCCGGTAAGCGACGCGATGCCCATGAATTAATCGGCCAGCGCGCGCTCTGAAAATTGCAGACTTCATCGTCTAGTACCGGTGATCAGGTGTATCCGTTCGTCTTTTCGACGGATTCCCCTTTGATACCGGTATATCGGACGCTCGAGCGGATTCGAGACAATCCCACGACTGTCCTCATCGAAGGCGAGAGCGGGACCGGTAAAGATGCGGTTGCCCAATGGCTGCATTACAACAGTCCTCGCAAGGATGCTCCCTTCATCAAGATCGATTTTTCATCGCTTCCAGAAGATCTCGTCGAGTCTGAACTATTCGGATACGAACGGGGCGCCTTCACAGGAGCCGTCGCTTCGAAGCTGGGTAAGTTGGATTTGGCACAAGGCGGCAGCGCAGTGTTGGATGAGATCGCGAGCGTGGATTTGTCGATTCAGGCCAAATTGCTGAACGTCGTGGAGTCGAAACAGTTCTACCGGCTCGGAGGAACGAAGTCGATTGAAGTGGACGCCAGGATTATCGCGCTATCGAGCATGCCCCTCGCAAAAGCTGTGGAGCGGCAGATCTTCAGGCATGACCTGTTCTTCAGGTTGAATCTGATCACAATTCGTCTTCCACCTCTACGTGAACGCAGAAGTGAGCTCTTCCCCATGGCCGAATTTTTGTTGGGACAGCTCGGTCGAAAATACAAAACTGAATCCAGCCTACATTTGGACTGCCGCGCGATTTTCGATAACTACGAGTTCCCCGGCAACATTCGCGAATTGCGGAATGGGCTGGAGCGCGCAATGCTCATGGGAGCCGGACAAGAGATCCGACCCGAGACGTTCCCGCCTGTGTGGAGCAGCGCACCGCGTTCATCGACGAAGATGCCATCTCTTGAAGACATGGAACGCACGTACATCGCGGAAGTTCTGCGGCAAACCCGCGGAAAGAAAGTCAAGGCCGCGAAGATCCTCGGCATTAGCCGCAAGACTCTTCTTGAAAAGCGCAAAAAGTACGGCATCGAATGAAGCTTCGCGTCATTTGGGTGGGCAAGACGAAGAACACACCATTGGCAAAGCTCTGTGACGATTACATCGGCCGAATCAAACATTTTTTGCCGCTCGAAATCCTCGAGGTAAAAGAGGCGAAACTTCAAGGCATTGTCGATTTCGCCGATCGTGTGATTGCGCTCGATCCCAGCGGGAAGACTTGGAGTTCGCAAGAATTCGCAAAATTCGTGCAACAACATATGACGTCCGATCCTCGCGCCCTCACGTTTGTAATCGGAGATTACGCCGGCCTTCCTGATAACCTTAAAAGACGCGCCGATCGGACATGGTCTCTTTCTCCGTTAACATTCACACACGATCTCACAAGGGTGCTGCTGCTCGAACAGCTTTATCGCGCCCTGACGGTCATTCACAACCTGCCGTATTCCAAATAGGAAAAGGAACCACAAAAATCCGTCAATGCTCAATTAACGGATTTTTGTGGTTCCTTTTTTAAATTATTTTGCTATATTCCTTCTCGCCCTTTGCGTTTCCCCAACGCGCTTTGCTCGACCACATTCTCAATCTCCTGTTCCCAATCACATGTGTCAATTGTCACGTTCCAGTTCAGGAGCGCCGATGGGGAGGGGCATGTCCAAAATGTTGGTCGAGTTTGATCCACCTCGAACCGCCTTTTTGCCCGAAATGTGGAGATCCGGCTCCAGCGATCGAAAACCTTTGCGGCTCGTGCCTCAAGGATGAACACGCCTTCGACTTTGCACGATCCGCTTTACTATTCACAGCGACACTTCGCGAAATCATTCACCACCTGAAATACGCCGATCGTGTGTCACTCGCAAAGCCGCTAGGCGATTTCTTGAAAGAATGCCTTGATCGCGAGGCATTTAGCGGAGAGCTCATCATTCCCGTTCCTTTGCACCGGTCGCGGCAGCGTTTGCGTGGGTTCAATCAGGCCGAATTGATCGCAGCCAGACTCGGCCGGCCCCTTGCGGGCCGCCTGATCTCTCGACGCAAAAACACGTCGAGCCAAACAGGGCTTAGCCGCAGCGAACGCAAGAGAAATCTCGCCGGCGCGTTTCGCGTGTACGGTAAGGTGAAAGGATCCGTGATTGTCGTGGATGACGTCTATACCACCGGATCTACGATGGATGAAATTGCTCGAACATTGAAGCGGGCAGGTGCGGAACGGGTGGAGGTATTGACGGTCGCGAGAGTTGCCAAAGATATCTATGCGCCGGATCGAGCGGCTACCACGGCCGGAGTGTCGACTACCCAGTGAGACGAACTTTCGAGCAACTCAGCAACAAACCGTGTGTGCAGTGCGTGTCCGGCCCGATGGGCAACAAGACGGCCCAGCACCGGCTGTCCGATGAGGGCAAAATCACCGAGCAGATCGAGCATCTTGTGGCGCACGAATTCGTCTTTGAATCGAAGCGAAGTGTCGTTGAGCATCCCCGTCTCGGTAAGAACGATCGCATTCTCGAGCGAGCCGCCGCGAATCAGGCCGCTTTCCTGAAGTTTCTCCACTTCGTGATAGAAACCAAATGTTCGTGCAGGTGCGATCAGGTCCGCATAATCATTATTCTCGAACTGGACCTCGAGACTTTGCTTACCGATCAGCGGATGAGGAAAATCGATATCGTATTGAATGGAGAACGAACCGGAAGGATAAATACCCAGAGTCTTGCCGCCGTCCTCCAAAACGAATTCTTTGATAACACGAAGGTACTGCCGCGGCTGGGCCTGCCTCTTCAAACCTACACGAGTGATCGCTTCCGTGAAGGGAAGCGCGCTACCATCGAGAATCGGCACTTCGAAGTTGTCGAGCTCGATAAACGCATTATCAACACCAATTCCGTACAAGGCAGAGAGCAGATGTTCAACCGTGGAAATCCAGACGCCGCGATTCATCAGTGTCGTCGCATAAGCAACCCGGGCAACGGACGCAACATCGGCTCGCAGTTCGAAATTGTCGAGGTCTACCCGGCGAAAGACGATACCTTTGCCTGCAGGAGCAGGAAGAATGCGCAGCGTCGCAGGCTCGCCTGTGTGAAGTCCGATTCCGTGGAATTCGATCGCACCGGCGATCGTCTGCTCGTGCATAGGTTTTCCTACGATGCAATTGACTGACCGAACTCTTCTTGTGTGAATGATGAAGAACTTACAAACCAAACACGAACCGAAACCGTGTACATTTGTGCACAGTTTGTTGCAAAAATCCGAAAATGCCTGAGACGCTGAAACATCCCCTCTTTCTACTTATTGACGGAATGTCACAGGCCTATCGCGCGTACTTTGCCATCCGAGGCCTTGCAACCACGCATGGGTTACCGACGAACGCGGTGTACGGATTCGCCATCATGCTCAAGCGGGTGCTCGAGAAGTTTCCTCCCGAATACATTTGTGTAGCTTTGGACAGCTCACAGCCTACGACCCGTCATGCGCAGTACGAACTTTACAAAGCGACGCGAAAGAAAATGCCGCCGGATCTCGCCCAGCAGATGCCTTATCTCAGAAAATTCTGCGAGGCGATGCGGATTCCCGTACTCGAGATTCCCGGATGCGAAGCCGACGATATTATCGCCACAGTTTCGACGCGAGCGCTGAACGAGGGATTGTATCCAGTCGTTGTCACGTTGGACAAGGATCTGTATCAACTGGTCGACACGACGCTGATTTTGAACACCTCCAAGGACGATCTGATTGTTGATCGCGAGAAGGTGCACGAGCTTTTCGGCGTTTCCCCCGAACAGATTCCGGATCTGCTGGGTCTGTGGGGCGACACCTCCGACAACGTACCGGGAGCACCAGGCATTGGCGAGAAGACGGCGCGCGATCTGATCCAAAAGTTCGGCTCGATCGAGTCGCTGCTGGAACGGGCCACCGAACTGACGAGTTCGAAGCAACGCGCGTCGATTAGCGAACATCGCGAACAGATTTTGTTGAGCAAGCAACTTGTCACCGTCGATACACAAATACCGATCGACGTCGATTGGGACGATTTCAAGGTGAAGCCTCCCGATCGCGCGGCACTGATGCCGCTGTTGAAAGAACTCGAATTCACGGGTTTGATCAAAGAATACTTACCGCCGGAAGCCGGGCCGTCCGTCGAAGTCGTCCTTAGTGACACGGTGCCGGATCTGGGCGAACGCGTTGTATTCGCGGTTCGAGACGATCGCATTTCGTTGTGGAATGGAGACGGAGTCGTCACAAGCGTTCCACTCGATGCGCGCGTTTCGTCGATCCTGTCCGACTCTCAAATTCGAAAGATCACTTATGACCTCAAGGACGCGATGCTGCGGCTGCGCCGTGCTGGTCTGAACATCGTGCCCCCATACGACGACCCGATCCTGATGATGTATTTGCTGTTCCCGAACCGCGGTAAGTACGATCTGCCGGATGTTGTGTTCGAGCTGACCGGTCAAACGATCAATCCCGAAGACGAGCGAACTCCATGGATCGATCGCTTAACAAAGGAGCTCCAACCACGACTCGAACAGGAAGTCGATCGGCCGTATCACGAAATAGAATTGCCTCTATCGCCCGTGCTTGCGGAAATGGAATCGGCGGGCATTAAGGTGGACGTAAGTGTTCTGGAGCGGATGTCACGCGAGATCGGCGGCCAACTGGACGAGCTCACTCGGCAGATCTGCCAGATCGCGGACTGCGATTTCAACATCAATTCTCCAAGACAGCTCGGCGAAATACTCTTCGACAAGCTGAATCTGCCGCGGCCGAGAAAGCTGCGCAAGTCGGGTCAATATTCGACCGCCGTAGAGATTCTCGAAGAACTGGCTGAGCAACACGAACTACCGCGACTCGTATTGGAGTATCGGCAGCTGTCGAAATTCAAGTCGACATACATTGATGTCATTCCGAACCTGATCGACAAGAATACGCGGCGCCTGCATACATCATTTCATCAGGCCGCGGCTTCGACAGGACGGCTTTCCAGCAGCAATCCCAACTTGCAAAACATTCCAGTGCGCGCGGATCTCGGCAGAAAAATACGCGGCGCGTTCGTGCCGGAGGACGGCTGCTGGTTCATCTCCGCGGACTATTCACAAGTGGAGCTGCGGATCGTTGCGCACCTGTCCGGTGATGAACGATTGGCGGAAGCGTTCTCTTCCGGTGAAGATATCCATAGACGCACGGCCGCCGCGGTGCTGGGGTTGCCAATCGATGCCGTGACGCCGGCACAACGAGAGCGTGCTAAAGCGGTGAATTTCGGAATTGTGTACGGCCAGACGCCGTATGGGCTGGCGCAACAGCTCGGCATCAGCCCCGAGGAAGCTGCGGATTTCATTTCAAAATACTTCGAACAGTACCAGGGCGTGCAGCGATACATTGAGAATTGCTTGAGCCAGGCGCGCGATCTCGGTCTGACGCGCACACTGTTCGGGAGGATTCGTCAGCATCCCGAAATCAATTCGCGGAACGGAATGAGACGGAGCATGGCCGAGCGTACCGCAATCAATTCGCCGATTCAGGGAACCGCCGCCGACATCATCAAGATTGCGATGATCCGAATCGCTGAAGAATTGCGTCGCGGAAAATTCCGGACGCGGATGGTGCTTCAAGTTCACGACGAATTGATCTTCGAAGTACCCGAAGAGGAGTTGGAAATCGGAATCACGATTCGCGACATCATGCAGAACGTCGTTCGTTTGGACGTGCCGCTGACGGTGGACCTGAAACAAGGCAAAACGTGGGAACAACTGTAATGCCGGATTATTGACAGGACTAAGCGCCGCAGTGGTTCGTTTTGATACCGCTTGAGCAAACGCTTCCACGCACGGCTGCGGTTTGGCGCGCTGCTGGAACCACTTAGGAAAACACCTTTTTGGGCTTCAACGTGCCGAATCGTATGTGGGAGGCAGCACGTGCAATCACGGATTCACGAGACGGAGATCTCACGGCACATCATCATTTCAAGCGCGCGCGGTATCGTGACCGAACTCGAAAGGTTGACTGCGGATGAATATGTCGTCCGCCAATATAAAACCTATGCCGATGCCAACCTCGTTCTCGATGCACCCTCGTGGATCGGCTTCCGCTACTGCGACGCCCACTGGAGCTTTCTGAAGAAGTAACTCGCTTGGCTCCTCACTCCGTTGACAACGTTTTCTACACATCCGTACAATCTCTGTATTCGTTCGGGGCGCGTAGCTCAGTTGGAATGAGCGCTACCTTGACACGGTAGAGGTCATCGGTTCGATCCCGGTCGCGCCCATTGTTCTTTCTCCAGCCCCATCAGCAGCTTCCCATCAATCTCAATTTCCTCCGTCGCCCGGTTTTCGTGCAACTTAGGTCCATTTGAGTCCATTAGGAAGCGTTCGAGACGAGAGACAGCATCCCGTTGGGCATCGGGAAGCACATGCGTGTAGATCTGAAGCGTGATTCGCGGGTCGGCGTGGCCGAGCTGCGCTTGCGCCACGGCCACTGGAACCCCGAGCTGAGAGAGCAGTGTCCCATGCAGATGTCGGAACATATGCCAACTCACTCTCGGAATCTTGAGCCGGTCGCATGCCGGATAAACGTACCGCTTGAGCAAATTCCCATCGCTGAGCGGTTTCTTTCTCCGTGTTGAAAAAACCAAATCATCCGGACCTCCCGGCCTCAGCTCACGCCACCTTCGTAGCCCCACCAGCACGATCGGACTCATTGGAATCTGCCGCTCCGACTTTCGGGTTTTCACAGTCGAGAAGGTGCCGCGATAGCAGCTTTCCACGACCCGAATAACTCCGTTCCGCAAATCAATCCTGCCCCAACGCAATCCAAGGATTTCGCCGATTCGCATTGAAGTCATCATTGCCAGCAGGACCATGAGCCGGACTTTGACTGGAAGTCCTTGAACCAAGTTCTGGAACTGTTGCGCAGTGATGAACGGCGGCTCTCTTCGTCGTGTTGGCGGCAGTTTGATTCCGGTGGCCGGATTCTCCTTGAGAAAGCGCCATTCGACAGCACAACTAAGGATTCTCCGCAACCAGCGGTGCAATCCGTGAACTGTGTCAGGCTTGAGCTTTTCGAGCAAGTTTCCGAAAAACGCCTGAACGTCCACGTTGCTAATATCGCTGAGTCTGTATTCACCAAATTTCGGAACAAGATAATTGTCGATTGCAAGCTGTGCCTGCTTCCGCGTCGAGGGCTTGTATGTCGGCAGAAGGGACGGCTTCCACCACTGTCTGACGAAATTACCGAGCGTGACCGTTGTATCGACCCTACCGCTCTTCTGCTTTCGATCAAGCTTTTCCGCCAGCTTCTGTTTCGCGTCGCTTTTTGTGAGTTCTGAAACAGAGCCGAGGACCTCGGCTTTGCGAATGAATGTGAGCTTGCCATCATCTCCAATTAGCAATTCGCGCCATCTGGCGACCCAGACTTTGCGCTTCTTCCCGCGTTTGAAAACATAACCTTCCTGAAAACGTCGACGAGCCATTCGGACTTTCCTTTCCGACTCGCCTTCGTGTTCCTGCACTGCGAGTGTACTGCGCACGTCAATCACGGTGATTGCGAGATTTGCCTTTTAGAAATTCGCGGACTTCACCTTCGAAGAAACGCAGGTACTTGCCGAGCTTGACGTGAGGAAGGCGCTGTCCAACGTGTTTGCGCGTGTGCTCATAAATCCAACTTTTAGGTACTTTGAGCAGCGAGGCCACTTCATCAACAGTGAGAAGCTCATCGAGCTGTTGCTGGAAGTCGTGATTGTCGTCGAAAACTTTGAATGCTGGTTTCATTGATATGTGTCGGGCCGGCTATTAAGGAAGAGTCCCGAATGACAACGAACGTGACGGAGTTTGTACGCTGGAAATGCTGGATTGCGTCGATCTCCATTCAACGCCATTCAACTGGGAGTGGGTTGTCCGCCTTCGTAGAACGCTGTAGGTACCGTTTGCAGCGATAACCAAGTTCAGCGTCGTCGCTACTCCTAGCAGCCGAAGGTTAACCAACAGCGCTGACGCTAAACCGAACTGAAGCTCTGGGCAATTAAAAACAAGACGTTAACGAATGGTGCCGGGCGGCGCTGTGCAGCGCCCTTTCAGGGGTGACGTGTCAACTTTCAGCCGGTGCGATAGCACCGTGATCCCTTAGACCTGTGAAAAAATCTGATGTCAATTAGCAACTTGGTCGCTCGAGCCGTGACGGCTCGGCACCCTATCTCTCGGCAGCGTGTTGCTGTCTCCGTCTTCTTTCGCCTCGATCGCAAACGTAGGCTGGACGCCTGCGCAGAATGAAACAGATTCCGGCGGTTATTTTTTGTGAAGAGCCGCAGCCCAATTGACCATGGCTGTGATTGCCGTCGGAGCTGAGTTGGCCGACGCACGATAGGAAGCAAGAGGAAGGTTGGCCGTCGGGGGCGACGTCATGATGGTACTTATCGTCGCTCTGCGTGCTCTCGAGTAGGGTTGACTGTCTGAAGGACGCTGGCCCGAATCGTCTTAAAGGGGCTGAACCACGCGCAGTTTTCGAAGCGGCAGCGCTAAACGCGCACCCGTTTTAACATCCGCAACGGGATCATCAAGCGATCCGGGTTCTGTTCTACCTCGCCGGAAGGAGAGTAGCGTCAGTCGCGGTGCTATAATGCGCACCATCCGTCCGTCAAAGCTAGGTACTAACGGAGCCCAACCATGGCAAGGAGGATGAACGAGGAGCGCTGGCGGGAGATCGAAGCTCTCTTCCATGCTGCCCTCGAATGTGCACCTGGTGAACGCGCGGCCTTCCTGAACGATGCGTGCGTAGGTGACGAAGAACTACGGCGTGAGCTCGATTTATTGTTAAGCGAGCATGAACGGAGTGCCGCGGTCCTGGGGAATGCGGCTTCCGATCTAGCGGCCGAGTGGGTGCAAGAACACGAACATCTGATTATCGGCCAAGTGATCGGCCACTTCCAAATTCTCTCCGAATTGGGCAAAGGCGGGATGGGCGAAGTATATCTGGCTGAAGACCAGAAGCTTCGACGCAAAGTGGCGCTCAAGCTGCTCCCGCGCGAGTTCGCTGCTCAAAAAGGCTCGCTGCGCCGGTTCGAGCAAGAAGCTCAAGCGGCCTCTGGCCTCAATCATCCACACATTGTGACCATCTACGAGATTGGCGATGCGGACGACACGCACTTTATAGCCGGCGAGTACGTCGATGGTGGAACACTCAAGAGCTGGGCTTCAGCGAAAAAGCGCACCTGGCGAGAGTCCGTCGGCTTGCTCGTAGGTGTAGCCGACGGATTGGCGGCTGCACATCTGGCCGGAATTCTGCACCGGGATATCAAACCCGACAACATCCTGGTGGCAAAAAACGGCATTGCCAAGCTGGCAGACTTCGGGCTTGCAAAATTAGTCGAGAGAGTCGATGGAGACGTGCTCACACGAGGCGCCAGTGAAGGCCGTACGCGGCCCGGCGTCATTATGGGTACGATCGCTTATATGTCACCCGAACAGGCATCCGGACGGGTGATCGACGTGCGCAGCGACATTTTCTCGTTCGGCGTCGTGCTGTACGAGATTTTGGCCGGGCGTCGCCCATTTGAGTGCGCGACAGAACTTGAATTGTTACAGAACATCATTCACCGTGCACATTCTCCTTTGAACGAGGATCTGCCGTTCGAGTTGCGCCTGGTGGTGGATAAGGCGCTCGAAAAGGATCCGGCCGATCGCTACCAGACGATGCGAGATCTGGTCGTGGATCTGCGTCGGGCGTTGCGGCATAAAGTTGCTGCGGGACCGAAGGCGGCGGTGGCCAATGTTCACCGGACATGGGTGCCGTGGGTCGCTGTGATCGGACTCGCTGTGGGCGGCGTTGCCATGTGGGCGATGCGCCCGATACCTGCTCCCGAGAACCCGCTTGCCAATGCTCAATTCACGCGCTTGACCGATTTCGAGGGAGCGGAAATGGACGCCGCCATCTCGCCCGACGGCAAGTTTGCCGCGTTCCTTTCGGACCGTGACGGGCCATTTCAGGTCTGGCTGACGCAGATTGGTAGCGGGCATTTTTTCAAGCTTCACGATCAAGACGAACGAAATCGGCTGAAGAGCGTGGGCTTTAACGCAGATGGGTCGGAAGTCTGGCTTGGCGGCAGTCCGGACAAAAGGCTGCGGCTTCTGCCGCTCATCGGCGGCACGCCGCGGACTTTCCTGAGAGAGACCGTACGAAACGTGGCGTGGTCCCCGGACGGCGCACGGCTCGTCTATCACACGGGCGAGGATGGTGATCCGATTTTTGTTGCGGATCGCACTGGCGCCAACGCCCGTCAAATCTTCGCGGGACGGCCGGGAGAACACAATCACTATCCGGCCTGGTCGCGGGATGGAGAATGGATCTACTTTGTAAGGGGCATATGGGCCACTTATGAAATGGATCTGTGGCGCATTCGGTCCTCGGGCGGAGAGGCGGAGCGGTTAACGCATCACAACAGTGATGTCGCTTACGTGGCGCCGCTCGACCGCGGGACG
>Ga0114129_10001287_pt1 | contig 33414 bp, 25 predicted proteins | sample RhiMetdeltSRZDD1_FD_80071 | JGI IMG/M metagenome (GOLD analysis project Ga0114129, IMG submission 80071) | Populus rhizosphere microbial communities from Tennessee, USA - Rhizosphere MetaG P. deltoides SRZDD1 (version 2) (version 2) | ecosystem: Host-associated > Plants > Roots > Rhizosphere >...
AGGCCTTCGCGCTCGGCGGCTGCCCGGATCGCCTGCGAGCCGGGGACCACGAGCGCGCGCACGTGCGGAGCGACATGGTGCCCCCGAATCACGCGCGCAGCCTCGCGCAAATCCGACAGCCGCGCGTTCGTGCAGGATCCCACGAATGCGACATCGATACGCGTGCCCTTGATGGGATCGCCGCCGTGCAGATCCATGAACTCGAGGGCCTCGGTGATCGCCGGACGCTCGCCGGGCGGCACGTCCGTCGGCCGGGGCAGCCGTTCATCGACGTACACGGATTGTCCCGGGTTGATCCCCCACGTGACCGTCGGCCTGATTGCGCTCGCGTCGACGTGCACCTCATCCGCGTATGAAGCGCCCCGATCCGACGCCATGCTCCGCCACCATGCCGCCGCCCTCTCGAACGCGTCCCCCGCCGGCGCGAATCGCCGGCCGCGCAGATAGTCAATCGTGGTTTCGTCGGGGTTCACATACCCGACGCGCGCGCCCCCTTCGATCGACATGTTGCAGATCGTCATCCGCTCGTCCATCGACATCCGCTCGATCGATTCGCCGGCGTACTCGTAGGCGTAGCCGACGCCGCCCATGACGCCGAGGCGCCGAATGATCTCGAGGATGACGTCCTTCGCGTAGACGCCGGGCGCCAGCCGACCGCTCACCTCGATCCGCCGGACTTTGAGCGGCTCCAAGGCCAGACACTGCGACGCCAGCACGTCACGCACCTGCGAAGTCCCAATCCCGAACGCGATCGCGCCGAACGCGCCGTGCGTCGACGTGTGGCTGTCGCCGCAGGCAATCGTCGTTCCCGGTAGCGTCAAGCCGAGCTCGGGCCCGATGACGTGAACGATCCCCTGCATTCCAGTCGAGAGATCGAGCAGTTGCACGCCGAACTCGCGGCAGTTGCGCTCGAGCGCAGCGAGCATGTCCTCGGCCATGAGATCGACGAACGGCCGCCGCTGATCGCGCGTCGGAACGATGTGATCGACGGTCGCGATCGTGCGATCGGGAAAGCGCACTTGCCACCCCCGTGCCCGCAGCATGTCGAACGCCTGCGGACTGGTGACTTCGTGGACGAGATGGAGGCCGATGAAGAGCTGGGTTTGGCCGTTAGGCAGGGTCCGGACGCTGTGGGCGTTCCAGACCTTTTCGAGCAATGTCGCCATTTCGGGAATGGTACTACGGAGCCGGGGTTCGGGATTCGGGGGTTCGGGATTCGGGGTTGGGATTCGGGGTTCGGGGTTCGGGGTGGGGTTCGGTTCGGTACCTGAGCGCGGCCTGGGAATTGCCAGTCTCCGAATGCGCGCACTGCGGAAAAGAACTTCCACCGACCAGTCGGCACAAAGTGCCAGTCGACCGGCTCCGCAATGTTGCAGAAATGGAGACGTCATGTCGCCTAGCGGAATTCAGAGCTTACGAGATCTCGACGCGTGGCAAGTGGCAATGGAGTTGATGGTGACCGCATACAAAGTAGCCGCGCGCCTGCCGCCTAGCGAGCGCTTTGGCCTCACAGCGCAGATTGGCCGTGCTGCAACGTCGATCCCGGCAAATGTCGCGGACGGCCACGCGAGCGTCACACTCGTCGCGTTAGCTGACGGCAATACGCGTTAATCGGCAGAGTCGCGCGATCATTCGGTGCGTGTCGGCGAAGCTGGCCACGGTTGGCTCGAACTGCTTACGAAGCTCGAACCGCGAACCCCGAATCCCGAACCCCGAATCCCGATTTACCGGCTGACCGGCCGCTATAATCAGAGAGCCCCACATGGACTTCCTCAACAAACTCAATCCCGAACAGCGCGAAGCCGTTCTGCATCGCGACGGGCCGCTGCTCATCCTTGCGGGAGCCGGATCGGGCAAGACGCGCGTGATCACGTTTCGCATCGCCCATCTCATCGGCGGCGGCTACGCGGAGGCGGATCATGTGCTCGCGGTCACGTTCACAAATAAAGCCGCGGGAGAGATGCGCGAGCGGGTCGAGGGGCTCATCGGATCGGATTGCGATGGTATCTGGCTGTCGACCTTTCACGCGCTCTGCGCGCGGCTGCTCCGACGCGAGGCACCGAAGATCGGGCTGTCGCGCGACTTCGTCATCTACGACTCCTCCGACCAGATCGCCGTCGTCAAACAGGCCGAGCGGGAGCTGGGAATCGACGACAAGTTCGTTCCGCCGCGAACCGCGCTCGCGCGAATCAGCCACGCGAAGAACCTGATGAGAGGACCAGACTCGCTGCGCAGCGAAGAGTGGAACGTGCGCGACCAGCAGATCGCGAAAGTCTACGAGCGATACGTCCGTGCGCTGAAGGACAGCAACGCACTCGATTTCGACGACCTGCTGCTCAAAACGGTCGAGCTCTTCGAGACATCGGAGCAGACGCGCAGCTTCTATGCGCACAAGTTTCGATACGTCATGGTCGACGAATACCAGGACACGAACCGTCCGCAATACCTGCTGATTCGCAGGCTCGCGGAGGTGCATCGCAACCTCGCCGTGGTCGGCGATCCCGACCAGTCGATCTACAAATGGCGCGGCGCAGACCTCAAGAACATCCTCGACTTCGAGCAGGACTTCCCCGAAGCGCACATCGTCCGCCTCGAGCAGAACTACCGGTCGACCCAGACGATCCTCGATGCGGCAACGGCCGTGATTCGGCAAAACCGGAATCGGAAGGAGAAGCGACTCTGGACCGACCGAAAGGGAGGCGCACGGATCGTCTACTTCCGCGGCAACGACGAGATCGAGGAAGCCGACTTCATCGTGCGGACGGTGAAGCAGGCGCGCTCCGACGACATCGACTCGACCGTCGCAGTTCTCTATCGCACGAACGCACAGTCCCGAGCGATTGAGGACTCGCTCATGCGCGAGAGCATCCCGTACAAGATCATCGGCGGCGTTCGCTTCTACGAGCGGAAGGAAATCAAGGACGCGTTGGCCTATCTGAAGCTGATCATCAACCCGCATGACGATGTGAGCTTGCGGCGCGTGATCAACGTGCCTGCCAGAGGCATCGGTAAAGGAGTCATGGACTCGCTGCAGGCGATCGATCCCGATGCCGTCCTCAACGACGCACCGCCGCTGCTGGCCGCAGGACTGCAGGAGGTGTCGTCGGCACGATCGCTCTGGGCCAGGCTCGTCTATGCCGTTGACGAGGCTAAACTCGCGCCTCGAGCGGTCGCGGCTCTGCGATCCTTCCGTGACCTCATCGTGAACCTGTCGGCCGTGGCCCGACAGGACTCGGTGTCGATTGCGCTGGGCAAGATGCTCGATCAGACGGGCTACTTGAAAGATTTACGCGACGAGAACACCGAGGAGGCTAACGAGCGCATCGAGAACGTCATGGAGCTCGTCTCGGCTGCGCGCGATTACGAGTCCCGCGAGCCGGACGCTTCGCTTGGCGGCTTCGTCGATCGCTTGTCGCTGCTCTCCGAAGCCGACGAGGAGTCGGGAACGCGCGACGCGAGGGTCTGGCTGATGACGATGCACGCGGCGAAGGGGCTCGAGTTTCCGGTGGTGATCGTCGCGGGCCTCGAAGAGGGGCTGTTCCCGCACTCGCGGTCGAGCGACGACGAAGATGAAATCGAGGAGGAGCGCCGGCTGTGCTACGTCGGGATGACGAGAGCGCAATCGCGCCTCGTTCTGACGGGCGCCTCGCGACGGCGGGTATTCGGAGAATACCAGTCGACACAACCTTCCCGGTTTCTCGACGAGATCCCCTCGGAGCTCGTCGAGCAGATCGTGCCGACGTACTCGTCGCAGTACAACAGTCCCTTCGTGCACAGCCACTACCCGTTCCGCACGAACCCGTACGGCCGGAGGGGCCGCGGGCGTGTTCGTGAAACCGAAGCGGCGTACGCCTACGAGGGCGAGGATCAGTCGATTGCCGAGATACGGTCCGGCATGCGCGTGCGTCACGCGCAATTCGGTGTTGGTACGGTAACCGGTGTCGAGCAGCACAACGACGATCAGAAGATCACCGTCCGGTTCAACTCGGTAGGCGTCAAGAAGCTCCTCGCGAAGTACGCGAGACTCGAACCAGCGTAAGATTCCTGCACTCTGCCGCCTCTCTGTCCTTCGAGGGTAAATGATGCCGCTCGCGGCGCTCACGGTCGTTCTCGCAGTCGGCGCTCTCCAGATCCAATCTCCGCCGCAACCCACCACCGGTGCGATCAAGGTCGTGGTGCGCGACGCGGGCTCGAACGCGCCCCTCGAGGGAGCCGAGGTGACCCTCGAACATGCGGGGAAACCCGCCGTCACCGCCACCACCGACCTCGCGGGAACCATCGACTTTCCCGACCTCGAGCCCGGACCGTACGCCGTGGCGGTGACCTATCGCAATGTGCCGGAGGGCAACGCGCAAACCTCCGAGCTTCCGCCGTCGCAGAAGCAGACGACCGTCAAACGCGGTGCAACGAGCACCCTGGAGTTTACGATTCGACGTCCTGCAACCCTCCGCGGCCAGGTCCTGACGGCCGAGGGAAGGCCGGTGTCCGGCGCACCGATTGCGGTGATCCCCGTTGGTCGCACGTTCCGCGGCAGACCCGTTCCGCGCGCAGCTGCTTCGAACGGCGGCGAGGATGTCACCGATGCTGAAGGGACGTTCGTCGTTGCCGGTTTGAACCCTGGCCGCTATTTCGTTCGCGCGTCGTTGCCCCCGCGCGATAATGTGCCGCTCAACGACGTCTACGCACCGGGTGTGATTTCCACTGCGGCGGCCGCTTCCCTTTCGGTCGATTCGGGCGACGACATCACTGTCGGCATCACCGCGATCGCGGTCCCGACCGTCACCGTCGAAGGCCACGTCGTCGACGACGCGGGGCGGGGTATTGAGGGAGCGCGAATCGGGCTCCGCCCGCTGGATCGCGATCAAGAAGACGCGCAATCTGCAAGCTCGGAGATTACCTCCGACCGTGACGGCCGGTTCGTGCTGAAGGCGGTACGCGTCGGGACACACGCCGTGCACGCCATCCGGCAGGGCGGAAAGGATTCGGTCACACTGGTTGGCGTAACGGAGGTGGAGGTCGGACAGGAACCAGTCCGTCCGCCCGAGATCAAGGTCGTGCCCGGCGCGCTCATTGCCGGACAGGCTTTTTTCAACGGTGCAGAGCGGCAGGATGCTTCCGGCGCGCTGATCAGGATCCGGGCTGAGGGAGACGACGCGGAGTTGCGGGACGGGCTTGCGGCGACGACGGAATGGCATCCGGACGGATCGTTCGCGATCTCCGGCGTCGTCGGGCGCCATCGTTTGACGCTCCAGTCGAGCGGCAACTGGTTCATCGAGCGCGCGTTCCTCGAAGACGGTACCGACGTGGCCGACGCCCCGTTCAACTTCGAGCCAGGGCGCGTCTACCGAAAGGTTCGCGTCCTGCTCAGCGATGAAACTGCGGAGATCGTTGGACGACTACCGAAGGGGTGGGATGCCGGCCCGATCAAGGTCGTGGCATTTCCCGATGATCCGACTCTGTGGAAGGATGAACGGTATCAGAAGTTTGCAACTGCTCCCGAGGCTCAGACGGAGCTGACGATCCGGGGAGTCCCACCCGGCCGCAGTTACCTCGTCGCGGTTCTCGTCGCTCGTCGCGATGCCCCGCTCGAATCCGTGAATCCTGCGGAGGTCCTCAACGAATTAGTTCCTTTTGCCGCGCGCGTGTTCGTCGGCGAACCCGGGAAGTTCATCGTGAACCTCCCGGATCCACGGCGATAGTGTTTTAGTCGTCGCTCGGTGGCTCGCTGTCCGACTGCGGAGACCCTGCCGCAGGAGGCGCTTCACTCGATCCTGAGGATTCCCCGTTGGTCGCGCCTTCCTCGTCTTCCTTCTCCGCGAGCCGAGCGACCGACACGACCTGATCTCCTTCTTCCATTCCAATCAGACGCACGCCTTGCGTTGCCCGACCGATCGCGCGAATGGCGCTCGTCACCATGCGAAGGATCTTTCCCTGCTGGCTGATCAGCATCAACTCGTCGTCGCCGTGCACGTAGGCGATGCCCACGACCTTGCCGTTGCGCTCGCTGGTCTGAATGTTGATGATGCCGACGCCGCCGCGCGATTGAACACGATACTCCTCGAGCTCGGTGCGCTTGCCGTAACCGTTCTGCGTCACCGTCAGCATCGTGCCACCCTCGCGTACGACCTCCATCGCGACGACCTCGTCGCCGTCACGCAGGTTGATGCCGCGGACGCCGTATGCAGCCCGTCCCATCGGCCGAACATCCGTCTCCTCGAACCGGATGGCCATGCCGTCGCGCGTGCCGAGGAAGATCTGCTCTTTGCCCTCCGAGAGTTCGACGGCGATGACGGAATCTCCTTCCTCGACACCCATCGCGATGATTCCGCCGGCGCGCGGATTGCTGAACGCGGAGAGATCGGTCTTCTTGACCACGCCTCTGCGCGTGCCCATGACGATGAACTGCTGGCCCTCCTCGGTGGGCCAGTCCTTCACTGCCAGAAGCGCGGCGATCTTCTCGCCGTCTTCCATGGACACGAGATTCGCGATCGCCTTGCCCTTGCCACCGGGACCAACATCAGGGATCTCATGGACCCGGAGCCAGTACGCCCGGCCGCGGTCCGAGAAGATCATGATGAAGGCGTGCGCCGATGCGACGAAGAGATGGCTGACGAAGTCTTCCTCGCGCGTGCGCATGCCGATGCGACCCTTTCCGCCGCGGCGCTGCATGCGGTAGGTCGATATCGGCGTGCGTTTGATGTAGCCGGTGTTGGTGACGGTGATCGCCATGTCTTCGTCGGCGATCAGGTCCTCGATGCGGAACTCCCCGCGCTCGTCGATGATTTCGGTGCGCCGTTCGTCGGCGAACTTGTTCTTGACCGCCTCGAGCTCGCTTAACACGAGTTGAATCAGCAACTCGTCGCTCGACAGAATGGCGCGCAAGCGCTCGATGGTCTTGAGCAGATCGACGAGCTCGTCGACGATCTTCTGCCGCTCGAGACCGGTCAATCGCTGGAGCTGCATGTCCAGGATCGCCTGCGCCTGGATCTGCGTCAGCTTGAAATTCGTCACCAGGCCGTCGCGGGCCTCTGCGGGGCTCTTCGATCCGCGAATCAGCTTGATCACTTCGTCGAGGTGATCGAGCGCAATCTTGAGTCCTTCGAGGATGTGTGCACGCGCTTCCGCCTTGCGGAGCTCGAACTCGGTGCGACGCCGGACCACTTCGCGGCGGAAGTCGGCGAACTGGTCGATGATATCGAGCAGCGGAAGCACTTTTGGCCGACCGGCGGCGATCGCCAGCATGATGATGCCGAAGGTCGTCTGCAGGGGCGTGTGCTTGTAGAGATTGTTGAGAATCACCTCGGGCACTTCGCCGCGGCGCAGCTCGACGACGATCCGCATGCCTTCACGATCGGATTCGTCGCGAAGATCCGCAATCCCCTCGATCGTCTTTTCGCGATGGAGCTCGCCGATTTTCTCGAGCAGACGCTTCTTGTTGACCTGATACGGAATCTCCGTGATGACGATCGACACGCGATCGCCCTTCTTGTTCTCCTCGACCTTGGCCCTGGCGCGAACGGTGAGCGCGCCGCGGCCCGTCAGATATGCGCTCGCGATGCCCTCGCGACCGACGATGAAGCCTCCTGTGGGGAAGTCGGGGCCTGGGATGGCCTTCAAGACTGCGCGTGTGCGCACCTCACGCGACTCCCCGCGATGCTGGATTGCCGCAATCACGCCGTCGATGACTTCGCGCAGGTTGTGCGGCGGAATGTTCGTCGCCATTCCGACGGCAATCCCGGCAGATCCGTTCACCAGCAGATTCGGGAACGTCGTCGGGAGGACCGTCGGCTCTTCGGTGGTCTCGTCGTAGTTCGGGACGAAGTCGACGGTCTCCTTGTCGAGATCCGTCATCATCGCTTCGGCGATCGCTTCGGGCCGCGCTTCCGTGTAGCGCATCGCCGCCGGCGGATCGTCGTCGATCGAACCGAAGTTCCCCTGGCCGTCGACGAGCGGATAGCGCATGTTGAAGTCCTGCGCCAGCCGAACGAGCGTGTCATAGATCGACGCGTCACCGTGCGGGTGATAGTTGCCCATCACCTCGCCAACGATCTTCGCGCATTTGCGATACCCGCGATTCGACGCCAGTCCCATCGTCCGCATGCCAAACAGCACGCGCCGATGCGCGGGCTTGAGGCCGTCCCGTACGTCGGGCAGCGCGCGCCCGATGATCACGCTCATCGCGTAATCCATGTACGAGCGCTTCATCTCGTCTTCGATATTGACGGGGACTTTGTTCAGGGCGAAATCGGTCATAAGAACGGTGCTGACGGTGCTAAAAGTGCGAACGGTGCCGTCGACTGCCGACCCGCACCGCCAGCACCGTCAGCACCTTGAGCACCGTCAGCACCTTCTCTAGATGTCGAGGTTTTTCACATCGAGCGCGTTGTCCTCGATGAACTTGCGCCGCGGCTCGACCTGGTCGCCCATCAGCGTCGTGAACATCAGATCCGCGACCGGGTGATCCTCCGCTCTGACCTGGAGCAGCGTGCGCTTCTCGGGGTCCATGGTCGTTTCCCAGAGCGTGTCCGGGTTCATCTCGCCGAGACCCTTGTACCGGTTGATGTCGAAGCCCTTCTTGCCGGCGGCGATGAAGAACTCGACCAGATCGTCGATCGTCTCCACGCGGACTTCGGCGTCCTTGCCCTTGCCCGCCGGCGCCTTCGGCATCGAGCTGACGTCCGGTGACTTCGGTTCCGCGGCGAGCTTCGTCGCCTCGTCGAGCGGCGCGCCGCCGATTGCCGTCTCGTTGGCGGTCGCACCCGCCTGGTCGCCGTCGGCCAGTTGCGCGTTCGCGATCGTGCGCACGATCATCGGCCCTCGAATCTCCTTCACGTCCTGGTAGCTGGCCGCGAGCGCGCGGAATTCGCTCGTCGTGACGAAATCCAGATCGACACGGTGATGCCGAGGATAGCCGCCGCTGCGATCTTCGACGACAACGCCGTACGCCTGGTGCTCCTCGTCGGCCTGGACGCTTGCAGACCGCATCGGCGCGTTCAACGCATCGGCCAGAGCCTGGACCTTGTCGTGATCTGCAAAGAACGTCTTGTCCCGAGCGCCGCGATCGAGAACGGCAAGGACGACGTCGCGCGTCGGACCGCGCCGCTCGACGATTTGCAGGTACTTGCGGAACGACATCATCTTCTCGAGACGTGCCTCGAGATCCGTTCCCGAAACCTGGGTGCCATCCGGCAGGAGCAGGACTCGCGATTCCGCGGCGCGGCGGATCAACCACTTCTCCATTTCGCGCTCGTCGCGAATGAAGAACTCGCTCCGGCCGCGCTTCGCTCGGAAGAGCGGTGGCTGGGCGATGTAGACGTAGCCGGACTCGACGAGCTCGCGCATCTGGCGGTAGAAGAACGTCAGCAGCAGCGTGCGGATGTGCGAGCCGTCCACGTCCGCATCGGTCATGATGATGATGCGGTGATACCGCAGCTTCGCGCGATCGAAGTCCTCGTCGCCGATGCCGCAGCCGAGCGCGGCAATCATGGTCTTGATCTCGTCGCTGCTGAGCATCTTGTCGAAGCGCGCCTTCTCGACGTTCAGGATCTTGCCCTTGATCGGAAGAATCGCCTGGAATCGCCGGTCGCGGCCCTGCTTCGCCGACCCGCCGGCCGACTCACCTTCGACGATGTAGAGCTCGCTCAAGGCGGGGTCGCGTTCCTGACAATCAGCCAGCTTTCCCGGCAGGCTGCTGCTGTCGAGGGCCCCCTTTCGACGCACGAGGTCGCGCGCCTTTCGGGCAGCCTCCCGTGCGCGCGCAGCTTCGACCGCCTTGTTGACGACTCTTTTCGCGACGGTCGGGTTCTGCTCCAGGTATGCGCCGAGTTTGTCGTTCAGAATTGCTTCGACAATGCCCTTCACTTCGGTGTTGCCGAGCTTCGTCTTCGTCTGCCCTTCGAACTGCGGACGCGGGATTTTGACGCTGATGACGGCAGTCAGTCCTTCGCGGATGTCGTCACCGCTGATGTTCGCGTCCTTCAGGTCCTTCACCAGGTTGTTCTTGGTCGCGTAGTAGTTGATCGTGCGCGTCAGCGCCGACCGGAAGCCCGAGAGGTGCGTCCCGCCTTCGTGCGTGTTGATGTTGTTCGCGAAGGTGTAGACCGTTTCCGTGTAGCCGTCGTTCCACTGCAGCGCGATCTCGACGTCGACGCCTTCCCTCTCGCCGTGCATGTAGATCGGCTTGTCGTTGACGGCGGCCTTGTTCTGATTGAGATACTGTACAAACGAGTTGATGCCTCCCTCGTACAGGAACTTGTGGCTCTTGCCGTCGCGCTCGTCGTCGATCGTGATGGTGACGCCGCCGTTCAGGAACGCGAGCTCACGCAGCCGTTGCGCCAGCGTGTCGAAGCTGAACTCCGTTGTTTCGAAGATCTGCGTATCCGGCTTGAAGGTGATCTTCGTTCCGCGCTTCTTCGTCGTGCCGGTGACTTCGAGGTCTCCGATCGCATTTCCGCGCTCGTAGCTCTGCTTGTAGACCTGGCCGTTGCGCCAGATTTCCAGATCGAGCGTTTCCGAAAGTGCGTTCACCACGGACACACCGACACCGTGCAAGCCGCCGGATACCTTGTAGCTCTCGTTGTCGAACTTTCCGCCGGCGTGAAGAACCGTCAGAACGACTTCTGCAGCAGAGCGACCGCTCACATGGCGATCGACCGGAATGCCGCGCCCGTTGTCGACAACCGTCACCGAGTGGTCGATATGGATCGTGACGTTGACCTGATCGCAGAATCCGGCAAGCGCCTCGTCGACGGAGTTATCGACGATCTCGTAAACGAGGTGATGCAGCCCGGGTGCGCCAGTCGACCCGATGTACATAGCCGGGCGCTTCCGCACCGCCTCGAGCCCTTCGAGGACCTTGATCTTGTCGGCGCCGTAGTCGTCCACACCCGCGCTGTTCCCGTTGCCGGACACAGACGACTGCTGTTCGGCAACCGGTTCCCTTTCATCGGGCGGCTGCATCTGGTTGGTCTGAGGTTCTGGTTGAGACATGAATGCTGCTTGAATAGTGCATCTGAAGTGCCGGATCCGACACGGCGCACCTCGAATGCGCCTCGTCATCGGGCGCTGAGTCGCCCGACCGACTGATTCAGACTCTCATCGGCATGATCACGTAGGTGTAGTCGTAATCCTCCGCGCCAATCGGCTTCATGACCGCCTGGCTCATTTCGTCCTTGAACTCGAGCGCAACAGAGTCGGTTTCGACGACGTTGAGGAAATCCATGACATACTGCGCATTGAAGCAAATCGTCACGGGCACCGCCGCGTAGTCGACGACGAGGACTTCCTTGGCCTCGCCGAACTCGGGGCTGCTCGATGCGATCTCGACCTTGCCGCCGTCGATCTGGAACTTCACCGCTCTCGATCGCTCGTTCGATAGGAGCGCGACGCGGCGGACGGCGCTCGTCAGGCGGTCGCGATCGAACTCCACGCGCTTGTCGTTGCTCTTCGGGATCACACGCTCGAATGCGGGGAACTGCCCGTCGATCATCCGCGAGATCAGGAGTCGCCCACCGATATCGAAGAAGAGATGGTTCTCGCCACGCTCGTACTGAATATCCCCCTCGCCTTCAGCAAGAAGTCGTCCCAGCTCGAGAAGCGTCTTGCGCGGCAGGATGACGCGTACCTCGTCCTCGGCCTTTCCCCTGCCCTTCGACTTGTCGCGCGCGACCGTCACCAGCGCCAGGCGGTGGCCGTCGGTCGAGACAAGGCTCATCGAATCCGAACGAAGGATGAACAGCGCGCCGTTGAGGAAGTAACGGGTGTCTTCGCCTGTAATCGCAAACTGCGTCTTCGACACCATCTGCCTCAGCACGTTGCGGGGCAGCGTGGCGCTGATGGTCCCGGTCGCTTCCGGCAGCGTCGGAAAATCCTCGCGAGGCAGCGTCTGCATCCGCGAGTCGAACCGATCTGCGGCCACCTTCACGCCAGACCGATCCTGCTCAATCCGCACATCTGTTTCCGGTAGAGCCTTGATGATCTCGTAGAGCTTCTTCGCCGGGAGCGTCAGCGATCCCCCTTTGGACACGGTTGCCGTACACCGGCTCCGCAGACCAACTTCCAGATCCGTGGCGAGGAGCTTGACCTCGTCTCCGTTCGCCTCGATCAGCACGTTCGCCAGGATGGGAATCGTGTTCTTGCGCTCGACGATTCCCTGGAACAGTTGCAATTCACGCAACAGATCGGTCTTGCGGACGACCAATTCCATGGTTGTGGTGACCTCGCGGGAAGGCGCCGGTGCGGCGCTTGGATCCCTTCACAGATGAGGGGGATCTAGGAACAAAGAATTATATCAAGAAAGAGGTGCTGTTGGAAACCCCATACCGCGAAATTAATCCTTCTCTTTCTTGCACTTACGCTGTGCATTCCTTGGCTGAATCAGTGTGGGCTTCAGCTATGGTTCCGGTCGAAAAGCTCGAGATGCGCAGAATCCACAAAGCCTCCGCAGGTTCCGTCCACGTGCCCTGTGGAGAATTCTGAAAATCGGCGCAAAACTCACCTCAAGGACTCGGTGAAGCTGTGGATAAGATTGTTGAAATTTCCATCGCGCTGTCGGAGCTCTTCAATCTTCCGAATAGAGTGAATCACCGTCGAGTGGTGTTTGCCGCCAAAGCTCTTCCCTATTTCGGGAAGTGACGCGCTCGTCAGGGCCTTGCACAGGAACATCGCGATTTGCCGAGGCATCGCTATTGACTTCGAGTTGTTGCGCGATTTCAGCTCGGCGAGCTTCAGCTGGTAGTAGTCGGCGACGAACTTCTGAATAATCTCGATTGTGACTGCGCGCTGATCGTGCTGCAGGATGTTGCGCAGCACGTCCTGCGCGAGTGGCAGCGATATCTCCCGACCCGTCAGGGAGGCATAAGCGATCAGACGAATGAGCGATCCCTCGAGCTCGCGGATGTTCGACTTGATTCTGCCGGCGATGTAGATCGCGACGTTGTCCGGAAGCGGAATCCCCTCGGCCTCGGCCTTCTTCTTCAGGATGGCAATCTTCGTCTCGAGGTCGGGCGGTTGGATGTCCGCAATCAACCCCCATTCGAATCGCGAGCTAAGCCGCTCTTCGAGGGACGGAATCTCGTGTGGCGGACAGTCGCTGCTGATGACAATCTGTTTCTGCGCGTCGTAGAGCGCGTTGAACGTGTGGAAAAACTCGTTCTGCGTGCCTTCCTTGCCCGCGATGAACTGGATGTCGTCGACGAGGAGAACGTCGACGCTTCGAAACCGCTCCCGAAAATCGAGAATGCGGTCGTATCGAACGGCGTTGATCATCTCGTTCATGAACCGTTCGGACGAGATGTAGGTGAGCTTCAGCGTACGAAGGTGGTTCAGGAGGTAATGGCCGATGGCGTGCATCAGGTGCGTCTTGCCGAGACCGACACCGCCGTAGATGAACAGCGGGTTGTACGAGCGTGATGGCGCTTCGGCAACCGCCCGGCAAGCCGCGTGAGCAAACTGATTCGACGGCCCAACGATGAAGGTGTCGAACGAGTAGCGCGGAGCCAGGCCGCCTGTCTGGGAGGCTTCGATCTCCAGTGGTTCCTCGACGGGCGGCGCTTCTGGAATCGTCGGCAACGCCCCAGGGACTGCATCATCTGTTGTGAAGGCCACAGCACACCCCCGACGGTTTACCTCGGCGAGCGCTTCGTCGAGTACAGCTGAGTAGTGTTTCGTCAGCCAGTCGCGAAAGAGAGCGGTTGGAACCCTGATGTGAACGGTCGTGCCGGTGTCGGCGATGAGCGACGTCGGCTTGAACCAGGTGTAAAAGCTGTGCCGATTGACTTTGGTCTCGACCCGCGTCAAAACCTGGTCCCAAATATTGCCAGCGCCGATCATCGTTCCCGCCATGCTGCAGCCGACTCCTCGAACCCTTTCGCCTGCCCAGCCCCTTTCGTCACGGCCTGTTTACGCTGACGACACGCGGCAAACCGCGATATCACAGGTCTCTTCAGCCTTCGCCTGTCGAAAAGCCGCGCCGCAGACGGCTGCGTGACTCAAGCAGGGCCGAAAACGCTGGTTTTTCCACATTTTTTTCCACAGTTGTGGAAAACTTCGGGGGGAACCCCTACGGAACCTCCAGAAGCGGCGAATAAGTGACCGCGGGGGAAACGTGAATGTAACACAGGGATGGAGCCGTGACAAACCGGCCGCCAAATCGCCGACCTTGGATTGACACTGTGCGAGACGGTTCGCTAGTATGTGGGTTTCTTCGTAATTATTTCTAAGTAGCGGGGATCCAGAGATCATGAAGCGTACGTTCCAGCCCAACCGGCGTCGTCGTCGACGTACACATGGCTTTCTCGTGCGCATGAGCACGAAGAACGGCCGACTCGTTCTCAAGCGGCGTCGAGCCAAGGGACGCAAGCGGCTGAGCGTCTCCTCGTCTTCGTAATTTGCAGACCGGACCGGCGCGCCGCGCGGACGTTGCACGGCGGGTGGGATCCTTGTCAGATTTTGTCGTGTTCCCGCTGGACCCCGTCGACTCCGTGATTGCGGATCCAGTCCACCCGGCCGATGAAGTCGCAGCAGTTCAGCAGAACCCGTCGGATTCGCCGGCGCTCAGAGTTTCAACAGGCCTTCGCCATTGCCACCAGGGTGCACGGAAAATTTCTGACGGTTTTGGTGGCTCCCAACCGAGCAGGCACAGTGAGGCTCGGCATCGTCGCGTCTCGAAGGCTCGGTGATGCCGTGAGGAGAAATCGAGCCAAGCGCCTGATACGAGAGATGTTCCGCCGCACCGTGCCATCGTCTTCGGGTGATGGCCTCGACATCGTCATCATTCCGCGTCGCGAGTTGCTCGATGCACCATACACGGCCCTGGAGCGGGAGTTTCGAACGGTGCTCCGGCGCTGCGGAACTCGGCGATCCAGCCATGCTGGATGACACGTCTACGTCCGTACTGGTTACTCGGCTCACCGTCCCCCAACGCGTGGCTATCGCCTGCCTGCGGGCCTACAAGCTGGTGCTGTCGCCGCTGTTTGCCGGTTCCTGTCGGTACTTGCCGTCCTGCTCGGATTTCGCCCGTGAAGCGGTCGTTCGGCACGGCGTGCTGACTGGATGCTGGCTCGCCGCGAGGCGGCTCGCGCGCTGCCATCCATTGGGCGGACACGGCTACGATCCGGTTCCCGAGCCACGGCGTCCACTGCCGTGTGTCGCCCGCACCGTCGTGGACAGCCCTCGGATCTGAAATCTCTTCATGGAAAAGAATGTTCTGCTCTTCATCGCGCTGTCGGTCCTCATTCTCTTTGCATCGCAGTGGTTGTTGCGTCCGACCCAGCCCGCTGGGGTGAACCCGCCTCCGCCCTCTTCCGCGCCGGCGGAGCAGACGGGCCCAGCGCTGGCGCAGCCAACCGCTCAGGCATCGCCGCCAACGCAGACCGCCCAGGTGGAGGCGCCGTCCCAGCCCGAGAGCACGCCGCTCGTTGCTGATGCGTCGGAGCGAGACATCGTCGTCGAGAACGCTGCTGTTCGCGCCGTGTTCACGACCCGGGGGGCGGCGCTGAAGCACTGGATCCTGCGGCGGTACAACGACCCGTCGGGAAGACCGCTCGATCTCGTGTCGCAGAGCGTAAAGGGCGCTACGAAACCCTTCACGCTCATGACCGAGGATGCAGCCACGACATCCACTCTCCGGAATGCGCTGTACCGCCCGAGCGCGGATTCGCTAACGATTGGTTCGAGTCCGGTGACGCTGTCGTTCGACTATCGTGACAACACCGGTTTGAACGTCCACAAGGAGTTCACGTTTACGCCGGATCAGCCGTACATCGTGAGTTTCACGGCACGGGTGACCCGGGACGAGTCGACGTTGGATCCGACGATTCAGTGGGGCCCCGCGCTCGGCACCGGCATTGTCGAGCGCAGCGGAACCTACAATCCGCCGCCGCAGCCGATCTTCTCGAAAAACAAGTCAGTCACCAGGATCGATGCCGGGAAGATCCAAACGCATCCCGTTGAGGAAGGGATCTTTGAATTCGTCGGCGTCGACGATCACTACTTCCTGACGGCAGCTCTGCCCGGCGACCACCCGCTGCACGTCGAGTACCAGCCCGTCTCGGTGCCGATCGAGGGGTCCCAGACAAGTGCGAACTTCGTGGCATGGTCCGCGAAATTCGCGGCGCCTCCGACGAACGTCCGGTATTTCGCGGGGCCGAAGGACTTCGACGTGCTCGAGGCCGTCAACAGCGACCTCACGCGCGCGATCCACTTCGGCATGTTCAGCGCGCTCGTGGTGCCGCTCCTGCGCTCGCTCAAATGGATCAACGGGTACCTGGGGAACTACGGCTGGTCCATCATCGTGCTCACCGCGATCATCAACATCGTCATGTTCCCGTTGCGGCACAAGAGCGTGGTGTCGATGCGGAAGATGCAGGAGCTGCAGCCGGAGGTCAAAGCCATTCAGGATCGCTATGCGAAGCTGAAGATGAGCGATCCGGCAAAGCAGAAGATGAACGTCGAGCTGATGAACCTGTATCGCGAGCGCGGCGTGAACCCCGCGAGCGGTTGCGTGCCGATGCTGCTAATGATGCCGGTCCTGTTTGCGTTTTACTCGATGCTCTCAGTGGCGATCGAGCTGCGCGGTGCGCCGTTCATCGGGTGGATTCGCGACCTCTCGGCGCACGACCCGCTTTACATCACACCCGTGCTGATGGGCGTAACGCAGTTCATCCAGACGAAGATGACGCCGACGACCGGCGGCGATCCCGTGCAGCAGAAGATGATGATGTTCATGCCGCTCATCTTCACCTCGATGTTCGTGCTGGCGCCGAGCGGGCTCGTGCTCTATTGGACCGCGAGCAACCTCTGGGCCATCGGTCAGCAGGTGGTCACGAATCGGCTGATTGGCCCGCCCGCGCAGAGAGTCGTACGGCCACCAGCCGAAAGGCGTGTGAAGAGTGCCGGCGGAGGTCGCACCGAGCAGGCAGCGAAGGAGCGGAAGTAGATGGATCTCCAGACACGCGTGCGCGAGTTCATACAGCAGACGCTGACCGCCATGGGTCTCCCGCTCGAGGTTGCGATCGAGGAGATGTCCGACAGCGTTCGCATCGAGCTCTCCGGCGACGGTGGGGAACATCTCCTGCGCCGCAGAGCCGAAGCGCTCGACGCGCTGCAGCACATCGTGAATACGGCGTTCCGCCGCGAGCTGCAGAACGATCGCACTTTCGTTGTCGACTGTCTGAACTATCGCAAGGCGAAGGATGCGGAGCTTCGCCAGATGGCGCGCTTCATGATGGAGCGGGCGAAGTCCACCGGCACACCCCAGGAAATGGGCCCGCTGAATCCATACGCGAGGCGGCTGGTCCACATCACCGTGGCTGAAGACCCGCAGATGTCGTCGGAGAGCATCGGCGACGCGTTTCTGAAGACCGTCATCATTTCGGTGAGGCGATAGCGGAAGGTGCTGAACGTGCCAAGGGTGCTGAAGGTGCTGAAGGTGCGCTGTTCATGTTTTCCCTCGAAGATACAATCGTTGCGATCGCGACGCCGCCGGGTCGCGGAGGCATCGGTGTTGTCCGACTGAGTGGACCGGCCTCGACTCGCATCGCACAGGAGCTCTGCGGGCGAGCGCCGATGCTCGAGCCGCGGCGCGCGACGTTCGCTCGCATCCGGGCCGCCTGTGGAACCGCGGACCAAGTGATCCTCACGTACTTCCAGGCGCCGCAGTCCTACACTGGCGACGATGTGGTTGAAGTGAGCGCGCACGGGAGCCCGATTCTGCTCCAGGCAATCGTCACCGGCGCGATGACGGCCGGCGCGCGCCTCGCCGAGCCTGGAGAGTTCACGTTTCGGGCATTCCTGAAAGGCCGCATCGATCTCGTCCAGGCCGAGGCCGTCGCCGACCTGATTGACGCCGTGACTCCGCTTCAGGCCCGCGCCGCGTTCGATCAACTCGAAGGCACCCTCACCGGACACATTCGCGCGGTCGACGCAGACCTGTTCGATCTGGCCGCGCGGCTCGAAGCGTCGCTCGATTTTCCGGACGAGGGCTATCACTTCGTTGAAGCAGACACGGCCTGTCGCGAGCTGATCGCGATCATCGACCGCTTGACGACACTCCTCGAGAGCGCAGCGCGCGGCCGTCTGTTACGTGAAGGGTGTCAGGTCGCGATCGTCGGGCGGCCGAACGCAGGCAAGTCGAGCCTGTTCAATCGTCTCGCTGGCGCAGGCCGGGCGATCGTCACGGACGTTCCAGGCACGACGCGCGATCTGCTCACGGAGACGATCGACGTCGATGGCATTCCGATGACGATCGTCGACACGGCCGGTGTACGCGAAGCGTCGAGCGATCCGATCGAAGCCGAAGGCATCACGCGCGCGATCGCCGCGCGCGACGTCGCGTCGGTCATCGTGGTCGTCCTCGATCGTTCGATGAAGTTGACCGACGACGACAAACGGCTGATCGATGCGACCGCATCCAAACCGCGCGTGCTTGCCGCCAACAAGATCGATCTTCCCCGCGCCGACTGGAACGGCTATTCAGATTCGCTCCCGCTGGTGTTCATATCCGCGCGAACCGGCCAGGGGATCGACCAGCTTCGCACCGCCCTGGCGTCGACGCTGCTCGCCCGAGAACCCGATCGCGATCCGGCAGCACTCACGAACATCAGACACGTGAATCTGCTCGAGCGCGCGAAGGTCTCGCTCGTGCAGGCGCGTGAGGCCGCTGCGGCCGGGACGCCAGAGGAGTTCGTGCTCGCAGACGTTACCGAAGCGCGGGCCTGCCTCGAGGAAATCACCGGCCGGCGGACACCCGACGATGTGCTGCGCGCCATCTTCGACCGATTCTGCATTGGAAAGTAGTTTCAACGACAAATGAACTTGCCTGAGTTCGACGTCGTCGTCATCGGTGCGGGCCATGCAGGCGCAGAGGCGGCATGGGCCGCCGCACGATTGGGCCGGACCGTGGCGCTGTGCACGCTGTCGGACGGTACCGTCGCCCACATGCCGTGCAATCCAGCGATTGGCGGCACGGCGAAAGGCCATCTCGTGCGCGAGATCGACGCGCTCGGCGGGTTGATGGGCCGCGCCATCGACGCGACGGGAATCCAGTTCAAGCTGCTCAACCGCAGCCGCGGACCGGCGGTATGGTCGCCCCGCGCGCAGGCGGACAAGCGACGCTACGGCGAGTGGGTCGCATCGGCTTTACGCGCGGATCCCAACATCCACTGGATCTTCGCGAAGGCGGGCCGGATTCTGACCGACGCGACGGGCGTCCGTGGTCTCGCGCTCGAAGACGGCGGCGAGCTGCGCTGCCGATCGCTCGTCGTCACGACGGGAACGTTCCTGAATGGCCTGACCCACGTCGGCCGCGAGCAGCGGCCGGCCGGCCGCATGGGGGAACCGCCGTCGCACGCGCTCGCCGAATCGCTCAAGTCGTTCGGATTCCGCTGGGGACGACTGAAGACGGGAACGCCACCGCGGCTCGATCGCGAGAGCATCGACTTCACGCGATTTGTCGAGCAGCGGGGAGACGATCCAGCCGTTCCGTTTTCTTTTCTCACGACGGGCATCGATCGGCCGCAGGCCGTCTGCCACCTGCTCTACACGAACGAACGGGTTCATGAACTGGTCCGGTCGCACATCGACGCGTCCCCCCTGTTCAACGGCCAAATCAAGGGCATCGGTCCGCGGTATTGTCCGTCACTCGAAGACAAAGTGATGCGCTTTCCGCAGCGGGAGCGCCATCAACTGTTTCTCGAGCCGGAAGGCCTGGACGTTCGTGAGATCTACATCAACGGGTATTCGATGAGCCTCCCTTCCGGCGTACAGGAACGGCTGGTGCACGCGCTGCCAGGGCTCGAAGACGCAGTGATGCTTCGGCCCGGGTATGCCGTCGAGTACGACTTCATTCAGCCGACGGAGCTCGATTCCACGCTCCAGGCCAGACGTGTACCGGGGCTTTATCTGGCTGGTCAGATCAACGGCACGTCGGGCTACGAGGAGGCCGCCGCGCAGGGACTCGTCGCCGGGGTGAACGCCGCGCGGGCGCTGGGGAAGCTGTCGTCCCTACGTCTCGGGCGAGAGCAGAGCTACATCGGCATCCTCGTCGATGACCTCGCGACGAAAGGCTGCCTCGAGCCCTATCGCATGTTCACATCGCGCGCGGAGCACCGCCTGGTCCTGCGAATCGACAATGCGGATCTTCGCTTGACGGAACTCGGTCGCTCGATCGGGTTGGTGGACGACGAGCGGTGGGAGCGATTCGTCGCGCGACGGATTCGTTTCGAGCGGAATTGCGCGGCGGTGCGACGCGCAACCGTCGTCGTTCCCGACGGTCACCCCTTGCCCGCTGAGCGCGCGCTGAAACAATCGGGCGTGACGCTCGAGGATCTGTCAGTCCGCGGTCGAATCGAGCTCGATCTTGATCCGAGCGACCGCGTGATCGATCTCGCGAGCGTTGAGACCGAATTCAAGTACGAGGGCTATCTGAAACGCGAGCGTCTCTCGATCGATCGTCAGCATCGACAGGAGGGCCGCGCCATTCCCACGGAGCTACGGTTCGACGGCATCCCGGGGCTGTCCCGCGAGATGGTTCAACGCCTGTCCGAGGTTCGACCGGAAACGCTTGGTCAGGCGGCGCGCATTCCGGGCGTTACTCCGGCCGCCGTTGCAGTAGTTGCCGCCTACATCGATCGCACACCTAAAGTCGGGCGCCTCTGATACGCTTCGCGTGTGGCTGCGCGCGATTTCCCCACGCGCCTTTCGCGTCGTGCCGGTCGTGCCGGCGTGTTCATCCCCGACGAGCTAGCTGAGCAGCTCGTCGAATACTACGAACTACTCGTCCGCTGGAATCGCAAAATCAATCTGACGTCGCTCGAGAATCCGGACCAGGCGATTGACCGCCTGCTGCTCGAGCCATTGATCGCCGCCCGGTATCTCCCATCTCCTTGGAGCAAGGTCATGGATATCGGCTCCGGCGGTGGGTCTCCCGCAATCCCTCTCAAGCTCGCCACACCGGGAATCAAGCTTATGATGGTCGAGGTGAAAGCGCGCAAGTCTGCGTTCCTCCGGGAGGCGTGTCGGCAGCTGCGGCTCGATCACACGCGCGTGGAAAACGCGAGATTTGAGGAATTGCTCGCTCGTCCCGAGCTCCACGAAGCGCACGACGTCGTGGGCCTCCGGGCGGTTCGCGTCGAATCGCGGGTGCTGACGAGCCTCCAGGCCTTCCTGAAGCCGGGGGGCACGCTGATGCTATTCAGGGGGCCGGGCGGGCCGGAGGCACCTGCGTTCGTGCCGCCGCTGGAGTTCGCAGCTACGTATCCGCTCATCGAGTCGCTCAGGAGCCGGCTGACGTTGCTGACCAAGCGAGTCGTTGGCGTCCCTCCTCAGGCTTCCCCACAGTTTGGTTGAGGACCCCTTCGATATGCGAGTCCTGAGCCCTTTTGTTTTGTGTTCCACGTGGAACACGCACGATTGTCTTCGGAATACTGCCGCAGTATCCTCGCTCGATGTTGAGCCGCCGTTGGTCAAATTAGGTTAATTACCATAATGTCGAGGACGTTCGCTGTCGCCAACCAGAAGGGCGGCGTCGGCAAGACCACAACAGCCATCAATCTCGCCACAGCCCTCGCACTTGCTGATCAGCGTGTTCTGCTCGTCGACGTCGACCCGCAGGCCAATCTCACGAGCGGCATCGGCCGCAAGGGACAGGCAGCGCCGGGAGGGACGATCTATCAGGCGCTCACCGGTGACGTTGCGGATCCCAACGCGTTCGTGATCGACACGGCCGTTCGCCATCTGGCGCTCGTGCCCGCCGACCGCAATCTGACGGGCGCAGAGGTCGAGCTCGTTACGCTTCCGCAGCGCGAACGCCGCCTCCGTGCGCTCATCGATGGCGTGCGGGAACGGTTCGATTACATCCTCATCGACACGCCGCCGTCACTCGGCCTGCTCACGCTCAACGCGCTCGTTGCCGCCGACGCGGTCCTCATCCCGCTCAACTGCGAATACTTCGCGCTCGAGGGACTCGCCGACCTGGTCGCGACGCTTCGCCGCGTCCGCGCCAGCCTGAATCCTGCGCTCGACATCGCGGGTGTGCTGATGACGATGTACGACGATCGAACCAATCTGGGGCAGCAGGTCGCGCGCGACATCCGCGCGTTCTTTCAGGAACGCGTCTACGCGACGGTGATCCCGCGAAACGTCCGCCTCGGCGAAGCGCCGAGTCACGGCCTCCCCGCCATTTTGTACGACGTCAAATCACGCGGCGCCGAAGCCTACGTCGCGCTGGCGAAGGAATTCCTCGCCCGCGAGCACGCACAGCCCGTTCAAGCGGAGCCACATCATGGCTGACAAACGACCGGCCCTCGGGCGCGGCCTGAGCGCCCTGATCCCGGACACTCCGGCGGTTCCCGATCGCACGCTCGATGTCGACATCGATCTCCTTCGCCCGAACAGGTTCCAGCCGCGGACGAACGTCGACGAGGCCAACATCGAGGAGCTGGCGCGATCGATTCGATCTCACGGCGTCATCCAGCCAATCGTCGTGCGCAAGGTCGACGACGGCTACGAAATCGTCGCCGGCGAGCGGCGCTGGCGCGCATCGCAGCGCGCCGGTCTGCTCAAGGTTCCAATCGTCGTCCGCGATATTCCGGACGATCGTCTGCTCGCTTCGGCGTTGATCGAGAACCTTCAACGCGAGGACCTGAATGCGATCGAAGAGGCGCTCGCCTATCGGCGGCTGAGCGACGAGTTTCATCTCACGCAGGAACAGATCGCGGACTCCGTCGGAAAGGATCGATCGTCGATCGCCAACACCGTTCGGCTCCTGAAGCTGCCAATCGAAGTCAGGGAAAACGTCGCGAACGGCACGCTGACGATGGGGCACGCCCGCGCCCTGCTTGCGCTCGCAGAGGAACAGACGCAATTGCGCGTCGCCCGCGACGTCGTCGCAAAGCAGCTCTCGGTCCGCGAGACCGAAGCGCTCGTGAAGAAGATCGCCGAACCTCCAGCCCCGCGACCGGAGCCGGTCAAAGACGTGCACACGCGCGCCGCCGAGGACCGTCTGCGATTCGTGATGGGCACTCGCGTGCGAATCGTGAGGAAACGAAAGGGCGGTCGCATCGAAATCGATTTCGGATCCGAGGATGAACTCCAGCGGCTCTTCGAACAACTGATGGACAACCGATGAAGAAGCTGACCGATTACTCGCATTGCGCCGGTTGAGCGAGCAAGCTCGCTGCCGGTGAGCTCGCTCAGGTCCTGGGCGATTTGCCCGTGAGTGCCGACCAACGCGTCCTGATCGACTATCGGACTGCGGATGATGCCGGTGTGTACCGCATTGACGCGGGCCGCGCGCTCGTCCAGACGGTCGATTTCTTCACGCCGATTGTCGATGACCCGTTCACCTACGGCCAGATTGCCGCTGCCAACGCGCTCAGCGACGTCTACGCGATGGGAGGACGTCCGCTGACGGCACTCGCGATCGCGGCGTTTCCCACCGACCTCGATCCATCGGTGGTGAAGGCCATCTTTGCCGGCGGGTTGCAGAAGTTGACGGAAGCCGGCGCCGCGTTGCTCGGTGGCCATACCGTCCGGGACACCGAGATCAAGTTTGGATACGCCGTCACGGGAGAGGTCGATCCAGATTCAATCTGGTCGAACGCCGGTGCGCGCCCCGATGACCTGCTTCTGCTCACGAAACCTCTCGGCACCGGCATCATCAGCACTGCCCTGAAGTTCGCGCGAGCACCAAAGGAAGCCGTCGACGCGGCGGTGCAGTCGATGGTGACGTTGAATCGGTTGGCGGCGGAGACTTTGCGCGAGAACGCGTCGGAGCACGTGCACGCGTGCACCGATATCACCGGCTTCGGCCTCGCCGGGCACGCGTCGGAAATGGCTGCGGCCAGCGGTTGCACGCTCGAGATCGAGACGGCGTCGGTGCCGTTGCTGCCCGGCGCTCGCGAATTGCTCCCGGGAAACGTTCCGGGCGGCGGCCGCACGAACGCGAAACACTTCGGCGCAATGATCAGAATCGATCGCGAGCTGGACGCCGATCTGATCCAGCTGCTTCACGATCCGCAGACGTCCGGGGGGCTTCTGGCGGCGATTGCACCGAACAGCGCCGACATCGCCGAGGTCGTCTTGAAGGACGCGGGGGTATTTGTTGCCCGCGTCGGACGCGTGATCGGCGACGCAGGGGCTCGCGTGCTCTTGCGGTGAAGAGATCGGTTCCTGGCTAAAGACTTTGGCCTCTGGGCGACCATGACACTTTGAGCCACGTTCGCGGAAACTTTACGCGCCTAAAGCCGAGAGCCCTGAGCCAAGAGCCGGCCACTGCGCTTGGCACGTCCGCACCTCGAATGGTATAAATTGACGTTTTGTGTGGTCGCGCTTGCCGCGCCCTGATCGCCTCTCATCGTCGGAGGCTGCGTGCTCCCGGATCTGTCGGTCTTCTTTGTCATTTTCTTCGTGCTGTTGCTGACGGTGGTGCTCGATCGCCTGCTGTTCAAGCCGATTCTGCGCGTGATCGCGCAACGCGAAGACGCGATTCGATCGGCGCGTGAGCTGGCCGAGCGCTCCGCGGCCGAGGCGAGAGCGGCGACCGCCGAGTTCGAGCAGCAGACGAGCGCCGCGCGCGCAGAAGTCTATCGGCAGATGGACGAGATGCGCCGCGTGGCGCTCGAGGAGCGGGCGCAGATCGTCGCGCAGACGCGAGCGGAAGCGGAAGCCGAAATTGCCGCCGCCAGCGCGAAACTTCAAGCAGATGCCACCGAGGTCCGGCGCCGGCTGGCAGCGGACGCCGAGGCGCTCGGCGCCGCCGCGGCCGATCGGATCCTCGGACGAAAGGCGTCCTGATCCGCGGATTCTCTGACGAACCTTCCAGACGCCCATGCGACTCGACCGTTTCAGACCCGCCGCGCCCGCCTCATCGCGCCGCGCTCTCCTCCAGCGGACGCGAACGTCCGCGCGGGTGTACGTGCTGCTGGCGGGCATCGTGGTGGGAGCCATGACGCTGTCGCGTACCGTGCACCTGCAGGAGCCGGCCGCGCACGGTCAGGCGAGCAACGCCGAGGCGAAGGAAGCCAAGCATGGCGGCGGCGTCCTCTCTGCCGTCGCGAAGATCTTCAACTTCGCGCTTCTGGCTGGCGGGCTCGCGTACTTTCTGAGGTCGCCGATTGCAGCCTATCTTGCGAACCGCAGCACGGAGATTCGGCAGGATCTCGTGTCGGCCCAGCAACTGCGCGCCACGGCGATGGCGCAACTCGAAGACATTCGACGTCAGCTCGAGTCACTTCCCGGAGAGCTCGAGGCGCTGAAGAAACAGGGCGCGGAGGATTTGCGTGCCGAGCGCGCGCGCATCCGAGCAGCGGCCGCCGCCGAGCGCGAGCGGCTTCTCCTGCAGACGCGGCGCGAAATCGAGATGCGGTTCCGTATTGCGCGCCGCGAACTCATGGAGCACGCCGCGCAACTCGCCGTCAACGTGGCCCAGGCGCGCATCGTCCGCTCGATCACTCCGGCCGACCAGTTGCGGTTGGTGGATCGCTACGCGAGCCAGTTGGGGGAGGCGCCATGACGAGTCGAGCCGCCGCGACGCGATACGCGCGGGCGCTGTTCGACGTCGCCCAGCGCGAGCACGCGGACCCCGCGCGTCTTCAGCAGGACCTCGCCAGCTTTTCGAATCTGCTGACGACGCATGAGGATCTGATGCGAACGCTTTCGCATCCGGCCATCCCGGTGTCGAAGAAGCGCAGCCTCGTCGATCAGCTCCTGACGCGCATGTCGTTGTCGGCCATGATCGAAAAGCTGCTGCGGTTGCTGGCGGATCGCGATCGTCTCGTGCTGGTCCCCGAGATCGCTGCGGCATTCGAGACGCGGCTGATGGATCACCGGCGAGTGGTGCGAGCCGATGTCGTCACCGCAATGGAGTTGCCGCCGGATCGCCTCGCGGCGCTGCGCGAAAGCCTCGGGCGCGCGACCGGGCGCGACGTGCAGCTGAGCGCGCGCGTGGATTCGTCGATCATCGGCGGGGCGGTGGCGCGCATCGGGAGCACGGTGTATGACGGCAGCGTCAGCAAACAACTGGAGAAACTGAAGCAGTCACTCATCGAAGCCGCGCAGTAGCGCGGAGCTTCCGCCTTGGCTGAAGCTACGACGGACCACCGTAGCCGTGGCCAAGGTGGTTGGCTCCGCGTCAGCGAAGAACGACATGGACATCAAGGCAGAGGAAATCTCCAAAATCATCCGCGACCAGATTGGCAGTTACGCCGTCGACGTCGACGTTGCCGAAGTCGGCACCATCATATCCGTCGGCGACGGCATCGCACGCGTGCACGGCGTCGAGCGGACGATGGCCGGCGAGATGCTCGAGTTCCCGCACGGCGTCTACGGCATCGCGCTGAACCTCGAAGACGAGAGCGTGGGCGCCGTGCTCCTCGGCGACTACACCGAGATCAAAGAAGGGGACACGGTCAAACGGACCAACCGGATCATCTCGGTCCCGGTCGGCGAGGAGATGATCGGTCGCGTTGTGAACGCGCTCGGTCAGCCGGTTGACGGAAAAGGCCCGATCGTCACCAAGCAGTTCCGCGAGATCGAGCGGCTCGCCCCCGGCGTCGTCGATCGAAGTCCGGTGAAGGAGCCGCTGCAGACCGGCCTCAAGGCCATCGACGCGATGGTCCCGATCGGCCGCGGACAGCGCGAGCTGATCATCGGCGATCGCCAGACCGGCAAGACCGCCCTCGCGGTCGATACGATCATCAATCAGAAGGGACAGGACGTCGTCTGCATCTACAACGCGATCGGTCAGAAACAGTCGACGATCGCCCAGGTCGTGCGCACGCTCGACGATGCCGGCGCCATGGAGTATTCGATTGTGGTCGCGGCGGCTGCATCCGATCCCGCGCCGCTGCTCTACATCAGCCCCTACTCGGCCTGCGCCATGGGCGAGTACTTTCGCGACAGCGCCCGGCACGCGCTGTGCGTGTACGACGACCTGTCGAAGCACGCGCAGGCGTATCGCGAGATCTCGCTGCTGCTCCGTCGTCCGCCGGGACGCGAGGCGTATCCGGGTGATGTGTTCTACCTGCACTCGCGGCTCCTCGAGCGCGCGGCGAAGCTGCGCAAGGAGCTGGGGGGTGGATCGCTCACGGCGCTGCCGATCATCGAGACGCAGGCCGGTGACCTCTCGGCGTACATTCCGACGAACGTCATCTCGATCACCGACGGGCAGATCTTTCTCGAGACCGACCTCTTCCACCAGGGCGTGAGGCCGGCAATCAACGTGGGCAACTCGGTGTCGCGCGTCGGCGGATCCGCGCAGGTGAGGGCGATGCGACAGGTCGCGGGCTCGCTGCGCCTCGATCTCGCGCAGTATCGCGAGCTGGCAGCATTCGCGCAGTTCGGCAGCGACCTCGACAAGGCAACGTTGAATCAGCTCAATCGCGGCCGTCGACTCGTCGAGGTGTTGAAGCAGCCGCAGTATCAGCCGCTGCCCGTCGAAAAACAGGTCATCATCATCTTTGCCGCCACGAACGGGTATCTCGACACCGTCGCTGTCGAGCACGTTCGCGAGTACGAGAGCGATCTGTACAAGTTCCTCGACACGCGACGCTCGCAGCTGCTGTCGTCGCTCCGCGAGAAGCGACAGATTGACGACCAGATGCGGGCGGAGCTGGACCAGACCTTGAAGGAGTTCGGGGCATCGTTCGCGGCGGCGCGAAAAGGAGCCGCCGCGTGAGACGCGTCAGTACATGCCATCGCTTTTAGACATCCGCCGGCGGATTCGCGCGGTCAAGTCGACGCAGCAGATCACGAAAGCGATGAAGATGGTCGCGGCGTCGAAGCTGCGCCGCGCACAGGAGCGCATCCAGCACGCGCGTCCGTACGCGCTGCAGATGCAGCGCGTCCTGAACAGTCTTGCCTCGCGGGTGGATCCGGCGGCGCACCCCTTGCTCGACGAGCGGCAGATGCCCAAGGCGCGCGGGCGCACGCTGCTCGTCGTCATTACGGCGGATCGCGGTCTGTGCGGAAGCTTCAACACCAATGTCATCAAGGCCGCCGGCGCATTCATCACCGAAAACGCGGCCGGGCAGGTGACACTGGGGCTCGTCGGGCGGCGAGGCCGGGACTATTACGCGCGTCGCGGGTTCGACGTGCTGCACGAGCGCATCAATCTGTTCGCAAGCCTCAAGTTCGATGATGCCCGCGAGATCGCCATCGCCGCGATCAAGGCATTCACCGGCGCTGAAGTCGACGGCGTGTATCTCGTCTACAACGAGTTCAAGACCGTGCTGCAGCAGCGCATCGTGACCGATCGCCTGCTGCCCATTCCGCGGCAGCAGTTTGAGGCACCGCAGGCGTCCGCGGCGCCGCCGGTCGATTACCTGTACGAACCCGCGCCGGAAGAACTGTTCAAGCACTTGCTGCCGAACTATGTCGAGGTGCAGGTGTTCCGCGCGCTGCTGGAGTCGAATGCCGCGTTTTTTGCCGCGCAGATGACTGCGATGGATGCGGCGACGCGGAATTCAGGGGAGATGATCGATCAGCTGACTCTGTATATGAACAAAGTCAGACAGGCGGCGATCACTCGAGAGATTATCGAAGTCGTGAGTGGTGCCGAGGCGTTATAGCGGGAACACACATATGGCAGTTGCAGCAGAACAGAAAGCCGGCAAGGTCGTGCAGGTGATCGGACCAGTCGTGGACGTGGAGTTCGAGGGCGGCCACCTGCCGGCAATCTACAACGCCGTCCGAATCACGAGCGACGGCGGCGGTCAGACCGTCGACGTGATCGCGGAAGTCGAGCAGCACCTCGGTGAGAACCGGGTGCGCACGGTCGCCATGAAACCGACCGATGGCATGCAGCGCGGAATGCGGGCGATCGACACGGGCGGTCCAATCTCGATGCCGGTCGGCGCCGCGACGCTCGGCCGCGTGCTGAACGTGCTCGGTGAGCCGGTGGACTTTCCCGATCGTCCCGTTCAGTCGACCGAGCGCTGGTCGATTCATCGCGCCGCACCGTCCCTCGAAGATCAATCGACCGAGCTGCAGATGTTCGAGACCGGAATCAAGGTCGTCGATCTGCTCGAGCCGTATCTGCGCGGCGGCAAAATCGGCCTGTTCGGCGGCGCCGGCGTCGGCAAGACGGTCATCATCCAGGAGCTCATTCACAATGTCGCGATGAAGCACGGCGGCGTGTCGGTATTCGCCGGCGTCGGCGAGCGAACGCGCGAGGGGAACGACCTCTGGCTCGAGTTCCAGGAGAGCGGCGTCATCAACATGCAGGACCTCGAGAAGTCCCGCGCGGCGCTCGTGTACGGCCAGATGACGGAACCGCCGGGCGCGCGCCTGCGAGTGGCGTTGAGCGGCCTCACCGTCGCCGAGTATTTCCGGGACGCCGAGAACAAGGACGTCCTCCTCTTCATCGACAACATCTTCCGATTCACGCAGGCGGGCTCCGAGGTCTCGGCCCTGCTCGGCCGAATGCCTTCGGCGGTCGGCTACCAGCCGACGCTCCTCACCGAGATGGGCGAGCTGCAGGAACGAATCACGTCAACGAAGAAAGGCTCGATTACCTCGGTGCAGGCGATCTACGTCCCGGCCGACGACTACACCGATCCTGCGCCGGCGACGACGTTTGCGCACCTGGACGCGACGACGAACCTGTCGCGTGCGATCGTCGAGCTGGGGATTTATCCCGCCGTCGATCCGCTGGCGTCGACGTCGCGCATTCTCGATGCGCGCATCATCGGCGATGAGCACTACAATGTCGCACGCGCCGTCAAGCAGGTGCTGCAGCGTTACAAGGACCTCCAGGACATCATCGCGATTCTCGGGATCGACGAGCTGTCGGAAGAGGACAAGCTGACCGTCGGCCGCGCCCGCCGCATTCAGCGCTTCCTCTCGCAGCCGTTCTTCGTGGCGGAGCAGTTCACCGGCTTCCCGGGCAAGTACGTCCCCATTGCGGATACGGTCCGCAGTTTCCGCGAGATTGTCGACGGCAAGTGGGATCATCTGCCGGAGCAGGCGTTCTACATGGTGGGGACGATTGAAGAGGCAGTTGAGAAAGCTGAGAAAATGAAAGAGTAGCTACCGTGCCTCGTGCCTCGTGAAGGTGGCGCGGTCTCGTCGATGCGGGCAGGATTTTGATTAAATGCTGCGGGCAGAGCGAAGAGAGGCCGCCACCTCGAACGAGGCACCAGGCACGAGGCACCAGCCACGACAGGATGCTGATAAATGGCCCTTCCCTCCCATCTTGAACTTCAAATCGTGACCCCCGACCGGCTGCTCGTGCAGGAGCAGGTCGACGAGGTCGAGATTCCCGGGGCGGAGGGCTATTTTGGCGTGCTGCCGGGGCATACCCCGCTGCTGGCCGCCATGGCAGTCGGCGAGCTGTGGTATCGCAAGGGGCAGGAGAAGACCTATCTGTCGATCGCGTACGGGTTCGCCGAAGTGCTCCCGGATCGGGTTACGATCCTCGCGCGGCTGGCAGAGCGTGCAGAGGAGATCGATGTGGAACGCGCAGAGGCGGCGCGCAAGCGCGCGGAGGAGCGCCTCGCCCAACCGAGATCGGCCGTCGATTACGAGCGAGCGCGCGCCGCGCTGGCGAAGTCGATCACGCGACTGCAGGTCTCGTCGCGCACCGGCGTGAGCCCACGGGTCGGCGCGCTGAAACGCATGCGAACACAAGGCTGACCGAGCCAGTATGAGACCGAAGCTGCCGTTCACCTGGGCTGTCCTGTCCGACCCCGGACTGCGCCGGACGAGCAACGAGGACTGTTACTGCACACGCGCCGACATCGGCCTCTACATCGTCGCGGATGGCATGGGCGGCCATGTGGCCGGCGAGGTCGCGTCGCGCCAGGCCGTCGAAGCGATCGAGGCATTCATCGAAGAGACCGCTGGGGCCGACAAGAATCGCACGTGGCCGTTTCCGTTCGATCCCTCCTTGAGCCTGGAAGCCAATCGTCTCAAGGCTGCGTTCCGACTGGCCAATCGCCGAATCGCCGCAGCGATTGCGGACTCCCAGGACCTCCGCGGCATGGCGACTACCGCCTCCGCGTTTCTGGCCGGGAACAACAGCGCCTGCGTCGCGCACGTCGGCGACAGCCGCGTGTACGTGATACGCGACGGTACGCTCGATCAGATCACACACGATCATTCGTGGGTCGAGGAACAGGTCCGCGCGGGGACGATGAGCCCGAGCGCGGCGCGACAGCATCCGTGGCGGAACGTCGTGACGCGCGCGCTCTCCGGCGGCGAGGACCCCGAAGTCGACGTCACGGAGCTGCGTCCTAAGCCCGGCGAACGATTCCTCCTCTGCTCCGACGGACTCTTCTCGGTCGTGAGCGACGCGCAGATCGCGGCCATTCTCGGTGACAGCCGACTTGGTCTGGAAGAGGTGTGCCGACGGCTGATCGATGCAGCCAACGAGAGCGGTGGTCCGGACAACATCACCGCGGTCGTGCTGCAAGTCGATGTTCCATAGCCTGGCGCGGCTCCTGCGCTACCGCGGCCTGATTCAAAGCCTGGTCGCGCGCGAGCTGAAAGCGCGGTACCGCGGGTCTGTCCTGGGGTTCTTCTGGTCCTTCGTCAATCCCCTCCTCTTCCTGCTGATCTACACCTTCGTCTTCAAGTACGTGCTTCCGCAGCGCGTCGAAGGTCTCGATCCGTACGCACTCTTCATGTTCTGCGGCATTCTTCCGTGGACGTGGTTCGCGTCGTCGCTCAACGAATCGGCAAGCGTGCTGATTGCCGGCGGAAACCTGATCAAGAAGGTGCTGTTCCCGGCCGAGATCCTGCCAATCGTGACCGTGTTCGCGAACATGGTCCACTTCCTGTTCGGTCTCCCGATCCTGGCGGTGTTTCTCGTGTACTACGGTGAACCAGTTTCATTTCCCGAGGTCCTGTGGTTCCCGATCATCGTCTTTGTGCAGTTGGTGCTGACGTTGGGGTTCGCGCTGCTTCTGTCGGCGCTGACCGTGCACTTCCGCGACATCAAGGACATCCTCGCGAACGTTCTGACGCTCTGGTTCTTTGCCACGCCGATTATCTATCCGTGGTTCAAAGCGCCGCCCGAGGCGAAGCGGTTCCTGAACATCAACCCGTTCACGCACCTCGCGGTGTCCTACCAGGAGGTGCTCTTCTTCAAGGGGCCCTTCGGCCACTGGAAGTGGCTGCTGGCGCTTGGAGGCGGCTCGATCGTGTGGTTCCTCATCGGGTATTTTGTGTTCGACCGGTTGCGCGATACTTTCGCGGAAGAGGTCTGATCGACCATAGCGGAGGAGGCGGAGGCCACGGAACAAGCTTTACCGCGGAGCCGCGAAGTTCACGGAGAATTGATCGAGCTTTGTCCGCGTCCTCCCCCTGCTCCGCGAACTCCACACCATGAACGCCATCGAACTGTCACACGCGTCCAAAGTCTATCGCCGGCACAGTCGCCGCCGGCAGCTCACGACGCTCAAAAGCGCGCTGCTCTCCCGCAGTCTCATCCGCGATCTGAGGCCCGATGAGACGTTCGCCGCGGTTCGGGACGTCTCGTTCACCGTGCCTGCGGGACACACGCTCGGCGTGATCGGCCGCAACGGATCCGGCAAGAGTTCACTCCTCAAGCTCGTGGCGGGCATCACCAAGCCGACCTCGGGCGCGGTGAGCGTGCGCGGTCGCATCTCGGCGCTGATCGAGCTTGGCGCGGGGTTTCACCCGGAGATTTCCGGCCGCGAGAACGTGTTCATCAACGGCATCATGCTCGGCCTCTCGAAGAAGGAGATTGCCCGCCGGTTCGACGAGATCGTCGACTTCGCCGAGCTCCGCGAGTTCATCGACGCGCCGGTCAAGACGTACTCGTCTGGCATGTACATGCGACTGGGGTTTGCCGTCGCCATTCACGTCGATCCCGATGTGCTGCTCGTCGACGAGGTCTTGGCGGTTGGTGACGAGGCGTTCACGCACAAGTGTCTCGACAAGTTCGCCGAGTTCAAGCGGCGTGGCAGGACAATCCTGCTCGTGACGCATTCCCTCGGTCTGGTCGAGCGTCTCTGCGACGAAGCGCTCTGGCTGGACTCGGGTCGCATCAAAGCCATGGGCGATCCTCGACGCGTCGTCGGCGCCTACATCACCGACGTCGAAATCTCCGAAGAGGAACAACTCGCCGCAGGTGACGCGAAGGCCCACGAGTCGACCGTCTCGATCTCACCCGACGAGCCCGCAACCGCAGTGTTGCCGGACAATCCGATCGAAACAGCGAAAGCGCCCGCCGACATGTTCAAGGCAGCCGAGGGCCGGTGGGGATCGCGCGAAATCGAGATCACCGATGTCCTCCTGAGTGCCAGCGACGGCGAACGCAGCCATGTCTTCCAGGCGGGCGGCCCGCTCGACATCAGGATCCGGATGCGCGCGCCGCTCGCCATCTCGGATTTCGTCATCGGCGTCGGCATCTTCAACGCAGAAGGCGTCTGCTGCTACGGCACGAACACGAGC
>Ga0114129_10001288_pt1 | contig 33389 bp, 31 predicted proteins | sample RhiMetdeltSRZDD1_FD_80071 | JGI IMG/M metagenome (GOLD analysis project Ga0114129, IMG submission 80071) | Populus rhizosphere microbial communities from Tennessee, USA - Rhizosphere MetaG P. deltoides SRZDD1 (version 2) (version 2) | ecosystem: Host-associated > Plants > Roots > Rhizosphere >...
CCGAAGCACGCCGAGATTCTGGCGGCGCGCCACGTGAGCTGGGAGGACGATCCGCACGCGCGCGGCGGCTACGCGTTCTTCGATCCGTCGTTCGATCCCGAGCTGCGCGGCTGGCTCGCGCGGCCGGCCGGCCGGCTGTTCTTTGCGGGCGAGCACACGAGCATCCGGTGGCAGGGCTACATGAACGGCGCGGTGGAAAGCGGACGGCGCGCGGCCGCGGAAGTCGCCGCGACCCACACGGGATGATCGCTACGCGGCCGGCGCCTCGCCGGTGATAGCCGCCTCGGCGATGTCGGTCAGCCGCCGGTCGGCCCGCGCCTCCTCGTCGAGCGTTTCTTCCAGCAGCCGGGCGTCGTCGAGCCGGTTGAGCCAGCGGGCATAGAGCCGAGCCGCGCCGTACGCCGCAATCTCGTAGTGCGCGATCCGATGGGCCGCGCCCACAATGGCGGCGTCGCGTGTCAGATCTGTCGCCGGTTCATGCAGACGATCGTCTGCTTCTTGAACAATCCCGGCGAGGCCGGCACAGTGGCGGGAGCGACGGGCTTCGCCCCAGTGAGTGAAGATCAGTTGAAGCCGCTCGAGGTGGAGGCGCGCCTGGGCGCACTGTCTGATCAGCGCGTCCCGCAGTTGCGGCGCGTGGGCGGCCTCCGCGAGCCGCTGCAGCGTCAGAAGTTTCTGCGTCTCGGCGTCGTACAGGTCGCCAAGCTCGTCGAGGTAGAGCTCCTTCAGCGATCCGTCGAGCATGAGGCGGTCTCCCGGCAGGACGAGTCCGCCGGCGCTTTACGCAAGCGATAGACCATGTTCGGGCCGGGTCCGAAGGACCCGGCCTACATCTGGCAGCGAAGGACTCGGCCTACATCTGGCAGCGAAGGACCCGGCCTACATCTGGCGGCGAAGGACCCGGCCTACATCCGGCAGCTAAGGACCCGGCCTACATCTGGCAGCTGATGTAAATTGACGCCGTGATCGCCGTCACCGAACGCGGCAGCGAGGAGCGCCTCGTTCGCGCGATCGGCTTCCCCACCCTCACCGCCAACATCATCAACCTGACGATCGGCGCCGGCATTTTCGTGCTGCCCGCCATCGTGGCCGGCAGTCTCGGCGCCGCCGCGCCGGTCGCGTACATCGTCTGCGCGTCGCTGATGGCATTGATCGTGGCCTGTTTCGCGGCGGCGGGCAGCCGTGTGTCGATGACGGGCGGCCTGTACGCGTATATCGAGGTCGCGTTCGGCCCGTTCGTCGGCTTCGTCGCCGGCGTCCTGTACTGGCTGACCGCCGCGTTCGCGGTCGCCTCGGTCGCCAGCGCCTTCGCCGGATCGGTCGGCGCCCTGGTGCCGGCGCTCGCGGGCTCGATCGGCCGGGCCACGCTGATCGCGCTCGTGTTTGTCGCCCTCGCCGCCCTCAACGTGCGCGGCGTCCGTTGGGGAGCGCACGTCGTGCAGCTCGCGACCGCCGCGAAGCTCCTTCCGCTGGCGATCTTCGTCGCAACCGGAATCTGGTTCGTCAACGGCGGCGCGCTGCGGTGGCCGGGCCTGCCCTCGACCGAAACGCTCGGCCGCACGTGCATCATCCTGATTTATGCGTTCGCCGGCGTGGAGCTGGCGCTGATGCCGACCGGCGAAGTGCGTGAGCCGTCGCGAACCGTGCCGCGCGCCGTGTTCACCGCGCTTGCGGCAACGACGACGTTCTATCTGCTGATTCAGACGGTCGCGCAGGGCCTGCTCGGCGCGTCCCTGACGACCTACTCCGCCGCGCCGCTTGCGGAAGCGGCGTCTCGCGTGCTCGGCGGAACGGGCCGGACGCTGATCCTCCTGGGCGCGACGGTGTCGATGTTCGGGTACATGTCAGGCGACATGCTCGGCAGTCCGCGCACGCTCTACGCGTTCGCGCGGGACGGTATGCTGCCGGCAGCCGTCGCGCGGGTTCACGATCGGTTCCGGACGCCCCACGTCGCAATCGTGCTGCACGCCGCCATCGTCGGCTTGCTGGCGGCGAGCAGCAGCTTCACGCAGCTCGCGATCCTCGCGAACGTCGCGGTGCTCAGCTTGTATCTGATCGGCGTGACTGCGGCGTTCGAGCTGCAGCGGCGCGACGTGCGAAGCGGCGGCGCGCCATTTCGCCTGCCGGGCGGCGCCACCGTCCCCGTCCTCGCGGCGCTGGTCATCGTCTGGCTGCTGTCGCATGCGACCGCGCGCGAGTTCGGCGTCGAAGCGAGCGTCATCGCTCTGGCGGCGGGCCTCTACTTCATGCGCAAGGGGGTCGGCCAGACATAAGGCGGATCGCATCGCCATCCGGCGCGCCGCGACGCCGCCGCCGCGATGGCGAGCGGTTCGTCGGTCGAGCGACGACCGACCGCGTCGTAGATCGCGATCTCGGGATCGCTGAACCGCGCCATCGGCCGCCAGGTCAGGCGTCCGAGCTCGTTCAGCGCGCCGAACCGGTCCGTGAACGCCGAAATCTCCGCGCCTTCCAGTACGAAGTACGGACGACGGCCGTTTGCGCGCAGGTACTCGACGACCCGATCGAGCCATGCCGCGTCGAGCTGATCGTAGCGAAGCGTCAGACGTCCGGCGTACAGCCGCAGCGTGCCGCTGTGCTGCGCCGACAACATGACCGCCTCTGGATCGGTGTGACCAGCGACGAACCGGGCGACGTCGACGTAGCGGCGCTCCGCCCGTCCTACGTCGAACGCGTAGCGATTCCGTGCGACGCGAAGGCCGTTCACCGCGAGCGCAAGGACGACGATCGCAAAGACGGCAAGCGCAGCCCGCGGCACGAAGCGACACACGATCGCGTCGATGGCGGCCGCGAGGAGCAGCATGAAGATCGGCCACATCGGCAGCAGGAACCGGAGGTACCACCACGCGTCGAATGGAAAGTAGAAGAGATAGGACGCGAGCGTCGCCGCGATGAACCCGCCGGCTAGCAGGCGCGGTCGGGGAATCCGCACGTCGCGAACGATCCACGGGATCGCGAAGTAGAAAGCCGCCACCACGACGATCGGCGTCTGAGTGTCGGCGATCCAGTCGGCGAACTGTGACAGGTTCGTCCGCCAGTGCGCGATCGCGTACAGGTCGCCGGCGGTTCCGTAGCCGGACGTCCACGGCGAGCCGTACAGCACACGATTGACCGCCGCGACGGCGACAACGGCCGGCGCGACGCCGATCGCGAACCGCCAGACGCGTCCGCGCGTCGCGATGAGCCATGCCGCGATGGCGAGCGCAACCGGAGCGACGTTCGGCCGAATCAGGATCGCCGCGCCAGCCGCGAGTCCGGACGCGAGCGGTTCTCCCCTGACCGCAAGAAAGACGGCGAGCGTCCACATCGCGGTCACCGGCACGTCGGTCATCGGATTCATCAGCTGATAGAGAAAGATCGGGCTCGTCGCGACGAGCGCCGCCGCCGCGAGCGCAACCGCGCTGCCCGCAACCCATCGCCGGCCGAGCGCGTACGTGAGAAGGACCGTCAGGAATCCGCAGATCGGAACGACGAGAAACGCGGCACAATACCCGCCGATCCGCTGAGACATCGCCATCGCGATCGGCAGGCCCGGCGGATAGAGCGGCACGATTCGATCCGCCTCGCGCGGATCGGGACGATAACCGAGCGGCGCCCACGTCTCCGCAGCGAGCGGCCACGGCGACGCGCGAACGATGTCCTGCTGGATCGAGAGGCGCCCCTGCAGCCACAGGCCGGCCTGGCTCACATAGCCGTACGAGTCGGCGCCGCCGCCGACCGTCGAGCCCCAGTGGATCGCTGCGTAACACGTGGCGACGCCGAGCACGAGCGCGCTTGCGGCAGCGAGGCGCAAAGCGCGCGATTGTACAATGAGCGGATGCCCCCCTCGAATCCGCCCGATTCCGTGTTGAGGCAGCTGCTCGCCGACGCGACGACGATCGCGATGGTCGGTGCGTCCTCGAATCCGATGAAGCCCTCGCACGCGATCATGCGGCGGCTCCAGGACGCCGGGTACCGCGTCATTCCCGTCAACCCGAAGGAAGCCGAGATCCTCGGCGAGCGCTCGTACGCGTCGCTCCTCGACGTCCCCGAACGCATCGACATCGTCGACGTGTTCCGCCGCGCGGAGGACACGCCGTCCATCGCCGACGACGCGGTCACGATCGGCGCGAAAGCCCTATGGCTGCAGCTGGGAATCGCGAACGAGGATGCCGCCGCACGCGCGAAGGCGGGCGGCCTGATCGTCGTGATGAACACGTGCATCGGCCGTACGGTCGCCGCGCTCGGCGTCCGCGCCCACGTCGCCGGCTGACGCGATCTCACATCTTCAACGCGCCTTCGAGCTTCGTCACCAGCTCGTCGAGCTGATCGACGACCGCGCGGACGGTCTCCGGCCTGCTGAGATCGACGCCGGCGCGCTGCAGGAGCGGCATCGGATGATCGCTGCCGCCCGAGCGCAGCAGTGTGAGGTACCGCTCGATCGCCGCCGCGCGCTCGGACGCCGATCCGGTCCGCAGCAGCTTCATGATCTGCGCGCTCGACGCGTAGCAGGTCGCGTACTGATAGACGTAGTACGGCGTGCTGTAGAAATGCGGGATGCGCGCCCACGTCACGCGCGACAGCTCGTCGTAGTCCAGCGCGTCGCCGTGGTACGCCTGGAGCAGGTTGAAGTAGATGTCGCTCAGCGTGTCGGCGGTGACCGGCTGCCCCTGCTCCACGAGCCGGTGCGCCTGCAGCTCGAAGTCGGCGAACATCACCTGCGTGTAGAAGGTCCCGACAATGCCGTCGATGGCGTGCTGCAGGAGGACGATCCGCTCGCGGTCGTCCTTCGCGCGCTCGAGCATGAAGTCGAGGAACAACGCCTCGCTCAGCGTGGACGGCACTTCCGCGACGAAGATCGTGTACGCGGAGTAGACGAACGGCTGGTGCGCATTCGAGAGGAGCGTATGCATCGAGTGCCCCATCTCGTGCGCGAGCGTGAACACCGCGTCGAGCGTGTCGTTGTAGTTGAGGAGCATGTACGGATGCACGCCGTACACCGGCGCTGAGTACGCGCCGCTGCGCTTGCCCGGGTTTTCGTACACGTCGATCCAGTCGCCGAAGAGCACGTCGCGGAGCTGACGCGTGTAGGTGTCGCCCAGCGGTTCGACCGACGCCGGGAGCCACTCGAGCACGTCCTCGTACCGGTACTTCTCGTCGAAGTCGACGAGCGGAATCGTCGCGTCGTAGTTGTGATACGTCTCGAGACCGAGCACGCGCTTGCGCAGGCGATGGTAGCGGCGCAGCGGCTCCGTCCCGGCTTTGGTCGTCTCGAGCAGGTTCGTCACGACGGCGGTCGGGATGTTGTTGCCGTGCAGCGCCGCCTCGAGCGACGAGGCGTACGCGCGCGCCTCCGCGTGGAACCAGTCGCGCTGCAGCACCCCGTTGTAGATCGAGGCGTACGTGTTGACGTTCGCGGCAAACAGCGTGTGATACGCCGTGAATGCCGCGGCGCGATCCGCCTGATTGCGGTTCGTCGCGAGAATCGCGCGGTACTGGCCGTAGGTCAGCGTGACGTCGGCGCCCGACGACAGCCTGATCGGCGGATGCCTGATGTCCGCCGTCGACAGCGCGGAGTACGCGTCGTTGGGCGTCGAGGAAAACCGGCTCGACAGCGACAGCAGGTGCTCGCCCTTCTCGTCCAGCACGTGCTCCTGCTGCCGATAGAGATCCTCGATCGCGAACCGATACACGGCGAGCTCGCCGTTCGCCGCCATCCACGCCTGCACGGTCGGCAGCGGAATCGCGAGCAGCTCGGGATTGAACCATGCGGTCGCCTGGCTCGCTTTCGCGAACAGGATCTGCACCTGCTGGCGTCTGGCGTTCACCTGGTTGTCGCGCTGGTCCTCGTCGTATTTCAGCGACGCGAAGTACCAGACCTTGTAGGTGAGCTGGCCGATGTCGTCCGAGAGCTTCATCGCCGCCAGCAGGCGGTCGGGGCCCTTGCCCAGCGAGCCTTGGAGGACGGCGTACGCGGCGATCTTCTTCTCGAGTTCGTCGTAGGCCGACTGCCAGACGCTCCAGTCGGGGAAGATGTGCGTCAGGTTCCACTTGTATTTGTCAGGGATGTCGGTGCGCTCGCGGAGCGGCGGCGCGGCAGCGGTCTCGACCGGCGCGAAAAGGTCCATCCGAAAATCATAGCGCGTCCGAGGCTGAGGTTTGGCGCGATGGTCCAGGTGCGGATCTTGCTGTGCAAGTGATTGCAGGAGGGTGTGCGATGGATCATCCGCGTCCTGGACTTCGCTATGTCGATGCCGACGACCTCGACGATTCGGCGCTGGATTTCGACGGTCTCGACGTCGAGAGCACCGCCGGGGAGAAACTCGGGGACGTCGATGGGTTCGTCATCGACATCAATGCCGCCCGCCCGATGTACGTGGTCGTCGACGCGGGCGGCTGGTTTTGGTCCAAGTATTTTCTGCTGCCGGTCGGCCACGTCGCGCTCGACAGCGCCGGCAGGAAGCTCGTCGCCGATGTTCCTCGTGAGCGGGTCGCGCGGTTCCCGGGCTTCGATCGCGACGAGTTCGAGCAGCTCACCGACGGCGAGCTCATGGACATGGACGAGCAGATGCTCGCCGCCTGCTGCCCCGACCAGACGTTCGATCGGCTGACGGCGGCGGAGCGCTACAACCGCTGGTCGCATTACCGGCAGCCGGGCTGGTGGGACGCCAGCTACTACCGGCCGGATCGCGTGGACAACGCGGCCAGGGCGCTGGGCGCGGCCGGCGCGGTTGCCGCGGGGTCATCGACGGCGTCCTCGACGACGTTGCCATCGCGCGACGAGGTGCGCGCGAATCGTGATCGTGAACGGGAGCGTGAAGCGACTGTCGCGAGCGAGGGCGATGTGAGCCCGCATTTCGGCGGACGCGCGCAGCCCGGCGACGTCCTCGGCATCGAAACCGGCGGCGAGGAAACGCACGTCGGCGACACCACCGAGGACGAGAACAAGCGCCGCGAGGAGGCCGAGAAGAAAGGCAAGCATCGTACGTAGTGTCCGCCTTCAGGCGGACCGTGATCGCGACCCTGGGAACGCGCGCTCCACGTCCCCCGGCGACAGCTCGCGCCATTCTCCAGGCGCGAGCTCGCCGAGCTCGAGGCCTCCGAACCGGACCCGTTTGAGCCGCGTCACCTCGTGCCCGACTGCCGCGAACAGGCGCCGGATTTCACGGTTCCGTCCCTCGTGGAGCTCGACGATCAGATGCGACTCCCGCGCCGAAGCCTTGCGCACGACGACCGACGCCGCGCGAAGCGGATCGCCGTCGCTGACAATTCCCGCTTCGAGGGCGCGGCGGGCGGCGTCGTCCACGCGCCCCCGAACGGTCACCACGTAGACGCGCGGCACGGCACGATCGGGATCGGTGATGCGGTGAGCGAGCTGCGTGTCGGTGGTCAGCACGAGCAGCCCTGAGGTCGCGACGTCGAGCCGGCCAACGGCAATCAGCCCGCGCGCCTCCTCGCCGATCGCGTCGTAGACCGTCGGACGCCCTTCGGGATCGCGTCTGGTCGTCACGACGCCGCGCGGCTTGTGGAAGACGATCGTGCGCCACGCCCGCTTCGCGCGCGTGCGGCCGTCCAGCTCGATGCGGGCGCGCTCGGGCACGACTGCGCAGCGCGGATCGACCACCACGCGTCCATCGACCGCCACGCGTCCATCGCGGATCGCGTGCGTCGCCTGCGCGCGCGACAGGATCCCGAGCTTCGACAGCGCGCGATTCAACGGGACCGTCGGTAAGTCCTCTCCCGCCCCACCTGCCCTACCTACCCTACCTGCCCTACTCCGCGCGGACATCCCGGTAAATCGTCCGCGTGATCTCCGCGATCAAGGCCGAGCCGGCTTTCACATCCTCCAGGCCGCGCACGAGCACGACGAGCACGAACGGCCGGTCGCCGTAGACGATTGCGGCGTCGTGCTGAATCTTCGTGATTTCGCCGGTCTTGTGCGCAACGACCGTTCCCGGCGGCAGACCCGCGGGGATGCGATCGTTGAACGTCTGGCGCTTCAGGATGGCCGCCATCTCGTCGCTCGACGCCTTGTCGACCGCCTGCCCCTTTCCGATTTTCTCCATCAGCGTCATCAGCGCCCGGGCCGTCGTCGTGTTGTTCAATCCCTTCTGAAACGCCTTGTCGTCCTCGACGCCGCGGACGACGTGCATCCCGGGCGCGCCGAGCGCGTACATCGTGCTTTGAATCTTCTTCGCGCCGAGCCGCTCGATGAGCAGGTTCGTCGCGAAGTTGCTGCTGACGGTGATCATCGCCTCGCAGAGCTCCCGAAACGACATGCGGCCGCCGATGTTCTTGTAGAGCGCCGCGTCCGAGTCGTCGCCTGCGTCGAGCGTGAACGGGCTGCCGTCGACGATGCTGTGGAACTCGTTGACGATCGGAAGCTGATCGTCGAGCCTGATCGCGCCGGCGCGCGCCTGACGGAACAGCTCGATCATCACCGGCACTTTCATCGTGCTGGCGGCGTGGAACTCGACGTCCGGCCGGAACAGCAGCTCGGCGCGACCGTCGAGCGTCCGAAACGCGACGCTCACGTCGGCGCCGGCGGCGTCGATCAGCCGCTGAATTTCCTGACGGGCCGCCGCCAGCGTGTCCGGCGGCGCCGCGAAACCGAGGGCGAAAACAATCCCAAACAAAAGTCGCATCGCGGCGATTCTATGGCATTGTCAGCAGCATGGGTTCGACAGCGTTCGGAAGGTGCTCCGGGTTCATCGCCGTCGCGGCCGTCTGCGTGGCGACAACTGGCTGTTTCCAGATGACCACCATCGTCAAAGTGAACGGTGATGGCAGCGGTACCGTCGACCACACGCTGCTCGTGACGAAAGCGGCGCTCGCGCAGCTGCGGCAGTTCGGCGCGATGGCGGGCGGCGGCCGCGGTCAGCGGTTCGACTTGATCTCCGAGGACCAGGCGCGCGCGATGGCCGAGAGCCTCGGACCGGGCGTCACGTACGTAAGCTCGGAGCCGATCGATTCGCCGCTCGCCGAGGGCCGCCATGCGACGTTCGCCTTCGCCGACATCACGCAGCTCCGAATCAGCCAGCAGCCGAAGACCGATGGGCTGCCGATTCCCGCGGCCGTGGCGGCCAGCAGCGACATCACGTGCACGTTCACCCGAGATGCGGCGGGAAATTCGATCCTCCAGATCCATCTGCCCGAGACGACGATTCCGGACGCCATCGCCAACGCGACATCCGGCAACCCGGCACTCGTCTCGCAGCTGGCGATGGTTCGATCGATGCTGAACGGCGCGCGGTTGACGGTCGTGGTCGAACCGGCGGGTCAGATCGTCCGCGCGAGCACGCCGTACGTCGACGGCGGACGCGTCACCCTGCTCGACGTGAATCTCGATCGGATTCTCGCGAACGACGCGTTCGTGGCCCGCCTGCAGGGGTCGAAGGACGCGGCGGAGGTGAAAGCGGCGTTGAAAGACGTCGACGGCCTGAAGATCACGCTCGATCGCGAGGTGACGATCGAGTTCACGCCAGCCAGATGATGTCGGCCTCGGCGCGCCGGTCGGCGATCGTCAGCCGCGCGACGCTCGGCTGAACGTCGAATCGACGCGGACCCGCCGCGCCCGGATTGACCGCCAGCCGGCCTGACGCATCGCGCAGCGTCACCGCGCGGTGCGTATGTCCGAACACCACGACGTCGCCCTGATACCGCGCGAGCACGCGCTCGGCCGTCGGGCGCCCCAGCTCGTGGCCGTGCGAGACGTGAATGGTCACGCCGTCGATCGTCACGGATCGCTCGCGCCGGAGCATCGGGTTCCGCGAATCGTCGACGTTGCCGAACACCGCTTCGACCGGCGCAATCTTCGACAGCTCCGCGAGCACCGCCGCGCCGCCGACGTCGCCGGCGTGGAGGATCAACGCCACGCCGTCGAACGCGCGCACGATTTCAGGTCGAAACAGACCGTGGGTGTCGGCGACGAGACCAACGACGGTCATGGCACCGCGGCGGTCGTTTCCGTCGCTTCGCGCGTGTAGTGGCGCAGCGCCGGCGTGGCGATCGCGAGCCACAGCGTGCAGACGAGGCAGCCGATGCCGCCGCTGATGACCGAGAACCGCGCACCGAGCCAGTTCGCGACCATGCCGGCCTCGAGCTCCCCGAGCTGCGGGCCGCCGACGAAGAAGACCATGTTGACGCCGGTCATCCGGCCGCGGAGGCGATCGGGCGTCTCGAGCTGCCGCACGATGTTCCGAATCACCATGCTCACCGTGTCGGTCGCGCCGGTCATGGCCAGACAGAAAAACGTCAGCCAGAAGGATCGCGACAGGCCGAACACGACCGTCGCGAGACCGTAGCCGGCGACGGCCCACATCAGCGTGCGGCCGCGCCGCTGGATCCGCTCCGTGAGCGGCACCATCACCGCGCTCGTCACCAGCGCGCCGGCGGCCGGCGCGGCGTAGAGCCAGCCGTACCCTTTCGCGCCGACGTGCAGGACGTCCTGCGCGAAGATCGGCAGCAGCGCCGTCGCCGACGAAAAGAACGTCGCGAAGAAGTCGAGCAGCATTGTCGATCGAATCAGCGGCGACCGGAACACGAACCGCAGGCCTTCGAGCGCCGCGCGCAACGACACGTCGTCGCGAGCGTCGGCCTCGGATGGCGCCGGCGTCGAGCCGCCGGCGCCGCCGTGGGACTCGACAGATCTTCCGGGAAGGTTGCGCATCATCAGCAGCGCGACGATGACCGCGCCGAACGAGATGGCGTTCAGCAGGTACACCCACGCGACGCCGGCGCCGGCGATCACCAGGCCGCCGAGCGATGGCCCGGCGACCGACGCGGTCTGAAACATGATCGTGTTCAGGCTGATCGCGTTCGGCAGGTGCTCGCGCGGCACGAGCGTCGGCACGAGGGCGTTCCGCGCCGGTAGATCGAACGCGCCGACCGCGGCACCCAGCGCGGCCAGCAGATACACCGGCCAGACGACGCTCAACCCGCGAAACGTCAGCACCGCGAGCATCACGGCGACCCCTGTCGCGGCAATCTGCGTACCGAGCATGAGCTTCTTCCGGTCCCACGCGTCGGCGACGACGCCGCTGATCAGCGAGAACACGAAGATCGGGACGACCTTCACGAGGCCGACCATGCCGAGTGCGAGCCCTTTGCGATCGGGCGGCACGAGGAGCGAGACCTGCCACAACAGCGCGGCGTTCTGCATCATCGTTCCGATGAACGAGAGCATCAGGCCGATCCAGATCAGCCGGAAGTTGCGGTGCTGGAGGGCGATGATGGAGCGACGCGAGATCACACGACGAGGACCAGCTTGCCGATATGCACGCCCGATTCCATGACGCGATGCGCCGCCGCGGCATCCCGCAGCGGAAACGTCGCGTGGACGTGCGGCTTCACCGCGCCGGATTCGAGCAGCGGCCAGACGTGCTCGCGCAGCGCGGCGGCAATCGCGCCTTTCTCGGCGACGGATCGAATCCGCAGCGTCGAGCCCGTGATCGTGTGCCGCCGCTGCATCATCTGCAGAATGTTCAACTCGGTCGTGGCGCCGCGCAACGTCGCGATCTCGACCAGCCGCCCTTCAATCGCGAGCACGTCCAGGTTCCTGGCGAAGTACTCGGCGCCCACCATGTCGAGGACGACGTCGGCGCCGCGTCCGCCGGTCAGCTGCCGGACGACCGCCACGAAATCCTCTTCACGATAGTTGATGGCGCGCTCCGCCCCGAGCGCCTCGCAGGCGCGGCACTTCTCGGCCGATCCCGCGGTCGCGAACACGCGCGACCCGCGCGCGCGCGCCAGCTGGATGGCCGTCGTGCCGATGCCACTGGAGCCGCCGTGCACGAGGATCGATTCGCCGCGCACGAGGCGGCCGCGCTCGAAGACGTTGGTCCAGACCGTGAAGAAGGTCTCCGGAATCGCCGCCGCGGCAACCAGATCCAGACCGCGCGGCACCGGCAGGCACTGCGGCGCCGGCGCGACGCAATACGCCGCGTAGCCGCCGCCCGCGACGAGCGCGCACACCGCATCGCCGACACGCCAGCCGCTCACGCCGTCGCCGAGCGCGGCAATCGTGCCCGCGATTTCGAGGCCGGGAATGTCCGACGCGCCCGCCGGCGGCGGGTACCTGCCGCGCCGCTGCATCACATCGGGCCGGTTCACGCCGGCCGCAGCGACCTTGACGAGCACTTCGCCGGCGGCGGGCCTCGGCGTCGGCCGCTCGACCGGCACGAGGACCTCGGCTTCGCCCGGCGTCGAGATCTCAATGGTCACCATCGTCAGCTCGTCGTCTCGTCGTCTCTTCGGCGCCGAACGCGGCACGCGTCGTTGCCGGTTCCAGAACCAGCGCGGCGAGCGCGATGCCGATCGCCAGGCTCACGATGAACACGGCGGGCAGCGCGCGGATGCTCGCGACGATGACGCCGTCGACGATCAGCAGTGCCGCGAACAGCAAATCGACCAGCGTGGTCGCGCGGGCCGTCCGGCGTCGCTCGTCGGCGAGATGCGGCCGGTTCATGCGCTCGGTGAACACGAGGTGCCCGCGAAACACACCGCCGATCGTCGCGGCGGCGCCGAGCGCGACGAAAATCGACACGGTGACCGGCGTCTCGATCCAGTCCTTGATCTGCCACGCCGCAACCGATGCGATGAAGTAGAGGGCGATGATGACCAGCTGGTGGGTGCGCCACCAGGCCGTGCTGCGGCCGGCGCCGTCCGCCGCGAAGCCCTCGAGCGCGCCGAGCGCCGCGGCGACCTCTCCGCCCGTCGCGAAGCGCTCGTCGGGAATCTGGCGGAGACAGCGCGCGATGACGCCGCCGATTGCGGGAATCGTGCGGGGCGCCCCGGTCGTGAACGGATGCACACCGCATGCGTACTCGTGCATCAGCACGCCGAACGCATAGACGTCGGCGCGGGCATCGCCGCGCTGACCGGCGAGCTGCTCCGGCGCAATGTAGCCTGGCGTACCGAGGAGGACGCCGGAGCGCGTTCCAAACGACGCTTCGGCGACGCGATCCGGCGACTGCAGGCGCGCGAGGCCGAAGTCCAGAATCTTCAGGCGTCCGTCCCGCGTCCGCATGACGTTGTCCGGCTTCAGGTCGCGATGCACGATGCCGGCGGCATGCGCGGCGGCGAGCGCCGCCGCCAGCTCGCGTGCCGTACGAACGAGATCCTCGGGCGCAGGCTGACGGTTGGCCCGAATCTCGGCGCCGAGCGACTGGCCGTCGACGAATTCGGTCGCGATGTAGAGCTCGCCGTCGATCTCCTCGAGCGCATAGACCGTGCAGATGCCCGGATGCGCGAGACCGGCGGCGGCCCGCGCTTCCCGGCGGAGGCGCTCGCGCTGCAGCGGATCGCTCAGGAGGTGCGGAGCCATCGCCTTGAGCGCCACCGTGCGGCCGAGCCGCCCATCCTTCGCGAGGTACACGCGGCCCATCCCGCCGCGCCCCAGCTCCCGCACGATCGTGTACGACCCGACGACCACGCCGGGTTCCAGCGGCGATTGATCGTCGTCGCCGGCGAGCAGGTCGGGCACGCTCGCGGTGATCGGCTGCGCGAGGAACTCGCCGGCTCGCCAGTGGTTCGCGAGCAGCGACATCACTTCGGCGCGAACCTCGGCGTCGTCGGCGGCTTCGCGCTCGACCCACGCCCGCGCCTCCTGCGGATCGCGATCGATGGCGCCTTCGAACAACGCGCGGATGCGGTCCCAGCGGTTGAGGGTCATGCGGGCTCGTCGCTGAGCGCGCGGAACAGCCACGCCCGCGCGAGGCTCCAGCGCCGCTTCAGTGTCGCCGGCGACATGCCCAGCGCATCGGCGGCTTCCTCGATGCTCAGGCCGGCGAAGAACCGGAGGTCCACGATCCGCGCCTGCTCGGGATCGATCGCTTCGAGGCGGGTCAACGCTTCGTCGAGCGCCGGCAGCATGCTTTCCGGATCGGTCGCCACGGCGAGCGAATCCGACAGCGACACGCGGTTCAGCCCGGCCCAGCGCTTCTGCGCGCCGCGCGCGCGGGCGCGCTCGACCAGTATCTGCCGCATCGATCGCGCCGCGATGCCGACGAAATGCCGCTCGTCGTTCCACGGGGCCCCGGCGTTGGCCAGGCGCAGATACGCTTCGTGGACGAGGGCGGTCGCCTGCAGCGTCTGCCCGGGGCGCTCGCGTCGCATGTACGCCGCCGCGAGCCGGCGGAGCTCGTTGTAGACCACCGGCGCGAGCGCGTCGGCGTCGGGGCGCTTGTCGGTCATTTCGTTATGCTACCCACGTGGTCGTCATTCTGATGGGAGTGGCCGGATCCGGCAAGACCGCGGTCGGGCGGGCGCTCGCCGCGGAGCTCGGGTGGCGCTTCGAGGATGCCGACGACTACCACTCACAGGCCAGCGTCGCGAAAATGCAGCGCGGGCTGCCGCTCGACGACGCGGATCGGACGCCCTGGCTCAACGCGCTGCACGCCGTGATCGCGCGCGCGGTCGATCGCCGCGAGCCGCTCGTCCTCGCCTGCTCGGCGCTCAAACAGCGCTACCGCGACGTGCTGCGCGGCAATCTGCGAACGATCCGTTTCGTGCATCTCGACGCCGACGAGGCCACGCTCCGCCGCCGCCTCACGCGCCGGTCCGGCCATTTCTTCCCGCCGTCGCTGCTCGCCAGCCAGCTCGCGGAGCTCGAGATTCCGGTCGACGCGCTGACGGTCGACGCGTCCCGGCCGCCCGGCGAGATCGTGTCCGCGATCCGCCGCGCGTTCGGGCTCTGAGGCCAGGGGTCTGACCCCAGGGTGGGGGCTATTTCCTCGCAGGCGTATCCGATCGCGACACCGGTCGCGAGGCGTCGAGACTTGTCGGGCGTCCGTCGCTCTTGAACAACGCCAGATCGATGGCCTCTCCCATCGCCTTGTAGCCGGCATCGCTCGGATGCAGGTAGTCGCAGGAATCGTAAGCCTCGAGGAACTTCTTTGGATCGTTCGGGTCGCGCGTCGCCTTGTCGAAATCGATGACGCCGTCGTAGGCCTTCCCTGTCCGAATCCACTCGTTGACCGCCTGGCGCTTGGCTTCACCCGCCTCGGTGTAGTACGCGGCGCCCCAGAAGGGCGTGAGCGTCGCACCGTAGATCTTCAGCCCGCGCGCGTGCGCCTGCTCGATCAGCTGCTTGTGGCCCGCGATGAGATCCTGCGCGGTCGGCGTCGGGTTGTCCCGGGCATTTCCGATGTCGTTGATGCCTTCCAGGACGATGACATGGGTGGCGCCGGGCTGCGACAGGACATGCCGCTCGAATCGAGCCAGGGCGTTGATGCCGGCACCCACGGCGCGCGCATCGACGCCCGGCGGCACGGACGCCTCGGTCAACAGCCGATTCCCGCCGATGCCGGCGTTCAGCACGGCCATCTTGATCCCCTGCGCCGCCAGACGTCGGGCGAGGTGATCCGGCCAGCGGTTGTTTGTATCCGGCGTCGATCGCGCGCCATCGGTAATCGAGTCGCCGAAGGCGACGACCGCGCCGGTCGATTCGGGCGCCGCGACGTCGACTCGCGACAGCAGGAACCAGCTCTGCGTGGTGCCCACAGTTGGAAACGTGGTCTTGCCCGCGTAATTGCCGGTGTCCGAAATGTAGCTGGTCTGGAGCGCCGCGCCGTGCATGGTGAGTGATGCCGGGGTGTTGGTCGTCCCCGGCAGATACAAGTCGATCGCGAGATCGGCCATCGACGGCACAGTCAGCGAGACGGCGTCGCTGTACATCACCGCGTTGGCCGGAATGGTGATCGTCGACTTTCCGCTGAACGTCAGCGGAACGCCTGATGCCTGGATCGCGGCCTGCTTGTCGCGCAGGGCGATGTGCGCGCCGCCGATCGTGACCGGCGCCGTTCCGTATGCGTTGCTGAAGACGACGCGCGCCTTCGATCCACCGATGGTGGTATGCACGATCTGGCGCAGCGTCTGATTCGTGAAATGGACATAGGGCGCCGGCGCGAACGTCTGACCCGGCGGCGGGGCGACCGGCGGCGCGGCTGGTGCCGGACACCTCGTGTTGACCATGAACGGCCGAAGGGCAGGCGCCGGCGGAGCCGGATTCTGCGGCCGTCCGACTTCCGCCGTCGTCCACGCGCCGACCCACCGGTCCCCGGCGCGACGTTGGGCCTGCGGAACCAGCGGGAGAAGCACGAACGTGAGTGCCGTGACAATGATGATTCGCCTCATAGCCGCTGCTCCTTGCTCGTTGACGTTACCGACGCGGTACTGATTACCACGGTTCCTCCGCCGCGCGTTCGGGGATCTGTCAGGGGTCTGACCCCCAAACCTGATGTAAAAGCGCTAAATGACCCATTCACGCGCCTGGAGCGCGAGCACCGGATACTGACGGCGGAGCCGGTCGACGAGGATGCTGTATTCCGCCTTGCCGAACTCGCGGCGCAGGTACCGCTCGCGCAGGCGGCGAATCTCGTATTTGTAGAGATCGCGCACGTAATTCCGGACCAGCTGCGGATCCGTCTGCGGCGTCGGCCGGACGCCGTGCACCTCGAGCGCCGTCAGGACATCGGCGCGATACCTGAAGCTCATCGCCAAGGCTAGCTCGCCAGCAGCTCGCGCACCGCATCGAACGACGCGCTGATGCGGACGATGTGGCGCGGGCGCGCGATCGCATCGGCCAGCGCGGCCGGTTTCTCGACCTCCTGGCCGATGATCGGCTCGACGATCTCGCCGAACTTTGCGGGGTGGGCGGTCGCCAGGAAGATGCCGCGACCGCCGGCGGCCGTGAGTCCCATGTAGCCAATCGCGCTGTGCGGATCGAGCAGGTACGCCGTTCGTCGAAACACCTCGCGAATCGTGTCGCGCACTTCATCGTCGGTGTAGCGCGTGCCGACAATGTCGCGGCGCATCGCGTCGACCCGGCCGCCGTACAGCCAGAGCAGACGATCGAAGTTGCTCGGATGGCCGACGTCCATCGCGTTGGCAATCGTCTGCACCGACGCACGCGGCTCGAAGCAGCCGGTCGCGAGGTACGACGGCACAACATCGTTGATGTTCGTCGCGGCGACGAACGATCCGACCGCGAGTCCCGCGCGCTTGGCGAACACGCCGGCCGTCAGGTTGCCGAAGTTGCCGCTCGGCGTCGCGACGGTGACGGCGCCGTTCGATCCGCTCGTCCGCGCCTGCAGCTGCGCCAGCGCGTGAAAGTAATAGACGCTCTGGGGAAGAAGGCGTCCAACGTTGACCGAGTTCGCCGACGTGAGCTGCATGTGCCGCCGGAGCTCCCGGTCCGCGAACGCCTGCCGCGTCAGCCGGTGGCAGTCGTCGAAGCTGCCGGCCACGGCGTACGCCCGGACGTTCGTCCGCTGGCCGTTGAACATCGTGAGCTGCGCCTCCTGCGTCGGACTGACACGGCCGTCCGGATACAGGATCACGACGCGCGTGTGCGGGACGCGGTGAAACGCGTGCGCGACGGCGCTGCCCGTGTCGCCCGACGTCGCCGCGAGAACCGTCAGCGGCTCGTCGGCCATGTGCAGCGACGCCATCAGCCGCGCCATCACGCGCGCGCCGACGTCCTTGAACGCGAGCGTGGGACCGTGGAACAGCTCGAGCGCGTGTATCCCGGGGTCGACCTCGACGAGCGGAATCTCGAAGTTGAGCGCCTCGACGACGACGGCTTCGAGGGTGGCGAGATCGATCTCGCCGCGCGCGAACGGGCGCAGGGCGCGCAGCGCGATCTCCGTCAGCGTGCGGCGCGGAAGCCGCGCGAGCTCGCTGTCGGTCCACGGTTCGATCGTTTCCGGAACGTACAGCCCGCCGTCGGGCGCGAGGCCGTCGAACAATGCGTCCCGGAAGCTGGCGGGGAGCGACTGACCGCGCGTGCTGAGGAACCGCAGGGCCTACACCTGAACGGCGCGGCCGGCGCGACCCGCGGCGAGGATCCGGGCGCCCTGCCGCGCGATGGCCGACACGTAGGTCTCCGGCTGGCCGCCGATGTGATCCACGACCGCGCGCGTCATCGCGGCGGCGACGCGATCGGCCGCCGCGCGGCTGTCGCACAGCGCGAACAACGACGGCCCCGAACCGGACAGACTGCAGCCGAGCGCGCCCGCGGCGACGGCCGCCTGCTTGATCGCGGCAAGACCCGGCACGAGCGGCGCGCGTCGGGGCTCGGCGATCGCATCGTCGAGCGAGCGCGACAGCAGCGCGAAGTCGCCGCGGTGGAGCGCGTCCACGAGCGCGCCGAGGTTCGCCGACTGGCGGACCGCGTCGCCGATGGCGACCGTGTCGCCGAGCAGCGCGCGCGCCCTGGCGGTTTCGATTTCGAGCGGCGGATGCACGACCACCGCGGTCAGACCCTCCGGCACCGGCAGGCGCACGATGTCGGGGGGGACTGCGGACCGAACGAGCACGAACCCGCCGTACAGGCCCGGCGCGATGTTGTCGGCGTGCGCGGATCCGGCGGCATCGCGCTCGCCTTCGAACGCGCAGGCGAGCAGCGTATCGATTGGCGTGTTCGCGCCGGCCAGCGCGTCGACCGCGACGACAGCCGCAACGGCGCTCGCCGCACTCCCGCCAAGCCCGCTCGAGAGCGGCAGGCCTTTGCGAATGCTCAGCACGACACGACGGCGTTCGCCGAGCACGCGCAGCAGCGCGGCCGCCGCCACGCCCGCCGTGTTCTTCATCGCGTCCCGCGGCAGCCGTCCGCCATCGTCGTCAATTGCATCGATCTCGACGGCACGATCGCTGGCGGTCGCCTCGCTCCACCGCGCGGTCACGCGATCGCCGGGCTCCGCCAGCGCGAAGCCGAGCACGTCGAAGCCGCACGCGACGTTCGAGACGGTCGCCGGCGCGAACGCGGTCACGCGCGACGCGGCCGACGCGGTCCCCATGCGCCCGTATCTTATCAGCGCGCGTACCGCTGGCGGATTGTCGGAATCAGGTACTCGCGGAACGCGCGCTCGAAGTCGTACTTCGGATGGAAGCCCCAGTCGCGCCGCGCGGCGGAATCGTCGACGTCGGCCGGCCACGTGTCGACGATGGCCTGACGCTTCGGGTCAACTTTGAAACCAATCTTCGCGTTCGGGAAAGCGTTGACCACGACGTCGCGGATGGTCTCCGCCGACGGATTGAACGCCGACAGGTTGTACGTCGTCCTCGTCAGGCGGGCGCGCGGCGCCGCCGCGAGCGTCAGGAGCGCGTCGACGCCATCGGGCATGGCCATGAACGGGATCGTCGTGTCCGGCCGAACGAAGCAGTCGTACGGCTGGCCGGTCGCGCCCGCGTGGATCATTTCCGGGGCGTAGTCCGACGTCCCACCCGACGGCATCGTGATCGCCGAGATCAGGCCGGGGAACCGCACCGCGCGGAAATCGACGCGCGGAACCGTGTCCGCGGACAGCTGCTTGTAGTGGCCTGCGTAATAGCTGCCGAGCTGTTCGCAGTACAGCTTGTTGCAGCCGTACATCGTGGACGGATGCGCGCAGTCGTCCTCGCGCACGCGGCCGGCCGTTTTTTTCGCCTCGACCGACGGCAATCCGTACGCCGCAATCGACGACGGATACACGAACACGACCGGGCGGCCGTGGGATTCGCCCTGGTGCTGCGCGAACTCGAGCAGGTTCAGCGTACCCTCGACGTTGACGTGATGGGCGGTGACCGGTGTGAACTCCGACCGCGTCGAGAGCAGCGCCGCCAGATGGAAGACGCGATCGACCTCGAACTCGGCGAGGATGCGATCCAGCAGCGCGACGTCGGTGATCGATCCCGTGAACTCGCGGGCCACCCGAGGCACGAGCAGCGGATCGAGCGGGCTCACGTCGATGGTGATGATCGGCAATCCGGCGGCCGACAGACTGGACACGAGGCCGTGCCCGATCTCGCCGCCCGCACCTGTTATCAAGACGACCGGTTTACGCATTCACGCCTGCCCGACGGGCCACCTTCTCTTCCGCCCTTCCTGCCCTTCGACACTTCCTACCCTTCCTGCCCTTCCTGCCCTTCCTTGCCCTTCCCGCCCCGTCCTATCCGTCCTGCCCGTCCTGCCTCGCCGTTACGAGCATATTGATCGAGGTGTAAACAACGACGACGATCACGAGCCACCGAACCGCGGTCATCGACAGCCACGTGAAGATGTACGCGGCGGCCAGCACGGCCGGCACGCCGCCGAGCGCGAGGCCGACGGACGCTTCTCGGTGATAGGTCTGCGTGCGCACGAACTTCACGCTGCTGATCGGCATCAGGAACGCGCACGATCCCATCATGATCGGAAACGCCGCCGCCGGATTCATCCCGAGAAGACTGACGAGAATCATGCATGGCGCGTACAGCCCGAGGCCGAGCATCATCAAGACGCCAAGGACGAAATTCCCGGTCAGGCCGGCGGCCAGACGCGCGCCGCCCAGTCCCATCGTCGCGCCGCCGCCCGGAAACAGGCTCAGCTGCGTCATGAGCATCAGCGTCGCGGCGCCGAGGAGCGCGAGGCCCATGCCGATCTGAATCCTCCGGCGCGGCCAGTGGACGACCACGGCCGCGCCGATCCACGACCCGAAGCACGCGGCAACGATCATGAGCACGAGCGTCGTTGGATCGACCGGCACGATGCGCGTGTAGATGTAGGCCTGCGCGATGGTCGCCGGCGCGTGGCCGACGTTCAGCGTGCCCGGCATCAGCTTGACCGGCACGAGGTTCCGCCGCTTGAACACGGCCGTTGTCGTCGCGAACGATCCGATCCCGAGCGTGTCGAAGAAGGCCGTCACGAAACCGGTGATGGCGTAGATCGGATTCGGCGCGACGAGTCCGGCGCGAACGACGGTGACCAGATACAGCACGAAGACGACGCCGAGGCCGACGAACAGCAGGCTCTTAACGTCCATCCACCAGCTCGTTGGTGTACGTCTTCGACAGATCGATCGTCGCGGCGCGAACCTTGTCCATCGAGCCGGCGAGCAGCGTGCGAACCGCGGCGGGTCCGTCCGCCGTCATCCTGCCGTCGGTCGAGAACATCGGCATCGAGCTCTTCAACGCCTCGACATACAGCGCATCGTCCTCGCCGCGGAGCGACTTCGGCGTCCGTGCGGCGATCTCCTCGGCCGTGTGTGAGTGCATCCACTCCAGCGTGCGGAACACGGCTCGCGCGAGTCGCGCGGCCAGGTCGCGGTGATCGCGAATCCAGTCGCCGCTCGAATACAGCACGGAGGCAGGGTACGTGGACGTGCCGAATGCGTCCTTCACGCCGGCCTCGTCCCGCAGATCCGCGAGCACCCGTACCGTCGGATTCCGGCGCTTGATGAGCGTGATGGAAGGGTCCGCGACCCACCCGACGTCGACCTTGCCGTGCTCGATGGCCGCGATCGCGGTCGCGGCGCTGCCGATCGCGGTCACGCTCACGCTTTCGACGGGCACGTTGTGGCGCGTCAGCAGGAACGTGAGGAACATCTGCGACGACGAGCCGGCGGTGGTCACGCCCGCGACGCGTCCCTTCAAATCCTCGAGCTTCGTCACCGCCTGCGCCGCCTGCGGCGACGTCACCAGCACGAGACCTGGAAATCGCAGCATCGTGACGAATGCGGTGAGCTCGCGGCCTTCGGCCGCCATCTGAATCGTGTGGTCGTAGAACCCGGACACGACGTCGGCGCTGCCGCCGAGAAGCGCCTGCAGCGCCTTCGCGCCGCCCTGAAAATCCTGCAGCTCGACGTCGAGCCCCTCTTCCCTGTAGAAGCCGAGCTCCTGCGCGAGCGTCGTCGGCAGGTAGACCATCTGGTTCTGGCCGCCGACCGCGAGGCGTACATGCGCCCCGGTCCGATCGCGCGAACAGGCCGCGCTCGCGAGACCGACGACAACCGCGCACGCCAGCGCGAACGGTTTCATGCTGCCTTCCAACGGAGAAGCCATCTCTCGAGTCTCGTCACGCCCGCGCTCACGATCACGACGACGATCGCCAGCACGGTCATACCGGCGAACACACCCGTCGTGTCGAACGTCCCTTCGGCCTGCGAGATTACGTAGCCAAGGCCGCGCGCGGCGCCCAGATACTCTCCCACAACCGCGCCGACCATCGCGAATCCGAGGCTCGTCTGCAGACTGGAGAAGATCCAGGTGAGCGCGCTCGGGATCAGCACGTGGCGGGTCAGCTGCCGCGGCGTCGCGCCGAGCATGCGGACGTTGTCGATCAGCACTCGGTCGGCGTCGCGGACACCCTGGTAGGTGTTGAAGAACATCACGAAGAACACCAGCGTGACCGCCAGCGCGACCTTCGACCAGATGCCGAGACCGAACCAGAGCAGGAACAGCGGCGCCAGGACGACGCGCGGGATCGCGTTCAGCATCTTGATGTACGGGTCGAGGACGCGCGCGACGAACGGCGAGCGCGCGAGCCAGAAGCCGAGCGTGATGCCGATCGCCGCGCCGATCACGAGGCCGAGCAGCGACTCCTCAATCGTGACGAGCAGGTGCCGCCAGAGCGAACCCGTCGCGATCCAGGTGGCGATACGCCGCGCGATGTCGGTCGGGCGGCTGAAGAAGAACGGATCGAGGAGCCCCGCCGACGCGCCCGCCTGCCAGAGCGCGACGACGAGGGCGCCCAGCGCGATTTGCGAGAAGAGGACGAACGCGCGCTCTTTCAAGCGCGAAGCTCCACCTTGCGTACCTCTTCGCGCAGGACGGACCAGATGGACTTGTAAAGATCGACGAACGCCGCCGACGTTCGCAGCTCGAACAGGTCGCGCGGCCGTTCGAGCGGGACCGCGTGTCGCGCCACCATCCGGCTCGCCGGCCCCGCCGAGAGCACGATCACGTCGTCGGCGAGGGCGATCGCCTCCTCGAGATCGTGCGTGACGAACACGACGGTCTTCTTCGCGCTCGCGTCTCTGGCCTCCCACAGGGCCAGCAGCTCGCTCTCCATCCGCTGCCGCGTGTGAACGTCGAGCGCGGAGAACGGCTCGTCCATCAGCAGCATGCCGCGGTCGATGATCCAGTTCTGCGCCATCGCCGCGCGCTTGCGCATGCCCCCGCTGAGCTGCGCCGGATAGTGTGACGCGAACGCCGACAGGCCCACGCGCTCCAGCCAGCTGTCGACGCGCGCGCGCGATTCCTGGCGCGCGACGCCCGACAGCGTCAGGCCGAGGGCGACGTTGTCGCGGATCGTCTTCCACGGCAGCAGCGCGTCCTGCTGAAACATGTAGGTCGCGTGACGATTGAGGCCGGCGAGCTCCACGCCGTCGACGCGGACTCGGCCAGACGAGGGCGCGAGCAGGCCAGCCGCCATGTTGAGCACCGTCGACTTGCCGCAGCCGCTCGGACCGACGAGCGCGACAAACGCGCCCGGCTCGATCGCGAACGACAGATCGTCGACGGCGCGGTAGGTCTCGCCGCCGGGCGCGATGAAGTCGCGTGACACGCGATCGAACTCCAGGGCGGGAGCGGCAGCAGCAGACATCGGCCGTGCTAAGGTAGGCGCATCTTATTATGAAGAACGCCGTCTTCGTCGCGTCCGCGCTGGCGTGCGCCGTCGCCGCATCGGCGCAGGCGCCGCTCACGCCGGAGCAGACGCTCAATCGCCGCGCGATCGCCGAGCTCGAGCTCTCGCCCGACGGATCGCGGCTCGCGTTCACCGTGACGGAACCGGTCAAGGGAACGTCGCGGGCGCGCGCGATCTGGCTGCTCGACGTCGCGAGCGGGCGACTGCGCCAATTGACCTTCTCCGGCAAATCCGACGGCTCGCCTCGATGGTCGCCGGACGGATCCGCGATCGCGTTCACGTCCGACCGCGACGGCGAGGCGCAGCTCTACCTGTTGTCGCTTCGCGGCGGCGAAGCGCAGCGGCTGACCGACCGCACGGAACGCGTCGAGTCGTTTCGCTGGGCGCCCGACGGCAGGCGGATCGCGCTGCTGATGAACGAGCCGAAGACGGATGCCGAGCAGCAGCGCAAACGCGACAAGGACGACGGCCGCGTCGTCGACAAGGAGGATCGGCACGCGCGCGTCTGGATTGTCGACGTCGCGACGAAGCAGTTGACACAAGCGACCGCCGGCCGGTGGAAGATCGATCAGATCGAATGGCTCCCCGACGGCCGCTCGCTGGTCGCCGTCGCGACGGATCGCCCCGAGGTCGATCAGTGGATCGATCGCATCTACGTCGTCGAGCTCGATGCGGCCGGGTCCGCGACCTTTCGCCAGGTCGCGGCGCCGCGCGGGCCGTTCGGCGCTGTGTCGGTCTCGCGCGACGGTCGATCGATCGCGTACGTGTGCGCGCGAGTCGACGGGCCCGAGCCCCACGATTTGTGCGTTCAACCGGTCGCGGGCGGACCGACGAAAAACGTGACCGCGACGACGCTCGATCGCCCGATCGGCCAGCCGCGCTGGATCGGGAACGGCCTGCTCGCGATGCAGGTGCAGCGCGGGTTCCGCAGCGCGATCGCCACCATCCCGGCGGACGGCAAGCCCCAATTCGTGGCCGACCTCGAGGTGAACCCGACGACGTTCGCGCGCGCGGACGACGGGACGCTGGTGTACGTCGGCGAGACGGCGACGAAGGCTCCGGAGCTCTACATCAAGCGGTTGAACGCGCGTCCGCAGGCGATTACCACGTTCAACAAGGAGTGGACGTCGATTCCTGTCATGGCGCCCGAGTTCCTCACCTACAAAAGCGTTGATGGCGTCGAGATCGAAGCGGCCTTGCTGAAGCCGGCGGACGCGGCGCCGGCCAGCGGTCGATTTCCGCTCGTCGTGCTCGTCCACGGCGGGCCCACCGGCCGGTGGTCCGACGCGTTCGAGCCGTGGGGGCAGCTGCTCGCCGCCCGCGGCTACGCCGTGCTCTACCCGAACGTTCGCGGGTCGATCGGGTACGGCCAGCGATTCGTCGAGATGAACCGCGCGGACTGGGGCGGCGGGGACTTCAAGGACGTGATGGCTGGCGTCGACGCGATGATCGCGCGTGGCATCGCCGATCCGGCGCGGCTCGGCATCGGCGGCTGGTCGTACGGCGGTTACATGGCGGCCTGGGCCGTCACGCAGACGAACCGGTTCAAGGCGGCGGTCTCGGGCGCGCCGGTGATCGACATGGCCAGCGAGTTCGGCACCGAGAACGGCTCGGCGTACGACGAGTGGTTCTACGGCACGCCTTACGAAAAGCTCGACGGGTTCATGAAGAGCTCGCCGATCACGTTCGTCAGGAACGTCAAGACCCCGACGCTGCTGCTCCAGGGCGAAGACGACCGGACGGATCCGATCGGACAGAGCCAGCAGTTCTACCGAGGGCTGAAGCGCTACAACGTCGACTGCGATTTCGTCGTCTATCCGCGCGAGCCGCACGGACTGCGTGAGGAGAAGCACCTCCTCGACCGCATGAACCGCATCGTCGCCTGGTTCGACAAGTACCTCAGGGCCGCGACGCCGACGACCGGCGGCTGACGTGCCGCACACTCGATCGGCGCAGCCCCGACCGCGGAAGTCGTCCGCGAGCGCGCCTGGCAGCGGTCCCATCGCACGGGCGGCGCTGGCGCTCACCGCCTGGACCGAGCGATGGATCCCCGACGCGTTCGTCTTCGCGCTGCTCGCCACCGTTATCGTCTTCTTCGCCGCGCTCGCCGCGACGCCCTCGACGCCGGCTCAGACCATCGACGCGTGGGGGCGCGGCTTCTGGGACCTGATCCCCTTCACGCTGCAGATGTCCCTGGTGATCATCACGGGCCACGTCCTCGCGACGTCGCCGCCGATGGGCCGTCTGATTCGAACCGTCGCGTCGTGGCCGCGAACACCACGAGGCGCCGTCGCGATGGTCACGGTGTTCGCGCTCGCGAGCTCGTGGATCAACTGGGGCTTCAGCCTGGTGTTCAGCGCGGTGCTGGCGCGCGAGGTCGCGCGCCGCGTCGAAGGCGTCGACTATCGCGCGCTCGCGGCGTCGAGCTTTCTCGGCCTCGGGAGCATCTGGGCGCAGGGGCTGAGCGGATCGGCCGCGCTGCAGATGGCGACACCGGGCGCGCTGCAGCCGCAGATCCGCGACATCGTCGCGAACGGCGGTCTCGTGCCCGGCGGGATCATCACGTTCCGCCACACGATCTTCCTCTGGCAGAGCCTCGTCGCGGTCCTCGTCGAGATCGTCGCCGTCACGACGGTGATGTGGCTGGCGACGCCGGCCGCCGGCGAGGGTCGCACGGCGAGGGACCTCGGCATCGATCTCGAACCGGCGGCCATCGATCGTGAAGAGGATGCCGCCCCGGCCATGCCGGGACAACGGCTGGAGCGTTCGCCGCTGCTCTCGTGGCTCGTCGTCGCGCTCGGGTTCGCGTACCTCGTTCGCTACTTCAGGGCGTCGAGCGAGCCGCTCAACGCGCTGAACCTGAACATCCTGAATCTGTCGTTCCTGCTGGTCGGGTTCCTCCTCCACCGCACGCCCGCGCGTCTCATGCGCGCCGTTCAGCAGGCGACGCCGGCGGTCTGGGGCGTCATCCTGCAGTTTCCGTTTTACGCCGGCATCGCGGGAATCATCACCGCGACGCATCTCAACGAACGGCTCGCCGGCGCGTTCGTTCGCATCTCGACGCCCGCGACGTTTCCGGCGGTCGTCGCCCTCTACTCGGCGGTGCTCGGCGTCTTCGTGCCGTCGGGCGGATCGAAGTGGGTCATCGAGGCGCCGTACGTGATGTCCGCGGCGCACATGCTGAAGGTGCATCTGGGCTGGATCGTCACGTCCTACGATCTCGGCGAGGCGCTGGCGAATCTCGTGCAGCCGTTCTGGATGCTGCCGATCCTCGGGTTGTTTCGGCTGGGCGCCCGCGACGTGATGGGCTATACGTTCGTCGTGTTCGTCGCGCTCACACCGGTCGTGATTCTGCTCGTGACGCTGCTGGGACGGACGCTTTCGTACCCGTTGTAATGGTCGTGATTCGGGATTTGGGATTTGGGATTCGTGGCGGTCAGGGATTCGTGACGGTCAGGGATTCGTGACGCCGGCGAGCGGCGCGGTTTGCGAGAGAGTTCTCCACGTATCCGGGTCCTGACACACCAGGGTGTTCAAGTACAGCTTTACGTCGTCTGGCGGGTACTCGGCGCCAAGCTTTTCTGCAGCGGGACCGATCTGCCCGGCGTCCGGCTTGACGTTCTCCTCTTCGATCAGGCCGTTGGCGTGCTTGATGCCGAGCGCGTCGAGGAACGCGCCCATCATCGGCCGCTGCTCCGCGAGGTGATAGATCACGAGCGCGCGCGCGACGATCGCGTCGGGCAGCGACGCGAGGCTCGCCAGGTGGCGCGCCTTCCGTTCGACGTCGAGCGACACCACGGTCTTGGGGCGAAACTTCTTCTGCTGCGCGATCATGAGAGTCGCCTGCACCTGGTCGTCGGTCGCGTTCTCATCCGACCAGAACGCCCGCGCGACGCGCTGCCGCTGGTCGAGCGTCATCGTCTTCCACAAGCGTGATGGCGTCAGCGTCGTCTCCGGCATTGCTGCTATTCTAGTCGGATGCGACTCGCGGCGTGCGTGCTCGCAGCCGTGCTGGCGGCGCAGTCGGCGCCGATCCACCCGATCTCCGGACGGCGCATCGCGCCGGTGATGGGATGGCAGGGCGCGGACTGGCTCGATCGCGCCGAGCGGATCGAGGAAGAAGCGCCGGACGAGGCGATCCGGATTCTCAGAATCCCGAAAGGCGCGACGGTGGCGGACATCGGCGCCGGCACGGGATACATGACCGTACTGCTCGCGGCGGCGGTCGGAACCACGGGTCGCGTGTACGCGACCGACCTGCAGCCGCAGATGCTGGACATGCTGCGCCGTCGGCTCGAGCTGAAGAAGATCGCGAACGTGACGCCCGTGCTGGGCGAGATCGACGATCCGAAGCTGCCGGCCGACTCAGTCGATCTCGCGTTGATGGTCGACGTGTACCACGAGCTCGCGCGGCCGCAGACGATGCTCCGTCGACTGCGTGAGGCGCTGAAGCCGGGCGGCCGGCTCGTGCTCCTCGAGTACCGGAAGGAAGATCCGACGATCCCGATCCGCCCGGAGCACAAGATGAGCGTACGCGAGGCCAAAACCGAATTGGAGGCGGAAGGATTCACGTTGTCGAAGGTCGACGAGTCGCTGCCGCGCCAACATATCCTGATATTCACCGTTGCTGTTCACTGAGCCGACGTTCCTTTTTCTCTTCCTTCCGATCCTTCTCGCCCTGTATTTCGCGACGTTCTCGCGCGAGCACGGCGCGTACGGCAACTGGCTGCTCCTCGTCGCGAGCGTCGTGTTCTACGCGAAGGGCGGCGGACCGTTCACGTGGCTGATGCTCGCCTCGATCGCGTTCAACTACTGGATGGCGATTGCCGTCGATCGCGGTCGCTCGACCGGGGCCGATCGGATCTGGCTCGCGATCGCCGTGACCGTCAACCTCGTGGTCCTCGGCATCTTCAAGTACGCGAACTTCTTCGCGGACAACGTCAACGGGCTCTTTCTCGCGCTCGGCGTCAATCCGATCGTCGTGCCGCGGGTGCTGCTGCCAATCGGCATCTCGTTCTTCACGTTCCACGCCATCTCCTACGTCGTGGACGTGTACCGCCGCGACGCGATCGCGCAAAAGAGCCCGGTTCACGCCGCGCTCTACCTCCTGCTCTTCCCGCAGCTGATTGCCGGGCCGATCATCCGGTATCGGGAGATCGCGGACCAGCTCGCGCGGCGCACCGTCACGCTCGACGACTTCGCGTACGGCGTCCGCCGCTTCGTCATCGGCCTCGCGAAAAAAGTTCTGGTCGCGAATGTCGTGGCCGGGCCGGCTGACAGGATTTTCGGGCTGCCGCCCGCGCAGCTGTCCGCCGCGCACGCCTGGCTCGGGCTCGTGTGCTACACGATTCAGATCTACTTCGACTTCTCCGGCTATTCCGACATGGCGATCGGCCTGGGCCGGATGTTCGGCTTCCGATTTCCGGAGAACTTCAGGTGGCCGTACATTTCCGCCAGCGTGCGGGAGTTCTGGCGGCGCTGGCACATCTCGCTGTCCGCGTGGTTCCGCGACTATCTGTACGTCCCGCTCGGCGGCAATCGCGTGGTCCCCGCCCGACAGTATCGCAACCTCGTGACGGTATTTTTCCTCTGCGGCCTGTGGCACGGCGCGAGCTGGAATTTCGTCATCTGGGGTCTGTGGCACGGGACGTTTCTAGTGATCGAGCGCGTCGCGCGGCAATCGCCAACCCGCCAATTCACCAATTCACCAACTGCGCATCTCTATACGCTGCTGGTGGTGATGATCGGCTGGGTTTTTTTCCGCGCCGAGACCCTGACCGCCTCGATTGGATTTCTGAAAGCGCTGATCGGCCTGAGCCCGGCGCTGCCCACGCCGTTCACGATCCCGTACTTCCTGACCCCTGAGCTGTGGCTGGCGCTTCTCGCCGGCGTGATCGGATCCACGCCGTGGATTCCAGCCCTCGCCGAGCGCGGGCGCCGGACCCGCGTGCTCGAGCCGGCGTCGGCGGCGGCGCTGATTGCGCTGCTCGCCGCGTCGATTCTGCACGTGGCCGCGCGCACGTACAACCCGTTCATCTATTTCCGGTTCTGATGCGCGCGCCCCTCGTCGCCGCCTTCATCGTCATCATCATGCTGCCGCTCGCGCTGAACGTCGCGGGACAGGACGGCGCCGATCCGGGCGCCGAGAACCGCGAGCTCGCGGCCTTTCCGCGTTTCGACGGAACGCTCGAATCGGTCGCCAATTTCGGGAACCAGTTCGGCCACTGGTTCGACGACCATTTCGGCCTGCGTTCGACGTTCGTCCGCTGGTACGGCGAAACGCGCCTGAAGGTTTTCGGCGTCTCGCCGACGGCCTCGGTGCTCAAGGGAAAAGATGGCTGGTTCTTCTACGCGGACGATGGTGCGCTGGAGGACCACATCTCGGCGGATCTGCTGACGGAGGAGGGAGTGGCGAACTGGCGTGAAGCCGTCGAGCGCGCGCGCCGCTGGCTCGCATCCAAGCAGATCGCCTTCGTGTTCCTCGTCCCGCCCGACAAGCATTTCGTCTATTCCGAGCAGATGCCTTCGTCGCTGAGGCGCATCGGCACGATGTCGCGGATGGATCAGGTCTACGCCGGCCTGAACGACACCGGCATCACCGTCGACGTACGGCCGGCGTTGTTCGACGCGAAGACGCGCGAACGCATTTACCACAAGACCGACACGCACTGGAACGATCGCGGCGCGCTCGTGGCCTACCAGGCGATCGTCAACGCGGCGCGCGCCCGCGTGCCCGCGGTTCCAGAACCGTGGAGGCGCGACGACTTCGATGCCGTTACGCGCGACGCGCCCGCCGGTGATCTCGGCGCGATGATGGGTTTGAAGCGCGTGCTGCGCGAGGAGGATCTCGCGCTGATTCCAAAACGTCCGCGCGCCGCCGTCGTCGTCGAGCCGCAGAGTGCCGCGCCGATGGCTGAAGAAGGGCGGCTCGTGACGGAGATTCCCGGCTCCACGCTGCCGCGGGCCGTAATCTTTCGCGACTCGTTCATGTCGCGGCTCGTGCCGCTCCTGTCAGAGCATTTCAGCCGCGCCGTGTATCTGTGGCAGAACGACTTCGATACGAACGTGATCGAGCAGGAGCACCCGGATGTCGTGATTCAGGAGATCGTCAGCCGACATCTCTACGTCTTCACCCCGTCGCCGGAGCTCGTGCCTTCCTGCTCCGACTGTAAGTGATCCCCTCCTGCCCCTCCTGCCCCTCCTGCCCTATCTGACCGTCGGATACTTGATCCCGAGCTGCTCGAGGTACGTCTTGTACTTCGTCGGGTCGTAGTAGAACTTCTTCATCTCGGGCCGGTACTTCTCCATCATCCGCTCGTTCAGCGTCAGCGCCGGCTGGTCCTTGTCGGTGATGAACGGGACGTACTTCTGATCTTTCGCCTGCACGTTGCGGAAGTAGTCCCACGCCGCCTGCACGAGCTCCGGACGCATCAGCATGTCGATGATGGTCATCGCCTGCACCTTGGCGCCCGCGGTCGCGCCCTTGTGCGCAATCGGCGTCGCGCTGGCGATCGCATTCGCCCAGTTGTGGCCGGGCAGGTTCGGAATATTCGACGGGTACTGCAGCGTGACGGTCGGAACGTTCCACGAGATGTCGCCGATGTCGTCGGACGGACCGCCCATGTTCTGTTCGGGATCGAGGCCGCCGCGCAGCCGCGAGAGCTCGGTCGCGAGGCCAATCTGCGGCTGTTTCAGCTCGCGCTGGATTCCCTTCGCCAGCGCGGTGTCCGCCTCGTCCCACGTCGGCAATCCGACCGTGAGGATGTTGGCGTACATCGTTTCCGCGAGCGTCTTGTTCATGTGCTGCGGCCACGCGGAGCCGAGAAGCCGGCTCGTCACCTGCGTGTCGGTCATCATCGCCGCCGCCTGCGCCATCCGGTCGCCGATCTCGCGCAGCTCCTTGATGTGCGGGTAGTCCGTTTCGCGGAAGTAGTACCAGACCGACGCCGTCGGCGGAACGACGTTCGGCTGATCGCCGCCGTTGGTGATCACGTTGTGCGATCGCTGCTGCAGGCGCAGGTGCTCGCGGCGGAAGTTCCAGCCGACGTCCATCAGCTCCACCGCGTCGAGCGCGGAGCGGCCGCGCCACGGCTGCGCCGCCGCATGCGCGCTCTCGCCCTTGAACGTGTACTCGACGGAGACGAGTCCCGTGCCGAACCCGCCGCCCCAGCTCGCGCCGAGGTTGTTGCCGACGTGGGCGAACAACGAGACGTCGACGTCGCGGAGCATTCCGGCGCGGATGAAATACGCCTTCGCGCCGACCAGCTCTTCGGCGACGCCGGGCCACAGCTTCAGCGTGCCCTGGAGATGCTCGCGCTCCATGATCTTCTTCACGGCGAGCGCCGCCGTGATGTTCAGCGGCACGCCGGTGTTGTGCCCCTCGCCGTGGCCGGGCGCCCCTTCGACGATCGGATCGTGGTACGCGACGCCGGGCTTCTGCGACGCCTGCGGGATGTCGTCGATGTCGGATCCGATCGCGATGACCGGCTTGCCGGTGCCGAACGTCGCGGTCCACGCCGTCGGGATGCCGGCGTAGCCACGCTCGATCTTGAAGCCGTTCTTCTCGAGGATGTCGGCGAGGTACTTCGACGTCTCGAGCTCCTGGAAGCCGGGCTCCGCGAAGCTGAACACCTGGTCGACCATCTGCTGCGTCATCACCTTCATGGAGTCGACGTCGGCCATCACGTCGCGCTTCAGCGCCTCGACGCGCGGCGGGCCCGGCAGCGTCGGACCGGTTTGAACCGCCGGCGCGTTGCCGCGACCGCCCCGCTGCGCGGCACCTGTGACCGCGGCGAGTGCGACAAAACCGAGGACGATCGCGAAATGTTTCGTTCTCATGCCGCGGGATTATATCTATCTCGCGAGATTTCAGATTTCAGATTTCAGAGTTCAGATTTCAGACCTTAAACTTCAAACTTCGGAGAGTGGCACAATGCCGGTCATGCGGTGGACGTTCGTTGTCTCGCTCGCGCTCATCGCTGTCGCCTGTGCCGGCGACCGGGCGGCGGATACCCGGGGCTTCGACGCGCCGGACGCGGCGACGCACTACGCGCAGGCGCGGCGCGCGCCGCTGCGGAACGACATCAACGTCGCGCAGGCGTACGAACAGGCCGGCGCGCAGCGCGGCCGGATGGATCGCTTCGCCTCGCGAATCGGCCGCGTCCTGCCGTACGCCTGGAAGACACAGAACGTGCTCGACGCGTGGACGCCGCTCGGTCCCGGCAACATCGGCGGCCGGACGCGCGTGATTCGTTACCATCCGACACGCCGTACGACGCTCTTCGCCGCGGGCGTTTCCGGCGGGATCTGGCAGAGCGACGACGACGGCGGGAGCTGGCGGCCGATCGCGGAGGGCCTGGCGAACCTCGCGGTGAACGCGCTCGCGATCGATCCGCGTCAGCCCGATGTGATGTACGCCGGAACCGGCGAAGGATATTTCCGCGAGGAGATTCGCGGCACCGGCCTGCCCCTTCGCGGAAGCGGCATCTTCGTGACGCGCGACGGCGGCGCCACGTGGCAGCGCCTGCCGGCAACGACGAGCGACGACTTCCTCTGGGTGAACGACCTCGAGCTCGGCGTCGGCGACGCCCGTCGTCTGTACGCCGCGACCCGGACCGGCGTGTGGCGATCGCTCGACGCAGGTGTGACGTGGACGCAGCTGCTCGCGACGAACGTCCGCGGAGGCTGTCTCGACCTCGCGATGCGGCCGGGCACTCAGAGCGACGTGCTGTTTGCCTCGTGCGGCAGCTACGAACAGGCAACGGTCTATCGATTTTCCGCTGCCGCCGGCAGCGCGGCATTCGACGTGGTGCTTCGCGAGCCGGACATGGGCCGCACGTCCCTCGCCATCGCGCCGTCGAATCCGGACGTGATGTATGCGCTCGCGGCCAGCAACGCCCCGGGGCCCGGCGGGAACTACGAGCAGGGACTGCTTGCCGTCTATCGGTCCGATCGCGGCGGCGTCGTCGGATCCTGGCAGGCGCGCGTGACCAACACCGATCCGACGAAG
>Ga0114129_10001289_pt1 | contig 33384 bp, 30 predicted proteins | sample RhiMetdeltSRZDD1_FD_80071 | JGI IMG/M metagenome (GOLD analysis project Ga0114129, IMG submission 80071) | Populus rhizosphere microbial communities from Tennessee, USA - Rhizosphere MetaG P. deltoides SRZDD1 (version 2) (version 2) | ecosystem: Host-associated > Plants > Roots > Rhizosphere >...
AGGACTTGGATCTCCTCATGACACTGGCCAATCAGGCCGGCATCGCGATCAAAAACGCGCGGCTCTATGCGCAGGTGGTCCTGGCGAACGAGTACATTGGCAACATCGTGGCCACCATCGAGAGCGGCGTGGTCGCGATCAATGCGGCCGGCCGAGTGGCGATGTTCAACCGCGCCGCCGAGCGACTCACGGGACTGGCGGCCGATGAGGTGACTGGCGAGCCTGCCGCCGCGCTCCCGCAATGCCTTCGCGATCCGGTCTTGGCGAGTGCCGCCGATGGGACGGCGCGCACACTGCTGGAAATCGAGCTGCCTGGCGCCGCCCGCCCCCGGCCGGTTATGTGCACGACTTCGCCGCTGCGCGACCCGGAGGGCACCGTCCTCGGCGCCGTGGCCGTGTTCTCCGATCTAACGCCGCTGAAAGAACTCGAGGTCGAGCGCCGCCGCGCCGAGCGGCTGGCCTATTTCGAGCTCTTAGCGTCGGGGATTGCCCACGAAATCAAGAACCCATTGGTGGCCATCAAGACCTTCACCCAGCTGCTGCCTCGGCGCGCGAACGAGCCGACGTTCGTGACGGACTTCGGCCGTATCGTCGGGCGCGAGGTGAACCGCATGGAGGGCGTGGTCGACCGACTGCGCACGCTGGCACATCCTGGCCGCCGGCCCGAGCACGCCATCGACGTACGGGTACCGCTCGGCGAAGCTCTTGAATTCATACAGGCAACACTCGACGAGAAGCGGATCACCGTCGCCGCGAGCCTGGGTGACGCGCCCTGTACTGTCCTCGGCGACCACCATAATCTCGAGCAGCTGTTTCTCAATCTGCTCATGAACGCGCACGAGGCGACGCCGACCGGCGGCGCCATCGGTGTCGCCGTGACACGGGAGTCGGAAAAGGTGACGGTATCGGTGGCGGATACCGGCCCCGGCATCGCGCCCGACTTGCTGGATCGAATCTTCGAGCCCTTCGTCACGACCAAGCAGCGCGGCTCCGGGCTGGGTCTCGCCATCTCGGCCGCCGTCGCCGAGGCGCACGGGGCGCGTCTGACGCCGGCGAACCACCCAGGTGGCGGCGCGATCTTCTCGGTCGAGTTCCCGCTGGCACCCGTCACCGCACCCGCGGTGGTATGAAATCGACCGTCGTGACCCGCTGATCGCCGCTCCGACGGCCCTCGCGCAGCATCGTCTCGACCCGGACCCCGAGAACCGAGTACACTCCCGAACGGTGACTGCGTGAACACCGTCCTCGTCGTGACGTCGGACGACGCGCTTCGCACGCGCCTTCTGCGCGGGCTCGGCGGCTTCACGATCTTCGACGCCGCCTCCGATTCCGACGCCCTCAAGACGCTCCGCCTGGTGGAAATCGACCTGGTCCTGCGTGATAGCGCCGGACCCGCGGGCGCTCTGAGCACGTTCGTCAGCAGCGCCCGCGACGTGGCGCCGTCCGCGCTGGTCGTCGCCGTTGGCGCCGCCGGCGAGGAAGAGGCCGACGCCGACTTCATCGTCCCGGACGGCTTCACCACCCGTGAGCTGGACGCCGTGCTTCGCCACGCCATCGAGAAACAGCGGCTGATCCGCGAAATCAAGCTGCTCCGGGCGCCATCGGCGGCCCCGGCGGCAGCGGCGCAAGGTGCCCTGGACGACACGTCGTGGGACAACGGCGCCCTCGCGCGCGTGCTGAAGGCGTTCAGCCGGGTCTTCGCCGCCGGCTTCGACCTGAAACGCGTCCTCGACACCTTCCTGGAGGCCATCGGCGACGTCGTGCGGCCGACGCGTATCGCCGTGCTGCTCCCCGAGGCCGACGGTCGTGAGTTTCGCATCGTCGCCCACCGCGGCCTGGCCCGGCAGATCGTGCAGTCCGTACGGCTCTCGGCCACCGGAGGGCTGCCCCGCTGGCTGGTCAGTCAAGGCCGCCCGCTCGCGCTCCACGAGGTCACCGATCCCGACCTGCTGCGCGAGCTAAAGGTGCTCCAGGGCGTGGTCGCCACGCCGCTGCTGGCGCACGGCGACCTGGTCGCGATCCTGGTGCTCGGTCAGCCGGTGTTCGGCTCCGGCTACTCGAGGGTGGAGATCGAGACGCTGTTCGACCTCGTCACGCAGCTGGCGACGGTCATCCGCGACATCGCCCTGCACCAGCAGCTCGAGCGCGAGAAGGAGTTCAACGAGCGGATCCTCTCGCACATGTCGAGCGGCGTAATCACGATCGGGCGTGATCAGCGCGTCGGCACGATGAATCGGCGCGCCGAAGAGATCCTGGGCATGTCGGCCCACGCGGTGGTGAATCAAGACCTGAGAGTGCTTCCGTCGCCGCTGGGAGACCTGCTCTTCGACACGCTGTCCTCCGGCCGGCCGATGCCGCGCACCGAGATCCAGCTGGCGCTCCGCCGTCTCTGGATCGAGGTCACGACCTATGTGATCCGGGACGAGGAGAGCGCGCCGCTCGGCGCGGTGCTCGTGTTCGAAGACCTCACCGCCCAGAAGGAGCTGGCCGCCCAGAAGCGCGAGGCCGACCAGTTCCAGCTCCTCACCCGCGTCGTCGCCCGCATTGCCGACGAGATCAAGAACCCGCTCGTCTCCATCAACACGTTCGTCGAGCTCATCGGCGAGCGCTACGACGATCCCGACTTCCGCCGCCACTTCTCCTCCGTCGTGCGCCGCGATGTCCGCCGGCTCGTCGACGTCTTCGAAAAATTGGCGGGGCTGGTGACCGAGGGTGAGCTAAACTTTTCGACGGTGGACGCGTACGAGGCTGTCACCCAACTCGTCGAGGCCATCGACCTCGCCGAAGGCGGCCTCGGCAAGCACCTGCAGCTCGATGTCGCGCCGGCCTCCGAGCCATTTCCGGTGAAGGTCGACGCCACACAGCTTCGCAAGGCGCTGTCCTACCTGATCCGCTACCTGACGCACAACTCGCCCAGCGACCTCGCGAAGATCTCGCTGTCGGTCGCCCGGCACGCCGAGCCCGATGGGAGCCACGACGTCCGCATCCACGTCGGCTCTCGCACCGCCTCCGTGTCCCCGGAGAACGTGGATCGGCTCTTCGACCCCGTGCAGATGGTGCAGGAAAGCCTGATCGACGTCGGGCCCGCCGTGAGCCAGCGTCTGGTGGAGGCGCTCGGCGGCCGCCTCGGCGTGAAGCAGACACGCCACGAGCTCTCGTTCGTGGTCTCGCTGCCGCCGGCGGTGGCATGACGACGACGACCGCGCCTGCCAGCGCCGCGCGGATCCTCGTCGTCGACGACGAGCTGGGGCCGCGCGAGTCGCTCCGCATGCTCCTCAAGCCCGCCTACCAGATCACCACCGCCGACAGCGGCCGGGTGGCGCTCGAGGTGCTGCCTCAGGTCCGGCCCGACGTCGTCATCCTCGACATCAAGATGCCGGAGATGGACGGTCTCGAGGTGCTCCGGCGGGTGAAGCGCGCGGATCCGACGATCGAAGTCGTGATGATCACCGCGTATGCCTCGCTGGAGACGGTCAAGCTGGCGCTCACGCACGGCGCGTTCGAGTACCTGATCAAGCCGTTCTCACGGCAGGACCTGGAAGACGTCGTGCGACGGGCGGTGGTGCGTCGTCAGACCGATCTCGGCGCGCGCAGTGAGGTGGCCACGCTGGTCGAGGAGATGCGCCGGCTGTCCGCCAAGACGCGCGAGCTCGAGGAGGTGGCCCGACGCGAAGCCACCGAGCAGTCGCTGCGGGTCACGCAGCTCTCGATCGTGCGCGAGATCTCCCGCACGATCGTCGGCCACCTCGCGATGGACGACGTTATGGCCGCCGTGTCTGCGCAGCTGCGCGCCGCGCTCGGCTACGACAGCGTCTCGCTGACGGCCAGTGAGCCGGACGCGCAGCCTGGCGACGCCGTCTGCCTGGTCGTGTGCCCCATCCGCGACGCCGCGGGGCCGCTCGGCTACCTCGTCGCCGACAACCGCGAGTCCGGGCGCCCAGTCGATCCGCGCGAGCGCGAGCTGCTTGAGATGCTGTCCGAATACCTCGCCATCGCGCTGCGCAACTCGCGCCTCTACGGCGAGATTGCCGACACCAAGCGCTCGCTCGAGCAGCTGATCGCGTCCGCGGGCGACGCGATCATCTCCGTCGACGCCGCGGACCGTGTCAACGGCTGGAACCCCGCCGCGGAGCGGGTGTTTGGCCGGCCGGCCGGCGAGGCCGCCGCGCGACGCATCAGCGAGTTCCTGCCGGAGCGCGAGTACCGCGCGGCGCGCGAGCGGCTTGCGCGCGGCTCCGCCATGGAAGTCTTCGAGACGACGGTGACGGCCGGGCGCGAGAAGCCGGCAGCCCTGTCCGTCACGCTCTCGGGGCTGCGCAATCGACAGGGCGGCCTCGACGGCCTGATCGCGATCGTGCGCGACATCACCGCGCAGCGCGAGGTCGAGAACCAGCTGCATCAGTCCGAGAAGCTGACGGCGCTCGGTCAGCTGGCCGGCGGGATCGCACACGACTTCAACAACCTCCTGCAGGCGATCCTCGGCTACGCGCAGCTGATGAAAGCCAACTCGGACAACCCCGAGCTGCTCCAGCGCTCGCTGGGCGTCGTGGAATCGGCCGCCCTCGACGGCTCGGAGACAGTGCGACGGATCCAGCAGTTCGCCCGCCTGCGTCCCGAGGAGCGGTTCATGCCCGTGGACGTGAACCACATCGTCGAGGACGCCGTCGCGATCACCCGGCCCCGCTGGGAAGAAAAGATCGCGCACGACAGCCGCCCGATGGACCTGCGTCTGGACCTGCGCGCCCGGCAGCACATCCACGGCCGCTCGGCCGCGCTGACCGAGGTCATGACCAATCTCGTGCTCAACGCCATGGACGCGATGCCAGAGGGCGGCACGCTGACCATATCGACGAAGGACCTCGCCGACACCGTGGTGATCACCGTCACCGACACCGGCGTCGGGATGCCGGAGCACGTCCGGCGACGGGTGTTCGAGCCGTTCTTCTCGACCAAGGGGGAATCGGGCTCGGGCCTCGGCTTGTCGATGGCGTATTCGATCATCCGGCGCCACGGTGGTGAGATTCGCGTGGAGAGCGAGCCCAATCGCGGCACGACCTTCACGCTGGCGGTGCCGTGTGCCCGCGAGGCGCCCGCCGCGCCGGCGGCGCCCTCAGAGCCGGTGGCCCGCCGCTCCGCACGCGTGCTGCTCGTCGACGACGAGCCTCAGGTGTTGTCGGCGCTGTCGGAGCTACTCCAGGCCGCCGGCCATCAGGTCAGCGCCGCGGCTAGCGGCGCCGCCGCGCTGAAGATCTACGTGCCGGGCCGGTACGACGTCGTGATGACGAACGTCGGCATGGCCGGCATGAACGGCTGGGAAGTCACCGAGCGGGTCCGCGCGGTCGACGCCCGAGTACCGGTTGTGTTCATTACCGGCTGGGGACTCCGCGAGGAGGAGCGCGCGCGTTTGTCCGCGTTGCGCGTCCAGCGGTGTCTCTTCAAGCCCGTGCGCCCCGACGAGCTCGACGCCGCCGTGCAGGCGGCCGTCGGCTCATCCTGACACCGCGCCCTTCGACGGGCGCCACCCTGTCGAGCCGCGCTGGCATTCACCGATCAGTCTCTAGCCGCCGTTGGTGCCAGCGTTACACCGATCTCACCTAAAGCCGCACCAAGTATCGCCTCGGAATTCCGGCACTTTGCTTGCTCCTGAGAGCGCCACCTCGGGGGGCCGACGCGCACGGTGTGCCCTCGGGATTAACAGGGGGCCCTCATGCGTCTCGGTCACCGCGGCTCGCGCGTCGCTACGGTCTCGGCGCTCGCCACGCTGGCGCTCGCATCGCTCGCCTCTGCTGAGGAACGCGCGGGCGTCGTCACGACCCTCGAAGGCAAGGTCACCGTTGCCCGGGCCTCGGCGCCCGAGCTGAGTCCGCTGAAGTTCCGAGACGCCGTCTTCGTCCGCGATCGCATCGCCACCGGCAAGGATTCGTTCGCACGCATCCTGCTCGGCGGGCGCGCGGTGGTGACGATCCGCGAGTTTTCGGCGGTGACGATCACCGAGGTGCCGGGAGTCGCGACCGTCGACGTGGGCAGCGGCCGTGTGGCGGTGGCCGTCGCGCGCGAGCGGATGCGACCGGGGGATCTGGTGGAGGTACGCACCCCCAACGCCGTGGCCGGCATCAGGGGCACGGTTATCGTGGCGGAGGTCTTCGACACGCATCGCTCGGCCATCACGGTTCTCAAGGGCGTCATCGACGTCACGCGCCTGGAGGCTGGCAAGCTCGTCGGTCCCTCGACTGTGCTCAACGCCTTGCAGCAGGTCACGATCAACGGTGCAGTCTCGGCGCCGCAGTCGATCTCGACCGACGCCGCGCGGCAGATGCGAGACGAATTCCGGGCAGGTCCGCCGCGACAAGTTCCCGCTGCGGCCACCGCCACCGTGAGTGACGGTGAGATGTTCCGCGTGGCGAATGACTTCGGTGGCTCCCCTGCGATGCCCGTCGTGCGAAAGGCTGTCCAGGCGCAGTCGGATCAGTCTGGCGGGGAGTCGGATAAGGGCAAAGGCACGCAGTCCGGCACGGCCGTGGTTTCCATCGGCAGCACGCCCACGACCGCCGCGACCACGCCAACCCCATCCACGGACCCGGCTATGGCGACGCCACCTGCGTCGACCGCGGCGCCAGCGTCCGCCGCATCGAGCGCGCCTGTTGCGAGCGGTCCGGCGCCTGTTGCAGGCGCTCCGGCGCCCGTCACGACCACCGCGGCGCCGGTCACCAGTGCCGTCGTGAGCGTTCCTGTCGCCTCCACAGGATCCGTCACGACCACCGTCACAAACACAGCCGCCGCTACCGCACCCGTTGCGACGTCACCCGTCGTAACGGCGCCGACGACGATCGTGACAGGGCCGATTTATCCGTCGAGTGGGAAGGAGCCGAAACTCCCGAAGCCGGAGAAGAGCGGTAAGAGATACTAGTCAGCGGGACCTATCGATCGCGCGCCGGCGCCTCGCCGGCGCGCTTCACTTGGTCGGCAAGCTTGCAGAACGCACAGACGGTCCCCGTCGTCACCTGCCCGCACCGCGCGCACTCCTGAAGGACAGCGCTTTCCGCCCGCTCGAACGCCGGGCGCGCCTTTTCGAGGAAGCCGAACAGGAAGTTGTGTTTGGCCCCCGGCGACGCCTCCTCCATACGGTTGAGGATTTCCTTGTGTGCGATGGACGTGGCGCCTCGCGCGAACGGGCATTCCTCGACGATGTAGTCGATGCGCCGAAGGAAAGCGTAGGCCGCCGTCTCGCGCTCCGAGAGTCGATAGAGTGGCTTCACCCGCCGCACGAGCTTGGGATGGGTCGAGGGCAACGCCGGTGACTGGCGCGGCAGCGCGTCGGTCTGCCAGTGCATGACCGAGCCGAACAGCGTGGCGGCCTCGTCGTCGAGGTTGTGTCCGGTGGCCACCACGTCCATGCCGTGCTGGAGCGCCATCCGATTCATCAGATACCGCTTGGAGAGGCCGCATCCCGAGCACGGCGGCCGGCGCGTCACTGCCTTGATGACCGGCACGGGCGCACCAACCTCATCGGCCACGCGCGAGACGATCAGCCGCGCGGATCGCGCCGCCGCGAACTGCTCGCATTTCGCCTTCGACTCCACGGAGTAGTCGAAGATGCCGAGGTCGAGATAGAGGCCCGTCGCGTCGTAGCCGTCATCCAGCAGCACGTCCCACAGCGCCAGCGAGTCCTTGCCGCCCGAGACCGCAACCAGCAGGCGCTCCTCGCGCGTGAACATGCGATGCCGGCGGATCGCCTCCCGAACCTGGTTGCGAAAGAAGTCCAGAAAATCCGGCGCGCAGAACGCGACGTTGTGGCGCCGTAGCTCGAGGGTGGCGGTGGCGCCGCACTTGCGGCACTTCACCGGCGCCCTCCGGACATCACGGGCCGCAGCTCGATCACGTCGTCCTCGCGCAGCAGCTGATCCGCCGTGACCAGGTCGTCGCCGCGAATGACCAGCACGGTCTCGGGCAGGATATCGAGCTCTCGCAGCACGTCCTTGACCCGCCGATTGCCGGCGACGTGGACCTCGCGCCGGGGATTGCGCAGCACCACCTTCATGCTCAGGCGGCGGGGAACCCCGAGGCCCGTTTGATGTCGCGCACCTGGCCGAGGTGAACGCGGTCGTGGTCGGCGGCCAGCCGCCACCACTGGGCGAGATCGAGATTGCCGAGGCGGAAGTGCTTGAAGGTCAGCTTCCGCGGGTCGCACGCCGCCAGGCGGTCGAACGACTGCCGGCTCCGGTCCCGCGTCGCACGCAGCGTGGCGAGCATTTCGGCGAACGGCTTGCCGTGCGTCGGCCACACGCTCTCGGGAGCGTTGGCGGACGCGGACGCCGGCACCGGCAGCGGGGCAAACTCGGTGAGGTCGTGCGGAAACACCGCGGGCGTTCCGCCGGCCGCGGCCTCCTTCGTCAGCTTCGTCGTCAGCTTGCCGGTCGCGACCTCGGCCACGGCGAGATGATCGATAACCTCGCCGATCGACCACTCGTTCGGGGCGGGACGCCAGTCCGTCTGCGCTTGCGACAGCCCTTCGACCTCGCGGAGCAGCTCGCCGCGCGCGTCCTCGAGCTCACGCCACAGTGTATCCACAGGCTTGGGCCACGACATGCGGTGGAGTATACATGAAGGCGTCATCATGCCCGCCTCGCCGAGCGACCGGGCGCGCGCCGCGTGGCGCACGCTGACCTCCCGTGCCGTCTACGCGAACCCGTGGATCCGCGTGCGCGAGGACATCGCCGAGCTTCCCGACGGCCGCACGACGCTCTACGGTGTCGTCGAGTGCGCGGCGGCCGTTGGCGTCCTGCCGTTCCTCGACGAGCGGACGGTTGTCCTGGTCGGCCAGTGGCGCTACGTCTCGCGCGCGTTCCGCTGGGAGATTCCGACCGGTGCCGTGAAGCCCGGCGAGAGCGAGGAAGCCGCGGTGCACGCGAACTCGCTGAGGAGGCCGGCTACGCCGCCGATCGTCTCCTCAAGCTCTGCCGCTTCGACACGTCGAAGTCGATCCTCGACGAGACGGCGCACCTTTACGTGGCAGAGGGCCTGAGCGCTGTTGCCCGCACGCCGGACGACACCGAGTTCATCGAGGTTCGGACTTTCCCCTTCGACGAGGTCGTCCGGATGGTCGAGCGCTCGGAAATTGTCGATGCGATGACGGCCCTGGCAGTCCTGCATGCGTCGCGGACGCGTTTGAATGTCCAGTCACACCGGGCGAATCGTTAACGTCGTGTAGGCCGCTGGCGCTCCATTCGGCGCGAAGCACGGCGCGACGAGCAAGGTCAGTGTGACGAACAGGGCGAGATTTTCGTCTTGCGGTCGCGGCGCGCGGGCTACCGCAGCGACGTCAGGACGATTGGTCCCGTCGGCGACGGTGTGCCGGCCTCAGGCTCGAGCGAGACCGCGAACGCCTGAGCACGCTCGCGCGCCGGCTCGGCCGCGATGCGACGACCGCCGCGGCCGCTCTCATCGACCCCGAAGAGACCGACGGGACGCGGCGTGCCGCCGGCGATGGCCCAGAGCGCGTAGGCCTTGCCCGATGGAGCCGGCGGCAGACCGGTCACCACGAGGTGCCCGCCGGTGGCGTCGTTCCAGATCATTCGCCCGCTGGCGGCGGCCGCGCCGTCGCGGCCGCGCAGCTCAACGACGCGTGTCGCCGGATCGCGCAGCAGCTCCACCGCGTCGCGATAGAGCGCGAGCTGCTCCTGCAGCGCCGCCTCGTTGCGCGCGACGCGCTCCTTGACGGCCGCAGTCTCGCGCGCCATCTGCCCCAGCCGCGCCTCGTAGCGCACGGCCACCCACGTCCCGGCGAACACCGCAGCCGCACCGGCGGCGACCAGCGTGGCGGCCGCCCAGCGCAGCCAACCGTGCGGGCGCACCTCGCGGCGCTCCGCGACGCGCCGCATCAGAGCCTCGCGCGCCGCGGCCGGCGGCGCCTGCGGCGGCGTGCTAAGCGCTGCTCGCGCAAGCGTCTCCTCCAGCTCACGAAGGTTCGCCCGGCACGTGGAACACGTCGGCAGGTGCGCCTCGAACTGTGCCAGCTCGTCGCCGTCCAGCCCGCCGACCGCATACACCGACGCGAGCGTCTCGAACGGCTCGTGACTCATGGCAGCGTCACCAGCTCGCGCAGGCGGGCCAGCGCGAGGCGAATGCGCGTCTTGACGGTGCCGAGCGGCTGTTCCAGACGCTCGGCGATCTCGCTCTGCGTGAGACCGGCATAGTACGCGAGCTCGATGACCTCGCGTTGCGACGCGGGCAGGCGGGCCAGCGCGCCGGCGACGAGCGCTCGATCCCCCGCCCGTTGGGCCGCGTCACCTCCAGGCGCGTCGGGCTCGGCGGCAGTGTCGAGCGGCGCCACGAAGGTCTCGCTGCGTCGGCGCACCGCGCGCACGCGGTCGATGGCGCGGGTGCGGGCGCGCATGACGATCCACGCCTCCGGCGAGCCGCGCGCAGGATCGAACGTGCCGGCGCCGCGCCACGCCTCCCAGAACACGTCCTGCAGGACGTCGGCCGCGTCGGCCCGGTCGCTCACGATGCGGAGCACGAAGGGGAACACGAGCGGCGCGTACTTGTCGTAGAAGCGCGCGAATGCCTCGCGATCGCCCGCGGCCATCGCTCGGATGAGCTCCGTCCCCGGCGTCGGCATGCCGTTCCTCACTACCAAACGCGGTTCGGATTGACAAGGCACGCGCGCGCACCCCTTTGTCTATCTACGAACGACTCCACCCCGGCGGTTCGCCGTGGAGTGCGCTATTCTCTCGCCCGTGAAGTGGGCCTACGACGGCGGCACGGCCTTCGACGAGGCCTTCGAGCGCGACGGCGAGCCACGGACCCACTATCGGGGCATCGTCACGGTGCTCGAGTCCTTCACCCGGGGTGAGGTCAGCCGGCGCGAGCGGCTGCAGAAGCTGGCGCTGGTGGACCAGGGCATCACCTTCACGGTGTACGGGGAGAAAGAAGGCCTCGAGCGGATCTTCCCCTTCGACTTCGTGCCGCGCATCGTGACCGCGCGCGAGTGGGAGCGGCTCGAAGCCGGGCTGGTCCAGCGCGTCAGGGCGCTGAACCTGTTCATCGCCGACGTATACGGCGAGCAGAAGTGCCTCAAGGACGGCGTGCTGCCGCCGGCGCTGCTGCTGTCGCGCAAGGAGTACAAGCGCGAGCTCATCGGCGTGCGGCCGCCGCACGGCATCTACACCCACGTCGTCGGCACCGACATCATTCGCGACGACCGCGGCGAGTTCCTCGTGCTCGAGGACAACTGCCGCTGTCCGAGCGGCGTGTCCTATGTGCTCGAGAACCGCAATCTGATGACGCGCGTGTTTCCCGAGCTGTTCGGCGCCTACCCCGTGCGGCCGATCAAGGACTATCCCAACCTGCTGCTGGACGCGCTGCTGCACGCCGCGGCGCGCACGGCCGACAATCCCGTGGCCGTGGTGCTGTCGCCGGGCATCCACAACGCGGCGTTCTTCGAGCACTCGTTCCTCGCGCGCGAGATGGGCACCACGCTGGTGGAGGGCCGCGATCTCGTCGTCGAGGACAACCAGGTCTTCATGCGTACCACGCGGGGCCGGCAGCGTGTGGACGTCGTCTACCGCCGCATCGACGAGGATTTTCTGGATCCGCTCGTGTTCCGGCGCGACAGCCTGCTCGGCGTGCCGGGGCTGCTTAACGCGTACCGCCAGGGCAATGTGGCCATCGCGAATGCCCCGGGTGCGGGCGTCGCCGACGACAAGTCCGTCTACGCGTTCATGCCCGCGCTCATCAAGTACTACCTCGGCGAGGACGCGCGGCTCGGTCAGGTGCCCACTTACCTGGGCTTCCGCCCCGACGACTTCACCTACATGTGCGAGCACGCGGCGCAGCTGGTGATCAAGACCACGGGCGACTCCGGCGGCTACAACATGCTCATGGGCCCGTTCGCCGCGCGCGAGGAGATCGCCGCGTACGTGGCGCGCATGCGCCAGGCGCCCGCGAACTACATCGCGCAGCCGCTGATCGAGCTGTCGACCCACCCCACGCACGTCGAGGAGCGGTTCGAACCGCGGCGCATCGACCTCCGACCGTTCATCCTCTACGGCGACCGCGTGCGCGTGCTGCCGGGCGGGCTCACTCGCGTGGCGCTGCGCGCCGGCTCGTACGTCGTGAACTCGTCGCAGGGCGGCGGCAGTAAGGACACCTGGGTGCTGGCGCCCCGGCGCGGCCGCTGATGCTCTCGCGCGTCGCCGACGCCGTCTACTGGATGGGGCGCTACCTGGAGCGCGCCGAGAACATCACCCGCCTGCTGCTCGTCACCGACGACTTCGCCACTGAGACGCAGGGCTTCGCCGAGGACGTCGCGGAGGAGGCGTGGAAAGACGTGCTGGCGATCCTGCCCTCCGCGGAGCTGACCAGTCCGGTGTCCGCGTTCGCGCCGCAGTCGCTGCCGTACCTCACGGCGTTCTTCGTCGACGGCAAGAACCCTTACTCCGTTCACTACTCGCTGCGCAAGGCGCGCGAGAACGCGCGCGCGGTGCGCGAGGCGCTCACGGTCGAGACGTTCCTGTCCATCAACGAGACGTTTCACGCCGTCGAGGCGTACGGCGCCCGGCGGCCCGACGTGACGGGACTACGCGATGCCCTGGACTCGACCCACAAGCGGCTCTTCGGCATCGTCGGCGCGATCGACACCACGTTCGCGCGCGGTGAGGCCTGGCACTTCCTCAAGCTCGGCGAGGCGCTCGAGCGGATCTATCGCACCGCGCTGATCCTGCGCGCCAAGCTGCCCGCCCTCGCCGGCGCCAAACCCGAGCAGCCGCTCTACTACACGCAGTGGCGAACCCTCCTGCGCACCCTGTCCTCGCTCGAGAACTATCGGCGCACGCGCGGCGCGGCGATGGAGGGTGATCTCGTGGTTGCGTTCCTATTGTTCGACGCGCACGCGCCCCACTCGCTGCGCGCGGCCAGCGCCGCTATGAAGGACTGCCTGGAGCGCATCGCGGCCAACGACGAGCTGTCGTCGGCAGCCCGGCTGGCCGGCAAGCTGCACGCCGACCTCTCGTACGACGACGAGCGCGCCGCGCGCCGCGGGTCCTCCGCGTTCCTCGACCGGGTCGTCGACGCGGTGACGCGGACGCACGAGGCCGTAACCGCCCAGTACTTCGTGTCCTGACCATGCGACTCGAGATCGAGCACGCGTTCGCGTTCGAGTACGACGGCTACATCAGCGAGTCATTCCTCGAGCTGCGCGTGCAGCCCAAGACGACGCCGGCGCAGACGGTCCTCGCTTTCGGCCTCGCCGTGGGCCCGCGCGCCCGCGTGTACCGCTACGTCGACTGGAACGACAACGCCACGCATCACTTCACAATCACCAAGTTCCACGACAGCATCGAAGTGCGGGCGACCTCCCTCGTGGAGACTCGAGCGCCGGGCGTGGAGTTCGGCAAGCTCGGCCCGCCCGCGGCCGCGGACGCCCTGCCCTACCCGCTGCTCGACTTCCTCGCATTCGACGGGCCGGTACGGCTCACGCCCGCGCTGCGCGGCGCGCACGCGGCGCTGACGCTCTCGGCGGAGGCGCCGATCGGCGAGCAGGTGCTCACGATGGCTCACGCGCTGAGCGAGCGCTTCGAGTACCAGAAGGACGTCACACGGTACGACTCGACAACCGAGGACTTCCTGAAGCTGGGCAAGGGCGTTTGCCAGGACTTCGCCCACCTGATGCTCGGCTGGCTGCGGCTGAGCGGCATCGCGTGCCGGTACGTGAGCGGCTACCTGCACGTCGACGGCAAGAAGCGCGAGCCCTCGCAGAGCCACGCGTGGGTCGAGTTCTACGCCCCGCCGGTCGGCTGGATCGCGTTCGATCCCACACACAGTCGGCTGGTCGACGAGCGTTACGTCGTCGTCGGCCACGGCCGGCACTACGACGACGTGCCGCCGAACAGGGGCATCTATCGCGGGCCGGCGCGCGAGACGCTCACGGCGGAGATTTACACGCGGTCGGTCGCGAGCACCTCCATCCCGCGCGCCGCCGATGAGGTGCGCACGATCGAGCTGCGCACGTTTGCCACGGCGCCGGCCCGGCGCGGCGCGACCCCGACGCTGCCGCCCGCCGCCGAGGAGCAGGCTGAGCAGCAACAGCAGCAGTGACGGCGCCGGCCACCGCGCAGGACTGGATCGCGCGTCTGGCCCTGACCCGTCATCCCGAAGGCGGCTGGTATCGCGAGACCTATCGATCTCGCGAGCAGGTGCCGGCCGCAGCGTTGCCGTCGCGGTTCGGCGGCGCGCGTGTCTTCGGCACCGCGATCTACTATCTGCTCGGCGTCGGCGAGCGCTCGGCGCTCCACCGCATCAAGTCCGACGAGGTGTGGCACCACTACGCTGGCGACGCCGTGACAGTGTGGCTGCTCGAGACGCCCGGCGCCGCACGCGAGATCCGGCTGGGCGGCGCCGGAGAGCCCCAAGCCGTGATACCGGCCGGCGCCTGGTACGGTGCGCGTCTCGTGGACGGCGGTGCCTACGCGCTGATGGGCGGCACCGTCGCCCCCGGCTTCGACTTCGCCGACTTCGAGCTGGCCGACCGCGCAACGCTGATTGCCGGCTGGCCGGAGCAGCGTCGCATCATCGAGGCCCTGACATGACGAACCTGTTCGACGACGTTCCGCGCGAGCTGCCGTCCGAGCGCATCGACGTGCTGTTGCAGACGCCTGCGCTCACCCTCGAGCGGATCGTCTCAACCGGCTACGCCACCCCGCCCGGCGAGTGGTACGACCAGGATCGCGACGAGTGGGTGGTCGTGCTGCGCGGTCGCGCACGACTACGCATCGAAGGCGAGGCCACCGAGCGCGCGCTCGGTGTCGGCGATCACGTGCTGCTACGCGCCCACGTCCGCCACCGCGTGGAGTGGACGGAGACGCCGACCGTGTGGCTGGCGCTTCACCACCCGTCTAGCGGATAACGCGTGCTAGCGGATGACGCGTGTCGCGGTGCCGCTGAAGCGCTCGGGAAGCGTCAGACCGAACGCCTCCGCGGTCTTCTGATTCACGATAAGGTCACGCTCCGCCACGGTCGTGATCGGCAGCGAGCCCACCGGCGCGCCCTTGAGAATCCGATCCACGAACGCCGCGGCGTCGCGCCAGGTGCCGTCGATTCCTGGATGAAGCTCGAGCAGACCGCCGGCATCGGCGAAGCCGACATCGCCGGCAATGGCGGGCAGGCGCTCGCGCAGCGCCAGGGACGCGACCGCATCCCGCCAGCGGCGCAACCGCCGGTCCGGCAGCACGATGATCGCCTCCACGCCGTCGGCGGCAAGCTGACGGAACACACGATCGAGGTCCGCCTCGTCGCGCACGTCGGCGCGCCGCACGGTGACAGTCCCCGCCCCGCGCAACGCCTCGAGCGCGACGCCATGGGCGCCGTTCTTGGGATTCGCGAGCACGGCGACGCGCTTCACGTGGGGCAGCGCGTCGAGCAGGGCCTGCAGGCGTGAAGCGTTCAGCTCCTCGGCGCTGAGGCTGACGCCGCTGACGTTGTGCTTCGGCTCGCTCAGCGAGTAGGCGAGGCCCGCCGCGACGGGGTCGACGTCGCTGCCGGCCACGACGATCGGCACGCGGGGCAGCACATCCCGCGCAGCCAAGGCCGCTTCGACGCTCGGGGCGACGATGATGTCCCACCGCCTGACGAACACGCCGGCGCTCGCGCGCGGGCCGTCCCACCACTGGACGTCGACCTCGACCGTCGTACCGAACACGTAGCCGCGGCGCTCGAGCTCGCGGCGGAAGGCGTCGACCGCGCTCGGCGGCGTGCGGTTGTGTTCGACGAGCAGCAGCACGCGCGGCGCCGCGATCACGCTCGGCGGGGGCCGATATCCGCGCGCGACGAGGCAGCGCTCGAACAGCTCCTGAGCGCGGTCGTGAACGGCTTTCTGAGCTTCGCGCGTGGCGACGAACGGACCGGCGACGATGCCGACCACCGTCCCGACGCCGCCGAAGAGCGCCGCCATGGTGAGTCTGGCCTTCGTGTCCTCCGGTGTGTCGGGTGGCCGGCCCATGTTGGCGACGATTCCGAGCGCCGCCCCGAGCCCGACGAAGGGGGCCGCGAGGCGGGTGAGAAGACCTGTGCCGGCGGCCTTCGCGTACGTGCCGACGCCGGGTGACGCCGCCTGGTCGCACTCGGCCATGTCGCGAGCGATCTGTTGGCGCGGCCGTCCTGCCGGCGGCTGGAGCACCGGGGACGTCACCGCCGAGCACGCTGACAGGCCCAGCGACAGGACCACGACGAGCCTGAAGCCGTATGCCCTCACCGCACACCCTGTGCGGCCAGCCATAGCCACACCTCCGAGAGGCCTAATGACACCGCCAGCCGGGCGTACAGCGTGAAACCAAGATCACGTGCGTAGGAAACGCACGTTCGCCGCCCGAGGATACCGCGGCGCGGCCGCGTGCTAGCGCCGCACCACGCGCCGCGCTTTGAGCTCGAAGCGCGGCAGGCTGCGCGGGGGTGCGAGGGCGACCGGCAGGCGCAGACCGATTCCGGCACGCAACGCGTCCTGCAGCGCGGCGCACGTCCCGGCGTCACCCCCGTCGACTTCGACGAGCACGCGCACCTCGTCGAGCTCGCCATCCCGGAACACCTCGATCTGGAATTCCTCGACGGCGGCGAAGCGGCGCACGATACCCTCGACCGCGGAGGGAAAGACGTTCACGCCGCGCACGATCAGCATGTCGTCCAGACGACCGAGGATGCCGCCCTCCAGGCGCCGGAACGTCCGGCCGCACGCGCACGGCGCCTCCGCCAGGCACACGCGATCACCGGTGCGGTAGCGAATCACCGGCGAGCCGAGGCGCCCGAGATTCGTCAGCACCAGCTCGCCCTCGCGGGCGGGTGCGCCGGTCGCCGGGTCGAGCACCTCGACGATGAACTCCGACTCGTTGACGTGCAGCCCGGCCTGCGCAGCGCACTCGTAACCGTATGCGCCCATCTCCGTCATGCCGGCATGGTCGAACGCGCGTGCCTGCCAGGCGGTCTCGATGCGCGCGCGGACCCCGGGAATGCCCGCGCCCGGCTCGCCGGCGTGCACCGTGACGCGGACCGGCAGCGCGCCGACGTCGGTTCCGCGCTCGCGTCCCGTCTCGGCCAAATGCAGCGCGTAGGAAGGTGTGCACACGAGCGCGGTGGCGCCGAGCGCCTGCATCGCCGCCAACCGGCCCGGCGAGTCGGTGCCACCGCCCGGAATCGCGAGGGCTCCAAGCCCGCGCGCGCCCTCGAAGCCCGCCCAGAACCCGATGAACAGCCCGAACGAAAACGGGAAATACACGCGATCCGCCGGTCCAAGCCCCGCGCCCGCCAGCACGAACCGCCAGCAATGCGCCCACCACTCCCACGAGGCTTGCGTGTCGAGCCAGCGCAGCGGGGTGCCCGTGGTGCCCGACGTCTGGTGCACCCGCACGTAGCGCTCCAGCGCATACGTGAGATTGGTCCCGAACGGCGGGTTCGCCGCCTGATCGGTGACGAGGTCGCTTTTGCTCGAGCACGGCAGCCGCGCGAAGTCGTCCCACGTCTTGACGTCGCCCGCCGCGCGAATGCCCGCACGCGCCCACATCGCGCGCCAGAACGGATTGCCCGGCGCGCCGTAGATCTCGTCGATCAGCGCACGCAGACGGCGCCACTGATGCGCGCGCAGATGGCCCGGATCCAGCGTCTCGAGCGCGGCGTCGAACATCAGGACCGGTGACGCGATCCCGCGCTCACGAGCGGAGCTTGAAGCGCTGGATCTTGCCGGTGGCCGTCTTCGGCAGGTCGCCCACGAACTCGATCCAGCGCGGATACTTGTACGGCGCAATCTTGTCCTTCACGAAGGCCTTGAGCTCATCGGCGAGCCCCGTCCCTGACGTCGCGGGCTCCTTGAGCACGACGAACGCCTTCGGCTTCACGAGCCGGTCCGTGTCCTCGTGGCCGACCACGGCAGCTTCGAGCACCGCGGGGTGCTTGATCAGCGTCGCCTCCACCTCCACCGGCGAGACCCAGATGCCGCCGACCTTCAGCATGTCGTCGGCGCGCCCCGCGAACCAGAAATAGCCGTCCTCGTCCTGCCAGTACTTATCGCCGGTCTGGATCCACGCGCCGTAGAGCGACTCCTTCGTCTTCTCATGCTTGTTCCAGTAGTACGCCATCGTCGAGTCGCCCTTGACCCGAAGATTGCCGATCTCGCCCTGCTTCACCGGGCGCCCATCGTCGTCCACGATGATGGCCTCGTAGCCAGGCACCGGCCGTCCGGTAGATCCGGGACGCGATGCGCCGGGACGGTTCGACAAGAAGATGTGCAGGATCTCCGTCGTGCCGATCCCGTCGATCAGCTCGACGCCGAAGCGCTCGCGCCAGCGCTTGTAGAGCTCCTCGGGCAGCGCCTCGCCCGCGGACACGCACAGGCGCAGTGACGAGCAGTCCCAGCGCTTCTCCGGCTCCTTGAGCGCCAGCATCGCGGCGTAGAGCGTCGGCACGCCGAAGAAGATCGTCGGTCGATGGCGCGCGATGATCTCGAAGACCGCATCGGGCGTCGGCCGATGCGGAGACAGCACGCTCTGCGCGCCGGCTCCCATCGGAAAATAGCCGGCGTTGCCAAGACCGTAAGCGAAAAACAGCTTGGCGGCGGAGAACACCTTGTCCTCGCGGCGCAGCTGCAGCACCTGGGCCGCGTACGTCTCGTAACAGACGACCATGTCGTGATGCAGGTGCACGGCCCCCTTCGGGAAGCCGGTCGAGCCCGACGAGTACAGCCAGAACGCGGCGTCGTCTTTCGACGTGTCGGCGGCGGTGAGCGAGGCCGACGCCTTCGCGAGGCACTCCTCGTACGAGAGATACGGGCCGGGCTTGCCTCCCGCGACGAGCACGTGGCGCAGCCGCGGCGCCTGCGAAAGCACGGGGCCGGCCTCGGCCATGAGCGGAGCGGAGATGATCGCAGCCTTGGCGCGGCTGTCCCGAAGGAAATAGAGATAGTCGTCGCCGCGCATGAGCGTGTTGACCGGAATGGGAACGGCGCCGATCTTGATCGCGCCCCAGAACGCGCCCAGGAACTCGGGCGTGTCGAGGCAGAGCACCAGCACGCGGTCCTCCAGGTCCACGCCGAGCTCGCGCAGCGCATTGCCCGTGCGGTTGGCGATGTCCTGGACGTCGCCGTACGTTAGGGTGCGGTCCTCGTAATGAAAGGCCGGCGCCGCGCCCCGCCCCTCGGCAACATTACGATCGACGAACCACGTGGCGACGTTGAACTGCGCGGGTAGCGTTTCCCAAGTGCTCATCCCACCGCTCCTTCCGGCTCCATCCCTCTCGGTGGCACTATGCTTGCTCGTTTCCCGCACGCGAGGAGGTGCGGTATGAAAGCCTTGTTTGCCGCTCTACTGGGTGTGGCCCTGCTCGCCGCGCCCGTATCCGACGTTCTCGCCCAGGGGTCGTCCGCTCCCGCGCCGAAGGATCAGTCCTCGAGCTCCTCGTCGTCCAGCAGCGCGCCTGCCGCGTCCGGCAACGTAAGTGGTAGCGCGTCCGGCACGCTGAGCGCGCCCGCACCGGGCGGCAGCAGCTCGAGCAGCACGACCACGACCACGACCACGGAAAAGGACGCGAGCTCCAGCAGCACCATGAAGAGCGGCCGCGATGACGGCGGCTCCGCTCTTCCGCGCTCGGCTGTGACTGAGCGTACGACGATCTTCGGGCTGTCGCCGACGGCGGCCGTCCTGATCGCCGCCGCGCTCTTGCTGGTCGTGATCCTCGCCATCGTGGCGATGACGCGCAGCAACGACAACTACATCGATCAGCGCCGGTTGTAAGACACGGGCTGACACCGCATCACCGCGAGCGCCCCGGCAGCCCCGGGGCGCTCGTGTTTTATCTGGGCGGCGCTCAGCGTCCACCGCGTCGACGCGGGGACGACGACGGTCGCTTGGACCGAGATGCTGGCGCCGACCGCTCTGGCCTCTTCGCCGAAGCGCGCCGTACTGCCATCGCCTCGATCTCGACCTTGAGCTCCGGCCGCACCAGCCCACTGATCACCAGCAGCGTGTTCGGCGGATACGCGCGGGTCGGGAAATAGTCGGGAAAGATCTCCTGGCGCGCCTTCATGAAGCCGGGGATGTCGTCGGCGCTCACCAGAAATGTCTGGAGGCGCACGACGTCCGCCATCGTGCATCCGGCGGCCTCGACGATCGCGCGCACGTTGGCGAACGCCTGGCGCGTCTGGCTGCCGACGTCGGCCCCGACGAGCGCGCCGCCCGCGCCGACCCCGACCTGCCCCGCCACGATAACCAACTCGCCGCCATCGGCCACCATGCCGTGTGAGTACATCCCGAGCGGCGCGGAAAATCCCTTGGGGGTGATCGTCTTGGCCACCGGCGCCTCCTATTCGGGCCGCACGTACTCGAAGTTCACTGGCTTGCCGTTGATGCCGCGCGCCGGCGGGGCGATCCAGTTCGCGAACTTTCCCGGCTCCGTCACCGGCTTCATCAAGCTCTGCACGTATTCCTGGTCGGCCTGGCTGGGCAGCCACTCGTGCCGGTGGGCGTCCCATTCCGCCTGGCTCAGGAGCCGCCCGTCGGGTGACACGCGCACGTCCGCGAAGGCGCCGATGGCGCGGTGGAACCCACGGTGGGGCAGTCGTAGCTCGAAGTCGATGCCGTGGTCGCGGATGATCTTGTTCCAGCGGTCCACGCCGCGCTGGCAGTCGACGATGTAGTCGTCGCGCAGCCGCTCGTTCAGTGTCTGCAGCGCCGGCTGCTCGGACTCCACGATGCGATCGCCCTCGACGCCGGCGATGCGATACGTCGCGGTCTTTAGCACGTGGTCGTCGCTCTTCTTCGTCTCTTCGAAGCGACCCTTGAGCCCGAGCGTGTAGAAGTTCGCGGCGTTGGTCGAGATCTCCGAGCCGAACAGATCGAGCGAGACCGAGAAGTGGAAGTTCAAGTAGCGCTGCAGCAGCGGCAGGTCGAGCGCGCCGTACTTCCGCACGTCGTCGGTGCGGTGCTGGCGCATCAGCTCACAGGTACGCTGCACGACACGCGCGACGCCCGTCTCGCCGATGAACAGGTGATGCGCCTCCTCCGTGAGCATGAACCGGCAGGTTCGCGATAAGGGATCGAAGCCGCTCTCCGCCAGGCTCGCGAGCTGGTATTTGCCGTCCCGGTCGGTGAAGAACGTGAACATCAAATACGAGAGCCAGTCGGGCGTGCGCTCGTTGAAGGCGCCCAGGATCCGCGGCTTGTCGCGATCGCCCGAGCGGCGCTGCAGCAGCGCCTCGGCCTCTTCGCGGCCGTCGCGGCCGAAGTAGGCCTGCAGCAGGTACACCATGGCCCACAGGTGGCGCCCTTCCTCCACGTTGACCTGGAAGATGTTGCGCAGATCGTAAACCGAGGGGCACGTGCGCCCGAGATGGCGCTGCTGCTCGACCGAGGCGGGCTCGGTATCGCCCTGCGTGACGATGAGCCGCCGCAGCGTGCCGCGGTATTCGCCAGGCACCTCCGGCCACGCGGTCTCGCCCTTGTGGTCGCCGAACGCGATCGCACGGCCGGGCTCCGGCTCGGCGAGGAAAATGCCCCAGCGATAGTCCGGCATCCGCACATAGCCGAACTGCGCCCAGCCCTTGGCGTCGACGCTGATCGCGGTGCGCAGATACACGTCGCGCGCTTGAAAGCCCTCGGGGCCCATGTCCTTCCACCACTCGAGGAACTTCGGCTGCCACTCTTCCAGCGCCCGCTGCAGCCGGCGGTTGGACGCCAGCTCGACGTTGTTGGGAATCCGCTCGAGATAATCGATGTCAGCCATCACACTCTCCTGCGGTCGAAATCGCTGCGCTCGCCGCTGCCGTAGACCTGCAGCGCCCCCTTGGGGCCGACCGCGTTCGGTCGCTGGAAGATCCAATTCTGCCAGGCCGACAGCCGGCCGAAGATCTTGCTCTCCAGCGTTTCCGGACCACCGAAGCGTAGCGAGGCTTCCATGCCCGTCAGCGCGTCCGGCGAGAACGCCGCGCGCGCCTCGAGCGCCTGTCGCACCTCGTCGTCCCAGTCGATGTCGTCCGGCGTGAACGTGACGAGCCCCGCGTCGGCCGCCGTGGCGGCGTCGAGATCCTGCCCCACGCGGCCTTTGAGGTCGTCCACGCGGCCGGGCTCGGCCAGAAAGCGGCTGGCCAAGCGCGAGAGCCCGTTGATCATCGGATAGGCGCCGAAGTTGGCGCTGGTGAGCCTCACCGTCGGCGCCGGCGCGTCGTCCCGCGCGCCATCGAGCATGTACGAGCGATCGGCGGCCAGGGCTAGCTCCAGGAGCGTTCCGGCAAAGCACGAGCCCGGCTCGATCAACGCGAACACCGAGCGCGACGACACGTCGATGCGCTTGAGCACACGCCGGAGATAGAGCCGCACCTCTCGCAGGAACCAGTCGCTCGGATGGCCGAGCAGCAGCCGGTCGTAGGCCTCGACGCGATCCACGTCGCCGATGGTCCGGAACACCCAGACGCCGACGGCCTCCTCGTTGGTGCGCAGGTGCAGCACGAGATCGTCGAGCTCGCGGGCCAGCGCCAGCGGCCAGAACGCCGCGCCCTGTTCGATAGCCGCGGCTGGATCCCCCGGCGCTGCCGCCGACGGCGCGGTCACCGTGATCTCGGCAATACCACGGCGGCGGTCGATCACGCACGACAGGTGGGTGTACGTCACACGGTCGCCGTCGATCGCCCGTTCCAGCGGTGTGAGCCGCACGCCACCGGCCTCACGCGGCCGATCGCTCTTCCCCGCGAGCTCGACCGCGCGCTGCCGCGCCATCTCGGCCAGGCGCGAGCGCGGCACGACCTCGTCCACGAGGCCCCACTCCACCGCGCGCTTGCCTTTCACGCCCTCTTCCGTCGTGCAGAAGAAGTCGGCGCGATCGCGGCGGACCTTGCGCTTGTCCACCAGCCGCGTGAGCCCGCCCGTCCCCGGCAGGACGGCGAGCAGCGGCACTTCGGGCAGCGACACCGCGGTGTTCGCGTCGTCAGCCATCACGATCCACTCGGTGGCGAGCGCCAGCTCGTAGCCGCCGCCCGCGCACGGACCGTTCACCGCCGCCAGCCACACCTGCTTCGACTCGCGCGAGGCCTCTTCGATCGCGTTGCGCGTCTCGTTCGTAAACTTGCAGAAGTTGACCTTCCAGGCGTGCGAGGACTGGCCGAGCATCCGGATGTTGGCGCCGGCGCAGAAGATACGCTCTTTGCCCGAGGTCACGATGACGGCGCCGACCTCGGGATGCTCGAAGCGCAGCCGCTGAAGCGCGTCGTAGAGCTCGATGTCGACACCGAGGTCGTACGAGTTGAGCTTCAGCTCGTAGCCCGGGCGCAGGCCACCGTCTTCCTGCACGTCCATCGTCAGCATCGCGACCGGCCCGTCGCACGTGAGCTTCCAGTGCTTGTAGCGCGCGGGTTCGGTGCGAAAGTCCACGAGCGGCTGGTTGGTCGTCGTCTCAGCCATGGCTCATCCCAAGATGACCCAGAGAACCCGGGCCTTCTTCGTTCCGAGATTTTCCCAGCCGTGCGGCGCGCCGCCGTCGAGCAGCGCGCTGTCGCCGCTCTCGAGCGTCTGTCGCTCGCCGTTGTAGTGCAGCGCCACCGTGCCGTCGAGCACGTAGAACAGCTTCATCTGGCCGGGCTTGATGACCACGCTCTCGGTCGTGACGCCCTTCCCGCGTGCGTCGAGCGTGGCGACGACTGCGCGAATCTTGCCCTCAAAGAGGCCGGCGCCGAGCACGCTCCAGCGCTCCGAGGTTCCGTCGAACGAGACCACCGGATAGTCCTTCTTGCGGCTGACCTGGATCCGGCCCGCGGGCTGGCCGTCGAAGAGCGTCGCGATCGGCACTCCGAGCGCGGCCGCGATGCGACCGAGCGTGTGCAGCGACGGCGTGAGCCGGCCCGACTCGATCTGCGACACCATGCTGGGCGTCAGCTCCGCCTTCTCTGCAAGCTGACGCTGTTGGAGGTCGCGCTCGAGCCGCAACGCCTTGATCCGTTCTCCCAGGGAGGTCATGCGCTCAGCTCCCCGTCTCGAACGATGGCGGCCCGGAGTCGAGACCCGCCAGCCGCGCCAGAGCGCGCGCCACATACACGCGTACCAGGCGCTTGCGATAGGGATGCGTGAAGTCCGTGTTGTCCAGCGGCTTGGCCGGTCCGGCCGCCGCATCCGCCGCTCGCGTGATCGTCTCCGACGTCAGCCGCTCGCCGACGAGCACCGCCGCCGCGGCCGGCGCCTCGCGCGGCGTGGACGCCACGGCGCCGAGCACGATACGCGCGTCGCGCACGACTTCGCTTTCGCGACGCACCGCCACGGCGACGCCGAGCACCGGAAAGTCGAACGAGCCGCGACGCCGCAGTTTGAGATAGACGGAGTCCCAGCCGTCGGCCACAGGCAGCATCAGCTGCGTCAGGATCTCGTCGGGTCGCTTGGCGAGATAGTCGATGCCATCGTCGCGATAGAGCGCCGCGACCGACACGGTGCGCTCGCCGGCGGGTCCAGCAAGCCGCGCGCTCGCGCCGAGCGCCCAGAGTACCGGCGCAGTATCCGACGACGACACGGCCCAGCAGCGGTCGCTGCCGGGCGCGACGAGACAAATGTCGCCGTCTTTTTTCATGCAGAAGCCAACGGCTTTGCGCCACTCGTACGACTGGTTGTAGTAGTTGCAGCGCGTGTCGACGCAAACGTTGCCGCCGAGCGTCCCCGCGTTGCGGAGCTGCGGCGACGACACGAGGCCCGCCGCCGTCGCCAGCGCGGGGTAGCGGCGCGCGATCTCGGGATGCGCCGCGACGTTGCTGAGCGTCGTGCCGGCGCCGATGCTCACGCCCCGCGCCGCGTCGTCCGTGACGCCGTTGAGCTCGCCGATGCCGCGCAGACCGATGAGCACCTTCGGCTCGAACTGTCCGCGCTTCATGTTGGGAAAGAGATCGGTGCCGCCGGCGACGAGCATCGCGTCGGGGCCGCGATCGGCGAGATATCTCACCGCGTCGCTCACCGTACGTGGGGCGAGATAGTCGAACGCGGGAAGCCGGATCATACCCGCTTGACCCCGATGCCCGCCTCGGGTGAGGTCGGCACGCTCGGCGGCTCATCGCTGAACGGTCGTACGGCGATCGCTTCCGCGGGCGCGCCGAACGCCGACTCCACGACGAGCGGCTCCTTGAACCGGAACAGCGGCACGCGCTCGGGACCCACGCGCCCCGGCTTGCCCTGGCGCTTCCACTCGAGCCCCTTCAGCACTTTCTCGGGTGTAATCGGCACCTCGTCCACGCGTACGCCGACCGCCTGATAGATGGCGTTCGCGATGGCCGGCATGACCGGCAGCAGCGGCCCCTGCCCGGCTTCCTTCGCGCCGAACGGGCCTTCCGGATCGTCCGTCTCGACGAGCATCGTGTGGATGTCCGGCGTCTCCAGCGTCGTCGGGCTCTTGTACTCGAGCATCGACGGCGCTTTGTGGACGTTCTTGCGGAACACCTGCGCCTCCATGAGCGCCTCGCCGATTCCCATGTAAACGGAGCCCTCGACTTGCCCCTCGACGAGCAGCGGGTTCAGCGCGCGTCCGATGTCGTGCGCGATCCACACGTCGTGCAGCTCGATCTCACCCGTGTCCTCATCGACCGAGAGCTCCACCACGCACGCCGAGTACGAGTAGCAGGGCGACGGGCCGACGCCGCCGCCCTTGTACTTGCCGGCCCGCTTGGGCGGCGCATAGGAGCCGGCGAACGCGAGGACGCCATGCATCGCCTCACCGAGCTCCACCGCATTCGCGAAATCGACGGCCTTGTCCCAGTCCTCGGGAACACCGACCTTGCGGTCGCGCACTTGCAGCGCCGCGACCTCCACGCCGAGCTTGGCCGCGACGGCGCGGAAGATCACCGCCCGCAGTCGCTCCGCGGCCTGGATCGCCGCCTGGCCGCACATCAGCGTCACACGCGAGGAGTAGGAGCCGAGATCCACCGGCGTCAGGCTCGTGTCGGCGGGATGCACGTGCACGTCTTTCGGGTCGAGCCCGAGCACCTCGGCGACGAGGTACGCGAGGATGGAGTCGGAGCCCTGGCCGATGTCGGTGGCGCCGCACAGCACGGTGACGCCGCCGCTGCGGTCGGCGCGCAGCACCACGCCGGAGTGCGGCATGTTGTTCCAGTAGATCGCGGTGCCCGCCCCCGTCATGTACGACGAGCACGCGATGCCGACACCGCGCCGGCGCCGCGACTGCCACAGCGGCTTGGCGTCAGCGGTCTGCGCCGCAGCGCGGTAGCGCACGACCTTGTCGCGCCAGCCCGAAGCCTCGACCACCTTGTCGATGCACTCGCCAAGACCAATCGTCGTCACCGTGAGGTGGTTGGCCGTCTTGGTGAACGGCTCGACGAGAATGCGGCGGCGCATGTCCGCGGGATCCAGCCCCAGTTGCTCGGCGGCCTTGTCGAGCTGGACTTCCAAAGCAAAGCGCGGCTGCGGCGTGCCGTGGCCGCGCTTGGGCCCGCAGGGAGGCTTGTTGGTGAACACCCGCGCGCCCTCGAACTTGTAGACGGGCATCTTGTACGTGACGGGGTTGATCACGCCTGTGTAGAACGTCGACGCGACGCCGTAGGAACCGTAGGCCCCGCCGTCGAGCCAGGTCTTGAGATGGCAGCCCGTGATGTCGCCCGCCTTCGTGAACCCGGTCTTGATCCACATCAGCACGGGATGCCGTCCGCGGTGGATGTAGAAGACCTCCTCGCGCGTGCACGCGATCTTCACCGGCCGGCCGAGGAGCTGCGAGAGCCGGCACGCGGCGATCTCGTGGGCGAACGGGTCGAGCTTGCCGCCGAAGCCGCCGCCGACGGGCGCGGCGATCACGCGGATGTGGGCGGCCGGCATGTCCAGGATCTTCGCGAGCAGACGGTGGACGTAGTGCGGCGTCTGTGTGGACGACCACAGCGTCAGCTTGCCGTCCGGCGTGGCGTGCGCCACCGCCGCGTGCTGCTCCATCGGCAGGTGCGTGTTGCCCTCGTAGAAGAAGACGTCCTCGCGCACGAGATCGGAGGCGGCGAACGCGGCGTCGACGTCGCCGAACTGCAGCGCGACGTTCTTGTGCACGTTGGGCCCGTCGCCGTACTCGTGGATGCGCACCTCCGGATGCGCCAGCGACTCCTCGATGGACATCAGCGGGCGCAGCGGCTCATAGTCGACCTCGATCAGCCGGCACGCACGGTCCGCGGTTTCCTCATCCACTGCGGCCACCGCTGCCACGGCATCGCCGACCATGCGGACCTTCTCCAGGCACAGCGCCTCCTCGTCCTGCGACACGGGAAGGATCCCGAACTTCACGCGCGGCAGGTCGGCGCCGGTGATAACGGCATACACGCCCGGCACGGCGCGGGCGCGCGCGGTGTCGATCCGCGTGATGCGCGCGTGGGCGTGGGGGCTGCGCAGCAGCTTGCCGAATGCCATGCGGGGCAGCACCATGTCGTCGGCGTAGCGCGTATCGCCGGTCACCTTGCTCCAGGCGTCGATCTTCGGCAGCGGCTGGCCCACGACGCTGAATCGCTTGCTCATAGCGGACTCCCGACGTTCATATTTGCCGTCGGGGCGCCTCCGCCGGGCTCCGGCGCCCAACGGTCGGCGAATCCGTGGTCATGCGCAGGCTTGCTAGCTCTACTGCATCCAGAATCTTCGTGTACCCGGTGCAGCGGCAGAGATTGCCGGCGAGCGCCTCACGAATGCGCTGACGCGTGGGGCTGGGGTCGTCAGCCAGCAGCGCCTTGGCCGTCAGCAGAATGCCCGGCGTGCAGTAGCCGCACTGCGCGGCGCCGAGCTCGGCGAACGCCTGCTGCAGCGGATGCAGCCGGCCGCCCTCCGCCATCCCCTCCACCGTGATGATCTCGGTCTGCTGGAGGTCGGCGGGCAGCGCGAGACACGACAGAATCGGCTTGCCGTCGACGAGCACGGTGCACGTGCCGCACTCGCCGAGCTCGCAGCCGTGCTTGGTCCCGATGAGCTCGAGGTCTTCGCGGAGGACTTCGAGCAGCGTCTTGTGCACAGGCACCAGCAGGTCATGCGATTCGCCGTTCACGCTGAGGCCGATGCGAATGTTCATGCAGCGCCGCCCGTCTCTTTCACCACGCGCCCAAGGTTTGGTTAACTGACAGTGAAGACGAGTTCAAAAATACTGAATCGGCAGATGGTCGTCAAGCGCTCGCCAACCCCTGGCCGCCGTCTTGCAGCTTTCCCGCGCGGCCGAAACGGAGGTGGCTGAGTGTTGCACATCCTCGCGTGGGTGCTGGGGCCTCCCATCAGTCTCATCGTTCTCTTCCTCATCCTGTCCAGCCACTAAACGTCGACTCGCTGACGTTTTGGCATACCATCCGGCTATGCCGTACGTCCGCACCGACGACCGCGTCCGCATCTACTACGAGGAGCATGGTCCTACCGAACGCGGAGGCTCGGGGTCGCCGCTGGTGCTCGCCTATGGCATCGGTGGGAACGCCGACCTCTGGGACGTCAACGTCGCCGCGCTGGCCGCGCGCCATCGCGTGGTGCTCTGGGAACCTCGCGGTCACGCGCGGTCGGACAGCCCGGAGGATCCCGCGCGCTACTCGTTCGCACGCTGGGTCCTGGATCTCAAGGCCGTCCTCGATCACCTGCGCCTGCGCACGGCACACGTCGGCGGCCTGTCGCTTGGTGCGGGCATCGCGACGCGCTTCACACTGACGTTCCCCGCGCGCGTGCGCTCGCTGCTCGTGACCAACTCCTCGTCGGCGGCCGGTCTGCCGCTGTCGCCTGACAACCTCGTCATGCGCGCGCAGTCGATCAAAGTGACGCTCGAGCACGGCATGGACGCGATGGCCGAGTTCGCCATGGCGTCCAATCCCAACGTCGCGGCACGTCTGGCTCTCGACCCGTCGTCCAAGGAGGAGTTCTACGCGTACTATCGGCGGCTGACGCCGGTGGGCTATGCCAACGCGCTGCGTGCGCTGCTGGCCATGGACCACGTCACCGAGCGGCTGGCGAGCATCCGCGTGCCCGTGCTGCTGATCGGTGGTGATCGTGATCCCTCGCTCGGTCCGATGAAGGTGATGCACGAGCGAACCCGCGGCTCGAAGCTCGTCGTCCTGTCTCCGGCCAGCCATTTCGCCAACCGCGACCAGCCGGAGGCATGGAACCGGGCGGCGCTGGAATTCCTGGCCCGCTGCGACGCCGGCACGCGCGGGCGAAGCCGCGCGCGCCGGCGCTGAGATCAGGCGAAGCGAAGTCGGACGTTAACCTTACTCGCCGTAGACGATCGTCGTGTACTTCGCGTAAATGCCCAGGAAGCTGCTGGTCTCGTGATCGACGTGGTGGATGCGCGTGATCCCACCGTTCTTCATGGCCGCGCTGATGCTTGCATCACCCGTGGCGAACACGAGAATGCCCCAGGCCTCGGAGCGGCCGATCTTCGAACTCCCCGCCGCCGGCCCGACCGCGACGGGGCCCTTTTCATTGAGGGTGATGCCGGCGGTCACGGGGGCGTGTCCAATCGCGCAACCGCTGAGAAAGACGGCACACACAATCGCTAGCGTGAAACGACGTGCGAGCTTGCTCATGGCGTTCCTTTCGTTGTGACGAGTGCGCTTCACCTGATGCGCTGTCCACGGTAACAGGCCTCATAGAGGGCAACAACGCGACACGCCGCGCTGCGCCGGGCAGAATGACCGGCGACCTCGTCGCTCGGTCAGGCGCGACTGCGCCAACGGGGCGAAGAGCAACGCGTGTCGTGTCGCCCGTCGCGCGCTAAGCCGGCGAGATTTCTCGCGCACGAGGAGAGCTGCGCGTCTGGCACCTTTGATGCTGATTCCGCGCGCCGTCGATCATTGCGATCACGAGGAGCATCGACATGACGTATGACCGGTACGGCGCAGGCTCGGCTCGTTGGTTCGGCCGGTGGGCGGCCCGAGGCGCGAATGACCGCCGCGCGCCGTCCCGCTTCGGCACAAAGCGGTCCGCGGGTGACGGTCGGGAAAGCTGAGGGACTAGGAGACGGCCGGCGCGCCGCGGAATGCGGCGCGCCGGCGCGTTGAGCTACTTCTTCGCGGCGTCGTAGAGCTCGCCGAACGTCGCCCAGCGCTCACCATCGAACTTGGCGAGCTGCTCCTGCTCGATCGGCGCATGGTCGGTCGGGCTCGTGTTGACCTTGATGCCCGGCAGCAGCAGTGGGAACTCGACGTTCTTCAGGCTCTGGGCCTGCTTCAGGATGTTCTCCCGGCTCAGATCATTGCCGCACTGCTTGAGCACCTGCACCATCGCCTGCGCGACGGTGTAGCCGAAGGCGTTGCCCTGGTCATCCAGCGCGCCTTCCGGGTAATACTTCTTCATGAACGCGACCCAGTCCTGAAAGCCCTTGTCGTTCTTCCACTGCGGATCGGTGATTTCCTTCATGTAGAGCGCGGTGATGAGGCCCTTCGAGGCGTCGAGGCCCGCGGGCTTCAGCACGGTGGCCAGCGACGACGACACGTTGTTGAGGAAGTGCGCCGGCTTCCAGCCGATGTCGTGTGCCTTCTTGATCGCCTGCACCGCGAACTTCGGGATCGTCACGTTGAAGAACACGTTGGCGCCGCTGTTCTTCAGGTTGACGATCTGAGAGTCGATGGTCGGATCGGTCACCTCGTACGTCTGCTCCATGACGATCAGCTTCTTGGCGGCATCGCCGAGCCCGTCGTGCAGGCCCTTGCGGTAGTCCTTGCCGTAGTCGTCGTTCTGGTAGAGGATCCCGATCTTCGCGTCGGGGAAGTTCTTCATGATGTACTGCGCGTAGATCCGGGCTTCCGTCTGGTAGTTCGGCTGCCAGCCCATCGTCCAGGGGAAGTTCTTCGGGTCGTTCCACTTCGTGGCGCCGGTCGCGACGAACAGATGGGGCACCTTCTGCTGGTTGACGTACTTGTGAATCGCCGTATTGGTGGGCGTGCCGAGGGTCTGGAAAAGCGCAGCCACCTGGTCCTGCTCGACCAACTTGCGCACCATCTCGACCGCTTTCGGAGGGCTGTATGCATCGTCGTAGCTGACGAAGTTGATCTTCCGACCGTTGACGCCGCCCTCGTCGTTGACCTTCTTGAAGTACGCCGCGAGGGTCTTCCCGATCGTGCCATACGCGGAGGCGGGGCCGCTGTACGGATTGGTGTTGCCGATCTTGATTTCCGTCGCCGTCACTCCCGGCGTGTCTGCCGCCGTCGCGGGCACCACTAGGGCCAGCACCGCGAGCAGCGCGCTCAGTACCGTTCTCCTCAGCATGATGTCCTCCTGTCGGGCTCCCGGCAGAACCGCCGGATCGGAACCAATCTTACTCCGGGGCAACAGTCAGGCACGCGCGACGGTTCCGCGGCGCGCTGCGCGGGCGGCCAGGCGACGCAGCGCGCCGGCGATGCCGAACGGCATGACGTACATGAAGCCAATGAGGAAGATGCCGTAGATCGCCCACGGCGCGGCCTTCGAGATGTCCTGCGCCCAGTTCGGCACGAACTGGATGAACAGCGCGCCGAAGATCGCGCCCGAGATCGAGGCCAGGCCGCCGATGACGATGCCGGTGAGGAAGGTGATGGAGAGAAACACGTTGAAGGCGTCGGGGGCCACGAACGCGATGACGATCGCGCTCAGCGCGCCGGCCACGCCCGTGTAGGCGGCACTGACCCCGAACGTGAGCGACTTGTAGAGCGCCGTGTTCACGCCCATGGCCTGCGCCGCGATCGGATTGTCCCGGATGGCGACGACCGCGCGGCCTGTGCGCCCGGCCAGCAGATTTCGCGCGAGCACGAACAGCACGACCAACACCGCCAGCGTGAACACGTAGAGCCACTGGTCGGGCGAGAGTTTCAGCCCCCACGGCGCGTTCGGCTTCGACAGCACGATGCCCTGCGAGCCGCCCGTCCAGTGCTCGAAGTATTTCAGGATCTGCGGAATGGCCAGCGCCAGCGCGAACGTGGCGAGCGCGAGGTAGAGGCCCTCGAGCCGCAGCGCCGGAATGCCGAAGAGGAACCCCGCGACGAGGCACAGGACGCCGGCCGCCACGATCGTGAGCGGGTACGGCACGCTCCATCGGTCGATCATGATCGCCGTCGTGTACGCGCCGAGCGCATAGAAGGCGCCGTGGCCCAGCGAGATCTGGCCGTTGTACCCCGTCAGCATGTTGAGGCCGAGCAGCGCGATCGCGTACACGCCGACCTGCGTGAACTGGAACAGCCGGAAGTTCGAGAGAAAGAACGGCAGCGCGAGCGCCACCACCAGCACCGCGACCAGTCCGACGATGCGCGCGCGCGCCATCATACGCGATGGACCGCGGCCCGGCCGAACAGACCGCTGGGCTTGAAGACGAGCACGATGAGGATGAGCGCGAGCGCGACCGTGAGCTTGAGCTCGGTGCCGATGAAATGCACGTAGGTGCCGACGAGGTTCTCGATGACACCGACGATGAGGCCGCCGAGAACGGCGCCGCCCGGGCTCGTGAAGCCGCCGAGCGTGGCCGAAGCGAACGCATAGATCAGGATTCCCGCCATCATGTTCGGATCGAGGAACACGATGGGCGCGACCATCATGCCCGCCACGGCGCCGACCATCGCGGCCAGCCCCCAGCCGATCGCGAGCATCCAGCCCACGCGGATGCCGCAGAGCCGGCTCGACATGGGATTCTGGGCCGCCGCGCGCATGGCGAGGCCGAGCGTGGTGAATCGGAAGAACGCGTAGAGGAACGCCAGCACCACCAGCGTGACCCCGATCGCGCCGAGGTCGTGCGTGCCGAACACCACGGTGCCGAGCATGATCGGCTTCGGGGGGAACGGGCTCGGAAACGGTTTCTGGATGTACGAGTAGATCCAGCCCGCGACGCTGTTGAGGATCACGAGCAGGCCGATGCATACGATCACGATCGTCAGGATCGGCTTGTTCTCGACGGGGCGAATGACGATCCGCTCGAGCAGCACACCGCCGACGAACGAGATCACCAGCGTGCCGAAGAACGCCCACCAGTACGGCACACCCGCGTTGAGGAGCGTCCACGCGAGATAGGTGCTGAACATCGCCATCTCGCCCTGCGCGTAGTTCACGACGTCGGTCGCCTGATAGATCATCACCAGCGCCAGCGCCACGCTGCCGTAGATGCCGCCCGTGGCCAGACCCGACACGACCTGCTGGAAGAAGATCTCCATCGTCAGTAGCCGAGATACGCGCGCCGGATGGCGTCGTTCTGCCGCAGCTCCGCCGCCGGGCCCGACGTCACGACCCGGCCCGTCTCCATCAGATAGGCGTGGTTCGCGAGCCCGAGCGCGACGCTGGCGTTTTGCTCGACCAGCAGCACGCTCACGCGCTCCTCGCGGTTAATCGTCTGCACGATACGGAAGATCTCTCGGACGACCAGCGGCGCGAGCCCCAGCGAGGGCTCGTCCAGGAGCAAGAGCCGCGGGCGCAGCATGAGCGCGCG
>Ga0114129_10001292_pt1 | contig 33369 bp, 30 predicted proteins | sample RhiMetdeltSRZDD1_FD_80071 | JGI IMG/M metagenome (GOLD analysis project Ga0114129, IMG submission 80071) | Populus rhizosphere microbial communities from Tennessee, USA - Rhizosphere MetaG P. deltoides SRZDD1 (version 2) (version 2) | ecosystem: Host-associated > Plants > Roots > Rhizosphere >...
GAACGGCGGCGACGTCGTCGGCACGACCGGCGTGCCGCTCGGCACCGCCGACATGGCGCCGTTCGCCTCGAAGATCACCGGCAACTTCGACGGCCTCTTCGGCATCTTCTTCGGCGCCAACGCCGTCACCTTCACCGCCGCGATCTCGGACCTCGGCCTGACCAAGAAGTACAAGTACGCGGGCGACGGGGCGATCGCCGAGTCGACGCACCTGGCTGCGCTCGGCCAGAAGATCGAGGGCTTCGTCGGCATCAACCGGTACATCCCGGTGATGGACCCGCCACTGAACACGCCCTACCACAAGAAGTTCTTCGACCAGGCCGTCGTCGAGCTCAAGAAGATCGATCCGTCCGGCCCGCTGCCGGACCGCTACGTGCAGTCGAACTTCGAGGCGATGAACTTCCTGAAGCTCGGCATCCAGAAGTCGCGCTTCCGCGGCCGCGAGGACACGAACAACCTGATCGAGGCCCTGGAAGGCATGGAAGTGAAGGAAAGCGACGACTTTCCGCAGGGCGACAAGTCGATCCGGAAGGAAGACCACCAGGCCTTCATCCGTGAGTTCATCTTCACGATCCAGAACAACAAGCACAAGCTCCTGGAGACCATCCCGAAGGAGAAGACGCTCGTCCCGCCGGCCTGCAAGTTCGCGTAAAGGCATCGGGGGCTCGGAGCGTCCCGGGATGCCCGGGACGCTCCGGGTCATGCTCTAGAGCGTGTCCGCGCTGACCGAATCCGCTCCGCTGCTCAAGACGGACGGCCTGACCGTGCGGTTCGGCGGTCTGGCTGCCGTCAACAACGTGAGCATTGCTGTGCCTCGCGGCGAGATCCGCGGGATCATCGGCCCGAACGGCGCGGGCAAGTCGACGTTCTTCAACTCGCTGACCGGGGTGATTCGTCCCACCAGCGGGCGGATCGTGTTCGACGGCGAGGACATCGCGGGCCTGCCGCCTCACGTGATCTCGCGCAAGGCGATCGCTCGCTCGTACCAGATCACCAACATCTTGCCGGGCGCCACCGTCCTCGAGAACGTCCGGATCGCGAGCCAGTCGCGCCGCCACAACTGGAGCATGCTGCGCCACCATCGCGCGTACGGAGACGTGATCGCCCGGGCACGCGCGGTGCTCGCGGACGTGGGGCTGGCCGGCAAGGAAGACGAGCTCGCGTCGAATCTCTCGCACGGCGAGCAGCGCAACCTCGAGATCGGCATCGCGCTCGCGACGGAGCCGAAGCTCCTCTGCCTGGACGAGCCGACCGCGGGCATGAGCGTGAGCGAGACGCACGCGACGGTCGACCTGATCCGGCGCATCGCGCGCGACCTGACGATCGTGATCGTCGAGCACGACATGGAGGTCGTGATGGGCCTCGCCCACACGATCACCGTGCTGAACTACGGCGAGGTCCTGGCCGAGGGCCGCCCCGCCGATATCCAGGCCAATCCGAGAGTGCAAGAGGTTTATCTCAAGACCTGATGCTCGTCCTCGAGAACGTCGACGCCCATTACGGCAAATCCCACGTGCTGCACGGCGTGTCGATCGAGGTGCGCGCCGGTGAAGTCGTCGGCCTGCTTGGGCGCAACGGTGTCGGCAAGACGACGACGCTCAAGGCCATCATGGGCATGGCACGCCGTACCGGCGGCCGGATCACGTTCGAGGGGCGCGATCTGCAGGGCGTGCCGCCGCATGGGCTCGCCGGGCTCGGCATCGCCTGGGTTCCGGAGGAGCGTCGGATCTTCCGTCTGCTCACCGTGCTCGAGAATCTCAGAACCGGGCTCGACCGGCCGAAAATGACACCCGCCCGGCGGGAGGCGCTGCTCGAGAAGGTCTACGCCTACTTTCCGATCCTGAAAGAGCGGCGCAATCAGGCCGGCGGCACCCTCTCGGGCGGCGAGCAGCAGATGCTCGCGATCGCTCGCGCGATGGTGCTCGAGCCGAAGATCATCCTGCTCGACGAGCCGACCGAGGGGCTGATGCCGCGCATGGTCGCGCAGATCCAGGAGATCGTCCACGCGCTCCATCGCGACGGCGTGACGATCTTGTTGGTCGAGCAGAACGTGCCGCTGACGCTCGACGCCGCCGGGCGCGTTTACATCATGGAGAAGGGCGCCGTGCGCCACCACGCCTCCGCGGCCGAGCTGCGTGCCGATCAACGCGTCATTCACGAGTACCTGGGGATCTGAGATGGACCAGATCATCATTCAAACCCTCCACGGCCTTGTGAACGGCATGGTCCTCGCGATGGTGGCCTCGGGGCTCACCTTGATCTTCGGCATCATGGACATCGTCAACTTCGCCCACGGCGATCTCCTGATGCTCGGCGCGTTCACCGGCGCCACCGTGCTGGGCATCACCGGTAGTTACTGGGCGGCGCTGATCGTCGCCGCGATCGTGATCGCGATCCTCGGCGCGCTGCTTCAGATCACGACCTTGCGCCCGCTGATCGGGCGCGACCCGCTGACGACCATCCTCGCGACGTTCGGCGTGTCGCTGGTCGTCCAGAAATACGCGCTCTGGCAGTGGGGTCCGTCGGTACGCCAGATCAGCGTACCGGTCGGCGGGGACTTCAACCTCTTCTATCTGCAGTATCCCTGGTACCGGATCGTGACGGCGTTGCTGGCCGGTTTGATCATCGCCGCGCTGTGGCTGTTCCTGAAGTACGGCAAGTACGGGATCTGGATCCGCGCGACGACCCAGGACCGGGTGATGGCTCAGGCGATGGGTATTCCCGTGCCGCTGGTCTACACCGCCGTGTTCGCGATCGGCTCGGCGATGGCGGCCGCCAGCGGGGTCCTCTTCGGCCCGTTCGCCGGCGTGACGCAGACGATGGGATTCGACTTCACCCTGCGCGCGTTCATCGTGGTCGTCGTCGGCGGCATGGGCAACCTCGGCGGCTCGATCCTCGCCTCGATCTTCGTGAGCCTGCTCGAGAGCTACGCGGCGATCGTGGTGAGCCCCGCCCAGGCAGTGATCGTCTCGTTCGTGGTGCTGGTGCTGACGATGCTCTTCCGTCCGACCGGCCTCTTCGTGCCGACGCCCAAATGAGCACCGCCGCCATGTCCGCCGTGCGGCCGAGAACGCGCGCCGCGAGCTACTGGACCGCCTTCGCGATCGTGGTCGCAGTACTCCTGCTGGCGCCGCTCGTCCTGCCGCCGTTCTGGCAGCGCTTCGTCACCGAGATCCTGATCTGGGGACTCCTGGCGATGTCGTCCGACATCCTCATCGGCTACACCGGTATGGTCTCGTTCGGGCACTCGGCGTTCTTCGGCCTGGGCATGTACGGCGCCGCCGCCGCGCTCCTGACGATGAGGCCCCCGAGCCTGTGGCTCGCGCTGGTGTACGGCCTGGTCGCCGCCGGCGCCGTGGCGGTCTTCGTCGCGTTCTTCGCCACGCGCCTGCGCGACATCTACTTCGCGATCTCGACGCTCGTGTTCTCGCAGATCTTCTACGTGATCATCTTCACCTGGACCGAGGTCACCGGCGGCGAGAACGGTCTCACGTTCCGGCAGCCGCGCCTGTCGATCCCGGGACTGTGGAGCGATGCTTTCACGCCGACGACGTTCCACTGGTTCGTGCTGGTCGTCGTCGTGCTGTCCTATCTGCTGGTCCGGCGGATCACGCAGTCGCCGTTCGGCATGGTGCTGCAGTCGATCCGGGAGAACGAGCCGCGCACGCGCGCGATCGGCTATCACGTCGAGCGCTACAAGATCGTGGCCGTGATGCTCTCGGGGCTCTTCGCGGGGCTGGCCGGAGTGCTCTACGCCATGCAGAACAAGTTTGCCGCGCCGGACTTCGTCTTCTTCGTCGTCTCGGGCGAGGTGGTCATCTTCAACGTGATGGGCGGGATGGGCACCCTGGTGGGACCGTTCGCCGGCGCCGCCTTCTTCCTGCTGCTCCGCGAGGGCCTCTCGCGCTTCATGCCCGAGTACTTCCTGATCCCCGTCGGGATCATCTTCATCATCATGATCATCTTCCTGCCGCAAGGACTCCTCGGCTTCCTACGCCGCCGACTCAACGCTTAGCGCGTCGCAATACGCGTCCGGATCATCGCGATAGGAATGATCGGTCTACTGAGGGACTGCAGGTCTGTAGAACGACCGGGATGCGAGTGCGGGTGGTCAGGGCCGGGCGAGGGAGAGACGGGCGCGCGCGTCGCGGCAGGCCGCGATGGCGGCCGCGTAGCCCTTGAGGAGGGGATGGGGATTTTCGTGGGTGGAGCGGGCTTGCGGAAGGAACAGGGTCGCGACGAAGAATGGGTGCTCGGGGAGCTCGACGATCCTGATCTCGCCCTCGTCGCCGACGCCGCTCACCCGCAGACCGGCGGCCTCGAACTGCAGGCGGTAGTCGGGATTCACCCCGTAGTTGCAGTAGTACCCTTCGGTGGCCTCGGGCACTCCGTAGAGCCGGGCCGTGCGGGTGCGCGGCACCAGCACCACGCGCTGCATCTGTCCGACCAGTGAGCAGGTCAGCGGCGTGACGACGAGCCGCGGAGCGTCGGGGCTGGTCTCTGCGTGGTCGGCGTCTCGGTACCCGAGGACGGTGCGCGCGAACTCGACGATCGCGTGCTGGAAGCCCCCTCAGGTCCCGACCAGCGGAACCCCGCGCTCCCGCGCGTAGCGCACCGCTGCCAGCGCGCCGTCCATGCTGCGGTACGGGCTGGCCGGCGCGATGAAGACACCGTCGTACGCGACCAGACGCGCCTCCCAGTCGCCGGACGAGTCCGTCGGCACCCACGTGAAGTGGAGGCCCACGTGCTCGAGCGCCGCGTTCGTGAGCTGGTGCGTCTCGTTGGAAGGGTTGAAGTCGCCGACGATGGCGACCTTCAGGTGATCTACCGACACTGGAGCTTCATCTCCGGCGAAAGCGTACCACAGGCGTACGATAAAGGAAGAGGGCTGACGAACGATGGTGCGCGCCTCCGCCAAGGTCCTGCGGCTCACGATCCGCTGGCTTACGGCTCAGGAGGCGGTCGTGCTCCTGGCCGCGCTGGGCATCATGGTGTCGCTCACGATCTTCGCGAAGACCGCCGGTGAGATGCGGGAGGGCGACCTGCGTGATTTCGACGATGGCGTGCTCCGGCTGCTGCGGTCCGCGCGCGATCCAAGCGTCCCGATCGGTCCGACCTGGCTCGTTCAAGCCGCGATCGATGTGACCGCGCTCGGTGGCACGACCGTCCTCGCGCTCTTCCTGGTGATCGTCATCGGCTACCTGGCCCTCGAGCATCGCCGCGACGCGATCGCGCTCGTGGTGGCGGCGACCGCCGGGGGCGGCATACTCGCCGAGGGGCTCAAGTGGTGGTTCGGCCGCGAGCGGCCCGCGATCGTCCCGCACCTGGTCAACGTCGGCAGCGCGAGCTTCCCGAGCGGCCACTCGATGCTGGCCCTCGTGACCTACCTGACTCTGGGCGCGCTGCTCGCTCGGTTCGTGCAGCGCCGACGGACCCGGACGTACTGCATCGTGGTATCGCTGCTGCTCGCGCTATTCGTCGGGCTCAGCCGGGTCTATCTCGGCGTCCACTACCCGACGGACGTCCTGGCCGGCTGGTCCCTGGGCCTCGCCTGGGCGCTTCTCTGCTGGCTCGTCGCCCGCTACCTCCAGTATCGCGGCCGGGTGAAGCCGCCCACCTAGACGGCGGCGGCCTGTCGGATCACCGGGGCGAAGCGCTCCATCCGCTCGAGACTCTCGTCGAGGCGCTCGCGGCGGAAGTCGAAGACGATCTCGCTCACGCCCAGCCGCGCGAACGCCGCGATGTCGTCGGCGACCTCCGAGGCCCCGCCCGAGAACGGCCGGCGCTCGCCGTCGGGTCCGAGCAACTTTTGACCGACGTCGTAGATCGGCGCCTTGTACGAGATCGTGAGCGACCTGGGATCGCGCCCCTCGGCCTCGGTCAGGCGATGGAGCTCGTCGAGCAGCGCACGCATCTCCGACGGCGGCAGCGGCACCGCCGCGTTGGCGCCGACCGGATGCCAGCCATCACCGAGCCGCGCCGCGCGCTTGAGCGCGGCCTTGCTGTGGCCGCCGACCCAGATCGGCGGGCGCGGCTTTTGAACCGGCTGGGGTCGGCAATGGAGCGCGTCGAATCGATAGAACCGGCCAGCGAACGACGCCGGGCTCTGCGTCCAGAGCGTCTTGAAGATGCGGATGTACTCGTCGGTCACCGCGCCGCGGCGATCGAACTCCGGCGCGCCGAGGGCTTCGAACTCCTCGCGCATCCATCCCACACCGACGCCGAGCGTGACCCGGCCCTTCGAGAGCACGTCGATGGTCGCGAGCGCCTTGGCCGTGAGCACGGGATTGCGATAGGGCACGATCATGACGCTGGTGACCAGGCGCAGACGCGTCGTCTTGGCGGCGACGAAGGCCATCAGCGATAACTGATCGAGCACGTCGCCCTGACCGGGGAAGTCGCCGGAGAGCGTATACGGATAGCGGGACTTGATCGTGACGGGGAATACCAGGTGGTCGGCGATCATGACCGACGCGAAGCCCAGGCTCTCGCCGCGCGTCACGAGCGTTTCCAGCGCCTCGGGGGTGGCCGTTTGGCCGCGCGTGGGAAGATAGAAGCCGTATCGCATGGCCAACACCATACATCATTCCCATAGGCGCGCACCGCGGTCGCTGGTGGTCGCCGGTCGGACGCGCTATCCTGACCGCCGCGTTCGATGAACTTCGACTTCACCGAGACCGAGCACGCATTCGCCGACGAGGTCCGCCGCTTCCTGCGCGCGAACCCGCCCGAGACGTTCGCCGTCGACGGCATGGACGCCGGCTATGGCTCGGGCGCGAACTCCCGCGCGTTCATGAGGGCGCTCGGCGCGCAGGGCTGGATCAGCATGTGCTGGCCCAACGCGTTCGGCGGCCGCGACCAGGCGATGTTCATGAAGCTCGTGCTCATGGAAGAGCTGGCGCTCGCCGGCGCGCCGTTCGGACCGCTCGCGGGCGTCTGGCAGACGGCCGACGCGATCATCGAGTTCGGCACCGAGCGGCTGCGGCACGAGGTGCTGCCGGCGGTCGCCCGGGGCGAGGCGTCGTTCTGGCAGGGCTACAGCGAGCCCGACGCCGGCTCCGATCTGCTCGCGCTCAAGACCGAGGCGCGGCGCGACGGCGATCACTACGTGATCCGCGGCCACAAGATCTGGTCCAGTCACGCAGGAATCGCGAGTCACGGCCTCGTGTTCGCGCGAACCAGCCGCGAGGCGCGGCGTAGCCGCGGCTTCAGCATGTTCGTGGTGGCGAACGGCACGCCGGGGATGGACATCCGTCCGATCCGCAGCCTGACCGGCGAGGTCTATCACCACGAGGTCTTCCTGGACGACGTACGCGTGCCGGCCGACCTCATGCTCGGGCCGCCGGGCGAAGGCTTCCAGGCGCTGCTGAACGGGCTCGACGCGGACCGGTTCTGGGGGCGCTTCTACAAGGCGCCGTCGCTCACGCGCGTGCTCCGTCAGCTCGTGGACTACGCCAACACGACGAAGGTCGGCGGCGCGCCGCTCGCGCGCGACCCGCTGGTGCGCCGGCGCCTGGCCGCGATCGCGGCGGAGATCGCGGCGCTGCGTCTCATCTTCTACCGTACGGGCTGCATGATCCGCGACGGCGCGCCCCTCTCCTACGAGACTGCGATGGCGAAGGTCTACGCCGACGAGACCGGACAGAAGCTCGCGCGCCTCGGCATGGATCTGCTCGGCGTGTTCGGCACGCTCCGCGAGGGCTCACGGTGGGCGAAGCTCGGAGGCCAGATTTCGCATCTGTATCTGACAACGCTCGGCCACACGATCGCCGGCGGCACCGCCGAGGTCTTGCGCACCACGGTGGCCGTGCGCGGCCTGGGCCTCCCGGCCGAGCCCAAAACCGCCGAGTCGAAGGCGCGCTGAGATGGATTTTCGCGCGTCGCCGGCGCAACAGATCCTGATCACGACGGCCCGCGCGTTCCTGCGCCAGCATTGCCCGCCCGAGGTCGCCCAGCGTCTGGCGCTCGACGAGCGCGGCTTCGACGAGGCGCTCTGGCGCCGGATGGCCGAGCTTGGTTGGCCGGGTCTCTTGATTCCGGGCGAGCTCGGCGGCAGCGACGGGTCGCTCCTCGACGTGATCCTCCTGGTCGAGGAGATGGGGCGCGTCGGCCTTCCGGGCCCGTTCATCGCGAGCGCCGTGGTCGCCACCTCGCTCGCACTTGCCGCCGGAAGCCCGGCGCAGCAAAAGCGCCTGCTGCCGGAGCTGGCGGCCGGCACTCGACTCGCGACCATCGCCCTCGTGGAAGAGACCGGCTCGTTCGACGTCGACGCGGTCGCGCTCGAGTGCACCGTGCCGGGGCAGCTCAGCGGCCGCAAGCTCTTCGTCAAGGACGCCCATATCGCCGACGATCTCATCGTCGCCGTCCGTATCGGCGGCGCCGTGGGCCTGGTCGTCCTGCCCGCCGATCGACCTGGCATCGCGCGGCTGCCGCTCGACCCGATCAGCGGAGAAAAGCTGTTCGAGGTGACGTTCGATCGCGTCGAAGTCAGGGCGGACGATCTGCTCGGCGCGGTCGGCGCCAGCGAGGCGCTGCTCGCCTCCGCGCTGCGCGCCGGCGCTCTGGCGCGCACGGCCGAGATGGTCGGCGGCGCGCAGCGCGTGTTCGAGCTGGTGATCGAGCATGCGAAGACGCGCGTGCAGGGCGGACGGCCGATCGGCGGCTATCAGGCCATCCAGCACGCGTGCGCCGATCTCGTGCGCGACGTCGATGCCGCGCGCGGGCTCCTCTACTCGGCAGCGTGGGCCGCGTCGGAGGGCCGGCCCGTCGACGCCGACGTGGCCCTGGCGAAGGCCTATGCCGGTGAAGCGTGTCTGGCGGTGGCGCGGCGCGGGCATCAGATCCTCGGGGCGATCAGCTACTGCGAGGAACACCCCCTCCATCTCCTGCACAAGCGCATCCAGGCGGCGAGTCTCGATTTCGGCGACGCCCAGCTTCACCTAGAGACCGTGGCGCGCGCGATCGGACTGGAAGGCCGCCCGTAGGACGAAGCGATGAACATCCTGCTGCTCTCGATGCCGGACTCGTTCGAGCACATGCCGTCGGTCGCGATCCGCATGCCCAACGGCGCGCTGACCTCGCTGGCCGGCAACGTCGATCCGCACCACAAGGTGGCCGTCGCCGACCTCATTCTGGTGCAGCGTCGGGTGCGCGAGACCGTCGAGCGCCTCGTGCGCGAGCTGCAGCCGGACGTGGTCGGGCTCTCGGTCATGACCTTTCAGCGGCACACCGCGCTCCGGATCATCGAGCTCGTGCGTCGACGCAGACCGGCGGCGCGCCTCGTGGTCGGCGGCTACGACGCGAGCCTGGCCCCCGACGCCTACACGGACCCGAGCGCCGGCGTTGACTTCATCGTGCGCGGCGAAGGCGAGCTGACGTTCCGCGAGCTGATCAGGGCGCTCGAGCTCGGTACCGATCTGACTCGCGTGGCAGGGCTCTCATTCAGGTGCGGCGAGGGCTTCACGCACAATCCGGACCGCGCGGTCGGCGGCCTCCAGGACGGAGCCGTGCGCCTGCCGAACCGCTCGGCGCGTGTCTTGCGCGGCTACACGATGGTCGGGCGTCAGGTCGACGTCGTCGAGACTTCGCGTGGGTGTACCTTCGACTGCAGCTTCTGCTCGATCATCGAGATGCGCGGGCGTAATTTCCACACGTACGACTTCGAGCGCGTGCTCGCCGACATCCGCGACGCGCGCGCCCACGGCGCCCAGGCCATCTTTCTGGTCGACGACAACATCACGCTCAACGTGCGACGGTTCGAAGCGCTCTGCCGCGCCATCATCGACGCCAGACTCAACGATCTCGATTACACGGTGCAGGCGATGACGTCGGCGATCGCCAACCACGGACACACCCTGGCGCCGCTGATGCGCCGGGCGGGATTCCGCTACGTCTTCCTCGGCATCGAGAACATCCTCGAGGAGGATCTCGAATTCCTGCGGGCCGAGGCGAAGAATCGCCGGCGCGGCGAGGGCAGCGGCGGCAACGCCGCGGTGACCGCGATCGAGTACCTGCACGCGAGCAAGATGTATGTCGTCGGCGGGCTCATCGTCGGCAATCCCCAGGACACGCGTGCGTCGATCGAAGCCAATCTGGCGTTCGCTCGCCGCTACATCGACGTGCCCTACATCCAGCACCCGACGCCCTACCCGCGCACACCGATGACGAAGACGTTCCGGGAGCAGGGGCTCATCATCAACGAGCGGCTGGAGGACTACGACGGCACGACCGCCGTGGTCCGGACGGCGCACCTGGACTCGGACGAGATCGAGTTCCTCCGGTGGCGGGCCGATCGGTGGATCAAGCTCAAGCATTTGCCGGTGGCGCTGGTCCACACGCCGCGGTTCGCGCTGCGCAACGGACTCAAGATGCTGCGGTACACCTTCAGGGGAACCACTATCAGGTCTATTCTGGGTCTCGAGGACGAGCGCAGGTCCTTCGAGCGCTATCGCATGCTCCGCCGAGCCGAGCGCGTGTACCTCTAACTCGACGGTTGACAGGTCTGCGCGAACCCTTATAGACTTCGCACCCGTGGCAAAGCTGTCGAGTATTCCTGCAGCGTTTCGGCTTCCTGGTCGCGGCGTCTTCTGACGCCCAGCCCTCTCTCTATTTCATTCCTGTCGGCGCCCCGAAAAAACGCGAGACTCCTGCACGAGCCTCGCGTAATCACCGACTGAGCCTCTGCTCCACGATCGGCCGTATTTCCGGCGATCACTGGAGCCGGGTGCTCGGGGAGAGAACGTATGCGGCTGGCGTCAAAAATCTTTTTGACTTCGGCACTCGTGATCGTTGTGCTCGCGGGTGTGGCAGCACTGAGTCTGCGCGCGATCGACCGCCTCGCGTCCGCCAATCGCGAGATCGTCACTCGCACGGTTCCGGCGCTCCGCTTGACCGCCGCCGCGCGAGAGGCGATCGAGCCTCTGATGCGTCTCGAGGCGCATGCCGTCCTTCTTCGTGATCCCTACTACACGACCGCGTGGACCGAGCGCGCAGCGCAGCTCGCCGCGGACCTCGAGCGCCTGGCGGACTACGCACAGAGCAGCTTGGAGAAGCTCTACGTGCGCGAAGCCCGCGTCGCCTTTGACGCCTATCGGAACATCGTGGCGCGCGAGCGCGCGCTCGTGCAGATGGGCGATCAGGTTGGCGCCGCGCAGCTGACCGATGTCGACGCACGCGTGCAGGCCGAGCGCGTGGACGAGCGCCTGGGCGCGCTCATGTCGGCGACCCACACACGGGTCCTCTCGGTGGAAGCCGACACCGCGCGCGTCGAAGGACGCATGTGGATCTGGGTGCTGGTCGCGCTGGGTGCTGCGGTCGGCGTGGCGCTGCTGGGCGCCGCGTTCCTCGCACACCGGATGACGCGCTCGCTGGGCGTCCTGTCGTCGGCGGCCGCCGCGGTCGCGGCCGGCAAGTTCCGCGATCCGATCGCGGTGAATCGCCGCGACGAGATCGGCTCGCTCGCGCGCTCGTTCAACTCGATGGTCGGACAGCTGCGACGGGTCGAGGAGACGCGACGCGAGTTCTTCGCGACGGTGTCGCACGAGCTCCGGTCGCCGCTCACCTCGATTCGCGGCGCCGCCGAGCTCCTGCGCGAAGGCGTTCCCGGTCCGCTGACGGAAAAGCAGAAGCGGCTCACCGATATCGTCTCGGTCAGCTCCGGCCGACTGCTCCGTCTCGTGAATCAGATCCTCGAGATGTCGCGACTGCAAGCCGGCCTCGTGGAGCTCGAGCGGACCCCGCTCGACCTCAGCTTGCTCGTCGGTCACGCCGTCGAGGAGTTGCACCCGGTCGCTTCGGAAGCGGGCGTGGCGCTCGAGTGCGAGCGCATCGGCCGCGACTTCAGCTACAGCGGCGACCAGGAGCGTCTGCACCAGGTGCTCGTCAACCTCGTTGCGAACGCCGTTCGGTTCACCGCGCCCGGCGGACGAGTTGTCGCGCGGGTGATCGAGGCCGGGTTGGAGTTCGAGGTGCAGGTCGAGGACACCGGCGTGGGCATCCCGGCCGATGCGCTGCCGCACATCTTCGACGCCTACCGCCAGGCGCATCGTGAGCGCGGCGGGACCGGTCTTGGCCTGGCGATCGTGCGCGGCATCACCGAGGCGCACGGCGGCCGCGTAACCGTCGAATCCCGGGAAGGCAAGGGCAGCCGGTTCACGGTACTCCTGCCCCGCACATAGCCCTTCGGAAACTCCTGTCATCCAGTCTTCACCACTTTGTGGTGGGGGTGTCATATCCGGCCGCTACCATCGGCGGTAAGGAACGAGCCAGTCGATCAATCAGTTTCTTACCACTGGCGGGAATTGGATTGCCCACATCAGCCGTAAGCCCTCGAAATCTCGATGCCTTCGACTAGCACTTTCTTTGCATTCCGTCTAGGTCGGCTGCAATCTACCGGGAGGGTACAGTGCGAACTGATCGAGCCGAATTGGGTGCCACGCCCGAGCCTCCACTCTTCGACGGCCATCCCCGGATGCAGGCGATCCGCTCGATCATCGAGAGCATCGCCGACACGGACACGACCGTCTTGATCCGAGGTGAGAGCGGGGTTGGCAAGGATCTCATCGCCCGCGCTGTGCACGAGGCGTCGTCCCGGCGCCGGGGACCGTTCGTGAAGGTCAACTGCGCCGCGATTCCCCAGGAGCTGCTGGAGTCCGAGCTCTTCGGCCACGAGAAGGGCGCGTTCACCGGCGCCCATCGACGCAAGCCGGGACAGTTCGAGTTCGCCAACATGGGCACGATCTATCTGGATGAGATCGGCGAGCTACCGCTGGCGCTCCAGGCCAAGCTCCTGCACGTGCTCCAGGACTTTCGCTTCTCACGGGTCGGCGGCCACGCGCCGATCGACGTCAACGCGCGGGTGATCGCCGCGACCAACCGGCGCCTCGAGGAAGCGATGTCGCGGGGGGAGTTCCGCGAGGACCTCTACTACCGGCTCAACGTGGTCGAGATCCAGGTGCCGCCGCTCAGGGAGCGCCGCGAGGAGATCCCGGTGCTCGTCTCGTGGTTCCTCGCCAAGTTCAATGCGCAGTACGGCAGACAGAAGACGGTCCGTCCCGAGACCCTGGAACGCCTGACGGACTACCCGTGGTCGGGCAACGTACGCGAGCTCGAAAACATCATCCGCCGCATGGTCGTGCTGGCCGACGGCGAGCAGGCGTTCGAGGCCCAGTTCGCGCGCGCTCGGGGCGTACGCACCGTGCACGCCAAGCCGTCCCCGTCGGTGACCGAAAGCCTGCGCGAGATCGCCCGCCGCGGCGCGCGCGAGGCCGAGCGTCACGCGCTTTCGGAAGTACTCGAGCGGGTGCGCTGGAATCGCGCCGAAGCTTCGCGGATTCTCAAGGTCAGCTACAAGACCCTGCTCACCAAGATTGCCGAGTGCGAGCTGGCGGCGCCGGCGCGCCGCCTGTCCTGAGGGCGGCTCGAGGGCCCGCCCGTCGACTTGACAAGACACCGGCGGGCCCCTAAGGTCGCAGCGCCATGAACGAGCTTGACGCCCTCGCCCGATCCATCTCCTCTCTCCTGAAGGAACGCAAAGAAACCATCGCGGTGGCGGAATCGTCCGCCGGCGGTTTGATCTCCGCGGCGCTCTTGGCGGTGCCGGGCGCCTCGGCGTATTTCCTGGGCGGCGGCGTCATCTACACGCAGGCCGCGCGGCGCGGGCTCCTCCGTGTTCCCGACGATGCCGTGAAGGGCATCCGGTCGAGCAGCGAGCCGTACGCGCTCCTGAAGGCCCGTACGATCCGCGAGCTCCTCGGGGCCACCTGGGGGCTTTCGGAGACCGGCGCCACCGGGCCGACCGGCAACCGCTACGGCGACGCGGCCGGGCACGCGTGCATCGCGGTGGCCGGCCCCGTCGAGCGTGCGATCACGCTCGAGACCGGCCACGGCGACCGCGAGAAGAACATGTGGGCCTTTGCGAAGGGAGCGCTCGAGCTCCTGGAGACGTCGCTGGGCAAGCGGTAGGAGCCCGCCCGGATGCGGATTGTCTTCTGGAACATCCGGGCCGGCGGCGGGGTTCGCGTCGGTCGGATCGCCGCCCAGATCGGGCGCTGGGCTCCCGACGCCGTTGCCCTCTGCGAATTCCGCGCGACGCCCCCGAGCCTCGAGCTGGCTCACTCGCTTGCGGCGCTCGGCCTCGCATATCAGTGCACGACGGCCGAGCCCGCGCGCCCCAGCGCCAACCGCCTCCTGATCGCGACCCGATTCCCGATGCGCCGCCTCCGGTTACGATTCGGGCCGGGCGACCCGGGCCGCCTCCTCCTGCTCGCCTCGGTCGAGGCGCCGGTGCCCCTCACCCTGGGGGCGATGCACGTTCCCAATCGAGTGACCGGACGGAAAGATCTCTTCTACGCTGCCGTGCTCACCCTGCTCAATCGCTGGCGTCGCGGACCGACGATGCTGCTCGGCGACACGAACTCGGGCCGGCCGGGGATCGACGAGGAAACCCCGGTGTTCGGGCCACGCGAAGACGCCTGGTTGACCGGGCTCGAGCAATCGGGCTGGCTCGACGCGTTCCGAATCCTGCGCGGGCCAGAACGCGCCTACACGTGGTATTCGCCTAACGGTGGCAATGGGTTCCGGCTCGATCAGGCCTTCGTGAACGACCAGCTTCGGCACCGCTTGCGGGACGTTCGGTACGACTGGGGCAGGCGCGCCGGACGCCCGGCCCGGCGTCTGAGTGATCACGCGGCACTCCTGGTCGATCTCCATAGTTAGAAGGGTGAAAGGGTGATGAGATAGAGTCGTGAGCCCCATGCGCTTTGGAACCTACTACTTTCTGCAGGCGCCGCCGTCGATCGGCCACCCTGACGTCATCCGCCACGAGATCGAGCAGATGGTGTGGACCGAGGAGCTCGGCTTCGACAGCATCTGGCTGACGGAACACCACTTCATCGACTACGGCCTGTCCGTTTCGCCCGCGGTCCTGGCTGCTGCGGCGGCGATGCGGACTCGGCGGGTGCGTATCGGACTGGCCGCCGCGATCCTGCCCTTCCACGACCCGGTTCGCCTCGCCGAAGAGCTCGCGATGGTCGATATCCTGAGCGAGGGCCGTCTCGACGTCGGCGTCGGACGCGGCAACCGTCCCGTCGAGTTCGAAGGCTATCGCGTACCCCAGATCGAGAACCGCGAGCGGTTCGAGGAGTGCCTCGCGATCATTATGAAGGCGTGGACTCTCGAGCGCTTTGCGTTCGAAGGCCGCTACTTCAACATCCCCGAGGTCCGCGTGATTCCCAAGCCGCTGCAACGGCCTCACCCGCCGGTCTATGTCGTGTGCACGAGCCCCGACACGATCGAGGCCACCGCGCTCCGCGGCGTGCCGATGCTGAACTCGCTCTTGCGCGGCGGCGTCGAGCAGCTGGCCAAGAGCCGTGACATCTATGTGAAAGCTTGCGAGAAGGCGGGCCGGAACGGAGCCGAGATCGCGAGCCTCCTGGGCCGCTGGGGCGTGTCGCGTCACGTCTACGTGGCGCCGACCGACGCGCAGGCGCTCGCCGAGGCGAAGGACGCGGAGATGTGGTACCAGGAATCGCTGCGGCGATTCCTCATTCCCGAGCGGATCGACCGCGTGCACCCGCTCCTGCAACCGGGGTTCCGCGCGCTCGAGGAGCGCTTCGCGAAAGTTTCCTGGGACGAGCTGGTCGCCGAGAGCGTCGCCTTCGGCTCACCGGACACGGTCGCCGGGCGGATCGACGAGTTCCGGCGTCTCGGCGTCGGCGAGATGCTCTGCTGGATGAACTTTGGCGGGCTACCTCAGGACCGCGTACGGCGCTCGATGGAGCTGTTCGCGCGCGAGGTCATGCCCCGGTTCCGCTGAGCCGTCACGAGCAGTTGCCGCTCTCGCCCACGCCGGCTCCGGGCCTGGGCTCGCCCCGCAACGCCCGCAGCAGCTTCTGAAAGCTCGACGAGCCGTCGAGCAGGGTTCCCGCCACGTCGATCAGTTTCTTCAGGCTCTCCTCGGGCAGCGAGAACGTCGTCGGCAGATTCAGAAATTCCTCGCGCGCCGGCGACGGAAGGCCCTCGAAAGAGATCTCCACGAAGCAGGTGCGGAGATCCTGGGCGAAGCTCGGAAAGGGCTGGGCGCCGCAGCCGGTCAGCCGCTGATTACACAGCCGCACGTTCGTCTCCGCTTGCTCGCGCTCGTTCTGGCGATTGATCGCATAGTCGATCGTATCGGCGCTGAGGCTTTCCATGCTCACGGTCGCGGTCTTCATGAAGACGTCGACGAGCCCTGCCGATCGCTCCTGCCGGCTCAGCTGCTCCGGGGGATCGGTCCGCGCGTTCACCGCGATGACGATGAGCCGCTTGATGTGCCCGGCGTTGATCCGCTGGGCGATGAATCCGCCCGAGCGGTCGTAGGCGCGCAGGATCGAGCGCAGTCCGATGTTGTCGGCGAGGCCGCCGTCGAGGAGATGGACCCACTTCTTGTCTTTGTCGTCCTTGCCGGCCATGAGGTCGAGGCGCTGGCGCGCCCAGTTGTAGCGGGAGGGATTGATCTCTCGGGTCTCGAGGGCCCGGGAGACGTCACGGGGGATTTCGAAGCCGGGCGCCGGCGGATAGCTCCGCAGGCTCACCGGGCTCAGCAGGAACGGAAACGCGGACGACGCGGCTGCTGCACGCCCGACGTGGAACGCTGAGAGATCCGAGCCGATGAAGTCGAACTCGTCCTGGGTGAACTCGAAGGGCGCCCCGTTGGCCATGCTGGTCGCGTGCAGGATGACGAACGGCCGTCGGCGCTTCGCGAGCGCGGTGTAGGTGGCGCCATCGAAGACGGTGCGGTCGTAGAGCTCGGCCGCCAGGTCGATCCGGCTGTAATACGGCGAGACGAGCCGTGCGAGGTTGACCGGATTCAACGTGCTCAGCACCAGCTCGCGCTGGATGTTTCGGACCAGGAATCGATCGTAGAAGCGCTGAAAGGTCTCCGAGCCATGGAGACCATAGAAGGCTGCCGTGAAGGCGCCCCCCGAAATCCCGGCGATGCAGTCGACCTCGTCCAGCAGGCTCCGCTTGGTGCCGCCGCGACCGACGTCGATGTCCTGCAGGCGGCGGAGCGCGCCGTAGGCGAACGCCGCTGCCCTGGTACCGCCGCCGGAGAACGACAGGCACACGAAGATCTCGTCGGCCGGATCGGGCCGGTCGGGCACCATTGCGGGAAAGCGGTACGCCGTTGCGGCGCCCCCGGCGCCCGGGAGCGCGGCGTTGAGTGGGTAGTGGGCGCAGCCGACGGCGACGACGGACAGGAGGAGCAGTGCGCCGAGCCGCACCCGACGCATCACGGCGGGCTTCCGGGCGAGATCGGAATCGCGGCGGGCGGCAGCCTCCTGAACTCGACGCAATAGGGATCGAGCGCGGCCGTGTTCACCAACAGCACCTTCTGCTCGAGCGGGGCGAAGTTCCAGGGCGGTCCGAGCGTCACGTCGTGAATTCCTGCCTGGAACTGCAGAATAATGTTCGTGCGGCCCTGCGGGAGGCCGTCGACCCGTACCTCCCGCGTCTCGGGAAACCTCACGATCAGGTATTCCATCGTCACTTGGTCCGGCTGAGCACCAATCCTATCGCCTTCGTGAAGGCGCCGACAGTAAATGGTTTCTGCAGCAGCGGCCCGAGCTTGGGCGCGTCGGCCGACGCGCTATCGCTGAGATAGCCCGATACGTAGAGGACCTTGACGTCCGGCCTGGAGGCGCGAACCCGGATCACCCATTCGTCGGCGAACGAGGGCGGTATGCCCACGTCCACGACCAGCAGATCGATGCGGCCGGTGTGTCGCTGGCAGAGGGTCAGCGCCTCCTCCCGATCGGCGGCCTCGAGCACCTCGTAGCTCTGCAGGTGAAGGATCTCGCGGATCAGGTCGCGCACCTCGCGCTCGTTCTCGACCACGAGCACGGTCCTGGCGTCGGTGGCGGCGACCGGCGGCGGCAGAACAGGCGGGGATAAGGTCAGCTCGGCAGCTCGCGGCAAGTAGATCTTGAAGGTCGAGCCGGACCCGGCGTCGCTGATGACGCTGATCTGGCCGCCGCACTGAGTGACGACGTCGTAGACGGTCGCGAGTCCGAGTCCGCTGCCGCGCCCGGGCTCCTTCGTCGTGAAGTAGGGCTCGAAGAGCCGCGCACGCGTCTCATCGTCCATGCCGGAGCCGGTGTCGCCCACCGCCAGCATCACGGCCTGGCCCACGTTGCCGGTCTCGATTGTGAGGCGGCCACCGCCGGGCATCGCGTCGCGCGCGTTGACCACGAGGTTCATGATGACCTGCCCGATCTGGTGCGGGTTGGCGTTGACCCGCGCAAGGCTCGGGCTGAGCCGGGTGACCAGCTCGATCGCGTCGCCGAGCAGCGGCTGCAACACGCGCGTGACGTTGCCCACGAGCTGGTTGAGGTCGACGGGAACCGGGGCGGGCGTCACGCGGCGGCTTCCCGCGAGGATCTGCTGCGCCAGCGCGGTGCCCCATTCGGTCGCGCGCTTGATGGCCTCGGCGTTCCGCCGCAGCGGATCGTCGGCACGCAGCCGCTTGAGCATCATCTCCGTGTACCCGGTGATGACCGATAGCAAATTGTTGAAGTCGTGAGCGACGCTGCCGGCGTGCCGACGCAGGGTGGCGTTGTCGGCCAGCGCCTGCTCGAGCCGGGCGGACTGCTCGCGGGCGGACACCGCGTTGCCTTCCGTCACTGCGGCGCCTCATCGGCAGGCGCGCTCGGCGGATCGGGCACGAGGGACAGCACGATCGTGAACGTGGTGCCGCGTCCCCGCGTGCTCTGGAAGCTGATCGCGCCGCCGTGATCCTGGACGATCTTGTGCGCGAGCGCCAGGCCGAGGCCCGTGCCGCTGTCGCGCGTCGTATAGAACGGGTTGAAGATCCGGTCGGTGTCGGCCGGCTCGATGCCGACCCCCGTATCCTCGACCTCGACCTTGACTCGGCCCGTCGAGCGACGATACGCCGGCGGCAGCGGATCGCCCGTGCCGGCCCAGCTGGCGCGAACGGTCAGCCGCCCACCCCGCGGCATCGCGTCGAGCGCGTTCGTGACCAGATTGACGAACACCTGATAGAGCGCGTCCGTGTCGGCCTGGATCGGCGGCACGTCGCGCGCGTACTCGCGCACGACCTCGACATGACGCTCGTCGAACTGGGCGACGTGGAGCTCGAGCGCCCGATCGAGAAGCTCGGGGAGACGCACCAGCGTGAAGGCGAGCCGCGCGGGGCGCGCCAGCGCGAGCAGGCGCTCGACGATGCCGTTGATGCGCTCGAGCTCGCGCGGCACCACGCTGCGGAACCGCTCGCGGAAGTTCCGATCGTCGAACTTCCGGTCGAGGTGGCGGCTGAACGTGAGGAGCGACGTGAGCGGGTTCTTGATCTCGTGGGCCAGGCCGGCGGCCATGGTGCCGAGCGCGGCCAGCCGGTCCGATCGCCGAAGATCGCTCTCGAGCTTTCTCACGAGCGTGAGGTCGCGGAAGACGCCGATGACCCCCAGGTCCTTGCCTTCCCCGCCCTTGAGCGGCGCGGTGCTGAACTCGATCGGCAACGTGGTGCCGTTGCGGCGCCGGAGCGTGAGCGGCACGCTCGCGATCGGGGCCCGGGTGGCCAGCGTCTCGGTGAGGAGGTCGCTGATCTCGGGCGTGTGGGCGAAGAGCTCGGTGCAGTAACGCCCGGCGGCCTCGCCCCGAAAGAATCCGGAGAGCAGCTCGGCCGCTGGATTCAGCGTGACCACGCGGCCGTCGAGGTCGATGGTGACGATCCCGCTCGTGAGCGATCCAAGGATGTTGTCGGTGTAGCTCTTGAGATCGGCGAGCTCCTCGAACTGCCGCCTGAGCCCGCCGTGGGCCTCTTCGAGCGCCGTTCGCTGGTGAAGGAGCTGCGCGGCCATGTCGTTGAAGGCACTAGCCAGGCGGCCGATCTCGTCGCCGGTCGAAGGCTCGATCCGCTGGTTCAGGTCACCGCGCGAGATCGCCGCCGCGCCCTCGGCCAGCTGCTGGACCGGCCGCGCGATCCGCCGCGCCACCAGGGCCGCGGCCATGCCACCGAGCAGCAGCGTGACCAGGGTGAGCGCCCCGAGCTCGAGCCGCGTCCGGCGGATCTCCGTCTCCATGCGGGTCTTGGAAAGCCCGAGCCGCACGGTCCCCCATTTCTTTTCGTCGACCATGACGGGCACGGCGAAGTCGTAGACGGCCACGCCCGCGCTCGTGACCATCTCCTGGGTCAACGGTTCCATCGTGGCGGCCGCCCGCTCGGAGGCCTCGCCGCGCAGGATCTTGCCGACGCGATCCGGGCGCCGGCTGTGGGCCGCCACCGCGCCGTCGGCGTCGAGCACGACCGCGTACACGACGTCGGCCTCGGTCGCGACCTGGTCGACGTTCTGCTCGAGCGCGTTGAAGTTGTAGAGCAGCAGCGGCGGATACGAGATCGCCGCCAGATTCCGCGCCAGCGCGTCGCCGCGGCGCTGGAGCTCCTCGACGATCGCGACGCGCTGGCGATGGTCGACCACGACGATGACCGCCGTCATGACGAGCACACTCACCAGGAAGGTGCCCACCATCAGCTGCGTTCGGAGCGAGCGTGCCGTCATCGCGCGCGCTCCAGCCAGATCTTGCGGAACGGAATGTACGGATCGCCGAGCCCGTTCACCTCGATGCTCCGGACGTAGGGCTGGAACACGCGCTCGTACGTGTGATGGAAGACCGGAATGATCGGCGCATCGGCCAGAATGGTCTGCTCGGCTCGGCGATAGAGATCGATCCGCTGCTTGATGTCGCCGGCGTTGCGCGCCGCGGCGAGCAGCTCGTCGACGACCGGGTTGGCGTACCCGAAGAAATTCCGCGGGCCGCGCGAGTGGAAGAGCTTGGCGAGGAAGTCGTCGGGATCCGGCACGTCCGCGTACCAGGCGTAGAGGAAGATCGGCAGCTTGCCCTCGTCGAGCAGCTTGACGTAGGCGCGCCACTCGGTCTGGTAGCGAACATCGGCGGAAATTCCCACCGCCGCGAGCGCCTTCTTGATCTGTTCGTGCTCGCGGACGATGTCGGCGCGCCGGGCACCGGACCAGATGACGACCGGTGGCATGCCCCGACCGCCTGGATAGCCGGCCGCGGCCAGGAGCTCGCGCGCCTTCTGGGGATCGTAGGGGTAGCCGACGAGGCTCGGATTGAACCCGAGCATCCCGCGCGGAAGGATCCCGTGCGCGACGATGTACTGACCAAAGAAGACGCTGTCGACGATCGTCTCGCGATCGATGGCGTGGACGATGGCCTGGCGCACCCGGCGGTCGTCGAGCGGCTTCGTGCGCGTATTGAATCCGTAGAAGCGCACGCTTAGCATCGGCCGCTTCACGTAGATGCGACCCGGGTCGGCGGCCAGCGCGCGCCGGTCCGCGCGCGGCGCGACCGGGGCGTCCTCGAGGGTGCCGCGCTGCAGCTCTTCGGTCATCGCGTCGTGCTGCTCTCCGGGGAAGATCCGGTAGACGAGCTGCGTGAGCCGCGGCGAACCGTCGAAGTACTCGGCATTCGCGCCGAGCACGATCTCCTTGCCACGCTCCCACCGAAGAAACTTGAAGGGCCCGGTCCCGACCGGCAGAGCGCCGAACGCGTCGCCCTGTGTCTCCACCAGGTCGCGCGGCACGATCTTGGCGTGACCGACCGCGACGACGGAGACGAACGACTGGTGCGCCTCGTTGAGCGTGACCTGGACCGTGTGTCGGTCGAGCGCGACCAGGCCGGCGACCGTCCTGGCGCGCCCCTCTCGAAACTCTCGCGCACCCTTGATGTTGAGGAACTGCTCGTTCGCGTTGGACTTCGTCCGCGGATCGAGGATACGCGTGAACGAGTACACGACGTCGTCGGCCGAGACCTCGCGCCCGTGGTGGAACTTGACCCCTTTACGCAGCTCGAAGGTCCACGTGAGCCCGTCGCGGGAAGCGCGCCAGAACTGCGCCAGCGCCGGCTTGATCATTAGGGTCTGATCGAACTGGACGAGGCCGTCGAAGATCTGCTGGGACACCGAGCGGCCGTAGGTATCGCTGATGCGCGCCGGGTCCAGCGTCTCCGGGTCGTTTCCGAGAGGCCGCCGGTACGTGCTCGCCGGCGGGGGAGGGTCGAAATCCTGCGCGGAGCTCTGGGCGCCCGGTCGAATCGCCGCAGGCCCGACGACGAGCACAGACGCCGTCGCACCCGCGAGCACAAGCGCGCCCACGACGAGAGCCAGTCTGAAGGGGGGCAGTCCGCCCCCCTTCGAACTCATACGAGGAATCCTGATGCGACTAGTCAGCCCCACCGTCAGCGGTACCGACCGCCTGGAAGAACTGCGTGGAACCCGACGTCCCCGACTCGATCACCGGCGCGACCAGCAGGAACGACGCGACAACCGCGGCCACCACGACGATCCCGGTCCACACTTTCGCCATTGCTCTCCTCCTCGACGGTTGAAGGGCTCTCCCCATGAGGGCCCCGACAACAAACCGCGGAAGGGCGTGAGCAATTTAGTCGCCAGTGCAGACCGGCGACAGAAATTTTCGTCCAAGTGCTTGTTTCTCGACGGCGAAAAATCGCGCGAGGCTTCGCGCGCGGCAGCGCGACCTCGCCCAACGGTTGTGCGACGCGCCCAGTTAGTGGGCGCACAGTAACTGTGCGATCACCGCGGTCCGGGCGCCCGGACGCCCCATCGCGCGAGCTTCACACGAAGCGAGTTGCGATGAATCTCGAGGATCCGGCCGGCCTCGGTGAGGTTCCAGCCGACACGCTCGAGCACCCTGAGCACGATTTGCTGCTCGAACTGATCGGTCGCCTCGTTGAGCGGAAGCGCTTCGGCGGCCCGAACCTTCGTGACCTGCTGGGGCAGCGACACGTCGAGCGGTAGGTCGTTGAGCTGGATGACGGGCCCCTCGGCCAGGACCACGCACCGCTCGATGACGTTCTCGAGCTCGCGGACGTTGCCCGGCCACCGGTAGGCGTTCAGCGCGGCGAGCGCCTCGGGCGAGAGCCCTTCGACGCGTTTGTGGAACCGCCGGTTGTCCCGCCGGATGAAATGATCGACCAGTAGCGGCACGTCCTGGATCCGGTCGCGCAGCGGCGGCACCTCGACGGGCACCACGTTGAGCCGGTAATAGAGATCCTCGCGGAAGGCGCCGCGGCCGACCGCCTCCTTGAGATTGGTGTTCGTGGCGGCGATGAACCGGACGTCGATCTTGACCGGCCGCGTGCCCCCGACGCGCTCGATCTCACGCTCCTGGAGGACGCGCAGGAGCTTGGCCTGCAGCTCCGCCTTGAGGGTACCGATCTCGTCCAGGAACAGCGTGCCACCCTGGGCGAGCTCGAACTTGCCGAGCTTCTTCTGATGGGCGCCGGTGAATGCGCCTCTCTCGTGGCCGAACAGGTCGGATTCGATCAGGGTCTCGGCGATCGCCGCGGGGTTGACGGCGACGAAGGGCCCCTCGCGCCGCGGCCCCTGATGGTGAATGGCGCGGGCGACGAGCTCCTTGCCGGTGCCGCTCTCGCCGGTGATCAGCACCGTCGTCGGCGTGCGAGCGACCTGGCAGATGAGGCCGTGGAGCTTCTCGATCGCCGGGTGCTTGCCGACGATCTCGTCCAGATCGTGGACTCGGGCCAGCTCGGAACGGAGAAACGCGACTTCACGCTCGAGCGCGCGGCGCTCGAGGGCGCGTCGTGAAAGGGACAAGAGCTCGTCCTCCTCGAAGGGCTTGGTGAGATAGTCGAAGGCGCCGAGCTTCATGGCGGCCACCGCGGTCCGCACGGTTTTCACCGCGGTGACCAGGATCACCTCGATGCCCTCATCGACGGCCTTGATCCGCTCCAGGACCTCGATGCCATCCATCCCGGGCAGCCGGATGTCGAGGAGGACCAGATCGACGGCAGACGCGCGGATCGTGTCGAGCGCGCTTGCTCCGTCGGGCATGTCGATGACGTCATAGTAGTCCTCGAGGATCAGCCGAAACGACTCCCGGACGCCGGGATCGTCGTCGACGACGAGGACGACGGGGCGCGCCATGCCGGGACTCTAGCACCAATCCCGACCGGGCTGGCTCTCACCCGAGTCCCAATGGCACGCATAGGTTAAGACCGTATCGAACGCGTGACATTGACGCGCTGCTCGCTCGACCGAAGAATCGCCTGGTGCTCGCGCATGTCCTCTCCGCTGCGCTCGTGGGCGTCGAGGCCGCTCTCGTCCGCGTCGAGGTCGACGTGAGCTCGGGGTTGCCCATGTTCACCATGGTGGGTCTCCCGGACTCAGCCGTTCGCGAGAGTCGCGAACGAGTCCGGACAGCCATTCGCAACGCCGGGTTCTCGTTCCCGAACGAGCGCATCACCGTGAACCTGGCACCCGCCGACCTCCGCAAGGAGGGCGCGTCCTTCGACTTGCCCATCGCGATCGGGATCCTCGCGGCCACCGGGGTGGTCGTGGACGGACGCGTCGGGCCATTCGCGGTAGTCGGCGAGCTGGCCCTGAACGGGCAGATCCAGGGAGTGCGCGGGGTCCTGGCGGTCGGACTCACCTGCCGGCGGCAGCGCATCGGGACGTTCGTCGTGCCGCTCGCGAACCACGCGGAGGCGCTTGCGGTCGACGGGCTCAAAGTGCTCGCCGCGCCGACCCTGCGTGACGCGGTCGATTTCCTGAACGGCGCCGATCCCGCGGCGATCACGCCGGCCCCGCTTACGCCGGTTGTCGTCCTCGAGGATCTCGACTTCACTGACGTCCGCGGCCAGGCGCACGCCAAGCGGGCACTCGAGATCGCGGCGGCCGGCGCCCACAACGTGTTGCTCGTCGGGCCGCCGGGAGGCGGCAAGACGATGCTGGCGCGGCGGCTGGCGGCGATCCTGCCTCCCCTGACACGCGACGAGGTGATCGAGTCGTCGACGATCTGGTCGGTCGCCGGCCTGCTGCCAAGACATGGCGAGCTGATGAGCAGGCGCCCGTTCCGAGCCCCTCATCACACGATCTCGGTCTCCGGGCTCATCGGCGGCGGGAGTCCGCCGCACCCCGGCGAGGTAACCCTTGCGCACCTCGGCGTGCTTTTCCTGGACGAGCTCCCCGAGTTCCAGAAGCATGTGCTCGAGTCGCTGCGTCAGCCGCTCGAGGACGGTCGTGTCACGATCGCGCGGGCCAGCGGCGTCAGCGACTTCCCGGCCAGGTTCCAGCTGATCGCCGCCGCGAATCCATGCCGCCGCGGCTGCCCCTCGCTCGAGAGCTGCGTCTGCACGCCGCCGGAACGGGCTCGATACCTCGGCCGCCTGTCTCGTCCGCTTCTCGACCGCATCGATTTGCACGTCGAGCTCCCGGCGCTCTCGCCGGCCGAGATCCAGACCCTGGCCTCGGGCGAGGCCAGCGAGAACATCCGCAAGCGCGTCGATGTGGCGCGGCAGCGTCAGCGTGAGCGGTTCCGTTCGAGCACGATCCGCGTGAATGCGGCGATGAGCCCGCGTCAGGTTCGGCGCTTCTGCAAGGCGTCAACCGACGCCGAGCGATTGCTGGCGGCGGCGATATCGCAGCTGGGGCTGTCGGCTCGCGGCCACGACCGCGTGCTCAAGGTCGCCCGCTCCATCGCGGATCTGGCGGGGGCTGATGCGATCACGGCGGAGCACTGTGCCGAAGCGATTCAGTACCGCGGGCTCGACCGTCAGTGGCGCGCGTGAACGCCGATCACTGCTTTTGCACGACCACGCGACCGTCGGGGTTCACGAAGACCCGGTACTTGCTTCCGTCCTTGCACGCCACCGCGTAATCGTTCTCGCCTTGCTTGGTGGCCGTCACGACCTGCCCGCAGGGCTGGCCTTGCAACGCGATCACCGCGGTCAAATCCTTGAGCACGGCCGGGTCGTCGGCAGCTAGCGCGGGGCCTGCCCCGGCCATCACGATCGCCGCCGCCCCAATCGAGCCTCGGACCTTGGTTCGTCCGCTCATGGTTCCTCCTATCAATTCAATCAGAGATTCTTGAATTTGTCCGGATCCACCAGGATGCCCCAGAGTGCCTCGCGCGAGGAGGAGACGTCTCGGGCCAGCGCCGGATCGCCGTCCTGGAGCAGAGACAACACCTTCAAGAGCAGCAGATCGTAGGTCTGTCTGAGCCTCGACAGCATCGACTGGTCTCGCGACTTGTGGAACTCTCTGAACTGCTCGAGCAAATCGTCGACCTGGTTTTTGAGCGAAAGCTTGGTGAAGACCCCGATCGCCTTGGTGTCGCGTAGCCGCTGTTCCAGGGAGCCGAGATCGAGGGGCGCCGCCTTCGGTGGTGCGGTCGGCGTCGGGGCCGAGGGCGCCTGGGCCGTTTGAGGCGCCGCGGCGCGCAGCGTTGTCGCCGGCGTTTGTGTCGACGGCGCCGGCGAGGTGTGTGACTCCGTCGGTGGCGGCGCAGTCGGTGCCGGCGCCGCTGGTGGCGGAGCGGCCGGAGTGGGTTCGGCGCGCGGCGGTGCGGTTCGCGGTGCTGCCGCGGGTACCGGAGGCGTGGTCCGCGGCGTGTCCCGAGTGGGAGCCGTCGGCTTCTGCGAAGCGTCGCGCGACGGCTGCTCGCCTTCCCGCGGCACCGTCTTGCCCGGAGGAGTCGGAGGAACTTTCGGGGACTCGGCCGGCGGTGGGGGCGCGGGCTCTCGGCTCACCGTGCCGTCCGTCTGGCGCGGTGTCGGCGGCGTGCTGTCGCACGCCTGGCTCAGAAACGCCACAACACCGATGGCCACAACTCTCATGCTGTTCGTCATCGAGCTCTCTGCTTCCCGCTCTCCGTTCGGCAGACTTCATTTCAGCATGCCCTGAGATCAGTCCGCATGCGAACCGTGGCGAGTAGAATGTACGCGATGCCCGCCGTGCACGCCCTGAGCCTACTGGTGTCGGACGGAGAGCGGGCTCCCCTGATTCTCGTGCACGGCGCCGCGAACTCGGCGCACGTCTGGACCTTCTGGCAGGAGGAGCTCGGACGTCGCGGGTGGTCGTCCCACGCGATCGACCTGCGGGGTCACGGCGCGAGCGCCGATGTCGATCTCGGCGCGACTCGAATGGCCGACTACGCCGACGACGTCGCGGCGCTCGCACGCACACTTCGCCGGCCTCCGGTCCTGGTCGGCTGGAGCATGGGCGGGCTCGTCGCGATGATGGCGGCAACACGGTGCCAGGCGCGGGCGTGCGTGGGCCTGGCGCCCAGCACGCCGGCGCGAACGTTCGACGCGTCGGTGCCGCTTCGCTCGGGCGTGTTCGGCCCCGAGGAGTACGGGATCGTCGACGGCGATCCCGATCGCCAGCCGGCGATGATGGATCTCGATCGAGACGAGCGCGTCGTCGCACTCCAATCGCTCAGGCAGGAATCGCGGCTGGCGCGTGACGAACGCAAGGCGGGCGTGGTCGTCGACGTGCGGTGTCCGACGCTGATCCTCACCGGAACCGCTGACACGCTCTGGCCTCGCGCGCGCTACGACACACTGCCGTTCGCCGTCGATCACGTCAGTGTCGACGGCGCCTCGCACTGGGGTCTCGTACTGAATCGCCGCCTGCTGGCGGCGATGGCTTCAGCCGTGAGCGACTGGCTCGAAAAGATGATCGGACGCGGAGCTCTTGACGCGCTGGCGGAAGAGCGCCGCCCGCGGGATCGGCGCGCCTAGCGGCGGCCGCGCGGCGGGATGTTCGTGTAGACGATCGAGCCGTCTTCGCCGACGGTCCGGTAGACAGGCGTAGGCGGCGGGCTGTAGCCGGCATTCGTGGTGCCGTCGTAGTGATACAGCACGCGCGTTACGTAGTCGCGAGTCTCCGGGTACGGCGGAATACCCCGGTGTGTGACCACCGCCTTCTCACCGGCGTTGTAGGCGGCCAGCGCCAATGGCAAATCGTTTCCGAATCGTTCGATCAAGCCGCGGAGGTGCCGAACGCCGCCGTCGATGTTCTGCTGCGGATCGAAGCTGTTGCGCACGCCCAACATCGACGCTGTGTCCGGCATCAGCTGCATCAGGCCCTGGGCGCCCTTCACCGAGACCGCCCGCGGATTGAACGCCGACTCGACTCGGATGACCGCCTGGACCAGCCGCTCCGGAACCCCGTAGCGCTCCGCGGCCGCCCTGATCTCGGTCGCGTACCGAGCCGTGTCCGCCGGAGGGAGACGCAGGAAGCCCGCCGAGGTGCCTGACTGGTAACCTGCGAGGTTCTTGTAGCGGGGATCGGTCGGGGCGTTCGTGAAATGGACGGTGCCGTCGTTCTCGGAAAGGCGGTAGACCTGCGCGCCGGCCGGCGCCGCGACCACAAGCGCCGCCGTAGACACCACGCCCAGGAAAAACCCGAGGCGCGACATACGGCCTATGTTAGCTGAGCCGCAGTCGCGCCTACAAGGCTGAATACGTGGTCCGGAAACCGTTCAAATAGCGGAAATCAGGACGCTAACGCCATCCTTTCGATCTCGGGCCAGGCCGGCGTGTCCTCGAGGGCGTGCTTCAGCACGTCCCGCACCGAATCGACCAGATGCAAGGTCATCTCGTCCCGCACCCGGGCGGGGACGTCCTCGAGTAGGTTCTTCGCGTTCCGCCCGGGAATCAGCACAGTACGGATTCCAGCTCGGTGCGCGGCCAGGACCTTCTCCTTGATCCCACCGACCGGCAAGACCCGTCCGGCGAGGCTCACCTCGCCGGTCATGGCCAGGCCCGGGCGCACGCGGCGACCGGTCAGCAGCGACACCAGCGCGGTCGTCATCGTGACGCCGGCCGAGGGGCCATCCTTGGGGATGGCGCCCGCCGGCACGTGCACGTGGATGTCCGACGTCTCCCAGAAGTCGGGCGCGATCCCGACCTCCTCGGCATGCGAGCGCACCCACGAGAGGGCGGCCTGCACCGACTCCTTCATCACGTCGCCGAGCTGTCCGGTCAACGTGAGGGTACGCTTGCCCTGCATCCGCGTGGCCTCGATGACCAGCACGTCGCCGCCGACCAGCGTCCACGCCAGGCCGATGGCCACGCCCGGAACGCGCGTACGCTCCTCGACCTCCTCGAGCTCGAATCTCGGCACGCCGAGGAACGACGTCACGACATCCGGCGTGATCCGCGCGGGCTCCGCGCGGCCTTCAGCGTGCCGCCGCGCGACTTTGCGGCAGACGCTGGCGATCTCACGCTCGAGATTACGGACGCCCGACTCGCGCGTGTAGCCGCGGGCCAGGAGCCTGAGCGCCTCGGGCGTGAACTCGATGTCCTTCGTGGGATCGAGCCCATGCTCCCGCGCCTGCTTCGGCACGAGGTGGCGCTGGGCGATCGCGATCTTCTCCTCCTCGGTGTACCCCGCCAGGTGGATGATCTCCATCCGGTCGCGCAGCGCCGGCGGAACCGTGTCGATCACGTTCGCCGTCGTGACGAACAGCACGCGCGACAGATCGAACGCGACGTCCACGTAGTGGTCGCGGAACGAGACGTTCTGTTCCGGGTCGAGCACCTCGAGCAGCGCCGACGCGGGATCGCCGCGGAAATCCATCCCGAGCTTGTCGATCTCGTCGAGCATGAACACCGGGTTCTTCGTGCCGGCGCGACGGAGGCCCTGAACAATCTGGCCCGGCAGCGCGCCGATGTACGTCCGGCGGTGGCCACGGATCTCGGCCTCGTCCCGCATACCGCCGAGCGAGATGCGATGGAACTTCCGGCCGAGCGCGCGGGCGATCGATCGCCCGAGCGACGTCTTGCCGACGCCCGGAGGCCCCACGAAACAGAGAATCGGATCCTTGCCGGATGGGCGGATCTTCTTCACCGCCAGATACTCGAGGATGCGTTCCTTGATCTTGTCGAGTCCCTCGTGGTCCTCATCGAGGATCGTCCGCGCTCCGGCGATGTCGACGTTGTCCGTCGTTTCCTGCTGCCACGGCATCGACACGAGCCAGTCGATATACGTGCGCGCGACCGTGTACTCGGCCGCGGCCGGCGGCATCTTGGCCAGCCGGTCGAGCTCGCGGAGCGCCTCTTTCTTGGCCTCTTCCGTCATGCCGGCCGCCTCGATCTTCTGACGGAGCGTGTCGATCTCCTGCGTGCGATCGTCGGTGTCGCCCAGCTCCTTCTGGATCGCCTTCATCTGCTCGCGCAGGTAGTACTCGCGCTGGGTCTTCGACATCTCGGACTGCGCCTCGGACTGGATCTTCGAGCCGAGCTCGAGGACCTCGACCTCCTTCGTCAGGGCCGCCACGAGCCGCTGCAGCCGCTCGGCGAGGTTGGTCGTCTCGAGGATCTCCTGACGGAGCGCCGCCGAGATGCTCGGCAGCGAACCGGCGATGAGATCGGCGAGCGCGCTCGGACCTTCGGCCGCGCCGAGGACGTTGGCGAGCTCGTCGGGCAAGGTCGGCGACAGCGACACGACCTTCTGGAAAAGTCCGGTGGCCGTGCGGGCCAGCGCTTCGACTTCCAGCGTGGCCGCGAAGCCCGCCTCGTCGGTGAGCCGTTGAATCCGGGCGCGGAGGAACGGTGCCTCCTGGACGACGTCACCGATGCGGAAGCGCGTCAGCCCCTGGACCACGAGCCGCAAGGTACCGTCGGGCTGCTTCAGGGCCTTGTGGATCAAGATCACCGTGCCGATCGAATGAAGCTCCTGAGCGCGCGGATCCTCCGCGGCCGGGTCACGCTGCATGATCGCGCCGAGGATCCGACTGCCCTGCAGCGCCTCCTGGACGAGCCGCACCGATCCGGGGCGGCCGACCGCCAGCGGAGTCACCGCGTGCGGCATGATCGCCGTGCCGCGTAGAGGAAGAATGCCCAGGACGTCTGGGATGCTGAGCTCGTTCTCGTCACGCTCGACTGCCATGGGTCTCCTTTCGAGCTAGAACAGATCGACGGGCTTGAGCTGGCCCGAAGCCGCTCGAACGAGAGCCTCGCGCGGCTCCTGGGGCCGACTCTGACCCGTTGTCTCGCCGCCCTCCTCGCGGAGGTACGTGACCAGATCTTCGATCTGCTTCTGCATCTCGATCATCCGACGTCTCATCTTTAAGATGACCTCGATGCCGGCGAGATTCACGCCGAGGTCTCGCGTGAGCCGGAGCAGTCGCGCCAGCTCGTCGACGTCCTCGGCGGAGTACATCCGCGTACGCCCAACCGTACGGCTCGGGCGCACGAGTCCCTTCTTCTCGTAGAAGCGCAAGGTCTGCGGGTGGACGTTCAGCATGTCGGCGACCACGCCGATCATGTACAGCGGCTTGCCGCGGTCCGTCACTCGGCACCTCCTCGATACCGCTCGAGCGCGGTCCGCGTCTCGACGGGCATCAAGCGCGCGAGCTCGCGCACCAGCTCATGCGTGCGCGCGTCGAGCCCCGTCGGCACCTCGACACGAACCGTCACGTATAGGTCGCCGGTGGACTCCCCCGTCAGCCGGGGCAGCCCCTGACCGCGCAGCCGAAACACCTGGCCACCCGTCGTGCCGGGCGGCACCACGAGCACTGCCTCTCCGGATGGCGTCGGCACGCGAATGCGGGCGCCCAGCAGGGCCTCCCACACGCTGATCGGAACCTCGCCGTGCACGCTGTCCCCTTTGCGCCGGAAGAACGGGTGCTCTCCGACCCGAGTGCTGACGATCAGATCTCCGCGCGGACCGCCGAAGGGACCCGCGTTGCCTTCTCCGGCGACGCGAACCTGCGCGCCCGAATCGACGCCGGGGGGAACCGCGATGCCGATCTGTTCGATCACGCGGCGAACGCCGCGGCCGAGGCAGGCCGCGCACCGGGTGCCCTTGATGGTGCCGCTCGCCCCGCACTCCGAGCACGGCGAGAACCGCTGGACGTCCAGCCGCACGGTGGTGCCGCGAACCACTCCGGCGAAAGACAGGTCGACGACGGCGTGGATGTCGTCGCCGCGCCGGCCCTCCGCCAACGCCTCATCGGTTCCGACCGCGTGGCCGTACCGGTCGTACATCTGGCGCGCGGCCGGATCACCGAGCACTCTGAATGCCTCCGCGATCTCCTCGAACAGCTCGCGGGCGCGCTCGTCCCAGAAGTTGACGTCGGGCGAGTACTGCCGCGCGAGGCGCTGATAGGCTCGACGCACCTCGCGCGGCGCGGCCGTCGCCGCGATACCCAGTACCGCGTAGTAGTCGCGACGCATCACGTACTTCTACTTCTTCTTGTCGCCCAGATCTTCGAAGTCGGCGTCGACGACCTCGCCTTCCTTTGGACCCGACGGACCCTGACTCTGCCCGCCCGGGGCGTTAGCACCGGACGGCTGGCCCGACTGCGCCTCGCGATACATGATCTCCGCGAGCTTGTGCGCCGCGCGGTTCAGACCATCCTGGGCGCGCTTCATGCGCTCGACGTCCTCGCCCTTCAGCGCCTCGCGCGCCTCGGCGAGCGCGTCGTCGATCGCCTTGCGATCGCCCTCGGCCAGCTTGGACCCGTGTTCGCCTAGCGTGCGCTCCGTGGAGTACACGAGCGAGTCGGTCTGGTTGCGGACTTCGATCTCCTGCTTGCGCTTGGCGTCCTCGGCGGAATTCGCCTCGGCCTCCTTCATCATCCGGTCGATCTCTTCCTTGGTGAGGCCCGACGACGCGGTGATCGTGATGTTCTGCTGCTTGCCGGTCGCCTTGTCCTGCGCCGCGACGTTCAGGATTCCGTTCGCGTCAATGTCGAACGTCACCTCGATCTGCGGGATCTGCCGTGGCGCCGGCGGGATGCCCACCAGATGGAACTTGCCGAGGGTCCGGTTGTCGCGGGCCATCGGCCGCTCGCCCTGCAACACGTGGACTTCGACCGAGGTCTGATTGTCGGCCGCGGTCGTGAACGTTTCGCTCTTCTTCGTCGGGATCGTCGTGTTGCGCGTGATCAGCGGCGTCATCACGCCGCCGAGCGTCTCGATCCCGAGCGACAGCGGGGTGACGTCGAGAAGCAGCAGGTCCTTGACCTCACCGGTCAGTACCGCGCCCTGAATGGCCGCGCCGACCGCGACGACCTCGTCGGGGTTCACGCCCTTGTGCGGTTCCCGGCCGAAGAGCTGCTTCACGGCCTCTTGCACCTTCGGCATGCGGGTCTGACCCCCGACCAGGATCACCTCGTTGATGTCCTTCGGGCTCACACCGGCGTCCTGCATGGCCTGGCGGCACGGGCCGAGCGTGCGCTCCACCAGGTCCGCGACCAGCGCTTCCAGCTTGGCCCGCGTCAGCGTGAGCACGAGATGCTTAGGCCCGCTCGCGTCGGCCGTGATGAAGGGCAGATTGATCTCGGTCTGCAGGGTGGTCGACAACTCGCACTTCGCCTTCTCGGCGGCTTCCTTCAGCCGCTGCAGGGCCATGCGGTCCTTGAGCAGATCGATCCCGTGCTCCTTCTTGAACTCGCCGGCGATCCAGTCCATCACCCGCTGGTCGAAGTCGTCACCGCCCAGGTGCGTGTCGCCGTTGGTCGCCTTGACCTCGAAGACACCCTCGGCGATCTCGAGGACCGAGATATCGAAGGTTCCGCCGCC
>Ga0114129_10001293_pt1 | contig 33362 bp, 34 predicted proteins | sample RhiMetdeltSRZDD1_FD_80071 | JGI IMG/M metagenome (GOLD analysis project Ga0114129, IMG submission 80071) | Populus rhizosphere microbial communities from Tennessee, USA - Rhizosphere MetaG P. deltoides SRZDD1 (version 2) (version 2) | ecosystem: Host-associated > Plants > Roots > Rhizosphere >...
CTTCGTCGTTAAGGCCTAAATTTTCTAAAGCAATATCCCGGAAATTTTGTGGTTCAATTTCCGGCTGTAAAATGAAACAAGGGGTTTGAGGATTTGTAAGAGCCTTTACAAGATCATTCGTTGTGTATTTACCGTCAGTAATTACATTTTTGGGCAATGCTTGAATAAGTTTATCAAACTGCTCCTGTTCAAACTCCTGGCCGGATTTTGTTATTAATTGAACAGCCGGCCTTGTTTTTAGTGGAATGGGCAGATTTGCAGCTTTTAGCGCTGTGGGATTATTTTTATACATGGACAAATACAGGTGCCTATCACACTGTGTCCGCAGGAATGTTGAAAGTTTACTTTTGGAAAGGAATCTTTCCGGTTGGGTTGCTAACATAATCAGGGCTTTAAAAGTTTAACCATTAATACACAGACATAACCATTACTATCATTAGCCTGTTATACAATACAGGAAAATGATAAAACCTATCATGCAATCAAGCGGGAATCCTTTTATTACCTGGTTGGGTAATGATCACAGGGTATGATCTTCAAAAATTGGTACACCCCAAAGGTACAGTTTATATTCATATTTATAATTTAGCATAATTGAATGTACATATTACAGGCATTCAAGCTGGCTGACATATAGCAGATCAGGATACCTGCTTATAGTCACCTGCAACAGCAGATACTTATTCAGGCGCCGGGGACGCATTTTCTTTGTTACTTTCTTTGTTGCGTTACCTTACACAAAGAAAGTAACGCGCAAAAGCTTGGGAAAAGGGGCTGCCTGCCCCTTTTTTATTCTTACAGCTCATCTATTGGATTTCCCTGCCGCGCCTGTCAGAACGTATGGTTTCACTGGCGGATTTCTTCAAGCGATTTGTTGCCGCCTCTGGTCTTAAATTCTTCGGCGCGGTAATACCAGCACTTCTTTTTTGAGGCAAATTGCAGGCCTGCTGCCTTCAATTGCTCCTTAACCGTGTAAGTATTGCCTGTTACCCATATCCAGTTTCCCACAACTTCAATAATGATGTTAGGCAGATTTATTATCAGCTCGATGACTTTTCGGTATTCCTCGGAAAGCCTGATCTGCTCTTCCGTTTCTTCGGCTGTAAGGTTTTCACCTTTCAAAACTTTGGCGCATGCAAAAGCATATTCTGTATTGATTTGCTGCATAGTTTCGGTATCGCCGCCGTGGTCGGGATGGTGCTGCTTTGCCAGCTTTTTATAAAGCGCTTTTACATCCTCGATGGTGTTGCAGTTATTGAAAAATTTCATGGCTGAGAGGTTTTAGCGGTTAAAGAGGGAGAATTGATTGAGGGCTTTTTGCTTTACCGGCCGGTTGCAGCTTAACCGCCTAATGAGGTAGTAAACCGTAATATCTTCATTACTGAATATGGCCCATGCAGATTGAAGGGATTTTGCGCGGCTGGTATGCCTGCTCTTTTGAATGTCCCAGGATATTTTCATCAACCGGGAGAGTTTGTTTGTGTTTGTCATCGTTTACCCGTTTACGTTTGAAAAAATCAATTTTTAAAAAGAAAAAAGGGAAAAAAAGAAAGCACGGGTAAAGCGGCTATGTTCCTAAGCCAAAAGGAAACGGAATAATAAAGAAGGCTCCTGCGCGTGAGGGCTGTGTTTTTATGCCGTAGTCTTTTGGCGGCTGGGATTTGCACTACAGACGATGACAGAAAAAAAAGAGCGGCTATCCACCAGGAGGTGAATAGCCGCTTACATTTGCTGGCCTTTTTATCCCTTCTTTTTAAAAATTCATTTAATGTGCAGGCTTAATAGTAGCAGCAGCGATGAATGGAGCGTCGCAACGAAGTGCAATCGTTATCAGGATGCAGGTAAAACAGAGACTTTGGCGTAACTTAATATCTAAATTTATATTTTATGAAAAAGTTCTTTAGAGACCCGCTCAGAATATCTGTAGCGGTTATTGGAGGTATTGTTGATGTGTACAGCTTTTTTCAGATCCTTGTCCAAACTCGATTTAAAATGCCTGAACTGTTGAATAGCCCCTGGCTATGGCTTTTTGTTATTGTCACTCTTACAGTAACAGGCCTGTTTCTCTATTTTAAAAGACTGGATTATAAAGCGCTGATCGCTTCAAAATTTGAGGCCCAAAAAGAAGAACTCAATTCCTTGAAGAATGAATTTGCCGCATATAGAAAGGCGGTTAATGAAGAGTTTGGCCGTGCTTATAATCAGATTACCGACCTTAATAACAAGGCCAATAAATTACACTGGCAATTGCAGGAGGAACGGGAAAGATCAAATATCGGTCACAGCGCTTAAAGCATCATCCGTATCCTTGAAAATGAAATTGCCCTGATAGCCGATGGTAGTTGAAACATGAGCATGCCTGTATAGCTTCTGCAACATCTGGATAGGAATTTTATCGCCTGCCAGATTGCCGAACGTATGGCGGGCAATATGCATGGTAAGTTTCTTTTCAATCTTAGCAGCCGGGGCAACATAAGTGCGCAGGCATTTATCAATAGCGCTTACTGCAAATGCTGTTGTCCGCTCAACAATAAACCGGTCTTCCAGATTTTCGAGGCGCTTCAATTCAGGAAATATAAGATCATCCTTGTCAGTCCGGAATTTCTCATACTGTGTAATAATGCGAAGCACCTTGTCCGATACTTTCAGGGAATCCGCCTTGTCGTTTTTATTCATGGAGTAATAGTAACGCCCGTTCTGAAATTGCGGCCATCGGACAAGCATCACGTCACCTGCGCGCATCCCGGCAAAATAGAATGAGAAAAGGTATATATTCCGGCAATGGTTCTGGTATTCGTCGGTAAGCTCAACCTCTTCCAATCTTTTCACTTCCTCGGCCGTAAGACCAATTTTAATGGAATCCGGAAACCGGATTTTCATGCCATCATCCCCGCCAAATGGCGTTTGCTCCTTTGTTATGACTTTATTTTTCCGGGCATAACTGTAAACCGAGCGAATAACAGCAATATGGTTTTCAATAGTACGCTTGCTGAGTGGCTTTTTGGGCTTGGCAATGCTTTTCCTTTTACGTTTCGGCGGTTGAGTATCAGCAGGCCTTTTTTTCTTTGGGGGTAAGGTATGATAGGACTTTAGCCAGATTTTAAATTTTTCCAGCAAGCCTTTGCTTATATCAGCAAATGTAATATCTGCATCTTTGAGAAATTCCCGGAAGTGCCCGATGCGTGGTTTATCGGCCGTATATTGATTATATTTTCCCGCAGCTTTCAGATCATCCAGATAGGCCTGCGCCTGCGCAAAAAATGTTTCTCCCACCTTCGGCTTTATTTTTTGCTGGATCGCTTTGGCGCTTACTGCCCCGTTTTGGGTTTCCATTTCCAGGGCCTTGTCGGTGGCTTCAGATAATTTTTTAAGAATAAGGTTGTTCAACCTGGTGGCATTGGGGTGGGATTTTTTAACCCGCTTTTCTGCTTCGTTCCAGTCATTACGAGGCACGGCACCGATTGTAATAATGGAAGGGACCCTGTTCTTCAAAATTTTTATGATGATGGAATGGGTTCCGTCAGCATTTGGCCGTTTACGCAGCCTGACTTTCACCGTAGCCATAAGCAGAAGATTTTATTAAAGCTACAGCTTTCTGGTCACACATTGGTCACACATTTTTGAAATTATTACGATTTTATTTTTTCGTATTTAATTGATTATCAGAATAAATTAAACTGAATGGAACTGAATTAAACCAATAAACAAGGACTGAAAATCCTTGTGTCGGCGGTTCGATCCCGCCCCACACCACAAAAAATCAAACGGTTATCATCAAAAATGATAACCGTTTTTTTATTTGGACTCCTTCAATATCCTTTCCTTTACTCAGGCATATTTACAGCCGATGAATGATGAGCGATAAATTGATAATCGTACCCCTTCTTAAAGTTTTCCAAAAACCCGGTTCTGCTAAAAGGCAATCTTTTATTAATAAAGTTTGCCATAGTGTTTATCCGGTAATCCAACGATTCGAATAGATCAATAATATCTTCGGGGGTGTTTTTGAAATAATCCAACCCGCCAAAGCCACTCTCGAAAATGATCAGGGGCTTGTATTTCTTAATCACTTCCCTTGCACCATCCAAAACAAGGTATTCGGCACCCTCCACATCAATTTTTATAAAGTCGAGCCTGTCATATGCATAAATATCATCCAGGCGCTTTTTGCCAACCTGAATTTTTTCGGGCTGAATAGCCTTATCAATATCCCTGCTCATTAAGCCACTGACTGCCGGTCTTTGCGGATAAAAAAAGAACTCCGTTTGCCCACTTGTATTAGACAGTACATGATTAAATATCTGCACCCTGCTGTTCGCGTATTTTTTCCTTAAATACGTATACAAAAACGGAATGGGCTCAAAACCCATGATCCTGCCCTTTGTGCAATGGCGGGTCAGGTAATAGAAAACCTGTCCTTCATTGACCCCCACATCAACACAGTTTGCATCAACCGGCAGGAACTCTTTGATTATTCGAATTGTTTCCAGGTCATAGTGAGGTATTTTATCGCTGATTTTTTTATAATAAGCATGATATACTTTATAAACCAGGCCCCTGATAAAGTTTTTGAAACCGACCTTAATTCCAGTCCACATTATTGTTAGAATTTTGCCGAATATAGAGAAAGAAAATTATAATAAGTGGCTCTAACCGGATAAAAACGTAACATAACCCCGCCCCCTTTATTTAACCGGCAATCAGGACTGAAAATCCTTGTGTCGGTGGTTCGAGCCGGGTTTAGGCCTGGGAAAGCCAGCAGTGCTATTGAGAAAAAACACTCCTAATAAACTCGTTCTGAAAAACGCCATTCGGATCTATGCTGTTCCGCAGTTCCCGGAAATCATTCATGGCCGGATATAGTTTTTCTAATGCTGTTTTTGACAGATCTGAAAGTTTCCCCCAATTAGGACAAGCATTATATTTTTTCATTACATCGAAAAACAATTGCATACACGGATGAACTTCTTTCTTACGGTATTCACGTACACACATCCCAATATAAAAGGTATCCTGATTATACGAAGGGCTTAGCCATGAACTTTCAGCGGCGGTATAACGAAGATCTACAGGGAAGTGGATTTTTTGGTCAGAACGCTCCAGTGTATCCCTGAATTCTTTCAATGCTTTTTTATGACTGTTATCAAAAACAGGTAGTCCATATTCCGAAACAACCATGGGTACTGTTTCATCATGTACTAATATCTCGAAACAATTCCCGATCCTTGTACGGGGAGTAAAATAATAATCGAGACAATACTTATTGATCATAGGAATCAAAGAAGGATCGTCATTGCTTTTTATAAACATGGGCGCCGTTACTGCATCAATCTCCCGATCACGCATTTTTTGTTCAATGGTGAACTTTTCCTGCTTATTTTTTTCAATATAGTGCTCCTGGCCTATCCGCTCTGCTTTAAACAAATATACTTTATTGGTATGCGGAAACCACCATGCTTTAAAGTATTCATAGCGCCTTGCATAGTCATCCATGCATTCAATAAACTCATCAAACTCAATAACGCATTCCTCTGATTTCAGGTAAAATAAAGGTTCACATCTAAAAGTTACTTCTGCAACGATCCCAAACATACCTAACGAAATGGAAGCGGCATCCCATAGATTTAATTCTTTATCGCCGGTCCTCCATACAGCATCTCTATTTATTGCTAATACTTTCCCCGATGCTGTTATTATGCGTAAATGCTCAATCTGTGCCGAAAGGCTCCTATGTTTCAAACCACTACCATGTGTGCCGGTGGCCAATGCACCCGCAACTGTTTGTTTGTTTATGACCCCAAAATTGGGGAGCGACAGTTTGTTTTCTTTTAGAACTGAATACAATTCATGCAAATACATTCCACCCTGGCACCTAATGGAATTGTTACCCACTGAAATTAATTTCCGGTAGTTTTTCAGAGAAACTAAAATTTCATTACTAACAGCAATGGGAGAAAAAGAATGCCCCGAGCCAACCACCCGGATCCTTTTTTCGTGTTTTGCTGCAAAATGAACCACTTCAATTATTTGCGCTTCCGTTTCAGGTTCAAAATAATTTTCAGCAAGGCAGGAGTGATTTCCTGCCCAATTGGTCCAGTTAAAGTTCTTTTTCATCAGGGAGTTAGGAAAACCGGCGTTTTATTGGCGCTTAGCAGCATTTAGTATCCTGTTTATAATCTTTGTTGTAATACTACATAGATTAGAAAATAGCCACCATCGAAATTGTTGGATTTTCACCATAGCAATTGTTGGATATTAAATTTTCGAACGAGATCCCATCAAATCATAAATAACTAAATAACATCATTAACCGCTGTACTACCTCTATTATTATTACATTTGCCCCGCCTAACCTTTATCGCCCCGGTTTATATGTATTAAACCAATAGTACCTGGTAAAATACAGGTAAACACCTATAATTAGTTATTAATTATATACCCCCTGGCAGAGTAATAAGCCCCATGCTGCTAAAGCTCACTTCTCCTCAGAAGTGAAAAGGAAGTTTATTGTCCCTTTAAAATAAGCTAAATAAAAAAGCATGAATCAACCATTTATCAAATCATTGACTTTATTACTATGTCTTTTCGGTAGCGTATTGTGCTACACACAAACACCCGTTTCTATCAATGGTCAGCTAAAAGTGATCGGAACAAAACTATGCAACCAGAGTGGCAACCCCATCCAGCTAAGGGGCATGAGCACACACGGCATTCAATGGTATGCAAATTGTACTCCGGACGTTTCATTGGATACACTCGCCTACAAATGGGGAGCCGACATTTTTCGTATATCCATGTATGTGCAGGAAGGTGGTTATGAAACCAATCCTGCCGGCTTTACGGCCCAGGTAAAACAATTGGTTGACAAAGCTACGGCACGTGGCATGTATGCGCTGATAGATTTTCATATGCTTACCCCGGGCGATCCGAATTATAACTTAAATAATGCGAAGACTTTTTTTACAGAAATCGCAAACACGTATAAAAACAGTAACAATGTCCTATACGAAATATGCAACGAACCCAATGGAGTAACCTGGGCAACCATAAAAAACTATGCTGACCAGGTAATACCGGTTATCAGAGCTATAGACGGCGATGCAGTAATATTAGTTGGTACAAGAGGATGGTCTTCCCTGGGTATGTCGGAAGGAAGCAGCGCCCAGGAAATTCTCAACAACCCCCTCACCTTCTCCAATGTTATGTATTCATTTCACTTTTACGCAAAAAGTCACCAGGATGCTTATCTGAACCAACTGGATTGGGCTTCTGACCGCCTGCCTATATTCGTTACGGAGTTTGGTACGCAGGAAGCCTCAGGCGACGGGACTAATGATTTAACAATGGGGCAAAGGTACATGGACCTGATGCGGAATAAAAAGATCAGCTGGACAAACTGGAACTATTCTGATAACCCTCTTAGTGGCGCCGTTTGGCAAACCAACACCTGTTCAATGGGTGTATGGACACCAGCCCGGTTAAAAGAAGCCGGTGTATGGATACGCGATCATATACTGAACCCCGCAGATGATTTCGTTTCTGTTCCTGCAGGCGAAAACATTGCATTGAGCAAAACCGTTACCGTTTCGTCTGTTGAGGATAATACACTCACAGGAGCTAATACTGTTGATGGAAATTCTTCTACCCGTTGGGCCAGTACGCTGGGTGTTGATCCCCAGTGGATAACTGTTGATCTGGGCAACAACTACAACATTTCCCGTGTGAAAATAAACTGGGAAGCTGCATATGGTAAGAATTTCCTGGTACAGGTATCGGCAAACAATTCGACCTGGACTACTTTGAAAGATGTTCAGGGAAATACTTCACTCAGTAACGATTATACAGGGTTAACAGGAGTAGGCCGGTATATTCGTATTTATGGAACAGCGCGCGGAACGCAATATGGATATTCCATTTATGAACTACAGGCGTATGGTACGCTTGTTGCTTCATCTGATAACATTGCGCTGAATAAATCAGTAACCGTATCTTCTACCGAAGCAACTGGTTTGGCAGGTAGCAATGCCGTTGATGGCAATGCTACTACCCGTTGGGCCAGTACGCTGTATGTTGATCCGCAATGGATAACAGTTGACCTGGGCAGCAATTACAACATTTCCCGTGTGAAAATAAACTGGGAAGCAGCCTATGCGAAGAATTTCCTGGTACAGGTATCTTCAAACAATTCGACCTGGACTACTTTGAAAGATGTTCAGGGCAATACTTCTCTCAGCAACGATTACACAGGGTTAGCAGCAACAGGCAGATATGTGCGCATTTATGGAACAGCACGCGGAACAGAATATGGTTACTCAATTTATGAACTGGAGGTGTATGGAACCAGCGCCACAACGGTTACCAGAATGGCAACCAGCACAACCAATGCTGCGATAAGCCAGGAGCAAAAGGTTTCCGTGTATCCTATACCAGCAGAAGATCATGTTACCATTAATATACCCAATGGCTCAAACAAAAAGAGCCAGGTATTCTTAAGCGATATCAATGGAAAAGTAATTAAAGTTGAAACCGCCCATGGAAATACATATGTGTTGAACATGAGCAAGGTGCCTTCAGGAATTTACATTGTACAGGTAATTCAGGGTAACCAAAAATTTGTAACCCGGATCTGGAAGAAATAACGCTCTTTTGCCGGGCAGGTATTATGCCTGTCCGGCATTTTTTCATCCCCTACAGCACCTCCCATTACACTTCTTTCAAATTGTTCGCCTAATGACAAAAAAGCATTATCCATAACTATTCTATTATAAATTGTTTATTGAACGTTTAATATCTCGATATATAAAAACTGGCCACCCCCCCTTTTTGTGGTATTTCATTTCAACCAATAAATTTCTATTTTAGCCGCCTATTTAAAACCCGTATCATATGAAATTAAGGATTGCCCTTATAACTCTGATCTGTTTTTCATTGCTTACATCCTGTAAAAAGGATAATGAACCCGAACCAACCGAAAATACGCCGGCCCCTGCTATCAGCTCCTTTTCACCCGTAATGGGATTGCCCGGCGATACTGTAATAGTCACAGGTACAAATTTTTCAGCTACAACCACCGGTAATACCGTAAAGTTTGGTAATAATTCAGCAGCTACAGTAATTGAGGCCAGCGCCACACAACTAAAGGTAAAAGTTCCTGCAGGCGCCGCAAACGGCAATATCTCTGTAATGGTAGCAGCTGCACAAGCTACCAGTACCACCAGTTTCGAAGTATTGAATGATATTCCCCGCAACAACCTGGTTGCTTTTTATCCCTTTACCAATAATGTCAATGATGCCGGCGCAAACGCCTTCAACCTCACCTTGTACGGAACCTATAATGCCGTAGCCGATCGTTTTGGCAACACCAACAGGGCTTATTATTTTAACGGTGGTAATAGTTTTGCCATAGCCTCCGGCAAATCCGCGGTGCAGGTATCACAGCCAATAACCCTGGGCGCCTGGATAAAATACGATTCCCTGATCTCGTCTTCAATTATGAGCAAGTACTATCCCAATGGATTTATATTTAGTGTCAATAGTTCCGGAGCCCTCATTGTTTATACTGATGGCGGACATATAACTTCTACCAATGCCAGTGTACTGCCAAAGAATACCAACGGACAATGGATCTTTATTGCTATGAGCTACGATGGCACTACCTTAAAATTCTACAAAAATGGCACAAGTGCAGGAAACTACAGCTATACCGGAACCATAACGTCTGATGCCAACAGCAACAACTTCCGCATAGGGCTCGACGGTTACACAAGCACCGGGCCTGAATCCTTCAAATGCAGTATCGACGATGTAACTGTTTATAGCCGCGTTCTGAGCGATACCGAAATACAACAACTGATGCAACAAACCGTATCGAAAAAGTAAATTGTTCAGTAATACCACAACAAAAAACCCCTGCACTTATCAGTGTCAGGGGTTTTGTCTATTTATTGCAGCTTACTCGGCTGAAATCAATTCACATTCTTTCATCAAAACATTCAGCATTAAACCATGGCAGTTGCCTTTAAAGGTTGCCATCTGGCCTTTACTGAGTTTTGCTGCTGTTTCAGCATCTTCAAAATAACATTGCACCTGCCTGAACATCTGATGACCTTCGAGAGTCACATAAATTTTGCCCAGCACATCTTTTTTTACGTCGGTTACTTTACCACTAACATAAAAGGTTTTGCCTTTTAATTCGTTATCGGCTTTAACTTCATTCTCTGCATAGTACGCGGTAAGGTTTGAGGCCGTAATGGTGTTCTTCTTTATTTCTTCCTTTTCTGCTTTCGCAATACTGTCTTTCTGCGCCTGCGTTAATTCGGGAGCAGGCGCCTGGGTTTGACTACCTGCCGACTGGCATGCAACAATGCCTGCCATGCAAATAATTGCCAAACCAGTTAAAATTTTCGATTTAGGGTGTTGGTTAACTGTAGTGAACATAGGAATTAACTTTACATGAATAAATTAATAATCCGACCAAAATATAATGATTGCGCTATTAATGCAAGTTTATTGGCAAAAAATTCGATTATACATGTGTAATATTAACTTCTCTATGTATTTTAAAACCAGAAAGATATAAGCCCCCAATCAGGACAACTTTGGGGAGGCTGCACTGTGTATTATTTTAAATCCAAATGCTATTTTTGGAGGCCTTTATATTTCACTTACCTTAAAATTTCAAAAACGCTTTATGATCAAAAAAATTGCACCTGATAAATGGCGACATTTTTTTGCAGGTATCCTGATGGGTGCAGTATTACAGGGCATTGGCCTATGGCTATTAGTTAGTGAGCCCATTCTTTCAACTTCGCTGGCTTTATTTATTGTAATTGCCGTTAGCTATGGTTTTGAATTGTTTTCAAAATTCACCGGCATGGGCCGCTACGATTTTATGGATGCAGTAGCTTCTGTTATCGGTGGCCTGGCAGGAATGGGAATAGCCTGGACCGTTGTGTGGCTATTATAAAACAAATCCCCTTCACTAACTGAAGAGGATTTTTGTCTGATATAAACCGCCTGTTAGTATTCAAATTTCAACTGGGTATCTCCGTCATTGGATGTAAGCGGAAATCCGTCGGAATCATATGTGTATTGGGTAGTTATAGTTTCATCCATTGTGTCGCCAGGAAAATCGTACACAGCAGTGAGCAGTTCATTCTTAGCACAAAACTGTAATGAAAATCCAAGGTCCAGCACATATTTCGACATAGTTGGGAAAGCCGGCTTTTTATTACCATAAGTAAAGCTGATGATATACACTTCTTCTCCTTCGGTTTGCACTTTTTCAAGATTACCTTTGCTGTTATAAGTAAGATTGGCTGTTAATTCGCCACCATCGAGCTTCATTTCCTGCTTAATTTTTGTAACCTGGTTATTCACAACTGTATAAGTAAATGCATCGTCTTCGATCAGGTCATCCGGCTCACCGGCCACTTTATGCCACAATTTTAAAGTGCCCGAAACAGGTACGCCATTACTATACGTATAGGTATAAACAGTGTAATAATTATGTTCCCTGAGCGCTGCTTTTACTATATTCCCCGAACCATCCATGGTAAAAGCAGTAGTTTCCAGGTCATCGGCACTGTTAAATGATGCCAGCTTATTGCCATCATACGTTAGGTTATAAACAATGGTTTTACCGTTTTCGGTCTTTGTTACTTTTTTTAACTGCTTTGTGATGGGGCTATTACCGCCATCGGCATCATTGTCTTTATCTTTTTTACAAGAGCTTACAACCAGCATGGTCATTGCACCAGCTAACAAAAAAAACTTTTTCATACTTAATAAAATGGTGTTTTAATATGGTTATACTTTACCGGCCGTTATTGTATTGGCTATACTTTGTACCGGCCAAAAGCGTGGTGCAATATTAGTATGGGAATAGTCGCATTACTTCTGTGGTTTGCATGAAATGCCGGATATCATGTATGAACTGTTAAATCATTAAATAATTTCCATGGCTTTGTGTTAGCTGATGAAGAATTTTTAAGGAATTATTCCGGTTGGTTTACATATTCAATTTCTATATCACTTATCTGTCAACCCCGATATCTTTGCATAAACCGGATTGCGTTATCCGCTATAATTCACCAACCTAAATTTGCTTCATGGCAATCAGAATCTTTATTACAGGCGGCACTTTTGACAAGGAATACAATGAACTGAATGGTGAGTTGTATTTTAAAGACACCCATATGCAGGAGCTGCTTGCTTTAGGCCGAAGCAGGCTGTCGGTGAATATAAAAACCTTAATGATGATCGACAGTCTTGAAATGACTGCCGAACACAGGGCGCTTATTGCTGACGAATGTCGCCAGTGTACCGAAGATAAGATTGTAATAACACATGGTACCGATACCATGGCCGAAACAGCGCGTGTACTGGCCCAGTCGGTTACAGGCAAAACTGTTGTTCTAACCGGCGCTATGATACCTATTAAATTCGGTAGCTCCGACGGACTGTTTAACCTGGGCAGCGCACTTGCTTTTGTACAATCGCTGCCTGCAGGCGTTTATGTGGCAATGAATGGCCGTTACTTTAACTGGGACAATGTGCGTAAGAACAGGCAAACCGGCATTTTTGAAGAACTGAAGGCTGTAAGCAGCTAAGGAGCATGAAGTAGAAAATGGTGTAAATAAAGAAGGGCACGCACAGGCGTTGCCCTCAAAGAGTTTTGTTATTTCCTATAAAATAAAAAAACTGCTGAACAGGTTATTTTTTTGGCGGAAGGGCAAAGGCAATGGCTTCATGGTCAAAATTGCCTTTATGTGAACCATCGCAAAAAGGTTTGTTCTTCGATTGACCACAACGGCAAATTGAAATCACTTCACGTCCACCCAGGTCGTACACATTTCCGTTTTTATCTACTATTTCAAAATCACCTTCTACCCGTATTGAACCATTGCTGTTAACCGTAAATTTTGTTGCCATTGTTTTATTTTGAGAACGCAAGATAAAGGAATTAAGGCACAAGAAAGAAGGCTCAGGGCAAAAGAAACAAGGCTCAGGGTATAAGAGGAAAATTGATTAAAATACATCGAGAATATTTGTTTCAACGCCATTGAAAACAAATTTGTCGCCTGCCTGTCTATGTTGCAACAGCTTAGCCAGCGGAGCATGCGGCGATAAAAAGAAAATAGTTTTTCCGTCAATTATTTGTTTACCCAGGCCGGCAGCAATAAAAAAGATCATGTTGCGGCATTCGATACAGGCCCCGGTATTTACACTGGTATTAACAATATCAACATTTACGTCACGCAATAAAGACAGTTCTTTCAGCTGTTGCGCCAGCTGTTTTGAATGCATTTCTTTTTCGAGGTGGCTCATGGCCCTGGCAGTTTCATACTTATCGCCGGCCGAACTTTTTTCTTCGTTATTGGCCGCCTGCTGTGCATTATCAATAATTGTTTTTGTAGCCGCTATCCGGTCCTGAATGACCTGTTCACCGGTCATTTTCAAGCTGTTCTTAAATGCTATTTTTTCTAATGTGGTCACTGGTGCTAATTTAAAATATTCCCTGCTTTTATTCGTCTACCTTATTGATAGCTATTATTTATTTAAAAAAGAAACAACATGCACTACAACAAGTCATGCGCCGCAAAAGGCGAATCGTACGGAAGCAGTCACCGGCACCTGCTTTACCGGAGTAGAGAACGGGCAGCCGTAAATGTGTTCAAAACCGATACCAGCTACGAAATGCTGGTGTTTGCGCCGGGTCGCATTAAAGAACATTTTTCAATTGATGTGCGCGGTAAAGAGCTTACCATTTCCTACACACCGCCCGAAGGATTTGCGCGTCCCAACTGGGTACAGCGCGAGTACAGCCGGGGTGGTTTTGTAAGAACCTTTATGCTCGACGAAACCATGGATACTTCGCGCATCAGCGCAAAGTATGTTGATGGCGTTCTGGAGGTAAGCCTTCCGCTGATCGAAGGAAAGGAAATTCAAAAACAGGAAATATCCATTAGTTAAGGCGAATCAGACAAAAGAAAAAAGTGTCCCGACAAGTCGGGACACTTTTTAGTAATATAGTTCATTGTAATGTACTCTATCTTCGGCTCCGCTCTATTCTTCGACTTCGCTCAGAACGGCAAATCATCATCCGAAGCCGGCGGAAGATCGTAGGTTGGTACATCATTAGCCCCCGAAACCGGCGCACCGCCCGCTTTCTTTGTAATTTTCCAGGCTTTTACATCGGTATACCACCGGCCATTGTATTCCCGGCTTTCAATATCAAACGACACATCAACTGCTTCTCCGGTTTTTATATTGCTCATATCTATTTTATCGCCCCAAACCGCAATGCATACTTTTTTGGGGTACTGATCGCCTGTTTCCAGAATAAAATCCTGTTTTTTCCATGGGCCATTTTTGCCCTGGCCGGTTTGAACCTGTAAAAACTGAACTATTTTGCCGCTTATATCCATAATTAAACTTTTACTATTTTTTGGGTTTTACCTCTTCAAATTTTTATACCATGAAAGGGCTGTTGGTGGCTTACCGATTTCTACAAAGAAAGTAATTTATTCCGGCTTACTCAATATAAGCTTTCCAAATTATATTTTTGTTATAGCAGCAGTTTCTATATCATATACCATACTGCAAAATTGCACATCGAACCATTCCTTAAATAACTCAGGCGACTTTGTGTCGGGCCATTCCGACTCATCTTCGAGCCAACCCCTCAACTCATTAACGAAAAGTTTTTCAAAATTTTTTTGCAGCCATTCATCAAACTGAGCGCTCTTTTCTATAGCTTTTACGAGGTAAACTGTTTTTTGCTGATCCAGATCGGCCGGAGGCTCGTCATTGGCAAACAAATTTCTTACCCAATCCACAAAAGGTTTTTTCGGAATTACGGCAATCGCACTGCGATTAACATAGGCCGCCTCTTCATCTGTTTCTTCATCTTCAAAGTCATCATCAAAATCTTCATCGTCGTCATCATCATCTTCATCATTAACACCAACAAACACATCGTGCATGAATTGCTCGTATGATTTTGCGGTAACATTCACCATGGCCTCTCCTTCTTCATCATCTATAATTTCACAATCATCGAGCATAACTTCATGCTCGCCAAATTTTGCTTCTTTATCCTTTACCAGATTATCTACCAGCTCCTGGGTATTACGGTCCAGCTCTTTTGCCAGAAAATTATTACGGTAATTATGATAAAAAAATTCATCTCTTTTTTTCATTACTGCCATATTCCATGAAATCTGCGCCAGTTCCAGTTTTTCTTCCAGTTCATCAATATCAGGAACGTCTGTCATGTAAGGTTGCACCAGCTCAATAAGCATTTCCGGCCAGGGCAAATTGGGAGGTTCAGGAAAATCCCTGCCAGAGGCAATATTTTCAAAAATTCCGGCCAGGGTACGTGCCGCTGCATCAACATCCTTTCCCGGATGTTTGCCTCCTTTAATTGGCTTCATAGCTAAATTTTTATGCCCCGAAGGTAGGTACAGCCCTATAAACAGCGCCATTAAATGAGCACAATTTTTTAACAATCATTCCCTTCTTCATCCTCATTCCATGTTTCCCTGCAGGTACGCCATTTGTCGAAGGGGTACGCAGTTGGATCTTACCTGCAGAACTGAATGCTTTCGAACCCGTAGCTTACGATCATCACTTTCTTTCAGGTATGCTTATCATTAATGTGTATTTCTTACTTACCGGCAATAAAAAATCCCGCAAAGTGCGGGACCGATATATGATAAATATAAATGCTCAGGCTACCATATGATTGGTTAACTGATCTGCAATTGCATCAAGTATTTTAAAAGGTATGTTGTTCGCAGCGCTTCCCCTGTCGATAGTCGTAATTCGCTTCAATACAGGATGCCAGCCAAATATATAAACAGGGCTCCCATTTACACTTACACGGTATTGCGTTTCGAAAGTATAGGTTAAAAATGAGGTAGCGGTAACAAACAGGCACATATTATCTATCACCAATTCAAACGTGGCGGTTTTTGTTATATTCCTTTTTGTTTTCATAAGTACCTCCGTTTAAAAAAGAAATAAAACATACAATTTCCCAACAACTATGCCGGAATAGGCATACCATGCCAATCTATAGCCAGGTAGTTTTTCACATATTGAACCGGTTAAACGGTGAAGTGGGTGAAGCCGGAGAGAGGGATTATTTTATGTAGAATAATAAACAGAAAATCCGCAAAAACAACAAGGGCTAAAAGCGCCTGCTGCTTTTGCGGACTTCAACAGTAATGCGAAAAAAATTATTTAAAAACTATGAGCCTCTTTGTGCACGGCCACTAACACGGGTAGCTTTTGCAGCCCCTTTACTGGTACCTTTTCCTTTTGACGGTATAGGCGATTGTTTGCCTGCAGGTACGTTTCCTTTCTTTTTGTCTTTATTCTTATTGGTGTTAAACAATGACATATGAATAAATTTTATCTGTGTAAAGTTAAGAAAGCCGTTACAATTCGCGAAACAGGTTTATTCCGCTTCAATATAACGAATTACATGCTGTTAACTTATGCTGTTAATAATGAAATTAAAATATGGGATTTTTTTAACGCCGCCAATACAATCTTCATTACAGGCATTAACGCCTGATTCGCACATCTTTTGCATATAAAATGGCATGACGCCTCGCGAAAAAAGATTCTGGACCGGAGCCGCTCTGGTATCGGTTGAATTACTGGGTACCATGGTGGCATTTACCGGTGCGCTGGCTTTACTGGTTTTTGCCATAAGGCCACAAATGCGAAAACATAAAAAGATAGATCTTAAAATCTTCGACGAATTAAAACCCCATATCAGCAAACCCAACAACCGGTTAATGCAGGGATTCACTTTTTTGGGCACGCATACATTTCTTGTTCCCGCCAACCTGGTACTTATCATATACTTTTTGTTTATCCGCAAACACACCTGGTTTTCGATATGGGTTGCTTCAGTAGCATTGAGCAGCCTGCTGCTGATGTTTACACTGAAGCGGATATTTAATCGCAAACGGCCGTTGCTACCGTTACTGCAACCCGCCAAAGGACTCAGTTTTCCCAGTGGTCATGCTTTAATGAGCATTACTTTTTACGGACTGCTCAATTATATTATCTCGCATACCATAAAAAATAAACCGGTTAAACAAACGGCCATTGTTTTACTTGCTTCGTTAATTATTGCTATCGGGTTTAGTCGCATATACCTGCGCGTGCATTATGCCAGTGATGTGGTGGCAGGTTACATTACCGGGCTTTTATGGCTGATCGTTGCACTCGATGTATTAAAAAGACTAGAGGCATATAATAAACAAAAAGCGAAACAACTTGCACAAACTGTGGTGGTAACTGTATAAAAAAGAAAAGTCATCCTGCAACAGATGACTTATTTTTTCATGGATATACTACTATACTGATGCTTAAAATTTAGTTGATGGGTTGACCAGTTAATAAGTTAACCTGCTAACTGGTCAACCTGAAAAAGTACTTACGCTAACCCATTGTTATTCAAGTCAAAACACTCCAGCGCCGACTATTATTCGGCATTGTTACACAAATTTACAATAAATTTCTTAAAATATTGCCATGAACAGAATATTATTCATAAAATGATTACTTTTACAGAAAATTCATCGGAATGGACATTGTTTTGGACAATACCGACCTGCAAATTCTGGAGCGTATGCAAGCCAATGCACGCATTTCGAATGCCGATCTGGCGCGCGAATTAAATATGGCGCCTTCGGCTGTACTGGAACGCGTTAAAAAGCTGGAGCAAAAAAAGGTGATCAACGGATACACCACACAAATCAATCCGGCAGCAGTACAGCAAAAATTACTGGCATTTATTTTTATACGTTCGTCAGAAGGATTTACCTGCAGCAGTAATACAGCCCAGGCGTTGGCTGCTATACCCGAGGTGCAGGAAGTTCATCACATTGCAGGCGAAGATTGTTACCTCATAAAGGTTCGTACCGCCGATTCGTCGACGCTGATGAATTTGATGCGCAACTCCTTGCAAAAAATCCCCAACATTGCTTCCACTAAAACAACCATCGTTTTGGAAACCGTGAAAGAACAACAACAATTGGTGATTCCTAAAACTTAGTCTTATGTTAACTCTTGCACAAAGAAAAACGTCTCCTTTAATGGTAGTAATTGCCTTCGCTACCGTGTACCTCGTATGGGGCTCAACCTATTTCTTTATTCAACGGGCCATTCAGCACATACCTGTTTTTATACTGGGCGCCATTCGTTTTTTAATAGCGGGCGCTATATTGCTGGCATGGTGTGCCATAAAGGGCGAAAAGATTTTCAATTGGTCACAAATTAAGCCGGCAGCAGTTAGTGGATTGCTGATGTTGTTTGTAGGAAACGGCGCAGTAATATGGGCCGAGCAATCGCTGCCCAGTTCGCTGGTAGCCGTACTGGTTTCATCGGCCCCTATTTGGTTTGTTGTTCTGGATAAGCCAAAATGGAAAGAAAACCTTACCAGCCGCCCAACCATTGCAGGATTGATCGTTGGTTTTATAGGCGTTATTTTATTGTTCAGCGAACAAACTACAAAAGCTATGGGCGCCGGAAACGGTCACCAGGTTATAGGGCTGATTGTATTAATTATCGGCGCAATGAGCTGGGCAGGCGGTTCTTTATATTCAAAATACAAATCAACTACAGGTACTGCCACCGGTAACTCGGGCTGGCAAATGATGGCGGCAGGTATTGCTTTTTTACCTGGTAGTTTTATAAATAATGAATGGAGCACATTTAATCTACAGGCCGTTACTGCAGAAGGGTGGTTCTCGTTGTTTTACCTGATCACGATGGGTTCGCTGGCCGGCTTCAGCGCCTATGTTTGGTTATTACAGGTTAGGCCCGCCACCCAGGTAAGCACCTATGCCTACGTAAATCCTGTAGTAGCTGTTTTACTGGGCGTATTATTTGCCAATGAACATATGAGCCTGGTGCAAATTGCCGGTCTGGCTGTTATTCTGGCCAGTGTGCTGCTCATCAATTTGGCCAAATACCGCAAAGAAAAAAGATCGGTGAAAGATTCAGGAGAAACCGCTGTAAAGAACAAGGTATTCATCAACACTCCCCGCCAAAAAGTAGTTTTATAATTCGAATAAGGTCCCGTTTTTTTGCCCCGATGTTTCATCGGGGCTTTTATTTTTCCGGCTGCTTTGAGTTTTTGTTAATTCGGCATCTTAGTTGTTGCCTATTGGCCGTAAATTGTATATTGTGCCCAACCCCAACTAAGAACTGAGAACATAGAACTCAGAACTAAAGAGAAAACTTTTACCCTTTACGGTTGAAAATAATGGGCCTTATTACTATTTTTATCGTTGTTCCGGCATATCTTTTTTAATTAACATGTAAAGTATATTGTACCCATAATCTTTAACTATGAAAAAGGGAGTAAAAATTTTTTGGTGGGTGTTTTTTAGCGGCCTTCTTCTGGGAATTCTGCTGATTGTTTTTGCCAATATTGGTTTATTGGGCAAAATGCCTTCCATTCAGGAATTGTCGAACCCCACTGCCCTTGTTGCCAGCCAGGTTTATGCCGAAGACGGCACCCTCATGGGTAAATATTATATCGAAGACCGTATTGATGTGGAATATAAAGACATCAGTAAGCAGGTAACTAATGCACTGGTAGCCACCGAAGACGAACGCTATTATGAACATAATGGAATAGATGGCCGGTCACTGGTAAGGTCATTCGCCTCGTTTGGAACAAGTGGCGGCGCCAGTACCATTACCATGCAAACAGCCAAAAACCTGTTTACCGAAGGCTGGAGCACCCGCAACATCATACTCCGGATGCTTCAAAAATTAAAAGAAGGCATTATTGCTGTAAAACTCGAACGTAATTTTTCGAAAGAAGAAATTATAACGCTTTACCTGAATACGGTAGGTTTCAGCGACAACGTATATGGTATAAGGAATGCCGCAAAAACATTCTTTCAAAAAGAACCAGCTGAATTAAGCACCTCCGAAGCAGCCGTTTTGGTAGGTATGCTTAAAGGAAATGAAGTGTATAATCCCCGCCGCCATCCCGAAAAAGCAAAAGCCCGCCGCAACACGGTGTTTCAGCAAATGGTTCGAAATAACTTTTTAACCGAGGCCGAAGCCAATGCCCTGAGCAAGGAAGACATTAAACTGAATTATAAAAAGCTGAATGAAAATAGCGGACTGGCTCCCTATTTCCGCGGTGTGTTGGGCGAAGAACTGAAAAGATGGTGCAAAGAGCATGAAAACCCTGCAACCGGTAAGCCATATAACTTGTATAAAGACGGATTGAAGATCTATACCACCATCAATCCGCGTATGCAGCAATATGCCGAAGAAGCTGTTTACCGGCATATTCCCTACATGCAGAAAATATTAAATGCACAAAAGAATATTAAAAGCGGTTCAGTTTGGAAAGAGTGGGAAAATGTAGTGGAAGCAGCCATGAAACAAAGCGACCGCTGGAAGAATATGAAAAAAGACGGCGCCAGCGATGAAGACATTCGCCAGTCGTTCCGTACCAAAACACAGATGACGGTTTTTGCCTGGAACGAACACCGCGAAATAGATACGCTGATGACGCCTTACGACAGTATCAAATACTGTAAACAATTGCTGCAGGCCGGCTTTATGGCTATGGACCCATCAACCGGCGCCATAAAAGCATGGGTAGGTGGTATTGACTTTAAAACATTCAAATTCGATCACGTTAATATTAATACCAAACGGCAGGTTGGTAGTACCATCAAACCGTTGCTGTATTCACTGGCTATTGAAAACGGTGGTTTTACACCCACAACACCGGTTGAAGATGTGCAGCAGAATTTTGAAGGCTTTGGCCCTGTTCCGGCTACCAACGCTTCATGCTCGAATCAAACCATGCCAATGGCCGAAGCACTGGCTCAAAGCCGCAACTGCGCCACCGCTTATATTATGAAGAACCTGGGCAGTAAAGGAAACGATGCTGCCGTGCGTTTTGTAGATTTTTTAAAGAACTGTGGCGTACAAACGAAAGTTGATCCGGTGCCCGCGATTTGTTTGGGTAGCGGTGAAATTTCATTGTACGAAATGATGCAGGCGTACAGCATGTTCCCCGCCAGTGGCTTTTCGGTAAAACCCATGTACCTGTCGCGCATCGAAGACAAAAACGGCAACACGATCGAATCATTTAATTCCGAACGTAAAGAAGTAATAAGCTCCGTTACTGCCTATAATGTTATCAGTATGATGCAGGGCGTAATGAAATACGGTACCGGTAAACGCGCAGCCAGTTACGGTATCAACGTTTCGAACCTTGCCGGTAAAACCGGTACCACCAACGATAACAGCGATGCCTGGTTTATGGGATATTCGCCTCAGTTGTTGTGTGGTGTGTGGACGGGTTGCGACGACCGTTTTATTCGTTTCACCAGCACAGCAGTTGGTCAGGGTTCATCGGTGGCTTTGCCGGTATGGGCCTACTTTTATAATGCATGTTTAAAAGACAAAAACACAGGGCTCGATAATAAATTAGCTTTTGTTAAACCCGATGGTGTGGTAACCGATTCATTGCCCGACTGGACAAAAATACCGATGCAGGGCGCCGATGGTGAAGGCGGCAGCCAGAATGTAGGTGGCACCGGAACCGCTTCGGATTATGATGCAGTACCGCAGGAACCTGCACCGCCAGCTCCGGCTCCCGCTAAAAAAGATACAACACGTGCTCCGGCCGCAGGTACATTGCCCAAAAAGCAGGATGGATACTGAGTTCTAAGTTTTAAGTTCTTAATTATATTGTGGGCCGACTAAAAAGGTTATACTCATGTAAACTTTTTAGTCGGTTTCTTTTTTATGTAAGATCTCACTAAATTCCAAAATCAGAAATAACTCAAATACCAGCTGCATGCATAAGCCATTTTTGTTTTTTGTTTTCATTTGTATTTCCGCTGTTTGTTTTGGTCAACCTAAACCGTCCTATGATCCCGCCGAAGCATTTGCACCAGGTTTTTATAAAGAAAATGGTAACTCTATCCGTTCGGCCAATGGCGCACCCGGTAAAAACTATTGGCAAAACCGGGCCGATTATACCATACAGGCTACTCTTGATACGGTGAATCAGCTGTTATCGGGTTTTGAAATTATTCATTATACCAATAATAGCCCCGATTCGTTGCAATCGCTGTGGCTGCAGCTCGATCAAAACACTTATATAAAAGGAGCGCGTAGCAACAATGTTTTTGATCAGATGCCAACTCAGTTTACCACAGGCTTTCAGCTTGACCAGGTACAAATAGAGCAAGCCGGAAAAATCACAACGGCCGATTATATTGTTACCGACACACGCATGCAAATAAGGCTGGGCAAAGCTTTGCCGGCAGCATCAGGAAAAATCAACATCCGTATTAAATATCATTACACCATTCCCGGCGCTTTTGGCGGACGTACCGATTATGTACAAACAAAAAACGGCGCCATTTATGAAATAGCGCAATGGTATCCGCGCATGTGCGTATATGATGATATAGCAGGATGGAATACCTTACCTTTTTTAGGCAGCGGCGAATTTTATTGCGAATATGGCAATTTCGATTATAGTGTTACGGTTCCCTGGAATATTATTGTAGCAGGCGCAGGTGAATTACAAAATGCCGCCGAGGTGCTTACGGCGCAACAAATTGCCCGGCTGGCAGCGGCCCGTAACAGCGATAAAACAATTATGGTTCGCACGGCTGCTGAAGTAAACGACCCCAAAAGCCGCCCTGTTCAAAAGGGTACGCTTACCTGGCGTTTTAAAATGAACAATACCCGCGATGTGGCATTTGGCGCCTCGAAAGCATTTATGTGGGATGCGGCAAGGGTTAATTTGCCCGAAGGCAAAAAAGTATTGGCCATGTCGGTATACCCGGTCGAAAGCGCCGGCGACAGCGCCTGGGGCCGGTCGACCGAATACCTGAAAGCATCTATAGAATATTTTTCAAAAACCTGGTTCGTTTACCCCTACCCTACGGCGATCAATGAAGCTGGTATTGCCGCGGGCATGGAGTATCCAGGTATTTTGTTCGATGGCATGAACGATAAAGGCAAAGAATTATATTGGGTTACTGCCCATGAAATTGGGCATAACTGGTTTCCGATGATCGTTGGGTCAGATGAACGACGTAATGCCTGGATGGATGAAGGCTTTAATACATTCATTGATATTTACGCTTCAGATGCATTCCACAACGGCGAATATGCGCCCAAGCGCGACAGTGAGTACGCACCCGGTGGTGGTAATCCTGCCGATGAAATATTGCCTTATTTAAGCGATGCAAAAGCACCCACCATGATGATGGCGGCCGATGCCATTCCTGAAACATACCGCCACCCCATCTCTTATTTTAAACCGGCATTTGGCCTGGTATTATTGCGGGAATACATTTTAGGCAAAGACCGGTTCGATTATGCCTTTAAACGGTATATCCATAACTGGGCATTTAAACACCCCAGCCCCTGGGATTTTTTTCATACTATGGAAAACGAATCGGGCGAAGACCTCACCTGGTTCTGGCGCGGATGGTTCCTTAACAACTGGCCGCTCGATCAGGCTATACAGCAGGTAAGCATTACCGGTAAAACGGCACAAATAACCATTGCCAACCTGAATAAAATGGTAATGCCCGTGGTTGTACTAATTACATTCGGTAACGGAACAACACAGCGCATACAACTTCCGGTTGAAACCTGGTTTCAGCATACTATTTATACTTTTCCGGTTCCCGCAACAGAACCAATTACTGCCGTTACCATCGATCCCGATTACCAGTTGCCTGATGCAAACAGAGAAAATAATGTTTGGAAAAAATAATAATTGCAAAGATGTAATAATTAGTTGCCGGTTCCCAGGTAACCGGTATCTGGTACCGGCTAAAAAAAGCCGCCCGCTAAGAGAAAACTCACAGTTATCTTTGTACTGAAAATATTACTGATGGGCCTCACAGAAAAAATTTTATTGCTGGCGTTCGGTTTGCTGCTGATCATTTTTATTGCAGTAGCCAACCTTAACCGCAGCGATAAATTAAAACAGTTGAAAGAAAAATATGAAGCGGCCCTGCAGGGCGAAGACAGGGAGCTGGCGATTGAAGCCGGCAAAGAATATTACCGCTTTTTACGCGGTAGCGACCTGACTATCGAAGATGAACGGGCTATTTTAAAAGATATTTCCTCAATGCCCGAAAGCAGTTTGCCTCCTGAACAGTTACCCGAAGGCAATTAACCATTGTAAACCACAAACTTTTATTCGGGTATAGCATTAAACTTAACACCGCATCCTTTATAAACAATGCCATTATAATCAGCCTCCACTTTATACTCGTACCAGTTATCGCTCATGCCGTCGGCACAAAACTGAGGTGTAATAGTTATTTGCATTTTAGCCGAATCGGTTTGCACATTGTAAATCCATTGCCCGTTTTGCGGCACAGCAGCTACATAGGGAAATACCGTTGGTTTATTGGCATCAATTTGTAAAAAACTGATCTGTTTATCTTTATCAATTTCCATCAGCCAAAAAGGCTCGGTGCCAAGCGCAAAGAAATCGATGCCTGCGGCTTTTTTCTCCATCCAGGCCGAATTATCTGATCCGATCATTTTGCGGGTAATATAAACGCCGGGATGATTCGACACAGGCGATCCTGTTGTGCTTACTTCATTCAGCCCCTTATTGGTAACCGTAAATCGTTTAATAACGGTGTTGTTTACCAGCAGTTGCAACAAATCGCTCGATGTTTGCCAGCGGCCTTCCGATTCAACCGGCGGCACCTGTTTACCATTATATTCATCCATCATATGAAACGTATGATCGGCTAAAAAAAGAATTTTACGGCTGATATTTCTGCAATCTTCGCATGGTAATTTACCGGTATAATATCCAGGCACAAAAGAAGTGGGAGAATCTATTTCATCTGTAGCAGTTTCCTGTACACGTAAAGCTGTATCGGTTGTTTGTGTGGTAGTTGTTTGTTGCGGTTCAGGTACAGAAGCATTGTTGCAGGCAATCAATAGCATCACCAGCAGGCCATAACAGGGTTTCATTTTTATATATTTAATATGTCCGGCAAATCATGCCCGAAATAATAATTAAGGGCATTGACATTTGGAGGGAATACCATGAGCAAAGAACAGGCCGTTGTTAAAAAATCTGAATAAAACGCTGTCTTTTACTAATAAAAAGGGGGATAAGGGTACGGATTATTTTACTCATACACATAAGTACCAGGACCCATCCTGCTCAGCTTGCTTTACCCTTATGTTCCCAAAACTCTTTTACAATTCTTCCATCGGCCATTTGCCGTAGCCGCCGGGTAAATCGTTCGCCTTTTATATGGCCTTTTTCATCTTTACGACCCAGGGTTAATACAATGGCATCTCCTTCCCGGTCGGTTTTGAATGCCAGATCGTATTGACTGCAATGGGTTTCGATGAGGGAAGAAGGTTGATACTTCTTCCTCAAAATTTTTAAAACAGGTTCTTCCAGCTCCATAATTAATGTTTTTATCATGAATGAATGGATTACTTTTTCACTGTTGTTCGGGGGTCAGAACCGTTGTTTCAGATTTGAGCTGTTTTTTGCATTCATAGCCTAACCAAAAACTTAGTACGCACGGTTTCGTTTGGAATCAGTGCAGTTTTTCTTTGAGCTTTACGACAATATTTTTTTGAATGCAATCAAATGCGGTTAACAATCCGCAGTTATTATACCATTATATCAAGAATCGGTTTATATGCCTGTTCGGGAGGATTGTAAGGGGATACCAGATGTTTTTTGTTTTTCCGTTTTTCTATCCGGCGTGTTACAGCGGCCGCTACCAGTCCGCCGGTAAGGTATAAAGCCAGCGTCATCCATTTGCTTTTAGCTGTACCGCTGTTATGAACTCCATTTAAACCCAGTTTTGCGGGTAATGTTACTGCACCGGCGCCTGCAGTTAGCCCCAGCATACTGCCCACCGAAAGCAAATTTTTATGTCCAATCCCAGCCAGGCTGTAATACAGCGTGTTTGCCATAAGACTGCCTGCCAAACTGGTAGCATATATTTTATTGCTGGTGGGAATATTTCTCCCGGCTTTCTGCATCAGTTTTTCTGTAACCACTTTTCCTACAAGGTCCATTCGTGGGGCAGAGGGATCTATTTTGCGAATGATCTCATGCAAAAGTGTCACAGTTACTGCGCCGGCTAATCCACCGGCCAATGACGCCAGCAGTTTCATTTCATATTATTTAGTTGTTACGAAATCGAATAAAATAATAGTGCCACAGTATCTATACTAAAAGTTGCCTATTTTATTTCGCATATACGCCAAACCGTGGCATATGTTATACAGGGTGGACTCTAGTACCCCAGGCTATTTAACAATAGCATTTACTTTTGTGAGTACGGAGGTACACAAAATTTAAAAGTTATAGCGAAGTTATTCCAGGTCTGTAGAGATGTGTAGTATGTGAACGGTAATTTCCCTTGCTCTATTAAAGATACAAAATTAAAGGCATAGAAAAATCAATTGTGGCGGCAGCTTTTTTTACATGAATTTTATAGCATGCCCCAATTCATAATAAGCGATGCAGGTAATCGTTTATTCACTGTTTTATTACGGGTGCATAAAAATTACGTACTTTACTACCAATGGATTATCTGAAAAAGTATAAGAGTTTTTTGTACAGTTATTACCTCAGTTCGGGTGTGCGCATTACAGCAGGGGTGGTGCTGCCTGCTTTGGTTTTCAGTTATTTCAACATGTTATCTGAGGGAGTAGCCATTTCATTGGGTGCTATGTGCGTAAGCGGCACCGATAATCCCGGCCCCATTCATCACCGGCGCAATGGCATGCTAATATGTTTATTGTTTTTGGTGGCGGTGGCTATATTAACCAGTTTGGCAGGCGCCCATGCTGTACTGCTTGGAATATTAATCGTTGTTTTTTGTTTTATTTTTTCAATGATCGGGGTGTATGGCAGCAGGGCCATTTCAATTGGCGTATCGGCCTTACTTATTATGGTATTGCAAATTGGTCATCCCCGGCAGGGCACCGAGGTAATTATTCAGGCTGCCTATATATTGCTGGGCGGTTTGTGGTATACGGGTTTAAGTTTGGTGTTGCACAGCTTTGCTCCCTACCGTTTAGCGCAGCAGGCGCTGGGCGAATGTATAGCAGCAACAGCCAATTATGTGCGCATACGAGCTTCGTTATACGATGCCAATTCTGATTCCGAAAAAATATACCGGCAAATGATAGAGCAGCAGGTAATTGTTCACCAGGAGCAGGAGCTTGTTCGTGAAATGCTGTTCAAAAGCCGCAATATTGTAAAAGAATCTACCAATACCAGCCGAACGTTGCTGATGATCTTCAGAAGTCTTGTTGATCTTTTTGAAAAAACAATGACAGCCTACCAGGATTACAAAGAACTGCATACTCTATTTGAAGGCACCGGCATTATGGAAAAATACCGGCAACTGATTATGCAACTGGCAGCTGAACTGGATGATATCAGCATTGCTGTAAAAAGCGGCCATCGCTCGCGCGAAACCACCGCACTGGCCGATGCCATTAAAGAAACCAGGCGATTTTATATTGAGCTGCGCAGTAAAAAAAGAACACCCGAAAACATTGAATACTTCATAACCCTTCGAAATATTTTGAGCAATATCGAAGACATCGCCAACCGTATTCACAACCTGCATCTTTATACAACCTATCAACAGCCGTTTTCAACATCGGCAGAGCCCGGGGATTATGAAAAATTTGTTACCCGGCAGGATTTCAGTATTAAAGTGCTTACCGATAACCTGAGCCTGCAATCAAACTTTTTCAGACATTCATTGCGTGTGAGCTTAGCTACACTGGCCGGTTATATTATTTCGCTGGCCTTTAATGTTGGCCATAATTACTGGATACTGCTTACCATCATTGTTATATTGAAGCCAGCGTACAGTCTTACAAAAAAACGAAACTACGAGCGATTGCTGGGCACCATTGCAGGCGCGGTGGCGGGTTTGATCATTCTGTATTTTGTAAAAGACAAAACCGCTTTGTTTTTTATTATGCTGGTGCTTATGTTAGGCACCTATAGCCTGCTTCGCACCAATTACATGCTCAGCGTTATTTTTATGACGCCCTATGTGCTGCTGTTGTTTCAACTGTTGTACAATACCCCGGCTAAAAATATATTCGCCGACCGTTTGCTCGATACCAGCATCGGCTCGGCCATTGCATTTATAGCCAATTTTTTACTGGTGCCGGTGTGGGAACACAAACAGATAACGGCTTACATGTCGATGGCGCTTGAAAAAAACACCGCCTGGTTTAAAACAGTGCTCTGTACGGTATTGAACAAGCCGGTGCTGCCCACCGAATACAGGGTAAGCCGTAAAGAAGCATTTGTTGCATTGGGCAATTTATCAGACGCCTTCACCCGTATGCTGGCCGAACCAAAATGGCAACAAAAAAACATCACGCTTATTCACCAGTTTGTGGTGTATAATCATTTGCTTACATCGCATATTGCCACCCTGTCGCACTTCGGGCAACAATTTGCGGCCATTAATATTTCAAAAGATTTTGTACCCGTTGCCAATTATATTGAATCGGAACTGGTGGCGTCGAAACATATCATTGAAGGAGAAGAAGTTCCTGCTGGCACAGCCCGCCCTGCCCACTGGCAGCAAATTGATAAACGGGTTGCATTGCTGTTGCAAAACCGCCAGAAAGAATTACAACAGGGATTAACGGATACCTACACGCGCAAATTACTGGCGGGCGTAAAATCTGTTACCGACGAGTTTAAAGTAATTCATGAGGTAGCCGCAGATATAAAAAAGGTAAGTGCGCAATTTGCAGCTGCTTAGGCATTTCGCCTGGTGTGATATCCCGACGACGCCCCATGCCAGAAGAATCCCTTCGCCCCTTCGACTACGCTCAGGTAAACCCGCTCATGGCTTTAAAGCCACACTGTGGCACGTTTTTTTTGCCTTTACCAATAAACTATGTTTTATGGCAACAAAAACAATAACACCATTAACCATCACCAGCGATGCTTTTACCGGTGGCGGCCCAATACCTTCGAAATATACCTGTGAAGGCGAAGATATTAATCCATCGATTCATATCGGAACCATTCCCGAAAACGCCCAATGCCTGGCACTGATCATGGAAGATCCCGACGCGCCAAGGGGCATTTTTACCCATTGGGTTATGTGGAATATTCCCCTCACTGATTTTATCGAAGAAAACAGCGCCCCCGGTATTCAGGGCACCAACAGTTTTGGAAAAATGCAATACAACGGGCCCTGTCCGCCATCGGGCACACATCGTTATTATTTTAAAATCTTTGCATTATCGCAGGAGCTTGATTTACCCGAAGGATCCGAAAAAGAAGACCTCATCACCGCTATGAAAGATTATGTTATTTCAACTTCGGAGCTGATTGGGCGATACGAAAAACGACAAAAAGGTAAATAATAAAAGCCGCCCTCGCAGGCGGCTTTCGTTAACTGAACATGTATGAAATTAAAACCTCAAAACCAAACCAAGCTGCAAAGGTGATATTCCATAACCCAGGTCGGCATAAGCGCCTATTTGATCGGTAAAGAAATAGTGGCCTCCCACATGAATGCCCACGCCCACTGAACCGCCGGTTAACTTCTCGCTATACTCAATCCCATCGCCGGTGTACTTGTATTTAAGCGTATATCCGCGATAGTAAAGCGTTGCACCGCCATACACATCTATTTTAGGATTGCTTATTTTCAGCTCTTCATTAAAATGGTACGATGCACGAACACCTGCAATGGTGTACCGGTATTTATAATTTGCGAGGTATTTGGTCCTAACCATTCCTACATACAAACCACCGGTGATTTTATCGGTAAATCCGTGGTCGAACGAAAGGGTAACGGGTAAACCACCGGTACCATTAAAACCAAAAGTACCAATACCAATACCCGCGGCGGCATAATTAACACCTTTTACACTTTGCGTTTGTGCTTTTGCACCGGGTTGTGCCATAATTAATGCTAACAATAATGAACAGGCTATACTAATTTTTTTCATGTTGATTTTTTTTAAGGGGCTGTTGTTACTCAGGATTGTGTTCTGTAAACAAATCCTTCCAGAATAATATGGGTTGCGCCTTCGGCTTTTAAAATGCGCATTTTAGTAGGATAATAACCGCTTACTTTAAATTTGGCAGGCACACCAAACGATCTTTCGAACGAAGTATTGGCATCAATAAATGCTTTGGTGATCATCGGCTCATAAAAAGCAACTTTGCCATTATAGGAACCATACAAAAATGTTTGTGTAAAAGGTTGTCCGTTTAATTCGGGCGTTGTCCAATCAATCCAGTGAGTACCCATTTGCGGCACACCACCGGGGCCGGGAACATAGGTGCCGGGCATATAACCGGGAGCCGGGTAGTTTAAAAAACCGGTACTGTCTGTTTCATAGGCAGGAATCGCCAGCCGTTCTGATTCGGGAATTACATAAAAATGAAAATCAAAATGCGGTTTATCGTATATACCTGCAGGTTCATGACCATGCGGGTTCCAGTCGAGCAAAGCATGCGTAAATGGGGTTATGGATGCTTTGGGATGAAATTGCAGCGACAAACCGTTCTCGTGATGATGTCCCCCCTCGCCTTCGGTACCGGGGTCAAGACTATTCATGGCAGCATCATCGATGCTAATGCCTACCCGTTCAGGTTTATTATCGCCATCTGTTTCGATCCAGGTCCAGGCCGAGCCATGCTGAAATTTTGCTACCGGCCCTTTAAAAATGCCGCCTTTGTGTCCATCTTTTTTACATGATGCAAAGGCAATAGTTGCTGCACCCAGCAACAAAAAAACTTGTTTCATTTGTTTTAAGAGTTTATAAGTTATTGATTAAATACAGCGGAAGTAATAGCTGCCTGCAGAAGTTCTTTTTCCAGTTGCTAACTTTCATCCCGGATAGCAATCCGGATCTGACACCCGACTTCAGACTTCCGACCTCAGGCCATAGCAAGCACCTTTTTATAGTTAGCAGCATACGTAGGTTCAATTAATTCAGCTGCATAACGGGCTACCAGTTCATAGGGATTATAGCGGGCAAATTCGTGGCTCAGCTTTTCAACATTTTTTTTGTACAGCGCATCATGCACAACTTTTTCTGCAGCCTGTCTGAGTTGAGCGGGCGTGGGTGTTTCGGTTTTCAGGTTAATGCCAAGGTTAAAATATCCTACCCGTGCACAAATTTCATTTTTGCCTTCGTGCACACCGGCTACAACAAGCGGCAGTTTATTTTCAATGCCAAGCATAACACCTCCATAACCTCCATTGGTTATATACACATTGGCATAGGGCATTACTTCGCCAAAAGGAATAAAATCTTCAATGATGAAATTTGATTGAGGATAAGCTTTTTTCAGTTCGGCCGTTTGTGAGCCGCCTGTTGTACAAATCACCAGTGTATCGGTATTTTTAAATGCTTCAAGCGTCGGTACCAGCAATTTGGTAACATCTTTTTCTACTGTTCCCTGCGTAAGCAATACTACTTTTTTGTACTGCTTCAGCCGTTCATCGAACCAGGGCTGCTGTTGTCTTTTGGGTAACCAGGGCAATAACAGACCAATAAAGCGAACATTCTTTCCCATATCGCTTCTTGTATATTCAAATGAAGGAGTACCACTTTGCAGTAACAGCGACGATTTTTTTACCGGCATATCAAACACAGAGTAGTTGTTGTGCTCTATATCATGCGCTTCGAGAATGCGGTGCAATAACCGGTTCGATTTTTTGAACAGTATTTTATCGGCCGCAAAACGTAATAGCGTTTGTTTCATTTTTCCGGCTATCGAAGCTGCCGGCATCATGCCCAAACCGGTTGGCGGCAGGTCTTTCGAAGTTTCGGTAAGCGGTAATACCCCAATGGTAATAACCGGTTTGTTCATCTTTTCTCTTACGAAGGGAATGGCAGAAAATGCACAATCGGCAATGAGTAAATCAAAAGCAAAGTGTTTATGAATTTCCTGAATATCGGCATAGTATTCGGTGCCGCGTAAAATGAAAACATGCTGTATATCGAAATTCAGTTTCTTAACAGCGTTTTTTATTTTATTCCGTTCGGGAAATATTTTGTCAACGTTGGTTCCTGTTACCTCCAGTGCATTTTTAAACGGATAATGATGAATTTGCAGCTTTTTTATTTTACCGGCGTACTCCATAGCGCTATACCATCGCACATCGCAACCCAGTTGCTTTAGGTATACGGCTATGCCGGTTAACGGGTTAAAGTGACCATCGGCCGGAAAATTTGCAAGTAGAATTTTTTTTCCTGCCAGCGACTGAATGCCGGTGTATTTCATGGCTGCAATTATTTTTTTGTTACTGATTTTTATTACGCCGTAAAATTGCATCGATAACAGTCCGAAAGAAAGCTCTGCGTGCATGAGTTGTTCTATCCACTGCATGAATTGCTCTGCCAATATTTCTCATGGCAACAATTCATGGTAAGTTTTAAACAGCTCATCGGCAACATCAGCAATTCATTTGCAGAAATCAGCATTTTACATCATCAAAAGATTATATTTGATATACATTACTTTGATTTGTGCGAAAAATAATCCTCTCCGTTTTTTTATGTGTTTTACACTTTGTGTGCCTGTGTCAACAGGAAAGGCAATACGCTTTTGTGCATTATGGAACCGATAAAGGCCTTGCAGCTTATGAAGTAAGGGCCGTAGTGCAGGACGAAACAGGATACATCTGGCTGGGCACCGTGGCCGGCTTACAACGTTTCGACGGTACAAGGTTCATTAGTTTTAATAGCCGTAAAAACGACTCTTCGGGTATTCCCGACAATCATATTGTTCAGCTTCTGCGCGACAAAAAAAATAATCTGTGGGTATTAACCGCTTCGGGCCGTATTGGCATTTTTGATACAAAGAAATTCAGGTTTAAAGAAGTGGCAGTAAAACCCGCCAAACCAACCTCGTTAACCTGCGATAAAAAACTTTTTACCGATAGCCGGGGGAATGTTTTTTACTTATGCTTTAGAAGTGAGTTACTCATTTATAACGAAAAAAACTCCGCCTTCTCTCCTGCCGATCATTTCCTGCCGCTTCCTTCCAAATGGCCGATCATTTCTTTTTTTGAAGAAGCGGACAATGGAAAATATTATGCAGGCACCGATTCAGGGTTGGTTGTTTTTAACCCGAAAACCAAATTGCTCAGTTATGCAGGGCACAATACCGAAAATGAACCGTTGATAAATCAGCTGGGGCACATAAAACATGTAGCACCCATGATACTTGATTCAAAACACCGGTTGTGGATCGCAACCTGGCCGCCGGCCTGGCCGGGCCCCTGGTTCTATTGTTTCGATCTTCGAAA
>Ga0114129_10001294_pt1 | contig 33348 bp, 30 predicted proteins | sample RhiMetdeltSRZDD1_FD_80071 | JGI IMG/M metagenome (GOLD analysis project Ga0114129, IMG submission 80071) | Populus rhizosphere microbial communities from Tennessee, USA - Rhizosphere MetaG P. deltoides SRZDD1 (version 2) (version 2) | ecosystem: Host-associated > Plants > Roots > Rhizosphere >...
CATTACGGGCGCGTTTTATTACCACGCGTGGCCGGAGGTCTATATCGATGAAGGTGACGGCCGCGGCCTGTGGCTGCCCGTCGATCCGACGCTCAACGAGTTTCCAGCCGACGCCACGCATCTGCGGCTCGCCCGCGGTGGTCTCGACAAACAGGCCGCCGTCCTGCCGCTGATCGGCCGTCTGCGCATGACCATCCTCGATATGAAGCTTGCCGAGAACACCACGCCGATTCTCGTCGGCGCGCAATCGGATCTGAGCCCTCTTCAACCCGCGACGCCGCAACAGCAAACGACGGATTGCTGCCGGTTGAGCCAGTGGCTGAAACCTCGCTCGCTCAACTTCCAGAGGAACACCCGATGATCGCCGTCGAACATCTCGTGAAGCAGTACGGCGGGTTCACCGCCGTGGATGGCGTGTCACTCGACGTGCAGCCCGGCGAGATTCATGGTTTTCTCGGTCCCAATGGCGCCGGCAAGACGACGACGCTGCGCATGATCGCGGGCCTGTTGAAACCAACCTCGGGTCGGGTCGTCGTGAATGGGCACGACGTCGGCGACGAGCCCGAGCTGGCGAAGGCGGCGCTCGGTTTCATCCCGGATCGGCCGTTCATTTACGAGAAGCTCACCGCTGGTGAGTTTCTGCGCTTCCATGCCGGGCTATACGGATTCGATGGTGATGATGTGATGGATCGCGTGCACGAGATGCTCGATCTGTTCGAGCTGCGGCGCCGGGAACACGACCTTGTCGAGAGCTTCTCGCACGGTATGAAGCAGCGACTGGTCATGTGCGCGGCGTTCCTCCATCGTCCGCGCGCCGTGGCGGTCGACGAGCCGATGGTGGGACTCGATCCGCGCGGCGCCCGTCTGATCAAGGACGTCTTCCGCCGCATGAGCGAACGTGGCGTCGCCATCCTCATGAGCACCCACACGCTCGAAGTCGCCCAGGAGATGTGCCACCGCCTCAGCATCATCCTGAAGGGAAAGATCATCGCGCAGGGGACCGTGGATGAAATCCGCCAGCTCGCGGGCGGCGCTGACGATCACCTCACGTCCGTGTTCCTTCGCCTGACCGGCGGGAGCGCGTTGCAGGAACTCGACGAAGCCGTATGAAGGGCGCGTTCACCTATCTGCTGCTGCCGGCGATCTGGTCCTCGCGCAATCGGGCTGCGCGCCGGCAACACGGCGATCTCACACGAGCCCTACTGTTTGCAGCAATGGGGATTGGGGTATTCGCCGCGTTGTTCTTCGCCTCAGCGTGGGTCACCTGGCAGCTCGATGGCTACGAGGAACTGGGCGACTACCTGCTGCGCCTGGGTCTTTCGTGGATCTTCATGACCTTCCTGGCGTTCCTGACCTTCAGCGGAATCGTCACGGCGCTGTCGACGTTCTTTCTGTCCGATGATCTGCGCCTGCTGCTCACCGCGCCAATTGCCGCGCGGAGGCTATTCTATGCACGATTCGCAAAGACCGTCGCGCAGTCGTCGTGGATGGTGATCGTGTTTATCACGCCCGTGCTGCTTGGCGTCGGAGTTGTGCGGTGCGCATCCGCGACGTTCTATATCACCTCCGCGCTCACCATCCTGCCATTTGCGATTATTCCGGTCGCTGTCGGAACCGCTTCCACGCTCCTACTCGTCAACGTCTTTCCCGCCAGGCGAGCCCGAGACCTGCTGATGCTCATGGGCTTCCTATTCGTAGGCAGCGTCGTCATTCTGCTGCGGATGCTGCGTCCCGAACAGCTGATGCGCGCTGAGTCGCTGCCCGACCTCACCGGGTTCTTCAGCTCGCTTCAGTCGCCGCTCACTCCGCTTCTGCCATCGTTCTGGGCGGGCGAGCTGGTGTTTGCGAGCCTCAAGGGCGGTTGGGATCCGATGCATGCCGGCGCGCTCTGGTCAACGGCGCTCGTCTGCTGCGTCGGTCTTCGGGTTGCCGATGAGCGCTGGCATTTTTCCGGTTACAGCCGGTCGCAGGAGGCGCCGAAGGCACGATTCGCGCGCTTTCGAGGCATCGACCTGATCGCACGCACGCTGCCGCTGTCGCCGGTCCGTAAACAGCTGCTCGTCAAGGACGTGAAGATCTTTCTCCGTGACGTCAGTCAGTGGTCGCAGCTTCTGCTGCTGCTCGCGCTGGTTCTCATTTATCTCTATAACTTCCGCGTGCTCGATCTCGGCCGCATTCCGTACATGAGCGGTTTCGTCAAGAACGTCTACGCGCTGCTCAATCTCGGTATGGCAGGTTTCGTTCTCGCCACCGTCGCGGTTCGCTTTGTGTTCCCGATGGTGTCCGCCGAGGGCCGTGCCTTCTGGTTGATTCGGAAGTCGCCCGTGGCGATCCACGATTTCCTCTGGTCGAAGTTCTGGACTGGATTGGTTCCTGTCTTATTGCTCACAGAGACGCTGACCATTGCTGCCAACGAGTTGCTGGACGTCGATCCGTTGCTGAAGGGTGTTGCGGCCATCGCGATTGTGTTTTTGAGCTTCGCGCTCGTGGGACTCGCCACCGGTCTGGGTGCACGCTATCCGCGGTTCACCGCGGACAATCCGAGCGAGGTGTCCGGATCCTACGGCGGCGTGGCCTTCATGGTCGTTGCGGTTCTCCTCGTCATCGCGATCATCGCGCTGGTCGGATGGCCTTCAACAACCTATCTGTACTACCAGCTGCGGCACCGGCCCATTCCCGCCTTCCGACTCGCCTTGATGGGCACGTGTTTCGTCGGTGCGATCGCGCTCACCGTGACGACGTGGTTGCACGGCATGCGATCCGGTATACGTGCGCTCGATGCGATGAGCAATTAACCGAGAGTTTGGGATTTACTCCACAAGCTGCTGTGCGGCGATGGCAGCTCCGAGCAGTCCGGCGTCCTCTTTGACAATGACGCTGACAGGCATCGCGGCGACGAGATCCGCCATCGGAGCTTTTGCGCGAAATGCTTGTATGAAACGCCCGTTCTGAAGCGCCGGCAGAATCTTCGGCGCTATGCCGCCGCCGATGTAGACGCCGGCAGTGGCGACCCCGCGAAGCCCGAGATTTCCGGCTTCGGCGCCATACGCCTCCACGAATAGCTCCAGAGCCTCGCGGCAAGGTCCACACTGCTGCGACATCGCGGCTTCTGAAATCGCAGCGGGCCGTTCCGCAGGTGCAACGCCCTCGACGGATGGGCACGAGCGGCCGGCGTGCGTCAACCGGTGAATGTTGACCAGCCCCGGGCCACTGATCACCTGCTCGACCTCGGCGCGCCCGTACAAATCGCGGAGCATTCGGGCGAGCTCGAATTCACGGTCCGTGCGGGGCGCGAAGTCGGCATGCCCGCCCTCTGAGGCGACAGGCAGCAGACGCCCGTTCACACGGTGCAGATACGCCTGCCCGAGGCCCGTTCCTGCCGCAATGACAGCCGCGTTGCCGCGCGTCTTCGGTTCCCCTCGCTGCAAGACGACAACTTCGTTGCCTTCGAGCAGCGCCACGCTCGCCGCCATCGCTTCGAGATCGTTGAGGAGCGCGACGCGGCGCACATTCAGGTGATCGCCAAGTTGCGTCGCGCTGACATCCCACTGGATGTTCGTCAGCCGTGCATGTTGATCGACGATCGGCCCGGCAACCCCGACGGCGGCGGCTTCGATCGCGAGCGCCTCGCCGACATCACGTGCGAACACGTCGAGAATCGCGATGAAGCTGTCGAACTCCCGAGTTGGATATCCGCGCGCGATGAGCGGCCGTGGCCGTCGCTGCGCGCGTTCAAAGAGACCGAGCAGCGTCTTGGTGCCTCCAAGATCGCCGGCCAAGATCATGAGGTGGATTATAGTGAACGCGCGTGCCTGCGCCGGACTCGGCTCACATCTCCAAGCGTCAGCTCCTCGAGCGCTACAGGCACGTGCGCGAGGATCATCTGCGCTACATGCAGAAGTGGGGACTGATCCGTCCCTCACATCGCGTGCACGGCGAGTCGTTCTTCTCGTTTGCGGATGTCTCGATCGTTCGTCAGGCCGACGAAGCGGTTGCTGGTGGGGCGAAGTTCCGGTCGGTGCTGCGGAACCTGGTGGCGTCGCGCAACGGACAACTGACCCTTGATTTCCGCCTCGACGCGCAGCACGCGAAGGTGCTGCAGCTGAAGCGACGTGAGCCGCCGCCGATGGCTGCGCTCATGGATCCCGTTCCGGTCGTCGAAGAATCGTCGGCCGCCCAGTATTTCGCCGCAGCGTCGATTCTCGATGACGGCAGTCCGGAGAATTTCGACGAGGCGGCGACCGCCTACAGGCGCGCGCTCGAAATCGACCCGTACCTCGTTCCGGCCCTGATCAATCTGGCCAACATCCATTACTCACGCGACGAGATCGCGGAAGCGCAGGCGCTGTACGAACGGGCCATTGCACTCGAACCCGACGTGTTCGAAGCCCACTTCAATCTCGGCAACATCTTTCACGACCTGGGGCGCTATCGCGAGGCGCAGGCGTGCTATCGCGATGCGCTGAAGCTGAACGCGACATATGCCGACGCCCATTTCTATCTGGCGGTCACGCTCGAAAAGAACGGCCAGTCACAGGAGGCGCGCGCGCACTGGAAGGCGTATCAGCAGCTTGCGCCTAACGGAGAGTGGGTGGAGCTGGCGCGGGAATTTTCCGACTAATACGTGTAATCGTCGGTCGGATTGCGCTTCTTCGGCGCGCGCCGCAGCTTGTAGTACTGGCACTCCGGGCACCATGCGTCAGCATCGAATCCCTGGGTTCCCGCGTACGGCTTGACCTCGCGGTGCGTGCAGTACTCCTGATTTCCGTTCTCCGCCGGCTGCATCCATCGGCACGACCGGAAGCGCACGAATGCGGCCGACTCGGGGCGATCTGACGTAACGGGCCCCTCGCCGGGTTTGGCCGGTGCAGCTTCGGCGGGTGCCACGGGCGCTGCGGTGTGATCGTCGGGCGCGCCGCGAACCAGCGCGTCGTTATTGAAGTTGGACGCCAACGGCTTTCTCCAGCGCGCGGAGCGCGCGCAATTCTTCGGGGGCCGCCAGCGTGAGCGCGCTCCCTGTTGATTCGGCGCGGCCAGTACGGCCGACGCGGTGGACGTAGGTCTCGGGCGTGTCCGGCACTTCGAAATTCACGACGTGCGCGATGCCGTCGATGTCGAGGCCACGTGCCGCGACATCGGTGGCGACCAGCACCGGGTACGTCCCGGTCCGGAACCCTTCGACAGCAGCCATCCGCTGCTGCTGCGTGCGATCCGCATGCAGCGCCACGGTACGGATGCCCATGCCGCTCAGGCGTGACGCGAGTCGATCCGCGCCAATCTTCGTCCGGCAGAAGATCAGCACCGGGCCGGTCGCTTCCTGGCGCAGCCACCGCGCGAGCCACTGGACCTTCTCACCTGCCGGCACGGTCTGGACCGCGTGCGTGATCGTCTGCGCCGGACCGCCGCGTCTACCAACCTGCACGTATTTCGGATGATGCAGGAACTCCTTGGTCAGCTTCAGCACCTCGGCCGGCATCGTCGCCGAGAAGAGCAGCGTCTGGCGCTTCGCAGGCAGCGCGGCGAGGATGCGCTGCACGTCAGGCCAGAACCCCATGTCGAGCATGCGGTCGGCTTCGTCGAGGACGAGTACCTCGAGTGACCCGAAGCTCACCGCGTCGTGCCGCATGTGGTCCATGAGCCGTCCGGGCGTTGCGACGACGATGTCGACGTTCGCTTTCAGCGCCTGCTCCTGCTGCGTCATCGGGACGCCGCCGAACACGGCGATGCTTGAGACCGCCGTGTGATACGTGAGACCTTGAACCTGATCCTCGATCTGCACGGCCAGCTCGCGGGTCGGCGCCAGTATCAGCGCACGCGTCGCCGCAGTTCTCGTCGGTCCTTCGCGAAGGAACCGCTGAAGAATCGGGACGAGGAACGCGGCGGTTTTGCCGGTCCCAGTCTCCGCGCAGGCGATCACGTCGTTTCCGGCAAGTGCCAGCGGAATCACGCCGCTCTGGACGGGACGCGTCTCGGCCCATCCGAGATCGTGGATGCCGTGAAGCAGCCGCGCATCGAGATTCAGACTATCGAACGCAATCGGTGTAGGGTCGAACGCCTCCGCCTCGTACGCCAGCACCGGCGGCTCGGGTTTGATGTGAACCGGCTTGTGAGAACCCTTGCGGCGTCGGGAACGATTCGGGCCAGTGCGGCGGCCCCTGCGCTTCGATGTTGGGGCGTTGGTATGCAGTGTCACCAGCAGCTATCGCGCGCGGAACGTGATGATGCCGCGCACAGGATCGTAAGGAGAGACGCCAACCGTTACGCGGTCACCGGGGACGACCTTGATGCGGAAGCGCCGCATCCGGCCGCTCAGCTGAGCGAGCACCTCATGACCCGCATCGCACTGCACGCGATACAGTCCACCGGAGTGCACCGCCACCACGGTTCCTTGCATATCGATTAGATCGTCTTTGCTCAACAGCTCATCCTTTCACGCAATTCTAGCAACGAGTGTGCCACACGTCGGACGATAGGTGCAACCTCGAAAGAACTTTTGTCTTTACAGTGATTTAACGCGACGTTCTACGTTGGCGGCGAGCGCCGCGTAGTCATCGCCGCGCAAGCGCATCGGGGCGCCAAACGCCACTCGGACGTGACCAGGTTTCGCCATCTTCCACTTCATGTGGAGTACGCGATCTACGCCGTCGAGCCGTACGGGCACCACTGGGATGTCGAGACGCGACGCCATCATCCCGATTCCACCGCGGAATGGTTTGATATCGCCGGTTGCGGAGCGTTCACCCTCCGGAAAAATCAGAATCGACCAGCCGTCACCGGCCAGTTCGCCGGCGTAGGTGAGTGTCTGCCGCGCGCCGGCTTCGCGCTGCGGAAGGGGGAACGCGTTGAAGTAGAACGCGGCCAGGTAGTAGTTCACAGTATTGGTAAACCACTGCTTCCAGGTGTGCCCCTCCGGAAAAAAGTGCGCTTTGAAGAATTCCTTCGCCATGGCCGGCGCGACGCGCGCGCGGACGGCCGCCGGCAGCGCGGCCAGTATCACCGGTACATCCATATGGCTCTGATGGTTCGCGGCGAAGATCACTGGCCCGTCAAGCTCACGCACGTGTTCACGTCCTTCGATTCGCGTCCAGGCGAAGGCGCGAGCCAGCGGCAGAATCCAGATAGCTTGGGAGAGACGACGGATGATGCGCACGGGCCATGTGCGATTCCAGGACGGGAAGTCAACAGGTTCGGTGACCTCCTCAGTCGCCCCAGGCTGCTCGAGGAGTTGCTTGAGATCGGCGACGCGGGCCGCTTGTGAGAATCGCCCTTCGTCGAGCCTGGTCTGAAACCGATCCTCGAGCGCAATCATCAGCTCCACGCGTTCGAGCGAGCTGAGTCCGAGCTCCTCCAGCGTCGTTGCGCTGTTGATGTCGCGACCATGCGCGAACCGCGCGACGAGCGATTCAAGGCTGTCACCGCCCGCGACGCTCACCGGCTTCTCGCCCGCCTGCACCCAGTCGCGGATTGCGGCCCGTTTCAGCTTCCGCGTCCCTTCCGTGCGTGGGAGCGAACCGGCATTCCAGACGGAAGCGGCTCGAATGCGTTGGTGATCCTGCAGCCGGCTGTTGGCCGTGCGTACGATTGCATCTTTGTCTGCATCGGGATCGAGAACCATCACCGCGTGGACGCGCTCTTCGGCGCCCTGCGTGATGCCGACGACCGCCGATTCGCGGACGCCTGGCAGCTCGTTCAGCTCCCGCTCGACATCCTCCGGAAAGACGTTCAGGCCCTCGGGGGTGACGATCATTTCCTTCTTGCGGCCTTTGATGAAAATGCGGCCCTGCTGGTCGCGTTCGCCGATGTCGCCGGTATGGAACCAGCCATCGGCGTCAAAAACCGGCTCCACGCTTCGGGCTTCGGACTCCGGAGCCTGTAGCCCGGAGCCCGGAGCCTTGTAATACCCGCTCGTGACGTTTTCTCCTCGCACGAGAATCTCGCCGTCTTCTGCGATGCGGACTTCCACGCCGCCGATGGGTGTGCCCACCGATCCCTTGCTCGTCCTGAATGGATGGTTCAGCGTGACGATCGGTGCAGTTTCTGTGAGTCCATAGCCTTGGATCACCGCGAAGCCGATACGGCGCCAGAACTCTTCGACGTCGGGCGGCAGCGGGGCCGCGCCGACGACGAAGGCCCAGAACTTCAGACCGAAGTCGGAATGGATACGACGGTACCGCCACCATCGCCCCGGAATGGAAATCCCTGCAGGCGGCGCCTCGTTCGACTCGGGCCAGGCGCGAATCGCGTGCTCTCGTAGCACATCGAGAATTTTGGGGACGCACACCAGCACCGAGACCCGCCGCGATTTGATCAGCCGCAGGATGTCGTGCGGATTGAAGCTGCGCGTGAAGATCACCGTGCCGCGCACCATCGGCGGGATGTTGGTGGCCATCGATTGGCCAAACATGTGGCTGAGCGGCAGCAGGTTCAGAAACCGCAGGGGATGGAACAACCGCGTGGACTGACGGTATTTGATGATCTCGCGCTCGACGGGCACGATGTTCGCGAGCACGTTCCGGTGCCGGATGACGACGCCCTTCGGTTCGGCAGTGGCGCCAGACGTGAAGATGATCTGGATGATGTCGTCGCGCGAGATCGTGACCTGCGGCATCGGGCCATCCGCACGCCAATCGATGTCACCAAAGCGCCAGACCGCCACGCCGGTTTGACCTGATCGATCGACATCAAACCCCGTTGCATTCACGTCTTCGCCAATAAGTACGACCCTCGCGTCAACCAGCGCGCGCACCTTACGGACAAAGTCGGAGGAAGATCGGTAATCGATCGGGACCACGATCACGCCGGACACAAGGCAGCCCCAGTAACACACGATCCATTCAGGGCGGTTCTCGCCCCAGAACACCACCTTGTCTCCCTTTTTCAGTCCGGCCGCCGCAAGTCGCATGGCAAATCCGCGAGCGGCGCGTCCGACCTCCTCGTACGTGTATCCACGACGGCGATAGCCATCGTCGAACACGAGGAAATCGCCGCGGATGGTGATGAGGTCGCGGAAAAAGTCGACCAGCGTCTCGCGCTGCACTGTCGAATTATGATGGCTCAAGACCTGAGCCTTGAGCCCTGAGCCTCTCAATGTCGATCCCACCCGGACTCGCGCTCAACGCCTTCTATGAAGGCATCCTGCAGGCGGCCTTGCGGCAGTTCTTCCGCCGCGCCTCGCTCGCCATTGAGCCGGGGCAGTCCCAGAACACCGATCGTCGGCTCACCATCGAGCCGTTGACCGATCCATCGACGCTGAGCCTGTCATGGGCTGGGACTCGGTATTTGTTGCGCATGCCGGCGCGCGGGACGTTTACGCCGCACCAGATCCGAATGGCGCAGGCAATCGTGGCCGTAATCCGTGCCCGGTATCGCGCGATTCTGAATACTGAACTCGCTGTCGAGCGCGGCGAACTGTTCCGCGGACCTATCGAGGACCGTTATGTGGGCGCTTTCTTCGATGAACGGCCGTACACCGATACAGGCGCCGAGGGCGCCATCGATCGCATCGCGTCGATTATCGAGATGCTGCGCGTAGCCGCGCTGTCGACGTATGAAAATCGTCCGATCTCCACGGGGATACTCCTGCTCGCAGGTGATTACGATCCGTGTCGGCCCGAGCTGTCGGCGGCGGACAAACGTCCCCCGTCCAAGATGCAGGCGTTGACGTCCATCAGGAGCCTCTATCGGCTGGCGGACGGAGTGCGGACTGTGTTCCTCGCCGATGCGGGAGGGCAGCTCCTCGACATCATTGACATCGACCGGTGGAGTCGCCAGCTCTGTCCGGACACGATCGTAGACGTGCCGGGCGCCACCGCGTACCAGGCGCATGCGCGCGCCACACTCGAGCAGCGGAGCGTGTGCGTCGTGCTCAGCCCCTCGCGGGACATCAAGGTCTTTGCCGAGGGGGCCGAGGTGTTCTCGTTTCACAGCGCCGCGTGGCACCTGCTGGATCTCAGAGCCAAGTACGAGCTCTGGGCAGACGCCGTCGGCAACCCGTCGCTTGCGCTGCGACTGTTCCAGCTCGCGCTCGATCTGGCCGATGCGCGCGAAGGCGCGCTCTTCGCTGTGCTTCGCGATCCTGCTGAAGCGGTGCCTCAGCTCGTCGCACCCGCCGATCGGCTGGACATTCCGTTTCAAACAGATCTGCCGGGCTCCGGAACCGTCTCGCGCAGGGAGGTGCTGCATCTGCTCGAGGGGCGGACGGTCACCGACCTCGATTTGAGCGTGCTCTCGACTCTTGCGTCGCTCGACGGCGCCATTGTCGTCGACCGTGAAGGCCGCCTCCTTGCCGCGGGAGCGATCCTCCGGCATCCGCCGTCGGAGCGGCTCGAGAATGGAGGCATCGTCGAAGGCGCCCGTACGACCGCTGCGATGGCCGCCGGCAAGTTCGGGCCGGTGCTGAAGGTCAGCGAAGACGGTGAGATCACGTTCTTCGATCGCGAACGCGTTTGGGACATCTAGAGAATGGATTTCGAGTTCAACGCGCGGACGACCGATCTGCGGGCGAAGTTGCAGCGATTCATGGACGTGCACGTCCTGCCGGCCGAAGCGGTCTTTGCGGAACAACTGGAGTCCGGTTCGTCCCGTTGGGCGATTCCGCCGGTGATGGAGGAGTTGAAGGCTCGCGCGAAGCGCGAGGGGCTCTGGAATCTATTCCTGCCGGAAAGTGAACACGGGCCCGGTCTCACCAATCTCGAATACGCGCCGCTGTGTGAGCAGATGGGAACCTCTCCCATCGCGCCCGAAGTGTTCAACTGTTCGTTTCCCGATACCGGCAACATCGAGGTGCTGGTCCGCTACGGCACCGACGCTCAAAGAAAGCAGTGGCTCGTGCCGCTCCTCGACGGAACGATCCGCTCTGCCTTCGCGATGACCGAGCCAGACGTCGCATCGTCAGACGCGACGAACATTCAGGCATCGATTGTTCCCGACGGAAACGAGTACGTAATCAACGGCCGCAAATGGTGGACTTCAGGGATCGGCGATCCGCGGTGCAGGCTCTTGATCGTGATGGGGAAGACGGATCCTCAGAATCCCGACCGCCACAAGCAGCAGTCGATGATCCTGGTCCCACGGGATAGCGCCGGCATTACGGTCATCCGCATGCTCAACGTCTTTGGGTATGACGATGCGCCGCATGGACATGGAGAGCTGTTGTTCGAGAGCGTGCGTGTCCCCAAGGAGAATCTGCTTCTTGGTGAAGGACGCGGCTTCGAGATTGCGCAGGGCCGTCTGGGGCCGGGCCGCATTCATCATTGCATGCGGCAGATCGGCGTGGCGGAACGCGCGCTGGCGCTGATGTGTCGGCGCGCGAAGGATCGGGTCGCGTTCGGCAAGCCGCTCAGCGACAACGACGTCACGCAGGAACGGATTGCGCAGGCACGGATCGAAATCGATGGCGCCCGGCTGCTCGTCCTGCATGCGGCCTGGATGATGGACACGTTGGGCAACAAAGCCGCCCAGCAGGCCATAGCCGAGATCAAGGTTGCCGTGCCCGAAATGACAACGCGCGTGCTCGATTGGGCGATCCAATTGTTCGGCGCCGCCGGTGTCAGTCAGGTATTTCCGCTCGCCTACCTGGCGGCGACTGCCCGAACGATGCGCATCCTCGACGGCCCCGATGAAGTGCATCGGCGGCAGATCGCGCGCATCGAGCTGAAGAAGCATTCGTGATTTGCGAATCACAAATCGCCGATCAGTCGCCACGCTCTCTCCGCGAGCGGCCGCGCCCGTGCGCCAGCCCTCCGTGCATCGGGATCGTTGGCGGTGCCCTCGACGACGCGTCCCATGATGCCCTGGCAGATTGCCGCAAACCGGAACAGCGCAAATGCGACGTAGAAATTCCAATCGGACAGAGATTTGCGCCCGCTCAACTCGCAGTATGTCTGCAGGTGCTCGGCCTCGCTCGGAACTCCCGAGGGCCGCGCCCGGTCACCGAACGCGCCGAAGTCCTCCGGACCCGTGCGGAACAGAAGCGCGTGGTGCGCTAGGTCCACGAGTGGATGTCCGATGGTCGATAGCTCCCAATCAATCACGGCGGCAATCCGCGGCTTCGTTGAATCGATCAAGAGATTCCCGGGTCGGTAATCGCCGTGCACGATTGCCGCAGCGGCATCGTCCGGGATGTTCGCGGGAAGCCACGCGATCAGCTGTTCCATGGCATCAATGCGTTCGGTCTCCGACGCACGGTATTGCGCCGTCCATCTGTGGATCTGCCTCGCTACGTAATTGCCCGGTCGTCCGTACTCGGTCAGCCCAGCGGCCCGCCAATCGATGCTATGAAGTAGCGCCAGCGTTTCAATCATCGAGCGATAAATGGTTCTCCGATCGTCGGGTGAACGATCCGGAAGCGTCGCATCCGTCATCGGGTGACTTTCGACATAGTCCATGACGAAAAAGGGCGTGCCGATGACGTCGGCGTCTTCGCAGAGAAGATGGGTCTTCGGCACCGGCATGCCCGTCCCGTACAGCGCGCTCATTACCTGATATTCACGTTCGATGGCGTGCGCCGACGGCAGCAGGTGACCAGGCGGCTTTCGCCGCAGCACCAGACGTCGCGTTGATGTCTCAACGTAGTACGTCGGATTCGAGTGTCCGCCGCGGAACTGCCGCACGAGAAACGGCGACCGTACGTCTGGCATCCGCGTGCTCAGATAGCGCTCCAGTGCGCTCACATCAAATTGATGCGAGTCAAGAACATCGATCGTTTCGCGAGGAAGCACTGGAAATCTATAACCGGGATTCGGAATTCAGGATTCGGGATTCGACAAATCGTGGTTCGGGATTCGTCATTCGCGATCCGCGATAGAATAGGCGCCCTCTCCATGCACATCTTTCTCACTGGCGCGACCGGGTATGTCGGCTCCGCTGTGCTTGACGCGTGTCTCCGCGCGGGACACGAGATCACCGCGCTCGTCCGCGAACCCGCGAAGGCCGAACATCTCGAGCGGCGCGGCGTGCGCGCCATCGTTGGCGAACTTGGCAATCCTGCAGCGTACGCGGCTGTGGCCGAACAAGCGGAAGTTATCGTTCATACGGCGCTGGATCCGTCGCCGCGTCGCGACAAGATGGATCGACAGGCCCTGGAAACATTGCTTGCCGCCGCGACGAACCGTTCGGCATCAGGCCAGCCGGCGGCGGTTGTTTACACCTCCGCCGCGTGGGTGCTTGGCGATACGACTGCACCCGCAGAAGAAGATGCGCCGTTGCGGCCGACGGCGTACTCCGCGTGGCGACCCGAGCACGAACGGCTGGTTCTCGATGCAGGCGCTCATGGCACGCTTCGAACCGTTGTCGTCAGGCCGGGCATTGTTTACGGCGGGACGCGAGGCATCATTGCCGACCTGTTGAAAGACGCGTCAAACGGGCTGGTCCGCGTCATCGGCGAAGGGAATAACCACTGGCCGTGCGTATACGTTCGTGACCTGGCGGACGTCTACCTCCGCGTGGCCACCCATCCAGAGGCCTTCGGCGTGTTTCACGCCAACGACGAGGCCGACGAAAGCGTCGCGGACATCGTGGATGCGATTGCAGGACATGTTCGGATGCGTCCCGACATCCGCCACGTTCCATTGCCTGAAGCTCGGACGAAAATGGGGCCGTACGCTGATGCGCTCGCTCTGGATCAGCGTGTCCGCAGCCCCCGGGCGCGTGCGCTCGGCTGGTCGCCGACTCTCCATTCCGTATCCGGAAACGTCGCGCGCCTGATGGAGGAGTTCAGGGCGAGGCGGGAGGCGGCGTAGCGCCTTCAACGATCCCGTCGATCAACCCGTAATCCAACGCCTTTCGCGCATCGAGGTAAAAATCCGTACGTTTGGTGTCGCGGATGATCTTCTGTAGCGGCTTTCCCGATCGAGTCGCGAGAATCTGATAGATCTGCGCCTGCATCTGCTTGAGGCGATCGAGGTGCTGGGCGGCCGCAGATGTGGACTGCCAGCCAGCCCACTTCGCGGGCTCGTGGATCATGATCCAGGAATGCGGGTACGAGAGCCGGCGGCCGGTGCTGGCCGCCTGCAGCACCACTGAACCCATCGAGTACGCCATCCCTTGGACGACGATGGTGACCTCGGTGCCGCGGTCCACGATCTCGCGAACCGCATCGTGAATCGCCAGGCCGTCGGTCACATTGCCGCCGGCGCTGTTGATGTACAACGTAATCGGACGCGAATTGTCGTTGGCGAATTCGCGAAGCCGCTCAATCACCCCGCGTGCCGTGTCCTTTTCGATGTCGCCGATGAGGTAAATATCGCGAAGCCTGTCAGACGCCTCCTTTCGGAGCACGCTCTTGACGGCGTCGATCAATTCGCCGACGAGCCGATCGTTCAACTCCCGGGGGGAAATGCTTTGCGCGACCTGCACCCGATCTTTCTCGGGCGAGGCCGGAACAGACGAGTCCGCCACATCAGCAGGAGCGTGCAAACCGGGTTCCTTACTCATCGCGATCTTCAGCCTCCGCACCTGGCAGCAATTCGAAGAATGCATCCAGACTTCGGTCCAGCGCCCGCCGCAGTTGGGGAATCGTCCCGTCAATCGTGTGCAGCGTCAGTCCGGCCTCTCCATTCTTGAGTTTGAGCCTGCCCTCGTCGACACCGGTCAGCGTCCCTTCGGGAACGAGCCGGATGCCGTACACCAACGTATAGCGCGCCATGACGCCAACTATACTAAGCCGCCTTATGGGCGCGGCTCCCGTATCAACTTCGCTCGTCTCGCTCGGTGACGTCCGTGCGGCAGCCACGCGGATCGCCGGCGTCGCTCGACGCACGCCGCTCATTGAGGTCGGCGGCCTCCATGGCGAACCGGCCGTTACGGTCAAATGCGAGAACATGCAGCCGACAGGCGCGTTCAAGATCCGCGGGGCTTACAACATGCTCGCGCAGCTTTCGCCCGATGCCCGCACCGCTGGGGTGATTACGTACTCGTCGGGCAATCACGGCCAGGCGGTCGCGCGTGCGGCGCAGTTATTGGGAGTGAGGGCCGTAGTCGTTATGCCGGAGACCGCATCCCGGGTGAAGGTTCTTGGCGCGCAGCGTCTGGGAGCCGAAGTTCTCTTTGCTGGAACGACCGTACTCGATCGGAAATCGCGTGCGCAATCGGAAGCCGCCGCCCGTCGCCTAACGATGGTGCCGCCGTTCGACCACCCTTGGATCATCGCGGGTCAGGGTACGTGCGGCCTCGAAATCGTCGAGCAGCGGCCATCTGTTACCACCGTCTATGTGCCCATTGGTGGCGGCGGGCTGATATCGGGGGTCGCTGTGGCGGTGAAGGCGCTGCGCCCGAACATTCGAGTTGTTGGCGTTGAGCCTGCTGACGCGGCGAAGATGACCGCCTCTCTCGCGGCGGGGCATCCCGTGACACTGCCGAAGACGGCGAGCATTGCGGACGGTCTGATCTCGGTTCGGCCAGGCGACCTCACCTTCGCTCACGTTCAGGCCTTGGTCGACGACGTGCTGACGGTTGACGACGGGGAAATCGCGGCGGCGGTGAAATGGCTCTTCGACAACGCGAACGTTGTCGCCGAGCCTAGTGGCGCCGCAAGCGTCGCGGCCGTGTTGCGCGATCGATCGGCGGACGAGGACGTGGTAGCCGTCTTGTCCGGCGGAAATGTCGCTCCCGAGGACTACGCGAAATACATCACTGGGTCGCCGACTCAGAAATAAGCCGGCGAGCTTCCTCGATCCCTGCCTCGACGCTCGTCACCTCACCGTCAAGCTGTTTCTCGTAAACGAGCTTGAGGATTTCGCCGATCCGCGGCCCGGGGGTGAGCCCGAGCGCAAGCAGATGGCGGCCGAGCAGCAGTGGTGCGGGCGCTTGATGTTCGACGCCGAGTGCACGCGCTCGTTCGAGGAACCAGTCCATCGCACTGCAGTCGAAGTTTCCCGTGCGGCCCAGACAGTCGGCGCGCGCCACGCGCGCGAGTAGTTCCAAATCGACTTTCTGGGCGAGGCGGCGGAATGCGCCATCGCTGACATAAGCAGCCTTCCGAAAGGCTCCCGGCTTGAGATGGTGCGCGACGAGACCGATGACCTGCCCTCGAACGTCGAAGCCGTCGATGCTGTGGATGTTCAGCCTGTTGAGCATCGCCACGGTCGGCTCAACGCCGGCTTGCTCGTGATCGAGCGATCGGATGCGCCCGTCCACGACAGCGGTGGTGGACGGCTTGCCGAGATCGTGGCAAAGAGCGCCGAGCATCAAGGTCGTCAGGCGAGGGCGATCGAGATCGCCGTTCAATTCGCGCGCTTTGTCGACCACCATGAGCGTGTGTGTCCAAACGTCACCTTCGGGATGCCACTCAGGTTCCTGTTCGCACCCGACGGTTGGAAGCAGTTCAGGCATCACCTTTCGGATGATCCCGAGATCGAGTGCGAGCTGGAGTCCGATTGAGGGGCGAGCGGCCTGCAAGAGAAGCTTTTCGATTTCTCCCCAGATACGCTCGGCGGGAAGATCGTCCAGCGGCAACGCGCGGCAGAGCGCCGCTGTTTGGGCCTCGAGGGCGAACTCGAAACGTGCGGCGAACTGCACGGCGCGGAGCGCACGCAAGCTGTCGTCAGGAAATGTGTTCGGATCCACGGCGCGCAGCAGACGTCGTTCAAGATCTCCGCGACCATCGAAGGGGTCTTCGTAGCTGCCGGTCAGCGGATCCCACGAGATCGCGTTGATCGTGAAGTCGCGTCGGCGCGCGGCGTCGACGAGGTTCATGGACGGATCGCCATGAACCTCGAACCCCTTGTGACCCCGGCCCCGCTTCGACTCTCGACGCGGAAGCGCGACGTCAATCTCACCGGCGCTGCCGCCGGACGGCACGACCTTGTAGACCGGAAAACTCTGACCGACCGGTTCGACTCGACCGATCGGCGCGAGCAACGCGGGCAACTGCTCCTCCGGGATTCCGAATATCTCGATGTCGATGTCCTTCGAGGGGTGTCCCCGCAGCAGATCGCGGACCCATCCTCCGATCACCAGCGCGCGGCCGCCAGCCGCAGCGGCAGCCTCCGAAATGCGGCGCACGGTGTTGAGTGAGACATCTGCCGAAGACACGTCGGAATTATCCTTCGCGCGTACAGAAGAAGGGCCAGGCAGCGGCCTGGCCCTTTGGTGAAACCGGATGCGCCGACCCGCGGTCGGCGCCACCCGTTTCTTATGCTCGATGGGATGAAAACTACGCCACGCGCCGGTGATCGACAAGCGGCAGCTGCACCACCTGCGTGGATTCGACGTTGTTGGGCCGTTCTTTCGCCGACCGAACGTCCCACCCTGGTGTCTCGTACCCGCAGGACGTGCACTGCAGCGAGATGCGCCCCTGTTCGAAATGCAGCAGCGCATCGTGCCCGTGGAGACCACAGAGGAACTGCCGAACCTTTCCGGTAACCATTGCGCCGAAACCCCTTTCCAGTACCTATCCCAGTTTGACGACGATCCACGCGGCCCCGGTTCCCCGGCCTCCGCGACTGCGAGCCCGACGTTTCAAGAGAAATGCCACGCACATCGTCGAATGCCTAAGCGATTGGAACCGAATGAATTAACGAATTGGTGATCGCGATCGAACACGGAGAGCGCTACTTTTGTCCGTCAAACAAGGCACCGGAAGTGACGGGATTCCGAGAATCTCTGTCTGAAGCGTGGACGGAGATACCGACACGCGGATCAATCACAATTTTCGCGCGGCCATCAACGACGGCGGCAACGAAGAAGATCACTTTTCTCGAAGGATTCCGCGCATCACAAAGCCGAGGTTGGCAGGTCGTTCGCCGAGGCGGCGCATGAAATAGGGGAACCACTCGCGTCCGAATGGGATGTACAGCCGCACGCCGTACCCTTCCGCGGACAATTCCGCCTGCAGGTCGCGTCGAATTCCATACAGCATCTGGAACTCGAATCGGTCTTTGCCGATCCCGCGCCCGGCGGCGTACGCCCGCGTCCCGTCAATCATGGCTGGATCGTGTGTCGCAATTGCCGGATAGGTTCCCTCGTCCAGCAGGATTCGCATCAGCCGCAGGAACGCCGCATCGACGTCCGCCTTCCGTTGGTACGCGGCGGTTTCGGGCTCCTTATACGCCCCCTTGACCAGCCTTACGCGTGCGCCAAGCTCGTTCATCCGCTGTACATCGCGTTCCGTGCGATGGAGCGCCGCTTGTAGGGCGACCCCGACGTTGCGGTACTCCTGCTGCCAGAGTGTCTCAAAGATATCCAAGGTCATCTGCGTCCACGGCGAGTTCTCCATGTCGATTCGGACAAAGAACCCGTGGCGTCCGGCCGGCTCGAGGATGCGGCGCAGGTTGTCCACGCAGGTCGCGCGGTCGATGCTGGCGCCAAGCTGCGTGAGCTTCAGCGAGATGTTCCGTTCGATGCCGGCGGCGACGATGACGTCGAGCAGCCGGACGTACGCCCGTGTCGCCGCGTTGGCTTCCTCGGCGGTGCGGACGCTCTCGCCCAGGTAGTCGAGCGTAAGGTGCAGCCCTTCCGCCTGGACGCGGCGGGAGGTTTCAATCGCTTCTTCTACTGTTTCGCCGGCGATGAAGCGACGCGCGAAGCTGTCGCACGACCGCATGCCGTACTTCGACGCCAGGCCTTTGAGGGAGGCGCTTCGTGACAGCGCGTAGAAGAAGGCTTTGGCCCCAGCGTACATCGATGAGAATGACGGACGTTACCGCCGCGCCTCAACGCGCGCGCCGTCCGGCTCAGTGTGTCCGGCGCGACGGCGAGGCGAGGAGATGATCAAGCGTGCGGGCGTAGTAGCGCAGGACGTTGCGATCGCGGACACGGACGCGCCCCCGTTCAGCAACGATGATGCCGCGTGCCTCGAGCGGCGCGAGCGCCGCCGCGACCGCCTCGGCGCCTGACGCGACACCGAGGTTGGCGCCCGCGGATTGCAGCGTTTCGATTACCGCGTCGGCACGTGCTTCGAGCTCCTTCCGCGTGATGGAGGGACGCATCGCGTTGGCGACCACTGCCGTCGGCAGGACCTTCTGAACACGACCGATGGCGGCCATCAAGGCGTGCGCGAAATCGAGCACCTCGCGTCGCGATGTCGGGTCGAGCCCTTCGATCGATAACGGCTTGCCGAACGTGACGATCGCGCGGGAACGGTAGCCGACCGCGTAGCGCACCATCTCGGCGAGCTCGCGGGTGAAGGCCTTCTGCGTCCGCTTGAAACGTTGACGCGCGAGCACGTGATCCTCGAGTACGAGGTCGTACGCAATCGCCGTCGGAATGATGGCAATCCGCGGCACGTCAGCCTGGAGCGCCGCGTGCAGCAGCCCCGTCTTCGGACTTTTGAGCTCACCGCTGTAGCTGCGTCCGCCTTCCGGATAGAAGAACAGATCGTGACGCCGAAGCAGTTCGGCCACGTAGGCCTTCAACGTTACGAGGTAGACGGGATCTTTCGTGTTGCGGCGGACGGGCATCGCGCCGGTCACATGGCGATGGAGCAGGCCGAGCGGTCCACCGAACAGGTTGATGCCGGCCGCGATGATCGGCGGACGAATGCCGTTGTCGTCGAGCACGAGCGGCTCGGCGAGATAGTCGGTATGACTCTTGTGGTTCGAGGCGTAGACGACCCGTCCCGCACGCGCGGCCGCCTTCACGACATCGACGTTCTCGCCGATCCGATCGATCTTGCGCAGTATTGGATAGAGCGGATGTTTGAGCGCGCGGTAGATCGAATAACGCTGCGTCGTCCGCAGCTCTTCGAGGTAGGCGTGGATCCGCTCGCGCGTGGCGTGGCCGCGATGGCTGTCCTGCAGGTACCGCGCGATGTCGTCGCGGGAGAGGACGGCCTGGGTGATCTCGTCGACCATCGAGTACGCCGACTATACCGCAAGTTCGAAGTTCGAAGTTCGAAGTTTGAAGTTCGAAGTAAGGGGGAAGTTCCTGCACACAATCACACTGCGAACGTCGACCGCACACTTCGAACTTCAACCTTCGCACGTCAAACTTCACTTAGGCCGCGAGCCGGCGACAGATCGCATCCGCGAATTCAGTCGTGGTCGCGGTGCCGCCGAGGTCGCGCGTGCGGACGCGATCATCGGTCAGCACAGTGCCGAGCGCCTTCATGATGCGGTCCGCCATCGGCGATTCGCCGATGTGGCGCAGCATCAGCAACGCCGAGAGCAACAGCGCCATTGGATTGGCGATGTTGCGGCCCGCGATATCGGGTGCGCTGCCATGCACCGCTTCGAACACGCCGATGTCGGTCCCGAGGTTGGCCGCCGGCACGACGCCGAGCCCGCCAACCAATCCCGCACAGAGATCTGAAACGATGTCACCGTACAGATTCGGCAGCAACAGCACGTCGAACTGTTCAGGCCGCATCACCAGATGCATGCAGGCCGCGTCGACAATCCGATCGTCCTGTGCAATGTCCGGATAACCGGCGGCGACGTCCTGAACGCATTTGAGAAACAGGCCATCGCCCATCTTCATGATGTTCGCCTTGTGCACGGCGGTGATCCGCGTCCGACCATGACGCCTCGCGTAGTCGAACGCGAACTCCGCAATCCGCGTCGACGCCTCGGAGGTGATGATCTTCAGGCTCTCGACGACGCCCGGCACGACCTCGTGCTCGAGGCCCGAATACAAGTCCTCCGTGTTCTCCCGGACGATCACGAGGTCCACGCCCTGATAGCGCGAAGGAACGCCCGGGATGTTCCATACCGGACGAAGGTTTGCGAACAGCTCCAACGCCTTCCGCAGGCCGACGTTGACGCTCGTGAACCCTCCACCGACGGGGGTCGTCAACGGCCCCTTGAGAGCGACCCTGTTGCGCAGGATGGATTCGAGGAGTTCCGTAGGAAGCGTCGATCCGTGCTTCTCGAGCGCGGCTGCACCGGCCAGATGCGGCTCCCATTCGACGTCGAGGCCTGCCGTCTCGACGATCTTCACGACGGCGCTGGTGATTTCCGCGCCGATCCCGTCGCCGGCAATCAGCGTGACGCGATGTTTCGCCACTCCTACTCCCGTGCTTCCCAAAAGAGGAGCACGAGCGCGCCGGCGATGTTGAACATCATCAACCGTGTCGAGAGCACGTGCAGCGCGTCGAAGCGCACCCGCCGCGCGTCGTCCGCCGGCAGACGAGAGGGCAGTCCACCCGCGTCCGCCTGCACCGCATCGATCTGGCGGAAGACGACGAAGCCGGAATAGAGCGCGACGCCAAGCATGACCGCGATGATCGCGGCGCGAAGACCGCTGTGGACGGGCCGGGGGCCAAGCACGCGCATCGCGCCCAGCGTGAGCAGCAGCAGAGCGCCCGCGCCGTACGCGATGTACTGAAAGCGTGCGAGTGTGGAACCGAACACCGCGCCTGCCAGTTCGCGTCCCTGTGCGCCCGCACTTGCCTGCAGAACTTCGAACGTCGTCGGCGCCACGATCGCGCCGAGAATCAGCATGCCGCCGAGCCAGACCACAAGCGCGAGTACATACACGTAACGCAGCGCGAGCATCGGGTGATTATAATCATCCCCTCCGGAGGTCTTCTTGGTTCCTGTTCAAACACGCCCGAGCATTGCGGCGTTGCGCAACGTCGCAACGCGGCTGCGCATCGATTCAGTCCGCTCCACGAGCGAAGCAGGAAGCGGCCATCCGACCTCCTGCGCATCGGCCGCTGAGATCGTCGCGGCGTTGTTCTTCGCCGAGATGCGTTACGACCCGCGCAACCCACAGAATCCCGACAACGATCGCTTTGTGCTCTCGAAGGGGCATGCGGCGCCGGTTCTCTATGCGGCGTGGGCGGAAGTCGGATTCCTCAAGCGTGAGGATCTTCTCAAGCTGCGACGGTTCGACTCGGATCTGGAAGGGCATCCGACGCCGAGACTGCCGTTCGTGGACGTTGCAACGGGATCACTCGGTCAAGGCATCTGCGCGGCGGTTGGCATCGCCCTGAACGCACGCCGCATCACATCCGACTACCGCACGTACGTGCTGCTCGGCGATGGCGAATCCGCCGAGGGCTCGGTCTGGGAAGCGGCGGAAGCCGCCGCGCACGATCGGTTGGATTCCCTGTGCGGCATCACTGACGTCAACGGCCTCGGACAGAGCGGTCCGTCGATCTGGAACCACGATATGGAGGCCTACGCATCGAAATGGCGCGCCTTCGGCTGGCATGCACTCGTGGTGGACGGCCACGATGTGGGTGCGTTGCTCGATGCCTTCGACGAGGCGCGGGAGACGAAGGAGCAGCCGACGATGATCCTGGCCCGCACCATCAAAGGCAAAGGACTTCCGCTGGCGGAAGGGAAGGGCGGCTGGCACGGCAAGGCGTTCAAAAAGGGGCAGGAGCTCGACTCGGTGCTGAAGGCGCTCGACTCTCAGCTCGTGGCCGAGGATGAACCGGCACAGCCACCCGACGGTCCGCGAACGCGCCGCGATCAAAGCCGGCCTGCCGCGCCGCCGAAGAAGGCGACGGTGGGCACGCTTTCGTACAAACTCGGCGACAGCGTCGCCACCCGCGAAGCGTACGGAACCGCGCTGGCGAAGCTGGGCGATGGCGACGATCGCATCGTCGCGCTCGACGGCGACGTCAAGAACTCCACCTTCAGCGAGAAATTCGCGGAGAAACACGCCGACCGCTTTTTTCAGAACTTCATCGCCGAGCAGGTGATGATTGGCTCGGCCATGGGGCTCGCTGCGCGCGGGGCCATTCCCTTCCCGTCGACGTTCGCAGCCTTCCTCAGCCGTGCGTACGACTTCATTCGCATGGCGTGCATCAGCAACGTGAACATCAAGATTGCCGGGTCGCATGCGGGTGTCTCAATTGGCGAAGACGGTCCTTCGCAGATGGCGCTCGAGGACCTAGCGATGATGCGCGCGCAGCCGAACATGACGGTTCTTTATCCGTGCGACGCGGTGAGCACCGAACGGCTGCTGGAGCTGATGGCCTACCATCCTGGTCCCGCATACATGCGGACGTCGCGGCCGAAGACACCAGTGATTTACGGTCCGGACGAGCGGTTCGCGATCGGTGGTCTGAAGATTGTGCGCGAGAGTGCCAATGACATCGCGACGGTAATTGGCGCCGGCGTCACCGTCTTTGAAGCGCTCAAAGCGTACGACCAGCTCCAGAAGTCCGGTATCAACATTCGGGTGATCGATCTCTACTCGCTTCAGCCGATCGACTCGACCTCCCTGCTGCGGTGCGCACGCGACACGAAGCGCATCATCACGGTTGAGGATCACTACCCGGCGGGTGGTGTCGGGGACGCCGTTGCTTCTGCTGTAGCGGATGGCGGTTTTGCGGTCGAACGACTGTGCGTCCGCGAGATTCCTCGCAGCGGCACGCCCGAACAGCTCGTCGATCACTACGGCATCTCGTCACGTCACATCGTCGCGGCCGTCACAGCGTAGGCGGTGCGTCACGGCCGCCGGAGAGCCCTATGAGCGAACAACCAAATCGACGCGATTTCCTGAAGACGGTCGGTACCGTGGGAGCGAGCGGAATTGCCGCGGTCGTGGGCGTCGACGGCGTCGACGCGCAGACACGGCCGGCAGCTTCTGCCCCGGCTTCGAGTGCCGCCCCGGTGTCCCACGCATATACGTTCCTGACGGCTCCGGAAGCGGCGTTCATCGAAGCGGCTGTCGATCGCTTGATTCCCGCGGACGATCTGACGCCGGGCGGCACCGACTGCGGCGTCGCGGTGTTCATCGATCGCCAACTCGCCGGCGCGTGGGGAAGCGGAGACCGGACGTACATGCAGGGGCCGTGGCAGAAAGGCGTCCCGACGCAGGGCTATCAGTCACCCCTGACGCCGGCGGAGTTTTTCCGAGCAGGGATTGCCGCCACCAACGCGTATTGCCGCAAGACGCTGCAGAAGGACTTCGACCGCCTGCCAGTCGATCAGCAGATCAAGGTTCTCCAGGACATGGAGCAAGGCCGCATCGCATTCGAAGGAGTCTCCGCACGGGAATTCTTCAACCTGCTGCTCGCGACGACGATGCAGGGGTTCTTTGCGGATCCGGTGTACGGGGGCAATCGCGACAAAGTCGCGTGGAAGATGATCGGGTTTCCCGGCGTGGTCGCGATCTACTCAGAACATATCAAGACCTATCGCAATAAGAAGTACGACGTCGAACCCAAGAGCATTCTCGATCTTTCATAGGTGAGCGATGGCCACACGCTTGAGAGAAGTCGACGTCGTCATTGTTGGTCTCGGTTGGACCGGCGGCATTCTCGCCAAGGAACTGAGTGAGGCCGGAATGCGGGTCGTCGCGTTGGAGCGCGGCGGCATGCGTTCGACCAATCCGGACTTCGCGATCCCGTTGATCCGCGACGAGCTGAAATACGCCGTGCGCAACGCGCTGATGCAGAACCCGGCGCGCGACACGCTGACGTTCCGCCACAGTCCATCGGAGCCGGCGCTGCCAATGCGGCAGCTCGGATCGTTTCTGCCCGGCGAAGGTCTCGGCGGCGCCGGCGTGCACTGGAACGGCGTGACATGGCGGTGGACCGGTATCGATCACGCCGCCCGCTCGTACTACGAGCAGCGGCACGGGAAGGCGTTCATCCCGGCCGATATGCCGATTCAGGACTGGCCGATGACGTACGCGGAGCTCGAGCCGTACTACGACAAGTTCGAGCGGACGGCGGGCGTCAGCGGTAAGGCAGGCAACCTCCGGGGCACGAAGCAGCCAGGCGGCAACTTCTTCGAGCAGCCGCGTGACCGCGACTATCCGCTGCCCGCGCTCGAGCCGAGCTACTCGCAGATCCTCTTCAATGACGCGACCGCGCAGATGGGTTATCACCCGTTCCCCCGTCCATGCGCAAATGCGTCCCGCGCATACACGAACCCTGACGGGTCTCGTCTCGGCGCGTGCGTCTACTGCGGTCATTGCGAGCGCTTCGGCTGCGAGGCCAACGCGAAGGGGAGCCCGCACATCACCGTCATTCCGAAAGCGATGGCGCAGCCGACCTTCGAGCTGCGGACGCACTCGTGGGTGACGAAGGTGATGCTCGACTCGACGAAGAAAAAAGCGATCGGCGTCGCGTACACCGATGTCTCGACGGGAGAGGAATACGAGCAGCCGGCGGCGATCGTCGCGTTGTGCGCCTATGCGATTAACAACGTCCACCTGCTGCTGCTGTCCGGCATCGGCACGCCCTACGACGCGACGGCACAGAAGGGGGTTGTCGGGAAGAATTACTGCTACCAGCCGGGTGGCGGCGGCGTGACGCTGTTCTTCGAGGACAAGATCTTCAACCCGTTCATGGCGACCGGCGCGTTTGGGATCGCGATCGACGATTTCCACGCCAACGATCAATTCGATCGCGCGGCGATGGGCGCGCTCGGCGGCGCGACGATTGCGGTCGGCCAGAGCAACGGACGACCCATTGGCTACCGACCCGTGCCAGCGGGCACCCCGCGCTGGGGTGCACAGTGGAAGAAGGCGACTGCGAAGTGGTACCTGCGCGCGATGAACATCGGCGTGACGGCGAGCAACATGCCGAACCGGTACAACGCGTACGATCTCGATCCCACGTACAAGAACGTCTTCGGCCAGCCGCTGCTGCGTCTCACGTACAACTTCCTGGATAACGACAAGAAGGTGATCGCGTACGTCGGTCAGAAGGCCGCCGAGATTGCGCGCAGCTTGAAACCGACGAGCATGACCGGTCCCGGCACGCTCGGCGACTACAACATCGTCCCCTATCAATCGACCCACAACACCGGCGGCGCGGTCATGGGGACGTCGCCGGGCAACAGTGCGGTAAACAAATACCTGCAATCGTGGGATGTGCCGAACGTGTTCGTGGTGGGCGCCAGCGCGTTTCCGCATAACTCCGCATACAACCCGACGGGGCCCGTCGGCGCGCTCGCGTACTGGACGGCCGATGCGATCAAGACGCGTTACCGTCAGCGACCGGGGCTGATGACATGATGCTTCGGCCGGTTGGTGGTTGGTGGTTGGTGGTTGGTGCCGTCTCTGTTGCGTTCGTCGCTGCTTTTCCGCCAATTGTTCGAGCCGCCGATCCTGAAAAAGGGAAAGCTGTCTTCGAGCAGTGTGCGGCCTGCCATGCCCTCGATGGTACCGGCGACTACGATGGACCGACCTTGAAAGGCGTCATCGGACGCAAAGCCGGTTCGCTCGAAGACTACCGGTATTCCGCTGCGATGAAGCGCAGCGACGTCGTGTGGGATGCCGCCACGCTCGATCAATACGTCGCCGATCCGCAGGCATTCATTCCCGGCAATCGCATGGCGTTTGCCGGCATCAACGACAAGACGCAGCGCGACGATTTGATCGCGTTCCTGGCGGTCGCGACCAAGGATACAAACTCGAAGTAACATCGGCCCAGATCTGATTGATTCACAAGACCTGCCTGCTCAGCGCCGTCCGGACCGTCATTCGCGCCGATTCTGATCCGGTTCGACAGGCGTTGTTCGCAAATCTGAAGGAGTCGCACCTGCAGGTGCGACTCGTGTTTGCGGTTCACGAAGCGCTCCGGAACACCGCCGTATCGGCCCTGCTGGTTTCCAGCTATGGCCTCGGAGTCTTTCTCACGGTTACGGCACCGCGGCGTCGACGCGCGTCATTGCTGTCGGTGGCCAGACATGCGAATGCCAGGCGGCAGGTGGCCCGGATCGCTGGCTGGCTCGAGCCGGGTGAGTGCGAACAGCTGGACACGAGACTTGCGGCGCTCCCAGGGCGCGCCATCCAGTCGTTATCGGAACTCATTCGGTCGCGCGGGTCCTTCGTGCGGGCATTGCGCGTGGTGCGTCGCATCGACCAGATGCATGGCTTCCTCGTCGCGTGCCGCACCGCCAGTGCGATCGCGTGGTACGCGCGAGGCAAAGCCATCCTCCGTGCACAGCGCCCCCAGGCGATCGTCGTGTCGAGCGACACCAACCCCGAAGAGGTTGGCTTCACCGCAGCTGCTCGCGCGCTTGAGATTCCAACGATCTTCATCTCGCACGCGTACCCGACACCGTTTTCGCCGCCGCTGGCGTTTAATCTCTCGATTCTTGGAGGACAGGCAGAAGTTGACGCGCGCCGGAGAAGAGGAGCGATTACCGGCGAGGTCCTGCTCGTGGGACTGGAAGGAGAGTCGATATCCCTTGACGCGACACAATTCGAGCGGAGGGAGCCGGTCGTCGGCATCTTTGCGCCCAAAGCAGTGTCCTGGGAGAGGCTGGCCGCTGTCATCGCCGATTGCCGGCAGCATTTCCTCGCCCGTCAGATCGTGATTCGCTGGCATCCGAGCATGCTCGAACCACCGCGGCTGTCGCATCGGCTCAGCGACATGTCCGGGATTATCGAATCACCGAGAACGGCGAACCTGGCGGATGTCGCCCGGCAGTGCGACTGGGTGATCGCCGACGAGAACAGCAGCGTGCACCTGCCGGTGCTGAAGCTTGGGATTCCATCCATCGCGGTCAAGCAGTTGGGCCGGTATCCGGAAACGCGGACGGACATGTACGGTCTGGTTCGCGATCGGATTGTCCCGCCGGCGGTTGCGTCAGTCCGGGATATGCGGCCGGACGCGCTTACGGCCTTCTTCTCGAACGGGTGGGTCACGCGATTCCAACAGTACGATGCCTCGTACGCGCGGCCGCAGGCGGCGATCGAATTTGAGGTGCGGGCCGCGATCGAGCGGCTCCATCATCGCGTCGCGATCGAGTCAATCGGTGCGTGACCTCAACGCTCACACCTTGCGACCAGGTCTTTCAGAATCAGCGCCGACGGCCGTCCGGTGGAGACCGCGTGGCGCGCGTCTCTTCAGTTTCGCGCTGAGCGCGGCCATGCTCGCCGCTCTCTATCGAAGCATCGATGTCAGGCTCATCGTTCGCGACTTGCGCAGCGTCGACCGGGTCTGGCTGGTCATCTCGGTCGGAATGATTGTGCCGATTACACTGCTCCGCGCGATCCGGTTCTACCTGGTGGCACCGCGGGGAACGATGCCGGGCATCGGCGAGGCGCTTCGATTGACGCTGGTCTCGTCGGCGGCAAACGTCTTCATGCCCGCGAAGTCAGGAGATCTCATCAAGAGCTATTTCCTGGCAAACGGGCGCTGGCCGTCGGTGGGCGTCTCCGTCGCAGTCGTTGTGTACGAGAGACTGTGCGATCTGGTTGGTCTGATCACATGGTGTGCGCTTGGATGGTTCATCGCGCGCCCTGATGTTTCCGGCGTTCCTCCGGCGCTCTGGCCGCTGCTCGGGTTGTTTGGCGCGCTCTGCGGCGTTCTGGTCGCATCCGAGCACGTCGCCCGATTTGGCTCGGCGCTCGTCGCGCGCGTTCTTGGCGGGCGCTGGCGGCGTGTGCAGACACTGGCCGACGGCTGGCCCGCTCTTTTTCGGGCGCTCGGGAGGCGGCGGGGTGGGGTCATTCTGCTTTCCTTGCTGCTGTGGCTCGTGCACGTCATCCAAATCTGGATGTTCACGGTCACGCTCTCCATACAGATCCCGTTCACCGTCTGTGTCAGCCTGACCGCGGTCGCGCTGATGATCGGCCAGCTCCCGTTTGCGTTCGCCGGACTCGGTGCGCGCGACGTGGCGCTGGTCGTCTTGATGAGGGGATACGTCAGGCCTGAATCGGCGGCCGCGCTCGGTTTGCTGATCGCGACACGCAACCTGCTGCCGCCGCTGGCCGCATTGGCAATCGTTCGACCCTACGTTGCGAGGCTGGCTACCGACGTTGGGCTCGGCGTACGAGCCGGTTCGAGTCCGAACGAGGCATAGGGCATGGGGCGCGCCATGGCCTACGCGATTCTCGCCTGTGCGATCGCCGTCGCAACGATCCACGTGCTCGGGTGGGGTGTCGCCGCCCGCACGTTGTTGTACGAGGCGTCGCCGCACGTTCCACGCATCCAGTCGATCATCGTGCTGGGACTTGGCGTACTCGCCGTTCGGGCCGCTGCGTCGCTGCGCCGGCGATCCCGACAGCTCGTCGTCGTCGCAGTGCTCGTGGGTGCGCTGGCGGCGTTCCTCGCCACACCGTTGCCACCGCTGCGGTTCGAGGGCAGCGGCTACATGGCGGACGCCGCGGACAACATCAGCGATCGGGCCAAGTTCGAGCGGCGGTTTCCAATTGCTGTTGGTCCCACCACGGGTTTCCATTCCTATCTCGGCGATCTGGTCATCACCAGGCTGGAGCGCACCTACACCGCATCGGGCAATTCGACGGCGCGTGCATACGCCACGTTGTCCACGCTTGCCGGAACGTTGTTCTTAGTTGAGCTCTTCGTCGTTGCAGCGGTGCATCGATATTCGCGCAGGGTGTGTCGGTACGTTGCCCTCGCCGTCGCTTCGCCTCTCGCCCTGCTGTATTTCGGCTTTTACGAGCTCGGATACCTCTCGATGAGTGCCGCAGTCGTTCCGTTGCTCGCGATTCGACGCGGGTCCGATATCCGCGTAACCGGATCGACCCTGAGTGCAGGCCTCTTTCAAGGCTTCCATACGGCGCTGCACGGGTTCGGGCTCCTTGGACTCGGCGGCGGCGCACTGTCGCTTGCCGCCGCACAGGCTCCGGCAGCACGCCGGGCCGTTCGGACGCTGGCGTTCGCTTCCGCCGGCGTCGCGATGTACCTCGGATGGGTGTTCATCTATATCGTCGGAATGGGAATCTCCATCGTCGTCGAAAACACCGTCCAGGGGTTTGGTTTCCGGCGCCTGTTCGACGACCTCATCATTGACAAGCGCATCGCGTATCCCGTGTTCTCTGTCGCCGGCCTGACTGAAATCGGGCTGATCAGCATGATCGCGGGCGTGCCGTTGCTGCTTCTTGCCTGGATCAAATCACCGCGGACGAGCGCGCTGATCGCGAGTGCGGCTTACGCGTTACCGGGGCTCATCTTCCTGGTGTCATGGTGGCCGCCCGGTGCTCCGCTAAATCTCGACCTCTTGATGGCCGCCTTCCCCGGATTGTTTGCGGCCTGCTGGCTGCTCGCGTCCTCGAACGAGCGAGCGGTTGCGGCGCTCGTGTTGATGGTTGCGCTTCACACGCTGTTCTGGACCAACCTTGGCAGCACTTTGTTGCACCGCGTTTGGATTACGACACCGAGCTGAATGAATCTCGGGCTATTGAGGGAACCCTAACGCCTGCGTCACCTGCCTGGCCTGCCACAGGTGCCGACGTTCGTGAGCTGCCATCGCAGCGAATCCGCAGCCCAGCGGAAACACCAGCCACGATGCCACGGGAGAACGCGTCCGGGCGCGCGCGAGGTCGAGACCGTTGGCCTGACGCAGCCGATCGACGTACTGCACCTGGTAGGCGCGAAACGCGGCCATGATTTCGCGCCGCGTTCGTCCGGGAGGTGGCCGGAAGGCTGCCGGAGTTTTCGTGCGAAACCGCGGCGGCGGCTCGAGCATCCGTACGAACATGCGGGCGAGCCACCAGTAGGTGTAGGGCCCTTCGCCGTACTGTCCCTGACGGATCGCATTAGCGATCCCTTCGTCCAGGACCGGCAGATACATGCGGGCGGTGACGTTGAGGTGATCGATGCACTGCGCGACGGACCAGCCAAAGCGCGGCCTGCCCGTCGACGCTTTTGCCGCGGGGGGCTGCCACGTGAACTGCGCATCGCTGAGCGGCGCAACGAGTGCATCAGCCTCGTTGGCGAGCTCCTCGAACTGACGCCGGAAGTCTTCGAGTTGTGGCGCGAGCGCAAGGACCGCCGGTGCGGGCACGGACGCGATTCTACCAACGCAACCGCTCGAACGCGGTGACTTGATTCCCGTCAGCGTTTGCGCGGAGCGATGGGCGACGTCGCGCTGATCTTTTGCCGCAGGCGCACGGCATCACGTGGCGCGTGTCCGCCGGTGTCGTTGTTGAAATATGCAAATACGTGCAGTCCGTCGGCCGCTCGTGCAGCCAGCCACTCGGCCCATTCGTCAAGGCGGTCGTCGGCATACCGGCCGCCGTACTTTTGGGTCCCGAAGTGAAACCGGACGTAGATGAAGGGTCCGACAACCAGCTTGCCGGACGCGGACCCCTCCATGTCGTGAAGACAGAGCGCGACGCTATGGCGCCGCAACAGCTCGTAGACTCGATCGTCGTACCAACTCGGCTCGCGGAATTCGAGGGTGTGACGATAGCCGCGTGGCAGCGCGCGCAGGAAGACTTCAAGCCGTTCGAGATTCAATGGCCAACGTGGCGGCAGCTGGTAGAGGACAGGGCCCAGTCGTGACCCGAGTTGCCGCGCGTTCTCGAAGAAGCGCGCGAGCGGATCCACCGGATCCTTCAGCTTCTTCATATGTGTGAGGAAACGGCTCGCCTTGACTGCGTAAAGAAATCTCGACGGCGCCTGCTCGCGCCACTTGGCAAACGTCTCGGCTGGTGGCAGCCGATAGAAACTGCTGTTGATTTCGACCGTATCGAAGGAGAGGGCGTAGTGCGCAAACCATCGCGATGTCAGCAGCTCGGCGGGATAGAAATCGCCCCGCCAGTGCTCGTATTGCCAGCCTGAACAGCCGATCCGCACGTTTCGAGGAGGGTACCCGGATATACCTTCCGAACGGTCGAACTGTCGCATGTCGCCGCTGAGCTCGCTAAGTTCTACGTTGCCCACTATTTACAGTCCAAGAACGGTCCGATACAATCATCAAGCGCGTTCGGGTCGCCGCGCACGCGCATTCCACCGACAACTTGGGCCTCTTGCACCCGGTATGCCCGGCTGCTTTGGCTCTTCAGCAGAGGGAGCATCGTGTTCGGAGGCAAACTTCCACGCACCCGCCTGTTCTGGATGATCGCGGGGGCGCTCGTCCTCATTCTTTCCGTCGTTTCGTTCTATCTGCTTCGCCCCTCTGCGCAGTCAGCACCGGTCAACGCGGCGTTTTCTGATTTCCTGCATGACATCGAGGCCGGTCGCGTTCGGCACGTCACGCAGTCACAGGAAGCGCTCGAGTTTGCCCTCGTTGACGGATCGCGGCATGTGACCGTTGCTCCGCAGGGATACGTGGCCTCGAACCCGACGTTTGTGACCGACCTCGCCAAGCGTGGCATTCGTTTCGAGGTGAAGGCCGGGGAAGAGACACACACCGCCAGCGGCTACGGCGCGATGGGCTTTGGCCTCCTGCTGCTTGGCTTCGCGGGCCTGGCGCTGTTTCGCGCGATCAATGGCCGCGTGCCGACACTCGAGAAAGCCCGGACCATCGATCCGCAGCTCGTCGCCGTCACCTTTGCGGATGTGGCCGGCATCGACGAGGCGAAAGACGAAGTACGGGAAATCGTCGACTTCCTGAAGGAGCCCGAACGGTTCGCCGAGATCGGCGGACGGATCCCGCGCGGCGTCCTTTTGATTGGTCCTCCGGGTACCGGCAAGACGCTGTTGGCGCGGTCGATGGCGGGAGAAGCGAAGGTCCCGTTCATTTCTGCGAGCGGCTCCGACTTCGTGGAGATGTATGCGGGCGTCGGCGCGTCACGTATTCGCAAGCTGTTCAAAGAAGCGCGGCGACACAAGGCGTGCATCATCTTCATCGATGAACTCGACGCGGTCGGCAGAAATCGCGGCGGCAACTCGCTCAGTCACGAAGAGCGCGAACAGACGCTGAACCAGCTCCTCGTCGAGATGGACGGTTTCACGCAGTCGGAGAGCATCATCATCATCGGCGCGACCAACCGTCACGACATCCTCGATCCGGCGCTGCTCCGTCCGGGGCGCTTCGATCGGCAGGTGATGGTCGGCAACCCCGATCTCAAGGGACGGGAGCAGATTCTGCGCGTTCACGCGAAGAAGGTGGCGCTCGAACCCGACGTGGACCTGCGCGGTATCGCACGCGGGACGCCCGGATTTTCAGGTGCGGATCTCGCCAACCTCGTAAACGAAGCCGCGCTGATGGCCGCGCGCGCCGGACGCAAGTCGGTAGGCAACGGCGATCTCGACGCAGCCCGCGACAAGGTGTTGATGGGCGTCGAGCGGAAATCGGTCGCAATGAGCGAACGCGAGCGGGTCACCTGCGCGTATCACGAAGCCGGGCATGCGCTTGTGGCCGCACTGCTTCCCGATGCTGATCCGCTGCACAAGGTCACGATCATTCCGCGCGGCCGTGCGCTCGGTGTGACGATGCAGCTGCCCGAGGCGGATCGGTACACGCACAGCAAGCCGTTCATTGAAACGCAGATTGCGATTCTGATGGGAGGCCGCATTGCCGAGGAGCTGTTCCTCAGGCAGATGACGAGCGGCGCCTCGAACGACATCGAACGCGCGACCGAGCTTGCGCGAAAGATGGTCTGCGAGCTCGGCATGTCGCCGCTCGGTCCACTGCACTACCGCCGGCCGTCGAGCGCGTTTGACAACGACACGCGCGCAGCCGGATTCAGCGAGGAGACCGCCCGGCGCGTGGACGAGGAGATCCGTACGCTGGTGATGCGCGGCTACGAAACCGCCCGCCAGATCATCGAGCGGCAGCGTCCGGCCGTGAAGGCGCTGGC
>Ga0114129_10001295_pt1 | contig 33343 bp, 32 predicted proteins | sample RhiMetdeltSRZDD1_FD_80071 | JGI IMG/M metagenome (GOLD analysis project Ga0114129, IMG submission 80071) | Populus rhizosphere microbial communities from Tennessee, USA - Rhizosphere MetaG P. deltoides SRZDD1 (version 2) (version 2) | ecosystem: Host-associated > Plants > Roots > Rhizosphere >...
GGCCCCGTCGTCCTGTCCTGGGAGGCGCTCGACGAGGCCGGCAGCGTCGCGCACGGCGGCGTGAACGTCGTCATCCACGAGTTCGCGCACATGATCGACATGGCGGACGGCGAGGCGGACGGAGTGCCGGCGCTTGCCTCGCGCGCCGCGCGTGATGCGTGGAGAGAAGTGTTCGACCGCGAGTACACGCGCTTCTGCGGGCGCGTGGACGCGGGCGGCCACACGTCGCTCGACCCCTACGCTGCCGAGCACGAGTCGGAATTCTTCGCGGTCGCAAGCGAAGCGTTCTTCGAATCGCCGAAGCTGCTGAAGCAGGAGTTCCCGGAGCTGTACGCGCTGTTCGTCGGGTTCTACCGCCAGGACCCGGGCGCGAGGTTCTCGTCATGAAGACGCTGCTCATCGTGTACCACACGCGCGGCGTGAAAACGGCGCAGATGGCGGAGGCCGTCGAGCGCGGCGCGCGCGCAGCGCTGAAGGAAGCCGAAGCCGAGTGCGATGTGCGCGTTCTGCTGAAGCGCTGCGCCGAAACGGGCCCTGAAGACGTGCTCGCGGCAGACGCGATTGCGCTCGGCACGCCGGAGAATTTCGGCTACATGTCCGGGATGATGAAGGACTTCCTCGAGCGAGTGTTCTACGCCTGCGAGGGAAAAATCGAAGGCAGGCCATGGGCGCTGTTCGTTTCTGCCGGCCAGGACGGCACCGGCGCGATCACCTCGGTCGAGCGGATCGTCACCGGGCTGCGGCTGAAGAAAGTGCGAGAGCCGATCCTCGCGCTGCGGGAAGTGACGCCGGAAATTCTCGCGCAGTGCGAAGAGCTCGGGGCAACGCTTGCGATCGGCATCGCTGCCGGCGTCTTGTAGCGGGTACGACGAGCGGTTCGATCGCCTACTGCGCCTTCACGCCCGATGCGCGCATGACATCGCCGAGCACCCTGAACTCGTCGCGGATGAACGCATCGAACTGCTCTGGCGACATCGCCATCGGTTCGGAGCCGAGCTTGGCGAGGCGCTCTTTCATGTCCGCGGTCTGCAGCGCGCGCTGAACCTCCGCGTTCAGACGCACCAGCACCTCGTGCGGCGTATTCGCCGGCGCGAGCATGCCGACCCAGAAATTGAACTCGCCGCGCGGAAACCCGGCTTCGGCGATCGTCGGGACCTCAGGGAGCGTCTGCGATCGGTGCGCGGTGCTCACCGCGAGCGCGAGCAGCTGGCCGCCGCGAATCTGCCCGACCGCGGTGCTGAGCGGCGTCCACGTGTACTGCGTGCGCCCGCCGATCGTCTCGATGATCGACTCCGGCGAGCCTTTGAACGGCACGTGCACCGCGTCGATTCCGGCCGCCATGCGGAACTTCTCGGCGCTGATGTGGGCGGCGCTGCCGACGCCCGCCGTGGCGTAGTTGAGCGCGCCGGGTTTCGCCTTCGCCATCGCCACCAGATCCCTGGCGGTCTTGACTCCAAGCGCGGGCGAGACGACGAGCACGCTCGGCTGGCCGGCGAGCGGCGCAACGCCGCTGAAATCCCTGAGCGTGTCGTACGGCAGGCTCGAGTAGAGAACCGGGTTCACGACGTGCCCGGTCGAGACCACGCCGAGCGTGTATCCATCGGGCGGCGATTTCGCCAGCACGCCGATGCCGATCGTGCCGCCCGCGCCTGGACGGTTCTCGACCAGCACCGGCTGGCCCAATCCCGCCGAGAGTCGCTCGGCGATGGGGCGCGCAATCGTGTCGGTCGCCGATCCCGGCGTGAACGGGACGATGATCCGGATCGGCTTCGCGGGAAAAGCCTGCGCGGCAGCGGTCAGCGGCGCAAGCGCGACGATAGCGGCAAAGACGAGTTTCATGGAGCAATATCATGCCATGCCGCTGCTTCAAGCGTTGCCGCTCACTCCGTCAGCGTCATTCCCGATCCGCCCATCTCCTTCGGGATGTCCTTCATCTTCGGCAGGCCGTCTTTCAGTTTCAACACGGTTTCCTGGTAGTGGACGTGCAGCGCCGGTTGGAACGGAACCTCGGGCGTAACGCCAGCGTAGACGTCCGTCAGCCCCCATCCGGGATGCTCGGTGAAGATGTGCCCGCCGCATTTCTTGCACCACTTGCGGGCGCTCTGCGGCGTCTTGTTGTAGGTGCCGATCTGCTCAGCGCCTTGCGTCACCTTCACCGCATCGGACTTCCACAGCACGAATGCGTTCACCGGGCTCGCGGACCAGTGGCGGCAGGAGGTGCAATGGCAATAGCCCATCGCTGCAGGATCGCCCGTCACGGTGAACTGGACGGCGCCGCAGAAACAGTTTCCGGAATAGGTACTCGTAGTGCTCATTTCATGCCTCCTTTCAGCGGGGGAAATCGAAAGTGATTTACTGGCGCCCCGAGCGCCAGATTCCGTAGAGAATCCAGACGCTGTTCAGGAACGCGACGACGTAGCCGACGAGCCCGAGCGCGCCCAGCACGGGGATGCCGAGCACGGACGGGCCACCGTCGACCGTCAGCACGATTGCCGAGCCGATCACCAGCGACGCAGTGAGGATGCCCACCGTCGCCCGGTCGAGCGTGCTGTCGAGCTGGCGGCCAAACGAATCGAGGCGCTTCAGATCGAGATCGATGCGCGTCTTTCCGCGCCGCGCCTCGCGCAACAGCCGTGCCACGTCGCGCGGCACGCTGCTGACGACGCCGAAAAAATCGGCCATCGTGCTCTTGCCGCGCCGCAGCAGCTCGGCCGGCTCGTGACGCTCGCGTAGCGCGCGCCGCAACAGCGGCACGAGGTGGTCGACGATGTGGAACTCGGGATCGTACTGGCGCCCCAGGCCCTCGAGCGTGATTAGCGTCTTGAACATCAGCGACAGGTCCGCCGGCAGCACGATCGAGTGCTCGCGCATGATCGCCGAGAACTGCCGGATCACGGTGCCGATGCGAATGTCCTTCAGCATCACGCCTTCGTAGTCGAAGACGAGCTGGTTGACGTCCGCGGCGAGCTTCATCTCGTCGACGTACGCGTCGCCTGCCCAATCGAGCAGCACTTCGAGCATCGGCTCCTCGTCCATCCGCGCTACGCCGGTCAGCAGATCGACGACCTGCTTGCGCCGCTGCACCGAGAGGCGCCCGACCATGCCGAAATCGATGACGACGATGCGGTTTCCCGGCAGGTAGAAGACGTTTCCCGGGTGCGGATCGGCATGAAAGAAGCCGTCCACCAGGATCATCTTGAGAAACGCTTCGGCAGCGCGCGCACCGAGCACCTGGCGATCCAGGCCCGAGGCAGTCACCGCCGCGGGATCGGTCGCCGGCACCCCCTCGACGTGCTGCTGCACCAGCAGCGTCTCGCTCGTCCACTGCGGGTACACCTTCGGGATCACGATGTGCGGGTCGCCCTCGAAATTTTTCGCGAAGCGCTCGATGTTGCGCGTCTCCGTGGCGAAATCGGCCTCGCGCTCGAGCGCATGCGCGAACTGCTTGGCGATCTCGACCGGCTGGTAGCGCCTCGCCTCGGGAATCTCGGACTCGATCAGCTCGGCCAGCTGGCGCAGGATGCGCAGGTCGGCTTCGACCGTCGCACGCACGCCGGGACGCCGGATCTTGAGCACGACCGGCGTGCCGTCCTGCAGCTTCGCGCGATGCACCTGCGCGATCGAGGCCGAGCCGCTCGCATGCGCTTCCAGATCACGGAACACCTCGAACGGCGAGCATCCGAGCGAGCGCTCGAGATCCGGCAGCAGCTCCTCGAACGGCACCGCGGGCACCTCGGCGTGCAATTTTTCGAACTCGGCGATCCAGGTCGGCGGAAACAGGTCGACGCGCGTCGCCATCACCTGCCCGAGCTTGACGAACGTCGGGCCGAGCTCTTCCAGCGCGATGCGCACGCGCTGCGCCGGCTCGAGGCGCACCGACTCGCTCGCTTCGCCCCAGCGCAGGATCTGGCCCGCGCGCTCGAGCATGCCGGCAATGCCCATGCGCTGCACGAACCCGCCCAGGCCGTGCCGGATCAGTACAGAGCTGATCTGGTGCAGCCGCGGGAGGTCCCGCATCGCGCTGAGCGTTTCGCGCAGCACGCCGTAGCCTCAGACCGGTTTCTTGGTGGAGGATTCGCTTTCGGGCTTGCGGATCGCGTCGGCGATGCCGCCGAGCACGCCGGCCGCCAGCAGCGCGAAGCGCGCGCCAAACTCGCCTGCGGCCTGCAGGCCTGCGAGCGTCACGTCGAGCGAGGCGACCGACGCGCGCTGCGCGAACTCGGTCAGCGTGGACGCGACCTGGCGACCGGTCTCGGTGCCGGTGCGCCGCGCTTCGCTGAGCACCGCGCGCAGCTCGGGCTGAACCGTCTTTCCGGCCGCGTCGGCGACCTGCGTCACCGTCGACAGGAAATCCTCCTCCAGCCGCTTCATGCTGGCGAGCGCGGCCTTGAGGTCGTTCTCGGTGAATCCGCGCCCGGTGGCGACGATCTGGCGCAGCGCCGTCTGGCCCGCCTCGGCGGACTTGCGCAGCGCCTCGTCGAGGCCGCGAAACGCATCCGCGAGCGACTGCCTCACCTCCGCGCGGCTCGACTCGGCGCCGAGCGCGATTCCTTCGCTCACTGCCTGCACGACTTCGCGCACAGCCTTGGAGTCGAAGCGGCGGCTGCGCAGCGCCTCGAGCGTCAGGTCATGGACGCGCTCGCGAATGCCGATTCCTGCACGTACCGACTCGCTCGCCTGCCGGATGATGCTGTCGGACGACGGTGTTTGCGGGTTCTCCATGGCATCTCCTCGATCGGAAAACGTACCCCTCGCTGCCAGTGTAGCCCCGCCGGATTACGCGGCGGGAGCCCTTTTGTGCCAATCGGTCGCCTGCTGGTAGGCATGCCCGGCGCGAAGCGCGGTCGCATCGTCGTGGGGCCGCGCGAGCAGCTGCATGCCGATCGGCATCCCCGCCTTCGTGAACCCGGCGTTCACCGACACCGCCGGCACGCCGAGCAGGTTCACCGGCCGCGTCAGCCGCGTCGTCTTGCCGAGCATCGCGACCGCCTCGGGCCCCGCACCGAGGTCCGTCTCGGCAATGGTCGGGGTCTGGAACGACACGACGGGCGCATGCAGCAGGTCGACCTTGGAGAGCACCTGCGCGCAGAATTCCCGCAACGCAACGCCGCGCATGCGCAGCGCGTCCAGGTACGACGCCGCAGCAACCGCGAGCCCCTGCTCGAGCCTGCCGCGTACCTGCTCGGAGTAATCCTGGGGGCGCGTTCTCAGCCAGTTGCCGTGGTAGGCCGCCGCCTCGGCGGAAATGACGATCGTGCTCGCGGCGTTCCATGGCGCAATGTCGGGCATGTCGACGTCGATCACGGTCGCGCCCAGGCGCTGGAACGTCTCGAGCGAGGCCTGCATCGCGGCGGCGATCTCCGGATCGCACTCGTCGTAGAAGAACTGTTTGGGCCGACCGATCCGCAGGCCGGCGATCGGCCGCTCGAGCGCGCCGACATAGTCCGGAACCAGCCGCGTCTCGCAAGTCGGGTCGCGGGCGTCGGCGCCGGCAATCACCTGGAGCAGCAGCGCGCAATCCTCGACCGTGCGAGCGAGCGGCCCGACCGTGTCGAGCGAGAACGACAGCGGCATCGCGCCTGCGCGCGACACCCTGCCGTATGTGGGCTTGATCCCGGAGACCCCGCAGAAGTGCGCCGGCAGCCGGATCGATCCGCCGGTGTCGGAGCCGAGCGCGGCGAACGTCGCGCGCGCGGCCACCGCGGTGCCCGAGCCGGATGAAGAGCCGCCGGTAATGCGCGCTGGATCCCACGCATTGCGGCAATGGCCGGTATGCCAGTTATGGCCGGTCGGACCGAACGCGAATTCGACCATGTTGAGAACGCCGAACTGGATCGCGCCTGCCGCGTCCAGCCGCTCGAGCACGGTCGCGGTCGAAGGCGCCGGCCGCTCGCTCAGGATCTTCGAGCCGCACGCCGAGATCACGCCGCGCCGGTAGTACATGTCCTTGTGCGCCATCGGTACGCCATGCAGCGGTCCACGCAGCGCACCGCGCGCGAGCTCCTGATCGGCGAGGCGCGCGGCGGCGAGCGCAAGCTCGTCGTCGCTGCGAACGAGGCAGTTCAGCCGCGGATGCACGGCCTTCATGCGCCCGAGCGCGGCTTCCGTCGCGGCAACGGAGGTGACGCGCTTCTCGCGGATCGCGCGCGCCAGTTGCGCCGCGGAAAGCTCGAGGATCGCCTCCGGCGTCACGGTGCGTTCCTCCTCTGCTCCGCGGTGAAGCCTGCCGGTTCCTCCTCGAATGCAAGCCGCGCATATCCGGGCGCCGCCGCCTTCAGAACCGCGGAGAGCAGCGCGGCGTACTTCTGCGCGCGCGCCGATTCGGTCACGACGCCCTGCGCAGCGAGCATCGCAACGACGCATTCCGGCGTGAGATCCTTCTCCATGCAGCCCCCTTCCTCTTACAGTGTCACGCGCGGCGGCGCACCCGTGCCGGGCGCGAGCCGCCCATCATCGACCGGCTCGCCGACCACCTGCCGGATCGGCACCAGTCCTCCCCAGATCGGCAATGCGTAGTCTTCCTCGTCATCGATCGGCGGGCCGGTGCGGATCTTCGCCGACGCCTCCTCGATGTGCATGCCGAGCACGGTCATCGCCTTCAGCTCCTGCTTGGTGACCGGCCGCAGCCCGTTCCAGCGCCCCGGGTAGACGCGCTCGACGAACGCTTCCATCTTCACGAGCTTTTCCTCGGGCTTCTCGATCTTGTAAGGCTTGCCGTAGAGCATTGCGGAGCGATAGTTGACCGACTTGTGAAAGCCCGAGCGCGCGACCACCAGCGCGTCGAGCAGCGTCACGGTGAGACAAATCTCGGGAGATTTCTCCTGCGCGAGCAGCATCCGGCTTTTCGACGAACCGTGCCAGTAGACCGAATCGCCTTCTCGCCAGTACGCGGTGGGCGTCACGTACGGCTGGCGGCCGATCACGTAGCCGATGTGGCAGACGAAGCCCGCGTCGAGGATCGCGTATACGGATTCGCGATCGTAGTGCGCGCGCTTGGCCAGGCGCTTGATGCGGGAGCGGGCGGTCGGCGTGAATGCTTTCATGGTCCCGGAGTAAACTCGAAAGACCGCATGGTACCGCGCAGCGAAATCGAGCAGTGGCACAGTTCCGCACCCGCGGCCGGCGGCGACTTCGACGCCGATCGCGCCGCATTCAGCGCCTTCTGGACTCGCGCCGAGGCGCTGCGCGCGAAACTGCCGTCGAAGGCGAAGCGCTCCGCGGAACAAGCGGCAGCGGCGGCGGACCTCTTCGGTCCTGCCCGCGCTGGGCGCGTGCGGTTCCTGCGCGCACATGCCGCGCGCGTTTACGACGTCCTTACGTCCGGCCGCACGCAGTTCGTGCGCATTGACGAGCTCTGTCGCCGCGCGAGCGTCGAGTTCCCGGGCCTCGTCCCCAGCGAGCAGGCGCTCGCCGCGGAAGCCGGCTATTTGCAGGGCGACAAGGACGGCCTCGAGATCGACCAGGGCCTGTTCTTCTCGCACATCCTCGCCGACGAGCGCTCGGGAATGCACCTGTGCCATGCGATGCTGCTGCCGCGCGCCGATTCGAGCGCGCGTTTCGCGGAATTCGATCGTACCGGCCAGCTCGACCTTCCCGGCGTCAGCCTGCAGCGCTCCGGCAAGGCCTGCGTGCTGACGATCCGCAATCCCCGCTTTCTAAACGCCGAGGACGAAACGACGATCCCCGGCCTCGAGACCGCGGTCGATCTCGCGCTGCTCGATCCGCGCACGGAGGTCTGCGTGTTGCGCGGCGGAACCGTCGAGCATCCGAAGTACGCGGGGCGGCGTCTGTTCGGCGCCGGAATCAACCTGACGCACCTCTACCAGGGAAAAATCCGCTACCTTTGGTACCTGATCCGCGACTTCGGTCTCGTCAACAAGTTCTATCGCGGCCTAGCAAAGCCCGACGTCCCTCCGGAAGAGGACTCGATCGAGAAACTATGGATCGCCGCGGTCGAAGGATTTGCAATCGGCGGCCACTGCCAGAAGCTGCTGACGATGGACCACGTGATTGCTGCCAGCGACGCGTATATGACGCTGCCCGCGCGCAAGGAAGGAATCATCCCGGGCGCCGCCAACCTGCGCCTGCCGCGCCATGTCGGTGACCGGATCGCGCGCCAGGCGATCCTCGCCGAGCTGCGCATCGAATGCGACAGCCCCGAAGGGCGTCTGATCTGCGATTCGATCGTCGCGCCGGAAGCGATGGACGCGGAAATCGAGCGGATGGTGAACCTGTTGACGAGTTCCGGAGTGGTGAGCGCCGCCAGCAACCGCCGCGCGTTTCGCGCCGGCGAGGAGCCGCTCGATGCGTTCCGCCGCTACATGGCGATCTACACGCGCGAGCAGGCGCACTGCCACTTCAGCCCGGCGCTGATCTCGAACCTGGAAGCGAACTGGAACGCGCCGAACCGGCGCGGGTGACGCGCACGCCACCGCACAAATTGATGTTACGAGCTACTGCCTTCGCTTCGTTCCTGTTGTCCTTTGCCCTCTGCGTCGGCGCACAGGAACCGCGTGTCCCCGACGTGGGATTCGTGCCGACGCCGCACAGGGTTGTCGACGCGATGCTCAAGGCGGTCAAGGTCGGCAAAGGTGACGTGCTCTACGACCTGGGCTCCGGTGACGGCCGGATTCCGATCGCCGCGGCGCGCAAGTACGGCATCGCTCGCGGCATTGGCATCGAAATCAATCCGGAGCGGATCAAGGAAGCGAATGAAAACCGGATCAAGGCTGGCGTCGGCGAGCGCGTGCGCTTCGTCAACGCGGATCTGTTCGAGTCGGACCTCAGCGACGCGACGGTGATCACGCTCTATCTCCTGCCGAAGTTGAACCTGAAGCTCTTGCCGAAGCTGTTGAAGGAGTTGAAGCCGGGCACGCGCATCGTTTCGCATGCCTTCAACATGGGAACCTGGAAGCCGGAGCAGACGCTGGAGATCGACGGGCGCGACGTTTACTTCTGGACGGTTCCCGCGCCGGGCACGCCTTCGTATGACGCGGCGATGGCTGCTGCCGACGGCAGCTAAGGCTGCAGATCCCGAACCCGGAAGGAACCTGAACGCGGCGAGCCGCCGCAGCGGATCAGGCCCTGGCCGCCCGCGCGTGCTTTCGCAGCACACGCCTGAACTGTTGCAGCCTCTCCAGCCCTTCCTTGAGCGCTTTGCCGTCCGTGATGAGCAGGTCGGCCACGCACTGCGCGCGGTACTTCGAGTCGAGATCGAGCATTTTCAGAACCTCGTCGAGCTCTCTGAGAATGACCTGGCCGTAAGCCCGCTGGGCGAGCTCATAGCCCGCGAGAAATGCGGTCTTGTCGGCATCCAGGCTGACAAACGCGAGGTCAATAACGTCGCGCGTCCTGTACTCCTTCGCGCGCCCCCTGTCCGCATTCGCCAACAGCTTCTCGGCGATTGCCCAGGGTAGTTTGAGGCAAGGAACACCGAGCGTATCCTCCATCGCGCCGTTCAGCGCGATGCGCGCCTCGACGACGATCTCGAACTTGAGCGGCTCTGCCGCAGGGTCTTCCGTAATGAAGGTGCGAATTGCATATCGGTCGGCTCGCACCTCCCGGGCAAGATTGATCTTGCCCTTGAAGATGCGCCCCAGCGAGCGCTCGCCGAGCGTTTCGCGCAGCATGCGCAGCCCCTCCTGCGAGGACAGCAGAAAGTCGATGTCGCGCGATTCCCGGAACTCGCGGTGCGACATGACGAGCTGCGTACCGCCGCCGAAGTAGCATTGCGCCTGCTCGAGAAACTCGGCATTCATCAGTGCGAGGATCTTGGCGATCCGCCGATGCAGCGGGCGCTTCCATTCACCCATTGATCAATCCGTGCCCATAGTCCCGCTTCAGCCGCTCGAGCAGCCGCTTCTCTCGGGGCCCCATCTCGGCATCTCGAACCAGCGACCAGTTGTTCTCGTAGTGCTTGAACGCCTCGCGGGCGGGAATGCGCGTTCGCGTGCGGCCCGTCCACAACAGCGAGCGCAACACCGGCGCTTGCTCGAGATCGATGTCCGGCTCCTCCGGGCGATCCACCGGGCGCGCCGGTGCAAATGTTTCCGCAAGCGCCCTGCCCAGCGGATGCTCGATGGTTGCCTGGTATCTCTTGAACGGCGCGTCCTCGGTCTGCCGGCAAAGTCCCGCAGCCACGAAATCGCGCAGCAGACGGTGGGCCTGCGCCGGATCGACCCGGGCCGCAGCCGCAAGGCCGCGAAGATGAAACGCGCTGCTCGGGTCTTCGTACAGCGCCCTGAGCAGCCGAAAGCGGGCTTCGCTCCCGCACAGCGCCCGCACGGGTTCATAGGCATGCAGCATGTTGACTATTTGACAATTATATTGACTAATAGTCAACACCGTGCTGCCGAACACCGCCGGCGCGCCCGGTCAGGAAAGCAGAAACTCGCGCACGATCCGGATCTGATCCTCGTGCAACAGCGTCGGCGCGTGCCCGATGCCGGGAATTTCGACGACCTTGGCCTTCGGTCCGCGCGCTTCCATCGCCCGACACGTCTCGCGCGTCAGCAGGTCGGAATCAGCCCCGCGCAAGACGAAAGTCGGGCAGCGAATCGCATCCCACACCGACCAGAACTCGAGATCTTTCTCGGGCAGTGATTTCTTGTACGGCTCGGCGATACGCGGGTCATAGTGCATGCGGTAACCAACATCCGCGTTCCGGCGCACTACGACCTCGGTGAGGAAGCGCCAATCCGCGTCGCTGTGCGGACCAAACGTCGCGCTCACCGTTCGCACGTATTGCTCCGCCGCCTCGATCGTCGGCAGCGGCGGCCAGACGCCGACATACGTGCCGATCCGCTCGAGCGACGCGCGCGTGATGACCGGCCCTGCGTCGTTCATCACCAGCCGGCTCACCGGCGTTCCCTTCTGCGCGGCAAGGAACATGCCGATCAGCGCGCCCATCGACGTGCCGACCCAGTGCACGCTTTCCACGTCGAGCCGCGCGATCAGCGTGACCATGTCCGCGACGTATTGCGGGATCGTGTAGAGCGCGGGATCGGCGAGCCAATCGGAGTCGCCGCGGCCCGCGACGTCCGGGCAGACGACGCGGTAGCGGTCGCTCATCGCCTGCGCCAGGCGCTCGAAATCGCGCGCGGCGCGCGTCAGGCCGTGAACACAGACGAGGACCCGCTCGTTCTTCGGGTCACCCCATTCGAGGTAGGCCATGCGATGCAGCCCCGCGGGCGAGGCGCACCGCACGGTCCTCCCGCGAACGCTCACCTCCTCAGGCTTCGTACTTGAACGACAGTGCCAGCCGCGCGCGGAACGCCGTCACCTTGCCGGCGTCGACCTTGACGTCGAGCTTGATGACTTCCGCAATGCGCAGATCGCGCAGCGAAGACGAGGCGGTCTTCACCGCGTTGCGCGCGGCGTCTTCCCAAGAATTCGGGCTGGTGCCGATCACGTCTACGACCCGATAGACCGCACCGCCGCCTTTGCTCGCCATGATCATCTCCTGGAAGTACTCGCGGGGAATTCCGCGCCCCTATTATGTTCCTGATCCCCGCGCGCGTGCCAGTAGCGGCGCCTGCGTTCGCGCTCGGTATCGGCGCTGACCCCGGCCGCGCCGAGCCGCACGGTGATTGCGCCATCGCGATCGGTCCGAAGCACTCGCGCGCGCAGCGCAGCATAGCGGGCGAGCACGTCCGCGTCTGGGTGGCCGAAACGATTGCGATAGCCTACCGGGACGACTGCCGTCGACGGCCCGACCGCAGCGAGGAAATCCTCGCTCGACGACGTCTTGCTGCCGTGATGCGGCACGAGCAGGACGTCCGCGCGCAGGCCTTGCGCCGAGCGCGCGACGAGCAGCGCTTCGGAGGTCCGCTCGATATCTCCGGTGAGCAGCATCGAGCGCTTTCCTGCGGACACGCGCAACACGCACGATAGATCGTTGGTCTTACGCGGCACCGGATCGTCCCTCGCCGGATGCAGCAGCGCGAAACGCACTTCGTCCCATTGCCATTCCCTGCCACGGTGGCACGGCCGCGAATCCGGCACCGCCGAGCGCAGCGGGTGCGTGGCCGAGAGCGACGCAAGCAGCTCGTCAACCTCGAAATTCTCGACGACCGAAGAGGCGCCTCCGGAGTGGTCGATATCGTTGTGCGTCACGATCAGCGTATCGAGCCGCGCGATGCCGATCGCGCGCAGGTAAGGCGCGATCACGCGCTCGCCGCTGTCGTTGCCGGGCGAAAACTGCGGCCCCGCATCGTAGAGCAGCGTGCGGCTCGCCGTTTGCACGACGACGGCGAGGCCCTGACCGACATCGAGCGTCGTGATCCAGGCCTCGCCCGGCGCAGGCAGCGCCGGGCGCAGCGCCAATGCGGGCGCAAGCAGCGCAAGCCCGCTCACTCGCCACGGAACGCCGCGCGGCGCGAGCATCCACGCGACGCCTGCAAGTCCGAGCGCGGTGCTCCACGCGGGCGGCACGTGCTGCTGCCAGACCGCGGCAGGCAGCGCCGCGCAGGATTCGAGAAACTGCATCATCCACTCGAGCAGCCAGGCCGCGATCTGCGCGATGAAGTCGAACGGCAGCACTGCGGCGACGAGCGCAAGCGGCGTTACGGCCATCGATACGAGCGGAATCGCGACCGCGTTGGCGAGCGGCCCGACGATCGAGATCTGCGAAAACAGGAACAGCGTGGCGGGCGCGAGCCCGAGCGTGACCGCCCACTGGGTGCCCAGCGCCTGTTTCAGCCAGCGCCACTTCTCGCGCCCGGTTGCGTGCGTGGTCGCGACATAGAAGATCAGCGCCACGGCGCCGAACGAGAGCCAGGTCCCGGCCGCCAGGACCGCCCATGGATCGAGCACGACCACGACGCCGAGCGCGAGCGTAAGCGTCCGCAACGGCGTCGAGATCCGCCCCGACCAGAGCGCGAGCGCGACCACCGTCACCATCCAGAACGTGCGCTGCGCCGGCACGGCGAAGCCCGCGATCAGCGTGTAGCCGAGCGCGGCAAGGATCGCTGCGAGCGCCGCCGCCTTGCGCGCCGGGAGTGCCAGGACGAGCGCCGGCACGCGGCGCCAGAGCGCCGCGACCAGCCAGGCGAACAAGCCCGACACGAGCGTCACGTGCAATCCCGAGATGCTCATCAGGTGCGTGACGCCGGTGCGATTGAAGAGCCGCCATTCTTCGTTCGAGATCGAGCGCTGGTCGCCGACGGCGAGCGCGGCGAGGATTCCCGCCGCCGGCGTTTCCCCCAGCAGGCGCTTGAACCGGTCGCGCACGTGCTCGCGCGCCTGCTCGATGCGATCGGCGGGCGTGGTGCGTACGCCAAGACGCAGCGGATGGGTCTTGGGCCGGACGTACCCGGTCGCGCCGATGCCGCGCTCGATCAGCCAGGCTTCGTAGTCAAATCCGTGTGGATTCAGATTGCCGTGCGGCCGGCGCAGCCGGACCGTGAAGCGCCAGCGCTCGCCGGCATGAACGCCGCCTTCGAGCAGCGCCGGCAGCGAATCGGCCGCGGGAGCAAGCGCACTGCGATACCAGGAGAGCAGAATTTTCTGCGGCAGCTTCGCGCCCGCGCTTTCCACTTCGAACTCGAAGCGCGTGCCGCGCTCGCCGATCGCCGGCAGCCCGGCGACGACGCCTACGATCTCGAGGTCGAGACCTTCCAGCTCTGGTGCGAGCCGGTCGGCCATGCGCATCTGGGCGAATCCGGCAGCCCAGAGAAATCCTGCGACGATCGCGACGGGTACGGCGAGTGCGCGCCGCCAGATCGCGAGCGCAACACAGACGGGCGCGAGCCAGAGCCAGGGCGTCGCCGGCAGATCCGGCTGGACCTGAAGTAGGACAACGCCCGACACGAACCCGAAGATGACAGCGGTCATCATAGAATGGAACGCAAGCAGCGCCGACGGCGACGACCATGCCGATGAAATTCCTCCGCAAGCATCTCCCGGACGCCGACACGGTGCGGTCCAAGCGCTACGTCGCGATGTTCGGCTCGCTGCTGGACCACCCGAATCTGTGGCACTTCAACCGCGTTTCGGTGCCGGGTGCGGTAGCGGTCGGGCTGTTCTCGGGGCTGGTGCCGGGACCTCTGCAGATGATCACTGCGCTGCTGCTTGCGATCCCGCTGAAGAAGAACCTGCCGGTCGCACTGCTGATGACGCTCTACACCAACCCGCTGACGATCGTGCCGCTCTACGTGCTCGCGTATGGATATGGCGCGCTGCTGCTCGGTGAGCGCCACCGGGATGACGTGGAGCCGTTCGAGATGGACTGGTCGAATCTGCTCGATTCGATGCGTGCGTCGTTCGAATGGATGCTCTCGCTCGGCAAGCCGCTCGCGGTCGGCCTGGTCGCGCTTGCGCTCACGCTGGCAGCGCTAGGCTATGTCGCGGCGCGGGTCGGCTGGCGGGTGTATGTCGTGCTCGCGTGGCGCGCGCGCTGCAAGCGGCGCGCGGCCCGCCGCTAGGCTTTGCGGTCGATCAGCTGCTGGATCCGCTTCGCCAGCTCTCCGAGCGGCGCCTGCTTGGAGATCGCGGGCCGGCCGCCGATCTGCTGCCCGGTCTGCTTCAGCTCGGACGGCGAGATCAGCGCTGTGAGAAAGAGAACCGGAACCGTGCGCACCTCGGGATGCGCGTGCAGCGCTTTCGACACGTCGCCGCCATCCATTCCCGGCATGTTGATGTCGCAGAGAATCAGGTGCGGACGCTCGCTGCGCGCGAGGCCGAGCACGTTTTCCGGCGCATTGGTCGAAACGATGTCGTAGCGATCGCCGAGCTTGGCGTGCAGGTAATCGATCATCGCTTCGTCGTCGTCCACTACCAGCAACTTGTGCCGTTCGGTCATCGTTTTTCCTCCGCCGTCGCGTCCGCCACGCGCACCTCGACGGTGTCCAGGTGCTCGCGCAATGCCCTCACGTCCGCAGCCAGCCCGTCAAGCGCGTTCTGGCCGGCACGCTGCTCGATCATCTTGCCTTGCCGCGCGGCCCAATGGAAGCCATACGGCAACAGGCTGCCGGCGAGCTTGTGGGCGAGTGCGCGGGCCCGCTCCGCCGCGCCCGCCTCGACCGCTGCGGCGAGCTCGGCGGCAAGCTCGCGCCGCGAGCGCAGGAACCCGGGCAGCAGGTCGCGCAGGTCGGGATCGACGTGAACCGGCTCGCCGGCGAGGAAGAAGTCCGCGAGCAGGCGGCGCAGGGCGTCCGCGGAGACCGGCTTTTCGAGATAGGCGTCGAACCCTGCCTCCAGCGCGCGCAGGCGAGTCGCCTCGTCGTCGTGCGAGGACGCAGCGATCATCGTGCAGCGCTTGCGGCCCGATTCCTTCTCCGCGGCGCGGATGCGCGCCGCGGCCTCCAGGCCGCCCATGACCGGCATGTCGAGGTCCATGACGATCGCATCCGGCGGATCGATGAGCACCGCGTCGAGCGCTTCGCTGCCGTTCGATGCAACGCAGACGCGCGAGGATGCGGGCAGCTGCCGCTGCACCACGAGGCGGCTGAACTCGTCGTCGTCGACGACGAGGATCGAATGTCCTTCCGCCAGCGACGATAACCGCGGCACTGGCGGCGCGCTGCGCGCGCCTGAATCGCGCTCCGCCTGCGGCGCCGCTGCGGCCGCAAGACGCACGGCCAGCGTAGTCCCTGCCGTTTCCGAGGTCTGCATCTCGATATCGCCCATCAGGGTGCGCGCCATCAGCCGCGCCGAGTAGGTGCCCAGCCCCAGCCCACCCTGCTTGCCGGCGGTCGAGTATTTTTCGAAGAAACGATCGCGCATCGTTTCCGGCACTGCGCCGGCGTTGTGGATGCGGATCGATACGCCTTCCTCGGCGGGCTGGATCGAGAGCGTCACCGTGCCGCCCGCGGGCGAAGCCTCGATCGCATTTTTCGTCACGTTCGCCAGCATCGAGTAGCACAGCAGCTCCTCGACCCAGGCATGCGCGGCGCCCTCGATGCGTACGCTCGCGCGTTTCGCCTTGGCATGGCTGCGCAGATCGCGCACCACCTTGTCGAGCACATCGCGGAGGTCGACCGCCTTGGGCGAGAGCGGGTACGTGCCCTGCTCCATGCGGAACATGTCGAGCGAGAGATTGATCATGCTCAGCAGCCGGAACCCCGCCTCCTCGATGCGCGTCGCGAGCTGCGCATCCTCGGCGCTCAGCCGGCCTTCCTCCTGCATCAGCCGCGAGATGCCGATGATCGCGTTGAGCGGCGTCTTGAGGTCGTGGCGGCTCATCCGGTCGACTTCTTCGCGCAGCCGCACGCTTTCCTCGAGCGCGCGGTTGAGCTCGCGCAGGTGCGTGATGTCGACGTAGGACGTCAGGAACCGCTCGGTACGGCCGTCCTCGCCGATCTTGGCGATGCCCTCGCCGCGCACCCAGAGGTAGCTGCCGTCGGCCTTGCGCAGCCGGTATTCGAGCGGGCCGTGCAGGCGCTCGCCCGTGCTCGATACGCGGTGCAGCATGTCGCGAAACGCGTCGCGCATCGGCTCGCGGTCGTCGGGATGCATCATGTCGAACAGCGACGGCCAAACCGAGGTGTCGGCGTCGCGCGCATAGCCGAGCATCTCCTTGAAGCGCTCGGAGAAGACCTGCTTGTCGGCGCGCGCGTCCCAGTCCATGAATCCAGCCTTGGTTGCACGCACGAGCAGCTGCAGACGCTCGCGCTCGTGCTCGAGCGCGAGCTCCATCTCGTAGCGCGCAGTCGTATCCAGGCTCGCGATCAGTACGCCGACCACCTTGTCCTGCGCATCCGCCATCACACTGCGGGTCTGCGTATAGCGCCGGCCGCGATACTCGTAGTCGTCTTCGCGCAGCATCGCTCCGGCGCCGCCCGCGAGGACTTTCTGATCGAGCGCGAGCAGCGAGGTCGCCCTCGGCTCGGCGACGCGCTCGCGCACGGTGTGTCCGACCATGACCTCGCGCCGCGCGCCGAAGTACTGCTCCCAGGTGCGGTTCACGAGCAGGTATTTGCCTGCGGTATCGCGCATCGCGACTGCCACCGGCACCGACTCGACCAGGTCGTTGATGAACTTGAACTGGTTGCGCAGCTTCTCGTCCTGCTCGCGCCGCTCGGTCATGTCGATTCCGGCCGAGAGCACGCCGATCGGCTTGCCGCTCGAATCGAACAGCGCGCGGCGCGTGATCAGATAGTGACGCCCGAGCCGCAGCGTCTCGTGCGGCTCGGCGATGTAGCCCGGCCCGCGCGCCAGCGTGTCGAGGTCAAGGCGTTCGATCTCGTCGGCGTCGGCGATGCGCTTCGGGTCGCCGGTCCAGCCGGGCAGCTCGCGCCGCCGCTTGCCCAGCGCATCCTCGCGCTTCACGCCGAAGTACTGCTCCCAGGTGCGGTTGACGAGCACATAGCGTCCGTCGGGGTCGCGCAACGCGACCGAGATCGGCAGCGCGTCGACGAGCTCGGCGACGAACGTCGCGCGCTCGGCGAGCTGCTGCTCGATCTGCTTCAGCGCGGTGATGTCGGTATTGGTGCCGATCAGGCCGGCGACGGTGCCGTCGGCACGGTGCAGCACCGCTTTGCGGATGATCGCCCACTGGGGCTTCCCGCCGGGACCGGTGCGCAGCGATTCCATCTCGCTCCAGCCGCCTTGCTCGAGGAGCCGCATGTCCTCCGCGTGGTAGCGCTCGGATTCCTTCTCCGGAAACAGCTCGAGCACGTTGCGTCCGATCGCCTGCTCGCGCGTCAGGCCGACCATCTTGAGCCAGGCGTCGTTGACCGTTACGTAGCGCCCCTGCGTGTCCTTGAGGTACATCGCGTTGGGGTTTTCGTCGATCACGGCGCGCGTCAGCAGCATCTGGTCGCGCAGGCGCTCTTGCTGTGCGCGCTGCTCGGTGATGTCGAGGCTCGCAACCAGCACGCCGATCGGACGCCCCTGCGCATCGTTCATGACGCTGCGCGTCTGCAGGTAGCGCCGGCCGCGATGGGTGAAGTCCTCCGACTCGACCGCAGCCCCGGGCCCGCGCTCGAGAGCAGCGCGGTCCGCCGCGAGCATGGCATCGGCTTCGCTCGCGGTGAACCGGTCCTGCAGGTGAGCGCCGACCACGTCGTCGCGGTCCGCCCCGACGTAGCGCTCCCAGGCGCGGTTCACGAACAGATACCGGCCGGCCGGGTCGCGCAGCGCGAGCGCGATCGGAACCGAATCGAACAGGTCGCGGATGAACTGGATCCGGTCCGAGAGCTCGATCTCCTGCTGCTTGCGCTCCGAGATATCGATGAACGAGCAGATGTAGCGCAGCGTCCGGCCATCGGCGCCGGTGAGCGAAATGGCTTCCGCCTGCACCCACAGATAGCTGCCGTCGGCCTTGCGGGCGCGATAGTCGGCCGGCTCGTGCGTGCGCGTGGCGTTCGGCTTGCCCCGGTCGCGCAGTTGCGACAGCAGCAGGCTCCGGACCCTGTCGCGGTCCTCGGGATGGATGAACTCGAAGAAGAGCGGCCATCCCGTCGTGTCGGTGTCGGCGGGGTACCCGAGCATCTCCTTCAACCGCTCCGAATAGGTCGTGCGGTTCGTGACCGCGTCCCAGTCGAACAGTCCGGCCTTCGTTGCACGCATCAGAAGGTCGACGCGCTGCTGTTGCTCGCGCGAGCGCCGCTGCTCGGCGCGAAGCTCGCGCGCCAAGCGCTGCTCGCGCGCGCTCGCCGGCGCGCGCCCGCCGCGCGGCTTCGATGGGCGCTTCAGACCCTCTCCCAATTGAATTTCGCTTTGCTTCCCGAGCCGTACACCTTGAGCGCGCCGGTCTCGCCGACCGCATTCGGCCGGTTGAAGATCCAGTTCTGCCACGCCGACAGGCGCCCGAATACCCGCGTCTCCATCGTCTCGGTGACTCCGAACCGCAGGTTCGCCTCCATGCCGGTGAGTGCGTCCGGCGACATGCTGGCGCGCTCTTCCACCGCGATGCGGATTTCGTCCTCCCAGTCGATCTCGTCCGGCGCGGCGGTGACGAGTCCCAGATCGAGCGCATCCTGCGCGGCGAGCTTGCGGTCCACGGTCGCCCGAACCTCGTCGATCGCCGCCGCCTCCCGGTAGAAACGCGCTGCGACGCGCCCGAGGCCATCCACGCGTGGATACGCATCGAAGTTGAGAGCGGACAGTGCGATCGCCGGTCCTGCCTCGAGATTGAGCATGTAGGTGCGATCGGCGGCGAGCGCCAGCTCGAGCAGCGTGCCGGCGAAGCACGAACCCGGCTCGATCAGCGCAAACAGCGTGCGCGAGGAAACGTCGAGCCGGGCGAGCGTGCGGCGGATCATGCCGCGCACTTCGCGTACGAACCAGTGCGACTTGTGCTTCTCGAGCGCCGCATCGGCGGCAAGCATGGGATCGATATTGCCGCGCGTCTTGAGGAGCCACGTGCCGAGCTCGAGATGATTCGTGCGCAGCGTGAGGATTGCGTCGTCCAGCTCGCGCGCCATCTGCAGCGGCCACCAGCGCGCGCCGAGGGCGAGGATGCCTGCGACGTCGCCGGGCGTTGCGTCGGCGGGTCCGGACACGGTCAGTGTGGCCACACGTCCCGTCTTGTCGAGCTGCACATCGACGAACTCGTAGTGGTAGCCGGCGTCGTCGATTTTGCGCTGGAGCGGGGTCAGCGACACGCCCTGCGCGTCTTTCGGCCGGTCGCTCGCTGCGGCGAGCTCGAGCGCGCGCCGCTTGACGCGCTCGGCGAACTGCTGCGGCTTGACGACGTCGTCGACCAGGCGCCATTCCCTGGCGCGATCGCCGCGCACGCCTTCGCTCGTCGTACAGAAGATGTCCGCCAGATCGTGCCGCACCTTGCGCTTGTCCGTGATGCGGGTAAGGCCGCCGGTGCCCGGCAGGACGCCCAACAGCGGCACTTCGGGCAGGCTCACCGCGGAGGAGCGGTCGTCGACGAGGAAAATCTCGTCGCACGCAAGTGCCAGCTCGTATCCGCCGCCCGCGGTCACGCCATTGCACGCGGCGATGAATTTCAGACCGGAATGGCGGCTCGCGTCCTCGATGCCGTTGCGCGTCTCGTTGGTGAATTTGCAGAAGTTCACTTTCCACGCGTGCGACGAGAGTCCGAGCATGAAGATGTTCGCGCCGGAGCAGAAGATCCGCTCCTTGCCGCTCGTGACCACCACGGCGCGCACCTCGGGATGCTCGAAGCGGATGCGCTGCAGCGCATCGTGCAGCTCGATGTCCACGCCGAGGTCGTAGGAGTTGAGCTTGAGCTTGTAGCCAGGGCGGATCCCGCCGTCCTCGCGGACATCCAGCGTCAGCGACGCGACCGGGCCGTCGAAAGCGAGGCGCCAGTGCGCGTAGCGGTCGGGATGCGTCTGGTAGTCGACAGGCGGTTGTGTTTCCACGGGCTCTCCTTCGGCGCAAAACGTGCCGCCAAGACCGCCTATTCTGCCAGCCCGCGTCGTGGTTGTTTCGGGCAGTGACCGGAGAACTACTTGAACCAGATCGAGAACCACGGCACATAGGCGACCACTAGGGTCGCCAGGATCAGCGCAATCAGCAAGGGCCAGCTTCGCCCCGCGATTGTGAGATAGGGGACGCCGCTCACCGCGGAGGCGGCAAAGAGATTGATGCCGACCGGAGGCGTGATGAACCCGATCGTCAGCGAGCACATCACGAATACGCCGAAATGGACGGGGTGGAACTGCAGTGAAGCCGCTACCGGCAGCAGAATCGGCATCAGGATGATGATCGCCGCGATGGTTTCCAGGAAACAGCCGACGACCAGCAGGATGATCAGGATCATCAGGACCGCGGTGATGAAGCCGCTCGGCAGGGTAAGCAGGTACGCCGCGATTCGCTCGGGCAGGCGCAACACGGCGAGCACTTCGCCAAAGAGAATCGAAAACGCGATCACCGGCGCGATGATCCCGGTGATGCAGCCGCTGCGCACCAGCAGGCGGGGCATGTCGCCCAGCGTGATGCCGCGGGTGAGGAACATCTCGACGAAAAAACAATAAGCGACCGCGACGGCCGCCGCCTCGGTCGGCGTGAACAGACCCGAGTAGATTCCGCCGAGGATGACGGCTGGCGCGCCGAGGCCGTAACGAGCCTCCCAAGCGGCGCCGAGCACCTCCCGCGTGGAGAATTCCTTTCTGTCTCGCGCGCCCCAGCTGGAAAACCGGCAGGTCAGGTAGTTCGCGATGCACATGAACGCCGCCATCAGGACGCCGGGCAATACGCCGCCGAGAAACAGGTCGCCGACCGACGTCGAGGTCACCACGCCGTAGATGATGAAAATCAAGCTCGGCGGAACGATGATCCCGAGGCAGCCGCCGCTCGCTGCGAGCGCCGCCGCGTACGACTTGCTGTAGCCCTTTTCCACCATCGACGGAATCATGATCCGGCCGATCGCCGCGGTATCGGCCGAGTTGGAGCCGCTGGTGCCGGAGATGAAGAAGCAGCCCCAGATCGTCGCCATCCCGAGCCCGCCGGTCATCCATCCGACGAGCGCGTCGCCGAGGCGCACCAGTTGCCGGGCAATCCGGCCGCTCGAAATGATGTCGCCGGTCAGAATGAACAGCGGCATCGCCAGCAGCGCCCAGTTGTCCATCGAGCTGAACGGCACTTCGCCGATGATGCTGATCGAATAGACGCCGACCGCAGCGATCATTGCCAGCGAGCCCAGGCCGAGCACGACGAAGAGCGACAACCCGATGGCCAGGTGGAGCGCCATCACGAGCGCGATCGCCAGCACGATCAGCTCGTTGTCACTCACCGAATCCGCCTCCGCCGAGCGGCACGTCGCGGTGAAGCGAGTAGCTCCGGACGGTGTGCGCAAACCGCTGCAGCACCCGGTAGATCAGCAGGCCCCACCCGAGCGGGAGCGCCGCGTAGGCGAAAGCCATGTTGACGTCGAATCCGGTCATCAGCGTGTTGGTGTCGACCTGCAGCTTCATCACCTGCACCGAGTACCAGACGACCAGTGCCGCGAGGATCAGGTAGAGGCAGTCGAAATAGAGATAGAGGTAGAGGCGGCCGCGCGGCCCGAGCATCTTCGGCACGACATCGATCCGGATGTGATCGCGCGTGCGGGCCACCTCCGCGACCGCGACGTAGACGAGGAAGACGAACGCGTAGCGCGCGGTCATTTCTCCCCACACGCTCGTCTTGTCCAGCAGATACCGGCGCAGCACCTCGAACAGGATGATCAGGCAGAAGTACGAGTAGGTGACCGTGATCAGCCACTTCTCGATCTTCTCGTCGATCGTCTTCCAGAGCATCGCGCTGCGCCGTCCGCCCAGCGGTCAGGCAGCGCCGAACTCGGCGATCTTCTCGACCAGCTTGCGCCCGTATCGCTCCTTCGATTCATTCCATTCCGGGCGGCGGTAGCCGACTGCCGCGACCCACTTGGCTCTTTCGTCGGCTCTGAGATCGAAAACCTTGACGCCGGCCGCTTTCCACTCGGCCCACATGGTCTCGTCGGCCGCGCGCTGCCCTTTCTGCTGGTGCGCCCACGATTCGCGCGCCGCGCGGTCGATCGCCTCGCGCACGGCCGTCGGCAATGCGTCGTACCACTTCTTGGCCACCACCGTGACGTGCGCGTTGAAGCTCATGCTCACCCGGGTCGCGGTAGCCAGAGTCTCGTGGATGCGGCTCGCGGTTAGCGGGCCGAGGCCGACGTTGAGCCCGTCGACCGTTCCCTGCTGCATGGCCTGGTAGGTCTCGGCCCAATTCACCGAGACCGGGCTCGCGGGCGTCAGCGAAAACGCTTGCTGCTCGACCTTGGAGCTGGTGACCCGGACCTTGAGCCCCTTCAGATCGTCCGGCACGTGAATCTCGCGCGGGTTGCGCTTGCTCACGCAGAAAACCCGGTAGCCGCAGTTCGCCCACATGCCCGCCAGCACCTTGAGGCCCTTGGTCGCCGGCTCGGTGCCGAGCGGCGATTGCATGAAGTACGGATTCGAGAGGAACTTTTCGAACGCGTCGTTCGAAGCAAACAGGTAAGGAAAATCGAGCGCGTTGTAGGCTTCGGAAAACGGTGTGAAATTCTGCATCGACACCTGGCACGCCTGGATCGCTCCCGACTGGACCTTCTGCGGCAGCACGTTCTGTCCGCCGAGCTTGCCGCCTTCGTGCACGTCCACGTGCAGCCTGCCGCCGCTGTATTTCTCGGCAAGCTGCTTGAAGAGATCGATGCCGGTGACGATGTACTTCTCGGTCGCCTCGGTGAACGTATGGGCGAATACCAGCGTGTGATCCGCCTTCTTCTGCGCGTGGGCGGTGCCGCGGATCAACGGCCACGACGCGAGCGTTCCTGCAGCCGCCAGTCCACTAACGACGAATCTCCTGCGATTGCTGTGCTTGACCATGTGCCCTCCTCCTTGCGTGGTTACAGAACGTGCAGCTCGTTCAAGATTTGCCTCAGCCTTGCTTGCCCTTCCGGCGGCAGCTCGCCATACGGCGCGCGCGGCCTGCCCAGCTTCAGTCCGGTCCAGCCTGACATCGCCTTGATCGATTGCGGAACTCCGCACTGCTTGAAGAAATAGAACAGCGGCTCCAACCTTCGATATTTCTCCTCGCTCCGCACGGACCATGGATCGGCGCTCAGTTCCTTGTGCAGGTCGACGCAAAGACCGGCGATCAGCGGGTGCAGCATGACCTCCCAGCCGGCGGCGCCGTGGCGAAATCCGTCCAGCGCCTGGAAATGAAATCCGCAATGCACCTTGTAGCGCTGGCCGCAGAGCGACCGGATATCGCGAACGCGGGTGACGTCGCCCGAGGCTTCCTTGACGGAGTGGATCGACGCAATCGTCGCCATCTGCGCGACGCGCTCCGGGGTGAAATCGAAGCGGGTCGGCAGGGTCAGGTTGTACAGCCGGATCGGCAGGTCGACTGCGCGCGCAACGGCGGCGTAGTGTTCGTACGCGGCCTCGAACGTGACCGGAAAGTACTGCTGCATCTCCAGCATCAGGCTCGTAGCGCCTGCGTCCCGCGCGCGCTGCGCGTTCTCGATCACCTGACGCGTGGAGAGCGCACCCACCCCGACATTCAGCCTGGCGCGTCCGCCCACCGCCTTGCCCACGGTGTCGGCGACCAGGTTGCGCTCCCGATCGTTGAGGTACGGGCCTTCGCAGGTGCTCGCGATGCAGGTGACGCCGGTCACTCCAGCGTCCAGTATTGCGCGGACGTACTCTCGCAGCACGCCGGTGTCGACGTCTCCGCTTGCGTCGTACGGAGTCGCCAGGTACGCGTACAGTCCGCCGCCGTCCGTTTGCATGGAATCAGCCTCCCCGCTAATTCCGCACGCCGCTAGGCCTTCACGCGCCTCGTTGCAGGATCCGGCGGGGGGAAGGTATCGCGCTCGGAGCCGAGCTCCACGGTCTCTCCGGTATCGGTGAAGGTCCGCGTAACGTGCGATGCACCGTAGATCACCATCACCAGCGCTTCGCCGTCGCCGATGTTGGAGAATTCGTGCGGCACCCCCGCCGAGATATAGGTCGAGTCGTAGCGGCCGCACTCGACGACCTTGTCTCCGAGCACAAGCCTGAGTCTCCCTTCCAGAACCGTGACCTGCTCCTCGCAGTTGTGCGAGTGCCTGGGTACCACGCTGCCGGCACGCATCCGGGTAATCCCGGACTTGATGTTGCGCGTTCCCTGCTTCGGCCCGGCGATCACGAAGTTGACGATCTCGTCGCTGCGCTTGACCGCGGGTAACGCGGCAAACGGCAAGTGATGAATCTGCGTTTCCATCGAAGCCTCCCTCGGTTCGAGATTGGAACTCATTTACTCCATCGGCAGAGGGACGTTCAAGATGGCGAGGTCCAGAAATGGAATGGAAAATTCCGGTTTCGCGTTGTTCGTCGTAAAAGCGCGATTTCCTGTTCTATTATCAGGGACTTGAATCCGAGTCGTTATCCGCCGAGCCTGCGCAGCATCGCCATCGCCGAGGCAGTCGCGCTGTCCTCGCAACCGATGAGTCTCGACGCCATTGCGGCCGCAACCGGGATCCCGAAGCCGAGCCTGCACCGCTTCATCAACGCTCTGGTCGGGTCGCGAGTGCTGCTGCGCGAAGCGCATGGAAAGGCCTATTCGGCAGGCGAGCGCCTGTCGGCAATGGCGGCCGGCGTCCTGAGTCACTCGGCGCTACACGACGAGCGTCGCTCGATCCTGAGGTCGCTGGTCGACCAGATCGGCGAAACCTGCAATTTCACGACGCTGGATGTTCACGACGTCGTCTACGTCGATCGCGTGGAAGCGGCCTGGCCGCTGCGCGTGCACCTGCAGCCGGGATCGCGTGTACCGATTCATTGCACGTCGAGCGGAAAGCTGTTCCTCGCGCACATGCCGGCGCAGAAGCGACGGCGTCTCCTGTACGGGACCGCTTTGAAGCGCTTTACCAGCAAGACGATTACCGACCCGGCGCGCCTCGAAGCCGAACTGAAGCGAATCCGCAAGACGAGGATTTCCACCGATGACGAAGGCTACCTGGCGGGCTTGATTTCAGTGGCCGTCCCGGTTTCGGGAAAAAACCGGCGAATCATCGGCACAGTGGCGGTGCATGCGCCTACGGCCCGCATGAGCTTGAAACAGGCGCTTGCCCACATCGGCCTGCTGAAACGCGCCGCGGGCGACCTGGGAAGGATCTACCGGGAGTTCAAGTAACCGGGTGGTGGGGGTAAAGTCTGGCATGGACGAACTCGAGCTTCGTAGCCTCGTCGCGCAGGTCAAGCATGGCACGCTGTCACGGCGCAGCTTCGTCCGGCTGCTCGTGGGCGCCGGGCTGTCCGTGCCGATCGCCGGCCAGATCCTGCTGCACGCCGGCGTGGCGCAATCTGCGACCGGCGAGCGCATGCTCTACAAGCCCGCGCGCAGGGGTGGCGGGGGTGCGCTGCGGCTGCTGATGTGGCAGGGGCCGACCATACTGAATCCGCATTTCGCGTCCGGGACCAAGGACATCTACGGCTGCCGGCTCTTCTACCAGGCGCTCGCCGACTGGGACAACGAAGGCAACCTGATCCCGGTGCTCGCGGCGGACATCCCTACGCTGGAGAACGGCGGCCTCGCACGCGACGGAAAGTCCGTGATCTGGAACCTGAAGAGCAACGTGCAGTGGCACGACGGCAAGCCCTTCACCGCCGACGATGTCGTGTTCAACGGCGAATATGCGGCCGATCCCGCGACCACCACGGTGACGATCGGCGTCTACCGGGACGTACGCGTCGAGAAGCTCGGCACGCACAAGGTGCGGGTGCATTTCGCGAAGCCAACGCCGTTCTGGGCCGATGCTTTCGTAGCGAGCCGCGGCATGATGATCCCGAAGCACCTGTTCGACGCCTACCGCGGCGCACGCTCGCGCGACGCGCCCGCGAACCTGAAGCCCGTCGGCACCGGCCCCTACAGGTTCGTCGACTTCGTTCCGGGCGACCTGCTGCGCGGCTCGCTGAATCCCGCCTACCACGAGCCGAATCGCCCGTATTTCGACAGCGTCGAGATGAAAGGCGGGGGCGATGCCGTCTCGGCGGCGCGCGCGGTGCTGCAGACCGGCGAGTTCGACTACGCGTGGAACATCCAGGTCGAGGACGAGATCCTGCAACGCCTCGAGCAGGGCGGCAAAGGCAGGGTCGTCATCATTCCTACGGGCACGATCGAGCACATCCAGCTCAACGCCTCGGATCCGTGGACCGAAGTCGACGGCGAGCGCTCGAGCGCGAAATCGCGCCATCCGGTGTTCTCCGATCGCGCAGTGCGCGACGCCTTCAGCCTGCTCGTCGACCGCGACTCGATCCAGAAGCACATCTACGGCAGGACCGGCGCGGTCAGCGCCAACTTCCTCAACCTGCCGGAGCGCTTCCGCTCGCGGAATCAGAAGTGGGAGTTCAGCGTCGACAAGGCAAATCGGATCCTCGACGCGGCGGGCTGGAAGCCGGGAGCCGATGGCATCCGCGCGCGCGACGGACGCAGGCTCGCTTTCGTGTTCGTGACGTCGATCAACGCGCCGCGACAGAAGACGCAGGCGATCGTGAAGCAGGCCTGCCGCAGGGCGGGGATCGACCTCGAGCTCAAGACCGTGACTGCGTCCGTCTATTTTTCCGCCGATCCGGGCAACCCCGACACGCTCGGCAAGTTCGGCGCCGACCTGCAGATGTACGGCTGGACGATGGGCCAGCCCGATCCCGGCTACTTCATGAACATGTTCTGCACTTCCGAGATCGCCTCGAAAGCGAACAAATGGATCGGACGCAACAGCAGCCGCTGGCGCAGCGACGAATACGACGCGCTCTTCAACGCCGCGGAATCCGAGATCGACCCGGTCAAGCGCGCGGCGATGTTCATCCGCATGAACGACCTTGCGGTGGAAAGCAAATACATCGTCCCGATCGTCAATCGGGCGCAGGTGATCGCCGTCGGCAGGAACCTGCACGCACAATTCAGTGCATGGACTTCCGATGTGTTCCTGCTCCAGGATTGGTACAAGGCAACATAGCTCGCGAAATCACGAGCAGAGAGCCGCATCAGGTGTCGTCGTCCTTGATCTCGCCCGCCTCATCCTCTTCCGGCATTGCCGCGCGCTTCGCATCGGCGCCGGTGCGCAACTCGGCCGCGTCGCGGAAGAATGCTTCCACCGGGGCGGTGGAGCGCAGGCGCAGCGCGGGCGGATAGATCCGCAGGCTCGTGACGATGTTGTTGACGTCGCGCATCTGCCGGCGTTCCAGCACCCAAAGGCCAGTGCCGGCCAGCAGCGCAGGAACGATGCACGCTACCAGCGCAGCGCTGCGAGCGCTCATGTTGGATGCGTAGCTCAGATGGAGGTACAGCGCGCAGCCAAAGGCGATCGCGCCAACCACCACGCCGCGCACGCTCCACTGCGGCAGCGAGAATGCAAACCATGCCAGCTGCAGCAAGCCGTCCAGCGCAATGAATACGGCCGCCACGCCGAGCAGGATCGCGGCGTGACGCAGCGGCCGCCATTCCCACTGCGTTACGCGCGAGAGCAGCGCCCAGAACGCCACCCATGCACTGGCGGCAAGCATCGCGGTAATCAGCGTGCCGACGATTTCGGCCGCCAGATCGCGTGGCGCTCCGAGCCATTCGTTGTAGGCGAGCTGCGCCACGCAGGCCAGGCCAGCCACGATGGCGATAAATGCCGGGTTGCGCGCGATCGAGGCCGGCTCGATCTGATCCGGCTTTTCCGGCGCCAGGGTCTCGTGCGCGGTGCGCACCCGCAAGCGGGTGTGTCCGATCTTGAGCATGTCACCATTCGCGAGCTCCAGGTCGCGCGCGCCGCGATAGCGCTTGCCGGAGAGGACGATGCCGTTGATCGAGCCGAGATCGCTGACCAGAAGCTTCCCCTCGGGAGTGATCTCGACCGAAGCGTGGATGGCCGCGACGTAGGCGTCGTCAACCGTCACGTCGGCTTGCGCGCTGCGGCCAATCGTGAACGTATGCGTGTCGGGCGTGAGCGTGATGCGCTCGCGTGCCAGTACGCGTCCGTGCACGCTGCAGATCTCGATCAGGACCGTCGCCGCGCTCATGGTTTCCACTCCATGGCCTCTACGTAGCGCCGGATGAAGCGCATGCCGGGCTCGAACTCGAGGCCGTACATGTCGAGGTGGCTGGCGAAGCCGCGCTTCGAGCCGTTCAGGCTGCTCACTCTCACGGTGAAATCATAGAGACCTTCGAGCTTGCGGTAGCTTCGCACGCATACCAGCACGCCGGCATCGAAGCCCTTCAGGCCGACGATCCTGTCCTCGCACGCGAAAGGCCCTACATGCCGGCGTGAGCCGCGTGCACCCGATGCGGCCGTCCTGTCGGTGAGCTTGCGGGCGAACCGCCATGCATCGAGCTTGCTGGTCGAGACCAGGTAGTGTGAATAAAAGAGGTTGCCGCCGTACAGTCCCTGCTGCACGTAGAGTCCGGCCTTGGCCGTGCAGTGAATACGCACGATCTGCACCGGCTGGTCGGGCGCGGGATCTCCCGCTGCCTTGCAGTCGATGAACGGCGCGAGTCTGGCGGGCAGCGCATAGCCGGCGTTCGTTTGCGTGGGCATCGTGCCGTCCAGCGCTCCGAGCAGGTCGGCAGCGTGGCCGCGAAGCTGCGCGAGCACGTCTTTTCGGAGACCGCCCGGGACCGGTTTGCGCTTGAGTGCAAGCTCGAGCAACGCTTGCGCGTGCTCGGCGGGAACCAGAAAGGCCACGAGCTGGCTGAAGATATATCCGGAAACGTTGACGCCGATCACCTCGCCGGCGGCGCCCAACGCCGGGCCGCCGGACATGCCGCCGTTAATCGCGCCCGAGTAGTGAATACGCGGATCGAACGAGTCCTCGACTCTGCCGTTCGACACGCCCTCGGTGATCGTGAGGCCGACGTCCAGCGGAAAGCCGACCGAGTAGGCGCGGCTCCCCATGGCCGGCACTTTCGGCTCGAGCTTCAGCGGCTCGGGTGCATGCCCCACGGCGCGCACCACGGCGAGGTCGTGTCGCGCATCGATCGCGACCACGGTTACCCGCCCGGTCTTGCCGTCCGCCGTGCGGTATTCGAGCCGGTACTTGTCCGGATACAGCACCTTTTCCGCGACGACGTGATAGTTCGTCATGAACACGCCTTCCGGCGCGACGGCGAAGCCGGTGCCGTGGAACGCATGCGCGGCGTTCGAGCCGAAGAAGCCCTTGATCTGGATCACGGCTGGGCGCACGCGCGACAGAATCGAGCTTGCGCTGTCGGAGGTCGCAGCTTTGACAGGCTGGTCGGGCACTGCAACCGGGGCTTGCGCGTAGCAGACGATCGGCCACGCCATCGAGGCGCAGCCAAGCAAGTACCCGAAGACCCGCCTGATCGACATCACCCCCCCGCCCGCATCGCCGGAACCGGCAGAATGCCGGCGCCCACGAGAATCAGTTTACGACGGAGCCGGCCTCATTGCTGGCTCAAGACCCTCGCGCATGGAGAACGCCCTCGCGCAGCTCGAATATCCGCTTTGCTCGCGCAGCCAGCGCCGCATCGTGGGTGACCAGCACGAACGCGGTGCCGTGCGACGCGGAAAGCCGGAGCATCGCGTCGAACACTTCGTCCGCGGTATGCGTGTCCAGGTTGCCGGTCGGCTCATCGGCGAGGACACAGGCAGGCTCGGTCACCAGTGCGCGGGCAAACGCGCAGCGCTGGCGCTCGCCGCCCGAGAGCTCGCCCGGCTGGTGCTCGAGGCGGTGACCCAGCGCCACTTCCTCGAGCGCGACTTTCGCCTTTGCGAGCGCGGCCGCGCGGTCGACGCGGCGGATCAGCAGCGGCATCGCCACGTTCTCGACGGCGGTGAATTCAGGCAGCAGGTGATGAAACTGGTAGACGAATCCGAGCGTCGCGTTGCGCACGCGGCCCTGCGCGGCTTCGTCCATCGCGCTCAGCTCGCGTCCCTGGACGAACACCTGCCCCGCGGTCGGCGCATCCAGCCCGCCGAGCAAATGCAGCAGCGTGGATTTTCCCGAGCCCGACTTGCCCATGATCGCGACGTGCTCGCCGGGCCGTACCGCGAGCTCGACGCCGAGCAGCACCGGTACCGGCGCGGGTCCCTGGTAGGTCTTCTTCAGACCGCGGCAGGCGACGACCGCGTCATTCATAGCGCAGCGCCTCGGCGGGGTTGACGCGCGCTGCGCGCCAGCTCGGGTAGATCGTGGCGAGAAACGAGAGCACGAGCGACATGAATCCGATCGTCGCCACGTCCCTCACCTGCACTTCCGACGGCAGGTCGGAGATGTAGTACACGTCCTTGGACAGGAACTTGAAGCCGAGCACCTGTTCGATGGCCGGCACCACGACGTCGACGTTGAACGCGAGCACCACCCCGCCGACCACGCCGATCAGCGTGCCGATCACGCCGATCAGCGCGCCCTGCACGACGAAGATCTGCAGGATCGAGCCGGGGGATGCGCCGAGCGTGCGCAGGATCGCAATGTCGGCCTGCTTGTCGGTGACCAGCATGACCAGCGTCGAGACGATGTTGAACGCCGCGACGGCGACGATCAGCGTGAGGATGATGAACATCACGCGCTTCTCGATTTCCACCGCGCGGAAGAAGTTCGCGTGGCTGCGCGTCCAGTCCGACGCATAGAACTCGTTGCCGAGCTTCGCCAGCAGCTCGCGCGCCACCGTGCGCGCAGCGAACAGGTCGTCCAGCTTGAGGCGTACGCCGGACACGGCGGAATCCATCTGGTACAGGCGCTGCGCGTCTTCGAGGTGGATGAGCGCGAGCCCGGAGTCGTACTCGAACATCCCGATCTCGAAAAGGCCGACGACGGTGAATTGCCTCAGCCGCGGGATCAGGCCGGCGGGCGTGACCTGGCCTTGCGGCGCGATCAGCGTCACCCGGTCTCCCGGCATCGCCCCGAGCGTGCGCGCGAGATCGGTGCCGAGCACCATGCCGAATTCGCCCGCCTTGAGCGCATCGAGCCGGCCGGCGCGCATGTGGCGGCCGATCTCCGCGACGCTGTCTTCCTGCTCGGGGAGGACGCCGCGCACCACCGCGCCGCGGACCGCCTGCCCGGCGGACAGCATTCCCTGCGCGTTGATGAACGGCGCGGCCGCCCGCACGCGCGGGTGCTGCTTGGCTGCTTTGGTGACCGCCTGCCAGTCGTCGAGCTTGTTGTTGACGCCCGAAATCTGCACGTGCGACGCGACGCCGAGGATGCGCGCGCGCAGCTCCGTCTGGAAGCCGTTCATCACCGACAGCACGACGATCAGCGCGGCGACGCCGAGCGCAATCCCCGCCATCGAGGTGAGCGAAATGAAGCTGATGAAATGGTTGCGGCGCTTCGCGCGCGTGTAGCGCAGGCCGACCAGCAGTTCGTAGCGCACGTTCGCCAGAGGATACTCGATACTAAAATGCCGTGCATGGATGCCGATGCGCGCCGCTCGCTTGCCCGCCTGATTCGCAGGTCGCGGATCGCTGCGCTGGGCACGCTGCGCAGGGGCGCGCCGAACGTTTCGATGGTCGCCTGCCTGCCCTCAGCCGACTTCGCAACGTTCTGGCTGCGCCTCAGCCGGCTCGCGTGGCACACGCAGGACCTCTCGGTCGACACGCGCGTCTCGCTTTCGCTCTGCGAGGCGGACGATGGCCGCGCCGATCCGCAGACCCTCGCGCGCGTCACGCTGCGCGGCGAGGCAACCGAGATTCGCGGCGATGACGCGGCCGGCGAATCGCTGCGGCGCGGCTGGCTGGAGCGCTTCCCGGCCTCCGCCGTGACGTTCGAGCTCGCCGACTTCTCGTTCTGGCGCGTCGCGCCGCGCGATGCGCGTTTCGTAGCCGGGCTCGGCCGGACCTATAACGTGTCCGCGGCCGAGCTCGCGCGCGCGGCGCAGGAAGGCGCCTGAGATGCTGGAGCTCGCGCTCGCCGCGGTGCTCGCGATCCATCCCGCCCCGGAATGCACGGTGACGCTGGAAGCGCGCGACGAAGCGCCGCGGCGCATCCTGCGCCTGCGGCCTGCGTGCCCGATTGGGTACTCGTCCACCCATGCGGCGGTGCGAGCGCTGCTGGCGCATTCCGGCAGCGAGCCGCAGGCGCGGGTGTCGCTCGGCCGCATCGTCGAGTATCCGTGGCTCTCGTCGCTGCTCGCGCGCGAAGCGTCGGCCTCGCGCAATTGGGACGCCGCAGCCGGGCGGCCGGTCAACGGACACGAGAATCAATGGGTCGCGCGGATGTTGCGGGCAATGCCCGAGTTCACCGCCCTGTTCGATTCGTGGCAGATCGAGGGCGTCTCGGTGGAAAAGGTGCTGATCAAGCCGGCGGCGCAGTTGCCGCTCGCTGCAGGCGCGCCGCTTCCCCCGAACGCGCGCCTGCCGTACGACGCGATCCTGTGGGTCACGCTGAAACGTTGATTCTTGGCGTCGATTTCACCTGCGCGCCTCGCTCGGCCAAAGCAATCGCGGTCGCCTTCGCGCGGTGGGACCGGCAAGCACTCGTCGTCGATCGCATCGATCGCCTGACGGACTTCGCTGCGTTCGAGGCGCTGCTTGCGCAGCCTGGTCCATGGATCGCAGGATTCGATTTTCCGTTCGGCCTGCCCGCCGAGCTGATCCGCGACCTCGGCTGGCCGCGCGAATGGCGCGCGCTCGTTGAGCACTGCGAAGCGATGACGCGACTTGAATTTCGCGCTGCGCTGAATGTCTATCGCGCGAGCCGCCCGGTGGGAAGGAAATATGCGCACCGCGCCACGGACGGGCCGGCCGGATCCTCCAGCCCGATGAAGCTCGTCAATCCGCCAGTCGCGCTGATGTTTCACGAGGGCACCCGGCGCCTCGCTGCCTCGGGCGTGCACGTGCCGCTGCTTTTGCCTGGTGACCGGTCGCGCGTCGCGCTCGAGGCCTACCCGGGGCTGCTCGCGCGATCGATCGTGCGTGGCTCGTACAAGAGCGATACGCGCGCGAAGCACACCGCCGAGAGAACAGCGCTGCGCAGGAAAATTCTCACGGCGCTGCGCA